>Ga0209725_1002369_pt1 | contig 10155 bp, 8 predicted proteins | sample I18A1metaG_FD_184145 | JGI IMG/M metagenome (GOLD analysis project Ga0209725, IMG submission 184145) | Lake sediment bacterial and archeal communities from Gulf of Boni, Indonesia to study Microbial Dark Matter (Phase II) - ​I18A1 metaG... | ecosystem: Environmental > Aquatic > Freshwater > Lake... | reverse complement strand
ACAGGCTTCTCCTGGAATTGCGCGGGGAGATAGGCGAATGCACGAGGTGCAAGCTGTGCGCCACGAGGACGACCATCGTCTTTGGCGAGGGGAACCCGGCGGCGCGCGTCATGTTCATAGGGGAGGGGCCCGGTCGTGAAGAGGACCTCCAGGCGCGCCCGTTCGTGGGAAGGGCGGGGCAGCTTCTCACCGCGATCATCGAAAAGGGAATGAAGCTGCGCCGCGAGGACGTGTACATCGCCAACGTCGTCAAGTGCAGGCCTACGGTGGACATGGCCTTCCAGCGGGACCGTCCGCCCGATGACGATGAAAAGGCCGCCTGCGGGCCCTTTTTAAAGAAGCAGATCGGGATCATCCGGCCGCGGGTGATCGTAACCCTGGGCAATCCATCGACGCAGTACCTGCTCCAGACGAAGCAGGGAATAACGAAGCTGCGCGGGACCTGGTGCGCTTACGGGGACATCCCCGTCATGCCCACGTACCATCCCGCCTACGTGCTGCGCAACGGCGACATGAAAAGCCCCCTCAAGAAGGACGTGTGGGAAGACATCAAGATGGTCATGCAGAGGCTGGAGGGCGGACAGGACACGCCCGCCCACCGCGAGGCGCCGGAACCGTCGCTGGAACGGCTCGTAAGCCTCAAGGACGATGCGAAAGCGGCCTCCGGACCGGACGATGACGGGCAGGGAAGCCTCTTCTGACGCGCCGGCAGGCGCCAGGGTCAAATATTCCTTGACAAATTGCATTCGTATCGGGCTGATACTATCGCGCATGGGTCCCTTCCCGCCGCGGTCCGGGCGGAATACGTGGTGCGGGTACCGGGGCCCCTCTAGCATGCCGCACGCACAACCGCACTCATACCATGAAGGAGAAAAAACAGCAATGAGTATCCGTATTTTGGTCGCGAGCTTCATCTCCCGGCGTTCACGCGTGTTCGCCCTGGGCGCACTTCTTGTCCTGGCGGCGGCGCTCACGCACTGCAGCTCGAACCCCGCCGAAAGCGTGAAACGCGCAGGCTCCGGGGCCGTCCAGGCGAGCGAGGTCACGATCGATCCGACCGTCACCGAGACCGCGCTTTTCATCGCGGGGAAGGACCTGACCGCGCAATCGGGCCTGTACAAGTTTTCCAAGACCGCGGAATACCAGGCATTCAAGAAGCAGATGGACGCAAGCTGGTCCAGGCTGCAGGAATCCAATATCAGGAAGATCGAGGCCTGGAGGAAAAAGTTCCTTCCCGGACCGTACAACAGCACGATCTACTATCCCTTCGCCGGTCCCGACGTGCTGAACGCGATCGTGTTCTTCCCCGACGGCGACGATTACATCATGTTCGGGCTCGAGGCCACGGGGAACATACCCCAGCCGCAGGGGGTGGCGACCGACAAGCTCCTCGCGGGCTTGAACGGACTTGCCGCGGCGCTGAACAGCATCCTGAACGTGAACTTCTTCCAGACCCTTCACATGCAGAAGGAGATCAGCACCAGCGCGTTCACGAGCATCATCAGCGTCATGATGTATTTCCTCGCCCGCTCCGACTACGAGATCCTGGACGTGAAGAAAGTCTACATAGACGACCTGGGCCAGGTCACGACGGACGTGTCCAAGACCCCCAAGGCCATGATTATTCCGGGGGCCGAAATGCTCTTCCGCAAGGGCAAGGACGCTCCCATCAAGCGGGTGCGCTACTTCGAGGTGGACATCGAGGATTCCGCCATTGAAAAGAAGCCCAATTTCTTCGCGTACCTGTCCCGCTATGCGCGCTTCACCACCATAGTCAAGTCGGCGTCCTACCTGATGCATTACGATACCCATTTCAACAGGATCCGCGACTTCACGCTCGCGCAGAGCGACCAGATTTTACAGGACGACTCCGGCGTGGCGATGCGCTTCTTCCCGCAGAAGGAATGGAAGTTTTCCTATCACGGGGTGTACAACATGCCCATCCCGCTGTTCCAGAACAGGTTCCAGCCGGAGCTCAAGAGGCTCTTCGCGGAGAAGTCGACGGGGCTCCTTCCCTTCAGCTACGGGTATAACTTTGGCGCCAACGAGGCCAATCTCATGTTCGCGGAGCGCGTGGAGAAGAAAGAGGCAAGTGGAAATAAATAAGCACGCCATATCAAGGGCTTCGCTCCTGGTCCCCGCGGTGATGGTTTTCCTGGCCGTGGTGTCCGGAAGCTCGTGCGGGGAGAAGGACTTCAAGAAGAACGACTACCTGCTCCTCAAAGAGGGCCTTAATACCATCCAGCTTCCATCGAGGACCGAGGGAGGCTCCATGTCCGACGAGCCAGTACCCGTGGATATCTACGTCTCCCCCGACAAGGGCGCCCAGGGCGGCGACGTGCTCGTGCTTCCCGGCTGGGATTTTGCGCGCACCGAATGGCAGAAGAAAACGCAGCTGGTGAGCCAGGCCAGGAACTTGGGATTCAGGCTGGTCTTCCCTGAAATGAAAAAGACGCTCTACGAGTCTGAGTACTTTCCGGAAACAAATCTGAAGTGGGGGCCCACGCCCGGCGCAAAATGGATAAAGGAAGTGCTCGTTCCCTCCCTACAGAAATACGGGCTCCTGCTTCCCGGAGGCAGGAACTTTCTCCTGGGCCTGTCCACGGGGGGAAGGGGTGTCGCGATTCTGCACCTTGCGATGCCCGGCCTCTTCAAGGGAGGGGCCTCCCTTTCGGGCGACTTCGACCAGACGGCAATGCCCTTCGACAACCTGATGACCGCGGTGTATGGCACGTACGCGGCGAACAAAAAGCGCTGGTCCGAGGTCGACAATCCCCAGTCGAGCGTCCTGTCCTGGACCATGCCCCTCTACCTGGGGCACGGGAAGAAGGACGCGGTGGTGCCCTTCTCGCAGACGCAGAATTTCCACGACGCGCTCAGGGAGAAGCGGCCGGAGGTGAGGGTGGAGCTGCATGCGCCGGAAAATTCCGGGCATGATTTCGAATACTGGTCCTCCGAGGTTCCCAGGGCGCTCGAGTTCTTCAACTCGATCAAGTAGGCTCACGAAGAAAGCCCGCCGGTTGGCGGGCCTTTTTATCGTCGACAATCTATTCAACTGAAATGGTGCGTGGAAGCCGCAGGGACGTTTACGCGTCAGGGTCCGACCGGACAACAGTCGGCCCCCCGGCCTTTCCGCCTTGCCGGATTCAGCCGTTTGCTTTCTTGCGCTCAACAACCCACCGCCACAGGTAGAAGACGGGTATGCCCGCGACGACTATCCCGATCGCGAAGAGCGAGGTAGTCGTCCAGTTGACGAGCGCTGCTGCCATCATGGTGACGATCAGGAGTATGTAGATTATGGGGGTGAGCGGGTAGAGCGGGACCCTGAAGGGACGCGCGAGCCCGGGCTCCTTGAAGCGCATGTACATGAGGCCTATAACCGCGAGCACCGGGAAAATGTTGAGCGCGAATCCCATGTAGTAGCCCAGCGTCGTGGCGGTGCCGGCGATCACGAAAAATATCGCGAGCGCGCTCTGGATGAGGATGGCGATCCAGGGCGTCTCGTAGCGGGGGTGGAGCCTGGAGAGCGATTTGAACATCATGTTGTCCTTCGCCATCGCGTAGTAGACGCGCGGACCTATCATGGTCTGCACGGACACCGCGGAGAGGAGGACGACCGCGATGCCCAGCGAAAAATATGCGCTTGCCGTTTCCCCGAACAGGTTCTGCGTGGCGATTGCGCCTATGGCTTCTTTCCCCATGATCTCGCGCCCCGGTGAAGAGATGAGGAAGACCACGTTCAGGAGCAGGTAGAGGACCAGGGTGATGAGCGTCCCGCCCAGGAGTATGCGGGGAAGGTTGCGCTCGGGAGACTTGATCTCGCCCGCGATATAGGTGGCGCCGTTCCATCCGGAGAACGCGAACATCACCAGCAGAAAGCCGAGCCCCATCATGGGAAGGCTGAAGGTCATGCTTCCGTCCTTCGCGGGGTATTCGGCTATGAGCCTGTCGGCGCGGTCCCATTCCGCCATGCCCAGGCCGAACGCGATGATGGAAACGACGAGTGCGATCTTCAGCACGGTCAGGAAGTTCTGGAAGAAGCTTCCCCGCTTGACGCCCACGATATGAAGAGCGGTGAAAAACAGGATGATTGCGATAGCCGCGATTTTCTGGTTCCACGGCGTCAGGAGCATTCCCGTTTCGGCCGAGCCATGCACGAATTTCCCCAGGTATTGCACGAGCAGCAGCGCGGTCGCTGCCACCGGCGCCGAAAAGCCCGCGAAGAGGGATACCCATCCCGTGAGAAATGCCGGCAGGAACCCGAAGGTCTTCTTTAAATACGTGTATTCGCCGCCCACGTCGGGCCACATCGTTGCAAGCTCGGCGTAGCAGAGGGAGCCCGCTATCGCCGCGATGCCGCCAAGCACCCACAGTCCCAGCACGATCATGGCATTGCCGGTAATTCCGAGTATCGCGCCGGTGTTCATGAATATGCCGGTCCCGATCATGTCGGCAACGATGATCAGGATGCCGGTGAATACGCCAAGCTGTCGTTTCAGTTCCACGTGCAATTCCCCAATAAAAGTTTGTTGTATCGGTAACGGGCGCGTGAGCGCCCGTCAAGCATTATAAGGCGCCCGCATGGGCATGAATGTTACAATCCTGGTTCGGGCAATAGGTAAGGGCTGCGCTCCCTCACTCGGAGCGCAGCATGTACCACTCGTCTATCCTGGTGTAGGTGCGGAGCTTGTCCTTGGAGTCCGCCGAATCCACCTTGCAGCCTATGAACCCGGTGTCCTTCGCATAGAAGAGGTAGGTGATGGCGTAAAAATTGATTCCCGTGTCGGCGCCCAGGGTCTCTTCCCGGACCACGATCACGTCCCGATAGTCCTTTCCGTTTGCGTTGACGGTATCGTTGATTCCCACGATTTCACGCAGGCGTTTTTCCTGGTCGACGACGATCTCCCACCGGGTGCCCGCCTTGAGCGGCCCCTGGAGGATCGTCTCCCTCTTTTTCACTGATGCGCCCGATGCGTCGGTGAATTCCTCAATCGACTTTATGGAGTTTTCGTCGTATTGAATGGTGAGCCCGATCTGTTTTCCGAGCGACGGATTGTTCGGAACGGTCTCGCGCTTTACGCCGCGCGCCCACTGGCTTTCCACTTCGCCGATTTCATAATCGATGATCCTGACGCTGCTGCCGATTTTAACGGTCCATTTCATGCCGGGTTTCAGGGGATAATACTTCATGATCTCCGGGAGGACCGTCGTGAAGGTCGATGTCTTTTCTCCGGAACGGGGAGCGGCGCCGGCATGGTATTCATTGAGTACGCGCACGACCGGGAACTCGTTGAACACGCCTACGGGCGTGTACACCACGTGCATGAGCCCGTGCATGCCCAGGGCCTCCGCCGCGCTTTCCGAAATCCCCGCGCCGATGATAAGATAGATGGGATACTTCTGGTTTTTAGTGTACGCGAGAATCACGCGCGAACGGGCTTCATGGGGACCAAAAAAGTAGGCGGGAAGATCCACGAACCTGTCGGGATGGACCGCACCGTAGAACCGCTCTCCCATGAGGAACTCATAATCGTTTTTCAGGGCGCGGTAGGTCGCGCGGGGAAAGTTCCTGAATTCCGAAGGGTGCAGGGGAGAATCATAGCCCGAATCGCTTTTCTCGATGGCAGTAAACGGACGGTCGATCGAATCCGACGGACCTGCGTCAAGAGAGGTTCCTGCGAGGAAGAAAATCGCAAGTGCAGTGCGGCATACATGGTGCAATTTCATGGTCTAATGCCCCGTTTAAGTTAATGATCAGACTGCCTTATTATTAATCATCGACAATTGACTGAATATTGTAAACAGAAACACAGGATTGCAACTATAAATTATAATGAACTCATGCCTCTTGTGAAGGCCCTGTTCGCATATGATGATCAAAAATAACATAAGAGTACATATTTGCACTTGATTTTTCCGACGAAGCGTCATAGTTTGATGATGGGCATGGCAATGACGCGTCCAGCTTCCGTAAACCTACCGAACGGCAGACAATAGGGTATGCATATAAAAGGAAAGATCGATTACGACCGGCGGTTTCATCTCGAGGAGCTTCTTACCATGGGAATCCTCGTGGTGCTGAACGCGCTTATTCTTGTCCGGGCGGGCGTTCAGAATGCACCGGTTATTTTTTCCATGAATTGCGTCTTCATGGGAATGCTTCTCGCCGTCCCCGTGCTGCATTTCCGGTACATCCAGGGCTCCTGGTTCGAAACCTTCCGCGATTTTTACCCGCTCGTGATCGGTGTAATCGTGTTCTTTGAGCATCACCACCTTGTTCCTCTCGTCAATCCGAATGATATCGACGACGTGCTCGTGCACCTGGACCGTTTCCTCTTTCTCGGGAACGATCCAACGGTCCTGGCCGAAAGCATTACCTGCCCGGTCGTCACCGAAATATTCCAGGTGAGTTATGCGACGTTTTACTTTCTCCCCGCCTTGCTGATAGTCGTGTTGTACCTGAAAGACAAGAAGATCCAGTTCCACATCGCCGCCTCGACGATTTATTTCAGTCTGTACGTGTGCTACCTGGGATATTACATTACCCCGGCGATCGGACCCCGTTTCACCCTGAACCAGCTGCAGACCATGTCCCTGGAGGGGGTTTTCCTGTTCGACTTCGTGCGCACCACGCTGGACAACTGGGAAGGGATCACGAGGGATTGCTGCCCGAGCGGTCACACGATGCATTCCGTCGTGACGCTATTTCTCGCGTACAAGTTCTACAAGCCCTACTTCAAGACCGCCGCCGTCTGGGCGACGCTCATGACCTTGTCCACCGTGTACCTTCGCTATCACTATGTCGTCGATGTAATCGTGGGATTGATCCTGGCGATGATCGTGGTACGGTACACGCCGCAGCTGGTGCACCGCTTCATCTTCTGGGGTTCTTCCCCGCGCGAGTGCCTGCCGGCGGAGGAGGGCGAACCGGCGCTCTTCGAATCTCTCCCGGATTCAAAATGAAATTGCGCCCAGATACGACAAAGCGCCCCGCTCGGGGCGTTTTGTCGTATTCGCACTGACCTGCCGGGTCAGATCTTTTTCTGGTAGATGCGGTATGTCTTGTAATTCTCGGCCTTGAGCGGCTTGAGCGCGCCGATCATCTTGTAATTGGTTTCCACGATCAGCGAGCAATCGGAGGCCTCGAAGCCAAGCCCTATCCCGTCCTCGATCGTGCGCAGGTAGAACACGTCATCGATCTTGCGCCCGCGATACGAGGGAAGCACTCCCATTATGATGGTGCGAAGCTTCTTGGTCTTTTTCGCGGCCAGGAGCGCGCGGATGATCCTCCAGGGATAGAGGCGCCCGTTAAGGATGCGGAAAATATGGTTCACGTCCGGGATGGATATGATGAACCCGATCGTCTTCTTCGTCTTCTTGTCCTCTGCGAAGATCACGAGCTCGGGAACGACGATCTGGATCAGTTCGTCTATGAGCATGTCGAACTGCTTCTGCGTAAGGTCGAGGTGGCCCCAGTTGCCGTCCCACGCCGTGTTGAAAATCTCGAGGACGTCCTTGCGCCGCCTGGGGAAATCCTTCTTGCTGAAAATGGAATATTCAAGGTCGGTCTGGCTCTTCAGGTACTCGTCCCGCACGGCCTTGAGATACGGCTTGTAATCCTCGATCTTTTTCACGAGGTAGCAGGACCAGTCGATGGTCTTTTCGAAACCGCACGTCACGGCGAGGTCCTTGTAGTAGTCCGCCAGGTGGAACAGGCCGATCACCGGAACCACGTTCCCCCCGTGAACCTCGAAACCGACAGCGTCATAGATCGAAAAGCTCTGCGGTCCCTGCATGACGGTTTTCTTCTTTCCTCTGAGCCATTCGGCCGCGGCGTCAAAGAGCGCCTGCGCGACCGCCTTGTCGTTGATCGATTCGAAATGGCCGAAAAAACCGGTATTGGTGTCGTATTTCTTTTCGTAAAGGCTGTTGACGTGGCCGGTGATCCTGCCCACGGGCTTCCCGTCCCTGTAGGCGATGAAGAATGCGGCTTCCCCGATTTCAAAGAAGTATCCTTTTTCGGGATGAAAGAACTTCTTCTGCTCGTGAATGATGGGCGGAATCCAGCATGGATCGTTTTCATAGATTTTGAGCGTCCAGGGAATCATGATAAACTCTTTTATCATCTTTCTGTCGTGCGCGTCGAACTTATTTATCTCGATAGGGCCTGCCATACAACCTCCGGTTTGCGTGAGTAATTTGTGAGATGACAGTAAACAAAGGATACCGGATTATTAAAACTGCGCGGTTGAATATTTCAAGCGTAATTTTGATTTTGACCTGCAGGGTGAAAGTGTTTGTTGTTGACAAGATCCGGAAAATCATTATAATGGAAACGTTTTTCAATTTTATTTGCATGGAAGTGGCATGAATGATGAGCAAAGCGCAGAAAATCGAAAAAGCCCCGCTCCAGTGGTCGGAACTGCCGTTCGGCTACGTGAAAACGGATTTTAATGTCAGGTACTATTATGAAAACGGCGCATGGTCCAGGGGCGACCTGGTCGCCGACGAGAGCATCACCATGCACATGGCGGCGCCCTGCCTTCATTACGGGCAGGAGGCCTTCGAGGGGCTCAAGGTATTCGAGACGCACGACGGCCGCATCGTCGCCTTCAGGCTCGATGAAAACCAGAAGCGTTTGCAGAAAAGCTGCGAGCGTATTTTTACGCCCATCGTACCCCCGGACATGTTTCGCGACGCCGTTCACCGGGTCGTCAGGGCGAACGCGAAGTTCGTGCCGCCGTTCGGCACAGGCGCGAGCCTTTATGTGAGACCGCTCATCCTGGGAATGGGGGCTCGCATCGGCCTGGGTCCCGCCGATGAATACCTGTTCCTGGTCATGGCCACTCCCGTCGGTCCCTATTACAAGGGCGGGTTCAAGGCGGTGAAGGCGATGGTGGTCGAGGAATTCGATCGCGCGGCTCCCCTCGGCGTCGGGGACTGCAAGGTAGGGGGCAATTACGCGGCGGGACTTCGCGGCGAAATCTACGGGAAGAAGAAGGGCTATCCCATCGTGCTCTATCTCGATCCCAAGGAAAAGCGGTACCTTGACGAGTTCAGCACCTCGAATTTCATTGGAATAAAGGGGAACACGTACGTTACTCCGCACTCGGAGTCCATACTTCCCAGCGTGACCAATAAAAGCCTTTCGCAGCTCGCGGCGGACATGGGCATGACGGTTGAGCGCAGGCCAATTGATGTAGCGGAACTGCCGGAATTCGACGAGGTGGGCGCGGTGGGAACCGCGGCGGTCATCACGCCGGTAAACCTGATTCATTACCGGGACAGGGATTATACCTACGGGAGCGGCGACGACGCCGGGCCCGTAATCACGAAGCTTTACAATCATCTTTCCAAAATCCGTACCGGCGAGATCGAGGACAAGTTCAACTGGCTGGACGAAGTGGAAGTCTAGGCGGGACAGTATTTGAAACTAAAAAAACCACCATTAACCCGGTGGTTTTTTTTATTGTCGCAGTACCTGTTCTTTATGCGCGGCCCGGCTATTCGGATTTTACGACTTTTTCGGCCTGCAATGCCAGGTAGTTAACCAGCTGCTTTTCGGAAATGTAGCCGAGGTTCACGAGAATGATGCCCATGAGCCCGCCCTCTTTTTTCTGTATCGCAAGCGCCTCGTTCAATTGTTCCTGGGTAATATCGCCGCTCTCCAGCAGCATTTCCCCCAATAATGGCTTTGCCATGTCTGCCTCCAAATTATGAGTAATAATCAATACCGGGTACTATATATCCCGGGAGGTTGGAAATAGCAACTATAATAATCGTTTTACCGCCTCCCTCCAGATCCGCGTGTAATGATCGCGCTCGTTCGCGGTGATGTGCGGCGCATACTTTTTGACGATTCGGTTGTGCTTCGCCACTTCCTCGATGGAGTTATAGAGGCGATGGGTGAGCCCGGCGAGGTAGGCCGCGCCCAGGGCCGTGGATTCCGTGACCTCCGGAAGCAGCACGGGAATGTTGAGGATGTCGGCCTGGAACTGCATGAGGTAGCGTCCCTTCGTGGCGCCCCCGTCGACCCGCAGTTCGTGGATGACCTTCCCGGAATCCTGCTGCATGACCTCGATGACGTCCATCGACTGGAACGCGATGGAGCGGAGGGCCGCGCGTATGATCTGCTCACGGGTGGTGTCCCTGGTG
>Ga0209725_1002368_pt1 | contig 10155 bp, 10 predicted proteins | sample I18A1metaG_FD_184145 | JGI IMG/M metagenome (GOLD analysis project Ga0209725, IMG submission 184145) | Lake sediment bacterial and archeal communities from Gulf of Boni, Indonesia to study Microbial Dark Matter (Phase II) - ​I18A1 metaG... | ecosystem: Environmental > Aquatic > Freshwater > Lake... | reverse complement strand
ATCCATGCACGGCCTACTCAGATCCTTGGATGCTTAGCGGAATTGATGAATTCTGCGTCAGAAACGAGGAGCCGAGTCGTACAGGTGTAGGCAATGAGTGTAGCCAAACCAATTCTTGAATATGTTAGGGCGATTAGAACGCAGGCGAATATCCCCGGTTCTGCAAGAACGTTCAAGCGACTTCTGGGATACCACAAACGGTATGTTCATTTCTTTGTTCTCATAGCTGCACTGGCCATTCTTAGAGCCTACGTGTTTACTCTTGAGCCACTTTATACCGCGCAGATAATCGACCAAGTCGTCATTGGAGGAAACTTTGACTTACTGGTGGGGCTTGTACTCGCAATAGTGGCCGCAGCAGGGATATTCGGAATACTCAATTATGCAATAACGTTTGTACAGGGATACACCGCGCAATTGATTGTAAGAAACGTAAGGTCTGACTACTACTCCTCTCTGCAGAGTAAGTCTTTCGCATTCTACGATTCCACGGCCGTAGGAGACCTAGTCTCAAGAGCTACGATGGATCTGCGGATGGTGGAAGAGTTTCTGAAAACGTGGACTGGAGCCTTGACCAATGCGGTACTCACGGGAATACTGGTGTATGTGGTGATGTACTCGATAAACCCAACGATGGCCGCGATAGCCATTCTACCGATGGCGCTTATTTTCTATCTCACAGTCAGACTTCAAGTTACGATTAGACCTCTCTTCAGGAAGATGATGCTCATTCTAGGCAGACTCGGCGCCTACATACAGCAGAACATCTTGGGAATGAAAGTTGTCCGAATCTTCAGAAGAGAAGCAGAGATGGAGAACGGATTCAAACAGGTTGAAGACATCTACGTAGATACAGCGATTTCCGCCGGCAGGATCCAGTCGAGGTATATGCCATCTGCGCCTGCCGTTCTAACTTTGGGAATAGTGTTGGTATACCTCTACGGGGGCAACCTCATAGCTTCGCCATCATCAATCCTCACAATAGGGCAACTCACTCTCTTCGCAAGATATATGATGAGACTGAGTTTCCCTCTACGGGACTTGAGTAATCTCATTGGCACTTGGGTGAACGCTGCAGCTGGCCTCGAAAGAGTCTACGGAATTGCCGATCTGCCAGTGGAAGTTGCCGACAGACCAGGAGCTAAAGAGATCGCAATACCTAGCGGTCAGGTCGAGTTTCGAAATGTGACATTCGGATATGCCAAGGATAGACCTGTACTGAGAGACGTGAGCTTCAAGGTTAATCCAGGCGAAAGGATAGCAATTCTTGGCGCCACAGGTTCAGGAAAAACATCTCTGATATACCTCATTCCACGGTTCTACGATGTTGCCTCTGGAAGCGTGCTGATTGACGGCACAGATGTCAGAAATTTCAAGCTTTCTAACCTCAGAAGACAGATAGGTATCGTGATGCAAGATGTCTTCATATTCTCAGGCACTATCAGGGATAACATTGCCTTCGGAAAGCCTGATGCATCCTTAGATGAGGTCGCAGCCGCCGCCAAACTTGCAAGGATACACGATTTCGTGGAAACTCTCCCCGATGGCTACCACACCATCGTGGGAGAGAGAGGGATAACGCTCTCCGGCGGACAGAAGCAGAGGCTAACCATTGCCAGAGCGCTCTTGACAGATCCAAGAGTCCTGATTCTTGATGACTCCCTCTCCTTCGTAGACGCCAAAACCGAGCAGGCCATCCAAGAGGCCATTGAGGAAGCCATGAAGGGTAGAACATGTTTCATGATCGCTCAGAGACTGTCAACCATAAAGAATGCTGACAGAATAATGGTTCTGGATAGCGGTGAAATCGCGGAGCTTGGAACGCACAGTGAACTAATCGCTAAGGATGGCATATACCGACGGATATACGAGACACAGTTCCTTGAGAAGGTACCTGAAGCAATTCTGGCACCCGTTCTTCAGAGGGATGAGAACTAGATGTCGAGCCCTTTTGGTGTCTTCTCAACAAGGTACGAAGAATCTAGAAAGCGAACAGTTTCTGACAGGACCCTCGCGCGTAGAGTCTACGAGTACTCTATTGGCCACAGGAGGAATTTCGCAATAGGGGTTACAGCCATTGTTCTGGGCTCCCTCACAGGGCTCGCTTCACCATACCTACACAAGGTCGCGGTGGATCAGATAATTCAGCCCAGAAACCTTTCCGGATTCTTGTGGTGGGCTCCCATCTTCGTACTGGTGACGCTGGGAAACTATTTGCTTCAATATGTTCAGGTCTTCCAAATGAGAATCGTCGGAGAAAATGTTGTTGCAAAGATGAGAGACGAAATGATGTCCAGACAGCAAGTGATCTCATTGAGATACTTCTCCGAAGGCGAGATAGGAAGGATAATGTCGAGACTGATAAACGACGCAAACAATGTCAGAATATTCCTCAGAATGGGGCTGACAAACATCATCGTGGATACGGCGTCCATTCTGGGGTCATTAGTGATAATATTCGCACTCAACATGAAGCTCGCTATTGCGGCCGTATCAATACTTCCTATCGCTTTAGCGGTAGCGTGTTTTCTGGGAGAACGTTCCAGAAGAGCTTACAGAGTAGCTCTTTCAAGCATTGCGGGGCTGACTGCGAAGGTACAAGAGAACCTCGCAGGAATGAGAGTGATCAAGGCGTTTGCATCCGAAGAGGGCGCCGCAGAAGGTTTTGAAAAAGCGCAGGATAAGACGTTCAAGGCAAATGTCAACACGGTCAAGATCTCGTCATCGTACCAACCCTCGGTCCTTTACATGAGAATAATCGGTACGGCTCTGATACTTTGGTTCGGCGCGCTAATGGTTAGTAGCGGGGAAATCACGGTCGGGACACTCATAGCATTCATTGAATATCAGTTCTCATACTTCATGCCGCTAATGGACCTTACAACTGTATACGACCAATATCAATCGGCTATGGCAGCTCTTGAGAGAATGTTCGACCTGATCGACACGCACGAAGAGGTTGAAGATCCACCTATGGACAAGGCAGTGGCTTTGAATGCGATAGAGAATGTAGCGTTTGACAACGTCACTTTTGGCTATGATCCGAAAAGCCCAGTGATACATCACATAGATTTCACTCTCGGTGAGTCTAAGAGATTGGCTCTGGTCGGGCCCACGGGAGCGGGCAAAAGCACAATCATAAATCTTCTGGCGAGGTTTTATGATCCGCTTGACGGCAAAATAGCCGTCAATGGCTACGATGTGAAGGAAGTTAGAATATCATCTCTTCGTGAGCACATGAGTATAGTTCTTCAGGACTCCTTCCTCTTCCCGATGAGCGTGAAGGATAACATACGATTCGGGAGACCAGAATCGTCTGATGAGGAGATTGTCGAAGCAGCTAAGATTGTGGGTGCACACGAATTCATAATGAGACTGCCGGGGGCGTATGACCATGTTATTCAGGAAGGATCATCAAATATCTCGATAGGACAACGGCAACTCATCAGCTTCGCACGGACTCTTCTAATGAATCCCAGACTCCTAGTTCTGGACGAGGCAACTTCGAGTATCGACCCGTATACCGAGCTTGTTGTCCAAAACGCGTTGAAAAAGCTCCTTGAGAATAGGCTGGCAATAATAATAGCTCACAGACTCTCAACCATAAGGCTCTGCGATGAGATCATTGTCATAGACCAAGGAAGAATAGTTGAAAGAGGAACACATGCAGAGCTTATGGATCGGGGCGGGCTGTACAGCGCATTCTATAGAATGCAGTTCAGGGAGGAGCGAGGCCTTGAAACAGCGGACAAAATGCATATTGAATCTGAACAATCGGGGACCTCGCCTGGTACTTAGTTCTCTCTCGATTTCGATAGAGTAGAAGGAATGTGGCGGGCCCGAGGGGATTTGAACCCCTGACCGTCAGGTTAAGAGCCTGCTGCTCTAGGCGATATTTCTGTTCTTGGTTCTCTACCTGGCTGAGCTACGGGCCCGGTTGGTTGGCAAGTCTTTTCTAGGAAAAGGTTCTGCCTAAATAACCCTTTGGAAGATCACTCCCCTCTGCTATTTTCCGGATTTTCGATTCTATTCCGACGATGGATCCTGCTCATGTATTAAGCAAGAGATAAACCTGTGAATCAGGACTCATGCAGTTGAAAGGGATTTGATGTTGAGCCAGCTAACCATTATCGGTCTTGGCTTGAACGATGAACGAGGCTTATCACTGAAGGGACTCGATCTTGCTAGAGAGGCTGACTGTGTCTTCGCTGAGTTCTACACTAGCTTGATGCCTCAACTTGATGTCAGAAACTTGGAGAAGTTGATAGGAAAACCGATACTGCTCCTCGAGAGAAGTGATGTGGAGGAGAACGCTCAGCACATGATTCTGGAGAAGATAGGAAGCAAGAAAGCGGCATTCTTGGTTCCAGGTGATCCAATGTTGGCCACGACTCACATAGACCTTCGCCTCCGAGCAGAGAAGGCAGGAATCAAGACCAAGGTGATACCCGGGGCGTCAATCTTCTCAGCCGTCTTGGCGCTGACAGGGCTTCGGGCCTATAAGTTCGGGAGGACAGTAACCCTCCCTCGCCTCGAAACGGGAAAGATTCCCGAATCTCCATACGATCACATCAGGACAAACCTTCATGTTGGCCTGCACACGCTCGCTCTTCTCGACATAGCAGTTGAAAGAGGCTACTGTATGCGCGTCAGGGAAGGGCTTGAGTATATTCGGAAAGTAGAGCTCCAGCGAGCAGAGCATATCGTTGGTGATAGTGGGCTCGTGGTTGGAGTTGCAAGGGCAGGAGCAGACGACGCCATTGTGAAGGCTGGAACGCTGAGCAGGCTGCTATACTGCGACTTCGGTGGGCCTCCGCATAGTCTTGTCATACCTTCTAAGCTTCACTTCGTGGAAGCCGAGGCCTTGAAAACTCTCGCAGGCGCCGATCCGGAAGACCTCAAAGGTTACGTTTCACCTTGAACGCCAGGACCTGCATGAAGGTTGAGCATCTTGTGGAGATTGGAATCTCTGGGTAGGATATCCTTGACGGAAACACCACGCGAAAAAGCGGGAAAGTATCTAGAGTCGATTGGAACAGTTCTGAGTAGCATAGAAATCTCCAAAGTCACCCCCAATATCAACGAAAGGTCCATTCGATCAGTGATCACTGCCGCCCGATTGTATGTCGAGGATGCAAAGCATTATCTCGAAGAGAAGCCTTCAACGGCTCTCGCTGCTGTCTCATATGCTGAAGGTTTACTAGATGCTCTTAGGCTGTTGGGAATGGTAAAGTTCACCTGGCCAGAAGTTAGAGGTGAGAAGCATTGAGGAGGAAGATTGTTCTTGCAACGGGGGCCTTCGACCTCCTTCACTACGGTCATCTGAATTTCCTTGAGGAGGCTAAGAGGGCTGGGGGAAGGAACGCCAAGCTGATCGTAATAGTTGCCAGAGACAGGACTGTTGAGGCTCGGAAAGGCAAGAGACCTGTCGTGCCTGAGGATCAGAGGCGCGCGTTGATCGAAGCTTTGAAGCCAGTGGATGACGTCATTCTGGGCTTTGAGGATATGAATTACGAGGCCGTCATTGAGAAGCTCAAGCCCGACGTAATCGCGGTGGGCTACGACCAGCTAGACATCAAGATATCTGTTGAGGAGATCATAAAGAAGAAGGGGCTGAGGATCAAAGTCTTTGAAGCAAGGAAATTCTCCGAAGATGATATAGATAGTTCCTCGAAGATTAAGAGGAGAGTGATAGAGCTTGAGAAGGACAGCTCGTGAAGGTGCCAAGTTGATGCGTTTCACGTACACGGGAGTTCGCGTGAGGAACCTGAAGCGGTCTCTGCGATTCTATAAGAAGGTAATGGGGATGCGGGAGACCCTGAGAGGAAGAATGAAGGCTGGAGGAATCTATGTTCAGCTGAGAGGTCCGAGATCCAAACAGCTGTTGGAACTCAACTATTATCCTTCGAAGGCGAAGTACTACGAGCGCTATGATTCGGGATCCGAGCTGGATCACTTAGCCTTCTGGACAAGAGATGTGGACAAGCGGTTCAGCGAGCTAACCTCCAAGGGCGCGAAGGTCGCTGTCAGGCCCTTCTCGGAGGACGGGTACAGGCTGGCGTTCGTCAAGGATCCTGACGGCATATGGATCGAATTGATAGGCTTGGACAGAAGAACTGAGCGGAAATAGTAGGCGCATTCTCCTATCGGACGAAGCCGATCCTGACAGTGTCGCCATCTCTCAGGTTTAGTCTTTCTCGTAGGTTGACTGGAGCCAGAATCTCAAGTACATCCTCGCCGTAATGGCTTCGCAAAGCTGCTACGACAAACGCCTCCACTTCTTCATTGATCAGTACCCGGTAGCATCTTCCTGCGCCAAAACTTCTTGCTCCGTTTTTGAACCCCTCGATTTCGATGTAGCCGATTGACTCCAGAAGGCTCCGATCTTTTAGATGCTTCTTGCTCAACCTCACATTCAAAGTTCCAGGGAAAGGTGTGAAGCCGAGCTTTTCTTGGAACTGTCGCATATATATTGGTTGACTCACGTAATACGCACCTTCTCCCAGACCTGAGAAGACCTCCCCTTCAAGAGTCAGTTCCGTCTTCGGCCCTTCAATGACTCTGTGCAAAGTGTGATACATCTTATTCAGTTCATTCATGCCCTTCTCCGTTATTCGAACGGTTTCGCCTCGCGTTGCTTTCTCTCGTTTGATCATGCCTTGATTCTCGAGTTCGATCAGGTGTCGTGAGACTGTCTGCTGTGAGAAGCCCAGTCTACTCGCGATGTTTACTGTCGTGTGAGGCTCACTTGGGCGAGAAGTGACCTCCGCCAGCCTGTAGAGAGTGATCAGGAGCCAAGGCTTCATGGTGAGATAGCCTCTCTCATCTTGTTTGCCTCCGTGTGCGCCAAGCTGATTGGATCCTTAGGTCCAGAGAGACATCGCGAAACTATCCTTATCGAGTCTCGTAAAGAAATCTTATGCCCGACACTGACATAGAATGGCTTTCCAGATCTTCTTCGAAGTATCTCTCCTACCGTTTCTCCTCGATCTTTCAGCTTGATTCCCGCGACCGTTCCGCACAGTCTACTCTTCGCAACTCCAATTGTGGGAGCGTCCAATGCGATTCCAACGTGACACGCTAAGCCAAACCTTCTGGGATGAGCGTATCCGTGCCCATCAACCAAGTAGACATCAGGGCTTTTCTTGAGTTTCATCGCTGCAGCGAGTATGATTGGGGCCTCACGAAACGCTAGAAAGCCCGGCACATACGGAAAGACAACCTGTCCGCGAGCGGTAGCGCTTTCCTTCGTCTCCATTGTCTCAAGGTTGACGGACACCGCGGCCCCGAAGGCCATCTTGCCGACATATGCTGAATCGAGGCCTGCCGCAACCTTCATCTTTCTGGGGAAGTTGCCTTTTCGCCTGACTAGTCTTCTCAATCTCATTTGCAGCTCTGCAGCTTGCTCTATCGAAAATCCTGGGGGCGGAGTGATCAAGCACGTTCTATCTGCATCTGAACAGGTCCGCCTCATCTCACGCATACCGTCGCTTGCTCAATCGCAACTGGGTTAAGCAGATGTGGCTTTCTTCTTCTTGACCTCGTTGTGAAGACTCTTGATGGCTCTCTCAAGTGATACCCTTCGAACCTCAGTGATGACATCGCCACGAGTGGATTCAATGATCCGCCTAGCTGAATCGGCCTTTACTCGGAAGGTCGGAACGATTGCCGTATGATCCAGAGCCAAGACATTCTCATAGAGCTCCTCCATTGTTCTCAAGGTTTTCTCTGCGTCGCTTGTCTTGCCTTTTCTGAGATGGTTGAGTGCTAGCCGCCTGAGTTCGCCAATCAAATCTAGGACACCTAAGATGTATGGAACTGGTTCCACTCCCACATCTTTCAATGAAGCTATTCTTCTGTTTCTCAGTAGGCCGTAGAGAAGCATCGCCTCGACATACTCTTGGTACGCCACAATAACGCTACCGGACTGCTTGAGTTCAGGTTTTCTTTTCAGAAGAGCTTTGATTCGTGAGAGGGACTTCTCGGCCTCTTTGAGAGAGTGTGCCGCTCGTTCCATCTCGTTTCTGTGCATCTGGATGATTGACCAGTCAGATAATCTCGTGGCTATCCTAGAGGCTTCAAGTACTTTCTCACGAACTTCATCGAAACTAGTAAGCTCCTGTTGGATCTGCTTGAGATCCTCACTCGATATCAACAGTGCTACACCAACATGCCTCATTCAATAAAGAAGATACTGCTAGATTAGTCATAAACTGTTTGTTCCAATTCGTCCTCATGCACTAGGAGCAATCCCATGGGCGAGCTTTGGGAGAAGAGCTCAGATATGCTGTAGATTGAGCCAATACTAGGGCGTAATACCTAGCTTTGTTCTGGCGCTTCTTGGAGAATGGCAAGTAGGTTGCGATAGCGGAACCCATTTTCATGACAAAGAACAGCGCGGACGCAGTCTCTCAAGGAAATGCTACAGAGACTCTGGCTAAAGGTGAAAGAGATCTTTCGTTTTCGTTCCTCTTTCTTAGTTCAGTGGCCTCGCGTGACTTTCTTCGCGTCTTTGACGTAGTCAATCAATGTCCAGTTTTCGTGTTCCTCAAACTTCAAGTCGAGATGGCTGTAGAGTTTGCCGGCGATCAGCTTTTCAATGACAAGGGCCCCGGCGCCGAATATGCTTTCCAAAGCTCTATGGAATTCTTCGAGCTTCTCAGGTATCTCCTCAAGCCTAAGTGATGCGCTTTGCCCGACATGATGGTATATAACGTTCCTTACGCTCTCACCGAGAACCTGCAAGCCGGAATCGACGGCCTCAAGCAGTGCCTTTCTGAACGCATCTGCCTTATTCACGTGACTTGCCCTCCAAGCGTGATCGCTCCAATCCCTCCATTGTCACCGTTACACGATCGGTGTCAGCTGAGGCATCGGATAGCCCTTTGATACGTCCAATTCAACCGCGAAGAGAGGCGCTCTGGGCTTGACGCCGTAAAGCAGCAGAGTGCCGTGTTCTCTGGCAAGCTTAAGGTAGATGTCTGCTATGGCTCCGAGCCTTCTGGCTGGTTCTTCGCGCCCCTCCTTCATTGTGATGATTCCCAAGGATTTGCGTTCTCTGATCCTGATAGCGTCTTGGCTGAGGATCCCCTCACACGCATTTTCCCCGTAATTTCTTATCAATGTGTCCCCGCTGATAGCACTCATAGCCGGTTGACCGGTGTCTTGAACAAGCTTTTCTTCGAGCTTGAGGTATTCCGCATAGTCTTTCTGGTTGTCCTTTCCTTCGTAAACGGTTATGTAGGGTTTTCTCTGGTCTCGGCGTGGGCTTAGTTGCTCGTAAACCCTTAGGAGTCGATTGATCTCCTCCTCGGTGGCGCCGAAATCCAGCGCCATCTTCCTAGCCAATTCGGCGTCAACGCCAGGCCCGGGGATGAGCAGGATGCCTCTGCCTTGACCGCCAAAGTTCAACATGAGTGGCAAGACTACGAGATAATACTCATACGTCGACACTTTCTCAGCTCCCTCCAGAAGGATTGTTACGCCTCTAGGTAATCCTCCACCGAGCATTTTGTCTAGATCTCGCACGCCTGTTGAGTACATGTTCGGTGGGTCCTGAATTGGTTGGAACCGGCCTGCCTTCGCGGTGGGCTTTGGCTTGAATGGTGGGAAGGCTCTGAATCCCCCCTCTAGGGTGAAGGCAAGCTTGCGCTCCGTTAGTCTCGTTCCTCTTAGCTTGACAAGCTCCAAGCTTCTCAGCAGCCTTCCATCCATTTCTTCGGTTCTGAGAGCTATGATTCCGTCGGCCGTGAACTCCTCCGTGCCAGGGGAGACTTTGGATCCTAGTAGCGCCTCCTCCTCCACCATGAAAGTCGTGCAACCTGTCTCGCGGACAAGCCTGCTTAGAACGGTGTGGACGATGACTCTGACGTCGATAGGCTCCTTGAATGCTTCGGCCATGGCTGTGAATGAATCTATGACTAGGCGCTTTGCCTTTACGGCCTCAAGTTCCCTGAGGATTGTTTCTAAGGTTATGGATATGCCCGGCTCCTTCAAGGTCACCAAATCCAAGATCTTGAGTTTTCCCATGCTCTCCAGACGGCTGATATCCACACCTATATGTCTCGAGAGGTTTTCGACGAGAACTTCCCTATTCTCTCCGAAGGAGACGTAGACGCCGTTTTCACCAGATTTGGCACCTTCCACCAGAAACTG
>Ga0209725_1002365_pt1 | contig 10164 bp, 9 predicted proteins | sample I18A1metaG_FD_184145 | JGI IMG/M metagenome (GOLD analysis project Ga0209725, IMG submission 184145) | Lake sediment bacterial and archeal communities from Gulf of Boni, Indonesia to study Microbial Dark Matter (Phase II) - ​I18A1 metaG... | ecosystem: Environmental > Aquatic > Freshwater > Lake... | reverse complement strand
TTCTAAGAGTGACTTCAGCTTTGATGCCTCATCCTGTATCTCAAGCATACGCTTCTCAAGGTAGGCTTTCACTTCGGCGAGCTTTCTGACCGGCTCTTCTTCACTCATCTTTCAGCTCCTCCCGGGCGCATATGGCGAAATCAGGGCAGTATAGTTCACATAGTCCGCAGAGGCTACAGTCCTCAGCTCTTTTGGCTTCAGGCATGTGGAACCCTCTCTCATCTATGTCGCTTCCCATCTCCAGCACTTTCCGTGGGCAGAACTCAACGCATATTCCGCATCCCTTACATAACCTCTTATCAATGAATATCCTCGCCAAGACTCCTGCATCTACGCCTATTTCCAATCTCATTACTCTTATCTAAATCAAGCTAGCGCTCCTTTGGGGAGATCTATGGCAGTAGCTAGCTTTACTTGTCCAAACATCACTAATGGAGTAGCCATGTGCTTACGATCGTTCCTAGGTTACCGTTAGGCTTCTCCACATTTCACTTCGCGGATCTAGGAGACCTGTTCATGACCTTATGGCGTTCTACTTACTCCCAGCAGTGAAGCTCGTTCCTTTGCTTTTCGTGGCTATGAAGGTGTACTTCTCCATGAATGTCGATTCCAAGATCCGGCAATTCAAACGTGCCATTTTCCAGATACCTCCATATACCTGTTGGAGATAGTGGAATAGTTATTGAGTGACACTCGAGGCCGAGCAGGGGTGGGATGACAATAGTGGAGGCTGTCAGTGCACTGAAGGCGGGGTTAGATCTTGAGCATGATCTTAGTGCGAAAGACAATCGTCGTGGGCCTCAATCCGTGTGCCATATTCGGCCAGAGAAAGGACTTGATCCTCCTCAATGTCACAGAAGACGATTTTGGAGCGTACAACTCTATTCGCACATCAATCCCGCTGAGAGTGCTCATCTCGAGGCGTCACATAATTCGAGTCTCAAGAAAATGAGAATGTTGGATGTGCTCTTCAGCCATGACCTCTCGAGTCATTGTATACTACCATGATCCAATCGAAGTAGATCCGTCAAGCAGTTGGACTGGTTTGTGTTCGTCGTTGACTCAAGCAGAATATCAAGACATAGAGAGAGTGACTAGTCCACGAATCCGTGAATTGTTTGAGTATGCAATGCCGGATGTGGTAATAGCGGCGGATGGTGAGCCTGTCGTATCTATAGAACAGACCCAAATGAACCCCAGCGGTCATAACATACCGCAGCGCTTCTCCTTTCAGGTTCGTGCTGCAGAGGTGGGTGTCCCTTCGATATTGTACTATCCTGAATTCTCAAGACGGACATTTTCAGATCCAAACGTAAGATACCTTCAACTCCGAGTTCCACTAGCGCAAAAACGTCTCTCTGCAATCTACGATATCCCGGCATTGTCAGTTTTTTGGCCTACCGATGAAGCCACAAAGCTCCCTGATACTAGGCAATGTGCTCACAAAGACATCGCGAATGTCGTGAGGGCCATAGTGGACAATGCAGGTAAGAAGACTATGTTGCGGCAAATTGACGAAGTCGTAAAGACATCAGAAAACATGGATCGGATCGTTTCAAAATACTCTAGGCAAAGGCGCTCGCGATATCGGCCAAACCCGTCGGTTCGCACGTTCTTCCCAAATGGATTTCCGACATCACTTACCCCGACAGGACATGCCATTGATCCACCGATGACTTGCCAGCTGCAACAAACTGAAGAGTTTCTAGACTCAATATCTTCTGCCTCTTCTGACTGGCGGAGCACTAAGGTCGCAATGACGAAGAGGAAGCTAACGCTCGTCTTCACCGGCACAGCCAACAAGAGCAAGACTGATTCGGAACATCCATGGCCGGGCTATCTGACGCTGCTTGACATACTGTATCTGAGAACAGACTTCGGCCGTTCTCCTTCCCAACGAATAGCCAATTTGGTGTACAGACTTCCGGTCAAACTATCAACCTTTCTATTTCGCGTAAATACGGTTCCACCTCCGACTGCAGCCTACATAGTGGACACATTCGCAGATCTGATAATCCTTGAGGGTGGCGTTGTCCCTGGCAGGCCAGTGAGAGGAAGAACTGGGGCTACCCCTATCTGACAACAGTCGGAAGGTTGTTCATAGTAATGGGATCTGAAGCGTCAGAGTTTGATGTGTATCAAAGACTAATACGTTTCCTGGATGAAAAAGGATGGAGAATCGTCTGTGCATCTCCACCTGCAGGGACTGATAACAGATATCGCAAATGCCTCTTGCCAAGGCGCGATCTTGAAGGCGGGGAAAAGGGCCCCAGAGACGAAATCGACCTCATAGCGCATGATCGCGAAATCATACTGCTGGTAGAATGCAAACCACGCCTATCCGAGTCTCTACGAGAAAGCAGCCGGACCTCTGAATCGGATTACCTAAAGCTCAAACGAATCTTGAAGTCTTTCTCACCAACCTGTCTCTCGGAGCTTCTAAGCAGAGCAACGGGGACCGAGATTCCCAGTATTTCACTTGTCACTCTCGCCCTCGCTGTTGGCATAATTGACTGTGCCATTCCATCAGATGTGACCGTGATGGAATTCAAGTCAGAAAAACCGCGGATACGACCAGTGGCATGGCTCCGAAGCAAGTTCTGTGCATCGGCTACTTCTGATTGTGGAACACCAACACGTAATTGTGATCTATGAAATTGCCTCTTCGCAGGACATGCATGCCTGCATTATTCTGCAGGATCCAGATTGCAATGTCTTCAAGCATGAAACCGTTCAGTTCAAGTTCCTGTATGAACTCTGTAAACGGATGACGCAAGTGCTTTCTGTGCCTTTGATCCCCAATAACAACAATGCAACGACCTTCTGGCACAATCACCGTGCTCATAAACGCTGCGAAATCCTTTATGAATGATGAATACCGCTCAGAGTTGTCAGTTGAAACGTCACTTGACTTTATCTTTTCGTAACTGAAATCGAGATGTTTTATTGAATCAGGTGATCCTACCCTGTTTACGATGTCAAGAAGGTCAGTCGCTAGCCTATGTATCAGATGATAATGAATCACGCCAAGATAGGGTGGGTGGGCAAGGACGAAGTCGTAACTATTCTTCTCCAGCTTTGACTGGAATACCGATTCTTGCCTAATAGAAATCCTGCTTACAATTGGAGGTTTGTCGTATAATGCTCCAAATCCACGTTTCATCTTTTCCCTAAGCAGAGAGATGGGATCAATGAACGGCTTCTTCTTAGTAACGAGATGGTGTGTACACCTTGGGTCTATGGAGGCGACCTCTTTTGCTACTTGTGAAGCAATCAGGAATAACAGGCGTTGGACCCTGATGTCTTGCACATCTGCTATCTGAAAGAGCAGACCCAAAACGGAATCCAAGGTGTCTTTTCTAAACCACTTCCTAGTGTATGAATAGCTTTCCTCCTCAACAATATCCCTCCATTGAGACCTGTGCATTGTTCTGTCGCGGATCAGGCCACCAAGGTTTCTTGCTATTCTCGCAGCAATTGCGTTCAACGATAATCGTGGAATGCCATATAGAAGGGTCTCAGTAGCTAAGCATGCAAGAGGATTGTTGTCTATTCCTGTCGCATCAACATGCGCTCGTGCAGCGACATCCAGAGTGGTTCCAAGTCCCATAAAGGGGTCGAGAATGTGAGATTCACTTTGCACATACATAATCACAAGTCTCTCCACTAGTGTTCGAGGTAGAGTGCCATACCATCTAAAGAGCTGATCCTCTGACTCGGGAAAAACCCAGATGGATGAGAAGTACTTTCCAGCTGATGGCTTTTTTGTACTAAATCCATTTGCAGTATACGTCTGCAGCTTGTCACTGGCAACTTGAAATCGCAATTGCTCCATTTCCGTTATCCTCAAACCGTCCATTTACCATCCTTGTAGACTAGGTGTCTCTCGAGAAGTTGGCGCTGATGAGAATTGAATAGCCCAACTGCTTCAAAGTCACTGACAAGCTTTTCGACTTCATTTTCACCTTTTGACACAGCTGCTTGCACTCGTCTTATCAGGGTAGGGACGAATATCTTGTATAGGTACTGCATCAAAGCATCAGGAGCCAAAGGCCCTTTTTTCCTAATTATCCTTTTTACAATATTAACAAGTTCCGTTTCAGAAGCCCAGTTTTCCCCCTTCTTGTCCGCCAAATCGTCCTGTGCAATATCACAGGTCTTTCTGAATGACAAGACAAAGTCGCCTATTATTGAACCTGCACGTCTGCTTTGCGCTGTGTGTCGATAAGAGGCTATACCGGCGTGAAATAGCACTCCGTCTTCTGGGAGTTGGAATCCTGCCTTGACAGCAGCGGCAAGGAGAGCCGCCCAAGCTCTCGGCTCTCGATTGTGGAATGTCAGAACCATGTATCTTCCATTCCTTAGTATTCTATGACATTCAGAGAAACATCGTTCTAGTATTCGGCGATAATCGTTTGTGTTCTTCGCATTGGGGAAATTCTTTCTGGCAATCACTGCCTCCTCAGAATCATCTATGATTCTACCTAGTCCTTGTATCTCGGGAAGCCAAACAGACCAAAAGTTGCTGAGGTCGGCATAATGGACATAACTACCGTACGGTGGATCAGTAATTATGGCGTCGACACTTTCATCTGGCAAGGGGATTCTCGTAGCGGAGTGGGTATCGATGTGAAAAGAGGGGGCGCTGTGTGCCAAGATACTTCGAGCAGTGCTGGCACAATCTGGAATTCTTGGAACCCTTGACAAATAATCTTTTTTTCCTCTCACAATTGCATCGCAACGTCTCTCGAATTCTTCGAGGACGTTCGCTTCCAGATGTACTGCGGGCAGCCAAAAGCCTGGCTTTGCCCATTCGAGTGGTCTATTTCCTCTCCAGCCCGGGTTCCTCGTAACCATTCTGTTCGTGTAGCGCAGAGTGGAACTGAATGCGAAAAGCAACCATTCCCTGATTGGATTTTCAACCTTGACTATCAGCTGACGGAGCAGAGCCAGTGCCATGAGATGGCGATTGGTAAAGAACTGCCGAAAGAGGAATATGTTCTTCTTGAAAAGCGCGCTCTCCCGTTGCATGTTGCAATCGGGAATACTCTCTGTTGGAATCCAAAGACCATTAGCCTCTGCACATCGAAGCCTCTTGTTTATTTGATCAACTAGTGCGAAGTCAGTCTCAGAAGCGTTAGCCACCTCCTCATTGCGACAGCGCTCACAAGTATAGTATACATGTATGATAGTGAAGTCAGTATTAGCCTCGGGGCTAAATCGTAGTGCAGATCCGCATTTCGAGCATTGCCATATCCCGATTCCGTGTTTTCTTGCATTTGCTATTACTACTGAAGACTCGCACACGGGGCACTTTGTTCTGGCGGAATACTCGAACCAATGCGAGTGCGCCTCTCGGCCGCATCGCCTACATTGGGTGACAAACAATGCATCATTGGATGGTCCGAACTCATGGATTACCTGCTCCTGCATGTTTCTGAATTGGCCTACATCAAGATTTGACAATTCCATTCTCGTGATGAATGTGGATAAAGGATTGATATCAAATCCTATCACACGTCTGTTCTGAATGACTCCCTCTACGAGAGTGACACCGCCCCCACAGAATGGATCCACGAGAACCTCGTTGGGGCGACTGTAATGCCTTATGAGCTCTTGAAATATGGAGTAAGGTCTGCGAGCAAAATACCTGTGCATCCGATACACTGGTCGGTGAGGCTTTGCTCTACAAGTCTGATCAATCGGCTTCAGGAGACCCTTTGTCCTTGTCAAGCTCTGGTCTTCGATGCGGCCTTCCCAGTTCCGTAACAAGATATTCTGCTTCTCCTTACAATGCCTTTGAATCTTCATTCTTTGAGTTCTCTACCGTGACTAACCTCTCCTTTCTTTCGATTGTGTGTGATTCTTCACCCAATCCTCCAGTGCTTCTTCGACCACTTCTGACAATGTCTTGCCATGTCTGATTGCTTCAATCTTGGCCTCTTTCCAAAGATCGGGATTGACCTTTATCGATGTTGGCTCTTTGGCTCTGTTTTTGCTACACGGCATCAATTTCCACACAACATTTCGTAGTCCGATAGGTATAAAAAACTGGTGGTACAGCCTTCCCCCTTTCTAGGAAATCCACAGGCAAATCCTGTCTCGGGCCATGTGACCGCAGGTCGCCTTTGCAGACGACTGTTCCTGCTGATGTGTGGACAATGAAGCCGCAAGCAGCTGTGATCGAGTGGTCAACACGAACGGGCTGCATACCGAAGAGCGATGTGCAGCGAAGTTCTTGCCAAAGGCCAATTGTGCGTGCTATAGTTCCCTAAGCGATTGAAGAATCCGTTCCCGTCTTGCCTCAAGGAAGGCATCGTAATTCTCTACCTTCCAGAGGTTCTTCTCCAATGGAACGAAGTGCTTTGTTAGGAACATTCTGTCGTAGCTCTGTAGTTCATCAAGATAGTCACTTGGGTTTCTGTCACCAATCGACTCGTTAGCCCCGCTTGAAATGAGTGTAATATTGGCAGTATCATCTGGCGAGGATTTTCCACTGTAGGAGTCTTTCAGAGCCTGTTGAGGAAAAACGTGATGAACCTCTATGTCATCCCAATCAAGATCTTTGATGAAGGGAGGTGTTGGAACAGTGGAGCAGTCCCAGTCTTTGGCGTTGTTACGGTGATAGAGCATCGAAAGCATTGTCAACTGAGCATTATCATATTCACCTTCAAGTGAGTTCATCGAGACCTCTCTGTTCTTCAGGTTGTTGAGCATTGTACTCAGTCCTCCTCCTTTGCCAATAGCATCCAGATCTTCGCTGAGGTCACTATCCAGCCTCCCTGTGTATCGTCCTTCCAGTGATGCCAAAATGATCCAACGGCTCAACTCTGCTTTCATGTCGTCGGGCAACGGTCGGCCAGGTTCAATTGACCGCTTAAATAGGAAGTACGCAATTGGGACCAACAAATACCTTGATTGGAGTTCGTCTGGGCTCCTTATGCCCATGTCTTTTCTCAACAATTCAATGGCGTGCTCTGCGGCATCTCCGGTCTGATTGAGTAGAGCGATGATCTGCTTGGCTTCGGTCTTTTCTAGCTTGTCCTTTGCCTGCGTGAACTTAGTTACGCCTGTAGATATCGCCATGTATAGCCGCACAAGCACAGTCTCGTCGATATCCCAACCTCTCGTCTCAATATGACTAATGAGTTTCCGAAATGACTGCCCGAATGACTCGCCCAAGTCCTTTCGAGTGCGACCTGTGAGCAAAGCTAGGACGAGATCCGGCAGCTTTATGCGCGTACCCTTTGAGTTCAAAAGAACGAAAATCTGCGAAATTCTCTCGAAGAGTTGCAGGAATTCACCCTTCTCATATCCCAGTTTGGCCTTGAACAAGTTCATGTCATACGTGTAGAATCGTTCTCGAAGTCCGGAGAGACGCTTCTCTATGAGGCGATTGTGAACAACAGAGTTGTCCTCGGTCTCTTCAGACCTTTCCTCCAAGACATCCTTGACGGTTTCGGCCCGCAAGACTTGAGTCACATTGAACCAATTGGGATTCTTTCTAAACTCGGAGCCCCTCGCTAGCGAAAACTGCTCATCGATGACGTTGAAGTATAGGTCGACCTTGCGTTGCTTCTGTTGGATCGGCATAGTGCCCTTTTGGAGGAGAAGTAGCGAGGTCAGTCTCTGTTGTCCGTCGATAACCATGTACTTGCAGTTGTTTTCTGGGAGGCCTTCCGCCATGACTCTGACGAGGTCTCCAAACTCATTCACGAATTCATTGGGCATCTCCCAGATTATGACTGAACCCACTGGGTAATTGTTGTAGATAGAACTCATCAGGTCTCTGATCTGCCGATTCTTCCATACAAATGGTCTCTGTACTTCTGGGACGACATAGAATCCTGCGTTTAGCTCACTTAGCAGTTCTCTCAGGGAGGGCATGTCTCTCAGTGTCAGTCTAGGCTATTCCATCATAACTACTTTTCCATAATATGCATCTCATCACCGCGCATTCCCCTCCTTCAACGAATAGTGTCTTGCCGGTAGATTGGTGCGCGAATCCCACTCTCCACGCTAACTGGAACCTGTTGTTAGAGCTCCTCTCTTTGTTCCGACGCTGACAAGACAGCTGCTAAGCCTCATGCGGCGTCAAAGCCTCCCAAGCCACAAACAGGGGACAGCCTCTGATGGCGACAGGGTTGAACTCTAGCCCTTGGCCTGATGATTCTGCGCAAGCTAGCTTCGACATCATAGTCTCTCTAAGACCTTGGATGCGATAACTTAACCTTCAGCAGAAACTGCAGGAACTCGACAGGCTCCTCAAGATCTCGACTGGTGCAGACTCTTCTGAAATCCTAGACTGCGCGAGCAAATAAGGGGCACCTAGCAACCTACTAGGACTGGGTAGGATGTTTGCCCTTGACGACACCCTTGCGCAGACTTGATGGGATAACCTATTGGGTTATCGAAGATCTTGCCGATATCTACGATTTCATCAATTCGCAGATCCGAAAGGAGTGGACAGCGGATGCCAGGGATGAGGGTAGAAACCCACAAGAGGATCCTTGGCTGCAAGAGTTGTCTAGACGTAAATGGCGGCTGGAAGTCTTGCAACTGGACGAAATCAAACCGAATCCCTACGAATTCATTCCCAAGACCGGCTACAATTTCGAGGAGAAACTGGCCAAACGAAGTAAGGAACTTCGAAGAGTTGTGGAGACCTATGGTTCCGTTATTTGGCCTGTCATTGTGAGGCAGGAGGACATGCAACTTGTTGACGGATACTGTCGATATACTACACTCCAAGCGATGAACGTTCCGAGGATCTACGCATACGTGGGAAGACTGTAACTCTGCGAAGACGAAGACCGAAAAGAGCTGGAACTCTGGACCAGTCCATTGGGCCGGATCGTAGGCAGAGGGCAAACCTACATAAGCACTGAACAGCAACCCCCAGTCCAGTTAAGAGGCGATTGGGAAAGGCTCTAGCTAACTTATCAATCATCGATCTTGGTCTTGCTGTCAAGTGCTTTAGGCCCTGCAAGGGTTAACCTGAAGTAGCAGAAACGTTTTGGATGCGGGCTAAGAGGAGGTTTGCGTGAGGGCAGGGAACGTCAAGCGTACCGGTTATGAGAGAAGCGAAGCGATGGGGCAAGAGGCCATTTCGAAACTGCTGCTCCGTTTCTCAGTGCCGGCTATAATTGCTGCGGAGACAGCCGCTGGCTATAACTTGTTTGACGCTATTTGGTGCGGTCGTCTTAGCACTGAAGCGCTTGCTGCTTTGACTGTTGCCGGCCCGTTAATGGCGATATACAGGGCGATCGGTTCGGGAATTGCGGTTGGAGCTGCGTCTCTAATCGGTAGGTGTCTTGGGGCTGGAAAGAAGGAGGAAGCGAACAGGGCTGCCGGCTGCAGCATCTCTTTCTTCTTCATACTGAGCGGCCTGGTGACTATTATCTGCCTAATGAATCTGCGGACTTTGCTGCGACTATTTGGCGCTGGTGACTCAGTTCTGCCTTTCGCCGAAAGCTACATGACTATTGAAACATATTGGCTTGCCTTGGACTTCTTCTTGGTTGTTCTAGTGGACCTTGTCAGAGTTGAGGGAAGGCCAACGCTTGCCAACGCCAGTATGGTTGTTGCCTCCATAGCGGACATTATCTGGAGCCCAATTCTGGTATTTGGTCTTGGGCCGTTTCCAGCCCTAGGCATAGCTGGAGCTGCGTTCGGAACCACAATAGGCCGAGGCATCGGCGTATCAATTCTCCTTATCTATTTGGCCTCAGGCAAGTCAATATTCCGATTCAAGCCAAGCTATTTCCTGCCCAATCTCAAGACAGTGACTGAGATTTACAGCGTAGGAATATCTCAGACGGTGCGAGCAGGCGGCGTATCTGTGTCACAAATACTGGCCAGTAGAGCCGCGGCATCTTTTGGGGTCGTCCCGCTGGCTGTACTGGGCGTCATTCTGAAGGTGAATAGCATAGTCTTTTCGTTCTGCATTGGTATTGGTCAAGGAATGCTGCCACTGGTTGCATACAACTTCGCCGCGCAGAAGAAAGAGCGTGTCGGTGAACTTGTCGTTAAGGCTGGGCTGACTAGTACCCTGTGGGGAGCACTGTGGTGGGTAGTGGCTACGCTATTTTCAACTCAAGTTATGTCCGTGTTTGACACGAACCCCGTATTCTTGGCCGGAGGACCGCCAGCTCTCCAAATATT
>Ga0209725_1002364_pt1 | contig 10167 bp, 11 predicted proteins | sample I18A1metaG_FD_184145 | JGI IMG/M metagenome (GOLD analysis project Ga0209725, IMG submission 184145) | Lake sediment bacterial and archeal communities from Gulf of Boni, Indonesia to study Microbial Dark Matter (Phase II) - ​I18A1 metaG... | ecosystem: Environmental > Aquatic > Freshwater > Lake... | reverse complement strand
ATTCCGGGACCGTGTTGATGATGGAAAAACGCGGGGCGATTTGTGCTGCGAGGTGGCAGGCGCTTTGGGCGACCGCTATTACAGGCATCTTCACTAGCTCGCGAGCGGCGTCTAGGCCTGGGTCGCCGAAGCAGTCAATGATAGCTGCGCTATAGTGTTCGGACTCTGCCGCTGTTATCTTGGCGAGGATGTACGGTATGTTGAGTGCTTCATCGTAGGCGTCTTCGATTGATGGTGCCCCTTTGGGCAGGGAGTCCATGTCTAGTTGGATTCTTCCACCTGTCTGAAGAGACAGTTCTCTGGCCAACTTCTTGCGATCTGCGAACGCGCCTTCTAGCTCCTTCGAATACACTACTGGTAAGAGGTCAAGTATTCGCAGAGGCCTTGAAGTCCGTGTATGGAGAACTCGACGATCTATCGCTGACCGCGGGATAGCACATACCCCATGAGAACGAGCGCTACGATCGAAATTCCCGTCACGATCGTTCCGACGGCGTACCACTTAGGCGTAACGGGGTTGATCGCAAGTTCAGTGGAAATGTAGGTCGAGATTACGCCGGTTCCACGCATGACGAAGCTCGTTCGAATGAGTTCACCCCACGCGAGCACGAATCCGAAGATTCCCGCCGAGAGGGCCTCCCATCTGATTAGCGGAAGGGTGACCTGTCGAAAAACATTCACGGGCGACGCCCGAAGGACGCTGGCAGCTCGCTCATATAGTACAAGATCGGGGTCGAACCGAGCCATCATGAGAATAAGTCCGAAGGGCACCGCGTACACAGTATCCAGTATGGCGGCAGTCCACCACGTGAACTCCCAGTTCATTATACGAAACAGGATGTTGTTGCCGAGGCCCAAGGCTACCCCCGGCAGTATAAAGCCCAAGAGTATGAGATAGAAGAGCGGGTCGCGACCAACCAGCCGGTGCCGCAGTGCCATCGCCACAGTGGTTACAATTACGAAAGTCATAATCGCTGCAGTAAAGGCGACGTAGACAGTGTTCTGGAAAGCGATCCAAAACTTCCAGTCGTAGAATGCCGAGATGTAAGATCCATACTCGTATGTCTTTGGCACGCCGTTATACCATTCGGTGGTAAAGCCCTCCATTGGAAAGCTGATTCTGCCCGAGGTGTTGAAGGAAAGCACTATCATCACGATGATGGGCGAGTACATCAGCAGGATGATCAAAGCGACGTAGACTCTGATGCCAACTTCTTTTGGTTTCATCTTTCTTCACTCCATTGTCTACTCGTAGAATAGCTTCTTGACATTCACGACCTTGAATGCGATGACCAATATGATGAGGGCAATGATCAGAAGCATGGTCGAGAGGACGGAAGCATAGGGCCATAGAAAATTGTTCGAATACCGGGAGATAGAGAAGCCCAAGGTTTGGACTCCTCCCGCCCAGAGGTTGGGAGTGATGAAGTCCCCGAGCGTGGAGACGAAGACGAAGATGAAGCCGGCCATGATTCCGGGCAAAGACAGTTTGAAAACAACATCGTAAAGAACGTGACGTGGCGGTGCCTTCAACACCTTGGCGGCGTTGATAAGGTCGGGATCGATCCGGTTCATTGCAAGATAGATCGGAAACTCCATGAAGACGACGTACGTTTGCAGCCAGATGATGTACAGCGTGTTCCGCGAAAAAAGCAAGGCCTCGAGGGGTCCCTTGATGAGGCCTAGAGACATGAGAGTCGAGTTTATGATGCCAGCCTTTCCCAAGATCCCGATCCATGCAACGGTCCGGATGCTCCAGTCGATCAGGAACGGAACGATGAGGAGGGTGATCACGTAGTTCTTGAGCGCGGCGCTCTTGATGTGGAACGTCAGAAAGTACGCGAGCGGAAACCCAAAGATGAAGGCTATGATCGCTGCGATGAAGGCTAGACTGAAAGTGTTCAGAACGAGTGTGCCAGTCTGTGGTGAAGTGAAGAAGTCAACGTAGTTCTGGATAGTGAAGATCGCCAGGTAGCCGGTTGACGATGGCGCCGTGGTGTAGAAGCTCACAACAACCATTATCGCGAGCGGGAGCACGAGAAAGATCACACTAAGGACGAGACCGGGGATCAAGAGCATGTAAGTGGAGTACGCCCCTAGTCGAAATCTCGCCCCCGTCTTAGCTGCGGGGGGCGAAGGCTGCGCCGTCATCGCCGAGACTCACTTCCCGTAGATGACTTCTTCTATGTTTAGCCCTTCAATGACACTCGGCTTCTCGATTAGAATCGCGTCGCCGGCATGCCAGCCCAGCGTGACGCCCCCGCCGCCTGTTGGCAGCGCAACGGCCTCTGGAGCTATATTCGCCTTAAGGGCTATGCCATCTCGCACTTCAAACATGCACTCCACGGAGTTTCCGAAGTAATACGTGTTAGCTGGCTTCGCCTGAAGATGATTCTCGCACTTCAGCGCGTCCTTTCCTACGACGACCGCTTCCGGCCGGACACCGTAGGCCAGCTTTCTGCCCGAGTAGTCCTCACCTTCATCCGCTGATGCTTGTAGCTCGCCCAATTCCGTCTTGACACTATACCTGCCGTTGCGCTTCTCTAGGACCTCGCCGCTGAACAGGTTAATGTCACCGACGAAACGGGCTGCAAACACGGTAGTGGGTCGTCTGTAGACAGTCTCGGGTTTGCCGATCTGCTCAATCACTCCAGTGTTCATGACCATCAGTGTTTCCGCTAGGCTCAGGCCATGCTCTTGGACGTGGGTCGTCAAGATGAAGGTCGTCCCTAACCTTTGATGGAGCAACTTGAGTTCTTCCATCAACTTTCGCTGTAGCCTGTAGTCGACGTGGCTCAGGGGCTCATCCAAGAGTAGGACGCTCGGGTTCACAACAATAGCTCGGGCCAGCGCAACACGTTGGCGCTGTCCGCCGCTGAGTTCCAGGGGGGACCGCTTGCCGAATCCCTCCATACCCACCAATTTGAGGGATTCTTGGACCTGCTTATCGATCTCGGATCGATCTTTGCCCAGCATCCGGAGCCCGAATGCGATGTTATCGTGGACGGACATGTGGGGAAAGAGCGCGTACGTCTCAAGCATCATCGAGATGTCGCGCTTGTGTGGGGGAATAGTCTTCACTTCCTCGCCCTTCAGATAGAGTTCGCCACCTTCGTAGTCTAGGAGACCAGCGATCAGCTTCAGCAAGGTGCTCTTGCCGCAGCCACTTGGTCCAATGAGTACGAAGAAGTCACCTTCGTCAACATCGAAGGAAACCTTGTTCAGTGCTAGGACTTCTTTCCCATACCATTTGGTCAGGTTCTTAGCTTCGAGAACTTTCAAAATATGCGTGGCCTCTTTTCGCGGAAAAGGCCGCGTATGAGTTAATAAAGGATTTCATCAATCTTCAGGCTTGGAGACGGCCACGAGTCGGACGTAAGGAGCTAGATAGCTCCGAAGATGCGGACTCTGCTCGGAGAAAGATAGTTGTGAGTTGCCTGGCATGATCACTCGGTGCGCGTCGTGCGTGTCCTAGTCTCTTCACCCGGATGCCGCCTTCATGCTTCATCCCGATTGATGATGCCAAATTTCCATGTGTCTTTTGTCCGCTTCGGTTACGTACTCCGGGAGATACTTGAGGTAGTATCCAAGATCGATGTGGTGGACCTGGAGTGCGGCTGGGAAGTACACAGCGTTGCTGTACTTGGGTAGTCTGCCGTACCTGTCGTATATGTAGCGCAGGTACGCTTTGACGGCCTCCACTAATCCTCCGTATTCCTTGGGGACAGGGAGGTTGTATCCTTCCGGACCGTAGATGCCTTTGGGGCCCCATTTCATTTCGACTATCTCGTCTACTGCTTGTTCCACGTCTTTGTACGGCGGGCAGAAGCCTTCGAGGACTCCGTCTATTCCAACCGGGTTCGGGGTTGCCTGGGGGAAACCCTTGCCCCTGACGCGCTCTAGCCTGAAGTTCATCAACTTCATCAAAATCTCGAAGTTTATGGTGTGCATCATGAATCCTCCCAGACCCATTGCTTGAGCTGCGAGCATCATGTTCTGACCCGCTATTCCGGCTTCTAGATTGCAGAGCCAAGGGAGTATTGCATCATAGCTTGAGATGGTCATCTTGTCCCCGTTTAGTAGTCCCGTGCGGATCCATTTGCCTACGCCTGCGGGTTTGTGGGTTACTTCGTCCCACATTCGCCATCTGAACTGAGCTATTCCCGTTAGGAGCATGTTGATGTACTCACGCGTGGTGTCTGCTACTGGCATGAAGACGGTTGTCCCAGACCTGTTCACCATGTCAACGAAGGCTGAGCCTATCGCCTCTCTGGGCACCTGAAGCCGACCGTCCCTAAGCTTCACCAGGTTCCTTCGATAATCCTGAAGGATCTTGATCCGGTCCTCTTTGGAGGCAATTCTGACCTTCTCTTTTGGGATGATCTCCTTGGAGATTTCGGGCTTGTAGTAGAACACCCCGTCATCGTTCGTGAAGAACAAGTGCAGGGTGAGAGCGGCGCACGGAGTCGGGGATGTCCTGCCAGTCACCGTTAGATGCCCCAAGAGGTGACGAATCTCCTCCGTCGTAACGCCTGTGACGCCAACTCCAGCGAAGCATAGAAGCGCTGTCTCGGTCTCATTCAGAGGTACGGGAGGCTCCGAAGATTTGTATGCGAGGCCTGCGCGCTTGACGGGCATCTCTCCGCCCAGAGGAAACCTCTTCGTCCGTCTTCTGAACATTGTATCGAAAAGAGGTGCATCAAATTCCACAGACAAGTACGTATCACCTTTCAGTTGCCGAAAGTATCTGTCAGAAACCATATAAAACGTCTTGGCGGTCCAGCGTTCTTTTACGAAGCTATTGGATTTCCATAGAATTGCATTAAGCTAACTCACAAATCCCGACATGCCGAAAAAGAGCTCCAGCTGCTTTGGACAATGTTTGCGCTCGCGGCACAACAACGAAAACATGAAAGAAGAGCAGAGGAGAATTCTTTGGATGAACTCCGCACTCACGTATTCGGGGTTCTATCCGTGGATCAACTATGGTACCCTAACCGAACGCTCTCTCACACAAACGAGCGGACGCACTGTGCTACTTGTCACGGTCGTTCTCAGTCGTATCGCCATTTGACCGAGCAACCAAAAGGCCGTGTCTCTGCTACGGCCGGCTTCTTTCCTCCGGTGATGGCATCGAGCGCGTTCCTGAGATCGTGCGTTGTGACTTTGGTGGGGTCTTTGTTGTCGTCGATGCGGCCGTGATACACAAGTTTCCTTTCTCCGTCAAATACAAAAACTTCGGGCGTGCATACGGCGGAAAGTGCTTTGGCGAGCGACTGAGTCTCATCTCTGATGTACGGGAAGTTGAACCCCTTCTCTTTCGCACGTTTGACCATATTCTCGTAGCTGTCCTCCGGATAGTCCCTGTCGTAGTTTGAGTTCACAGCCACGAACCCTACGCCTCGATCCCTGTAATCCCGCTGAATACCGACCATGCGATCCTCGTACGCCTGCACATAGGGGCAGTGATTGCATGAGACAACCAAAACAAGTATCGGAACATCGGCGAAGCTCTCGAGAGAATATCTCTTTCCGTCAGTTCCGAGCAGGCCCGCGAAACCTGAGGCCATGTCTCCCATGCGCAATGTCCTCACAGGATCGAGCAAATGCTCTCGAGAAAGAAATGAATCCTTCTGAGCCCAGAAGGCACCCTAGCCAGCTGCACGACTCATGTGACAGGCAGAGTCATGCGTCATTCTCATGCGCCTACCCGCACCACTCGCTTAGGTCAACGTTTGCCGCGCCTTGTCCGCTGCCGATCTCTTTCCAGTATTCGTCCAGCTCTGCCTCCGGAGTATGCGTCAGACACGGAGCGCAGAAGTAACTGGCCGCGCGACCATACGCTTTGGGATCGGTGAGTCCTGCCCGTGACCAGAATCTTGCTCCGCATTTTCTGCATCTTCTCTCCGTCGTAACGATCTTGGCTTGCGAGGCCTGCGCATGCATTCGCGCGATTCTGGTTGCTTCTTCTAGCGAGATTGCAAGCCCGTAGCAGTCCTTGACCCCCTCGTACGGGCCTCCCATGTCGCTTATCAGAACTGAGCCCTCTCTTGTTCTCCAAACATCGAATGGACCATGCCTTACACACTCACGATCCTCGTTTCGCGCCCCTTCTCCGCGGAAGCCGAGTACGCACGGTCGCCTATCGATTGAGCAATTGCCGCCCTGGACATAGTTGAGACACAAGTCGAGTTGCCCGCTGAGATTGCTGGAGGAGCTGAGCGCGTCGCCGAAAATAAGGGTTAACGAAAGCGCGTCTGATCGCTAGCTCGGTATGACGGTGATGCTTCCGATGTCATCATCGTTGAGGACGGCGGGCTTGTCTGGACGGGATCGCCAAGTCAGTCTCCTGATCGGGTAGTCGGATCGTCTCCCCATGCGGCATCGGGGCAAATGCCTCTCGCTTATCGCGGCGAAGAAATTCAGCGACGGGTCGAAGGGAACCCACACATTCACAGCTAGTTGAGCCTCAGACCACGCGTGCCAGTCAAACGGCCTCCGTTCATCCTTGCGCCCATGGTAGAAGAGCCCAACGACTCGGCGGCAGGGCACCCTCCGCGTCCTGCAGAGCGCAATGAAGAGGTCTGATAGTTCGTCACAGTCGCCCGTTCGCTCACGAATCGCGCGTGCCGCACCTAAACGGGTTGGCTGAGGCTCTCTGAGCTTCATGTTGTCGCGCACCCAAGCAAACGTGTTTGACAGGAAATCTGGCATGTCCCGTGATGAACGACGGATCTTGTCAGCGGTTCGCCGGATCAGTGGATCCTTGGTCTCCCAGAACTTGTCGCTTCTGCAGTATTCATAGGCCGGGCCCGCGAAGCCGATTGAAGAATACGTTCGATCAAGCTGAAAGCGTAGCGTTGACGTTGTGTATTCTACGTCGATTCTTGATTCGAAGTTTTGCTCGGCGGCCAGTACTGGAATCTTGACGAGAGCGTGCGTGTTGCCTTCGGCCTTGTTCTCAACATGTGGACTTGGCGCCGCTCGCAGAATTGAGAAAGACTCGCTTGCTTGCGGCGGTGCGATGACTACGTCCAGTTTCCCGCCGAGAAGCCTAGCCCCCGATGTGTTCGACACGCTGTTGATGAGAGAGACATGATACCGCAGCGGCTTTTCCCAGCATTGGGCGCTCGATCTAGCCCGCATCCAGATAGGCCTCTGGGAAAGGCTTAATCATGCAGGTCCCGCTGACCGATCCCGTTACCTACGCGAAGCCGAGCGCGGTCATCCATGGCACTCTCAGACTCTGAGATTCGAGACGCCTTGAGCGAGAAGCATCTTGTCATCGAGCCTTTTGAGGAGACCAGCCTGAACCCGGCCGGCTATGACCTTAGATTGGCTAGTTCGGCTGTTCTGGAGCCTTCGGAACACCGCCTAGTTGCGACGATGGAGAGGGTAGAGCTTGGGCGCGACCTGGCCGGTATACTCCACATTAGGTCATCCCTGGCCCGAGAGGGGGTAGTTGGAAGCCTGGCTTTGGTGGACCCTGGGTTCAGGGGCCAGCTTACGATCTCGCTCTTCAACAGCGGCAAGAACCCGATTCACTTGAAGGCGGGCGAGAGGTTCGTTCAGATGACGGTACACAGGCTTGGCAGACAAGCCGCGACAAAGTACGAGGGGCGATACCAAGACAGCAGCGGTGTGGTTATCAGCCGCCGCTAGCTCACCCACGTGGGTTCGTGTCAAAGATCAGTGGAAAGTGTTATTAGGTCTAGGCATGAATCTGTATGTGTCCCTCCAAAGAGACTGGTTTTGAGAGGAAACAGCCGTGAGAGCAGGTTCTAGGATTTCTGACCTAAAATACAAGCTGATGACGATCGAACTGCTCAATCTCGCCAAGAACTACTATACATATCGGGAATTAGCCCAAATTATCGGTCTACCTGAAACCGTGCTCAGCAGATACGTCAAAGGACACGTTCTGCCGACAATTGACCGCGCTCAGTCGATCAACCAGACCCTTCAGAAGATCATGCGCCTGGAGGGCGAGATACAGCAGCGAATTCGCTTCGACGAGCTCGGCTACTTTGACAACACCCGCCTCATTTCAGACACGCTTCTTCTAGAAAGAGCGGTACAGCACGCGATCAACGCCTTCGCCGGCAAGCGAATCACGAAGGTCCTCGCGGCCGCCGTGGACGGCATTCCGCTTGCAACGCTTGTCGCCCACAGGCTCGGAGTCGGCCTAGTCATAGCCAAGAAGAGCCGAGAGGTCGGCGTGCGCGAGTTCATCGAGGAGATCTACATTCCGAGCAAGACCGCGATCATGATGAGCCTCTTCGTACCACGCGACGCCATCAAGAAAGGAGACTGCGTCCTAATCGTCGACGACGTGATCGATAGCGGCGAGACCCAGGTCGCTCTAGCCCGAATCGTACAGAAAGCCAAAGCCGAAGTGAGCGGAATCTACGCCCTCGTCTCGATAGGCACCGACTGGAAGATGAAGATCGAACAGGCTGCAAGGGCACCCGTCGAGATCGTCTTACAGGTCGCGAAGAAGCCCCTTCAGGAGATTCAGTAAGCTAGAATGTGAAGCTGAAGACGTACTCAGCGACGGCCCTTATCCCTTCCTCGATTCTCTTCTCCGGTTCGCTCACGAAAGTCACTCGTGTATGTCCGGCACCGTTGGCGCCGAAGAACGAGCCCGGGATCAGCACGATGCTCTTCCGCTCGAGCAGTCTGTTGCAGAAGTCTTTGTCATCTCTCTTCATGCCGTCCAGATAGTAGTTGAGATTCACGAAGAAGTAGAAGGCCCCCTGCGGTACCGAGATCTTTGCCTCGGGCAACTCCTTCTTGATACATTTTGCCATGTAGTCCCGTCTTGCTTTGTACGTCGGCAGAACTGTGTCTTTCAAGTATCTCTGCTTGATGTCGCCGGAAAAGAACTTCAGCATCGCATGCTGGCTTAGCGTGTTCGGAGCAAGGCTGGTATACTGTTTGATCTTTTCCACAGCGTCTGCCACCTCAGGCGGCCCCATGACGTATCCAAGGCGGAGGCCAGGAATGGATGCTTCCTTCGAGAAACTTCCCGTAACCGCAACGTGATCACGTCCGCCTGGTAGACTGCAGATTTTGAGGTGCGTTCCTTCGAAGATTATGTCGCGATACGTAGCGTCATATAGGATCCAGAAGTTGTGGTCGACGGCGAGGTCAAGCAGTCCCTTCACGAACTCTTCCTTGACAACTCTCCCAGTCGGGTTATCTGGAGAGAGAAGGACGAATACTTTGGTCTCTCTGGTTATCAGATGCTTCAGTTTCTCGATGTCTGGCTGGTATCCTTCATCGACGCTCACTGGAAGTGTGACTACCCGCGCACCTGCAAGCATGGCCGCCTCCCGGAAACCCAGATACGTCGGGTCTGTAAGAATCACTTCGTCGCCTCTTCCTAAGAGGGACATGAACAGCGCGAAGACACCTTCGCTGGCGCCGTCGGTTATGACAACCTCGGCCTCGGGGTCGTATTTTGTCCCCTCCTCCTTTGCGAAGTCTTCGGAGAGGAGACGACGAAGTTCCAAGAGACCGCGCGTTCCGACGTATGAGCATGCGGCCTTGGGCTCCTCCGCGAGCATCCGCTTCATTTCGTCCAAGACTTCCTGCGGCGGCAGAAGACTTGGAGCACCGCCGCCGAAGGAGATTATGTCCCTCTGCTTCCGAGCTTCAGCGAGCAGAGCGGAGACGCGTCGTATGGGTGATATGTGAAGAAGATCGATCCTGTCAGAGACTGTGGGCACTACCCACTCCAACCATCAGCGCGAGGCCCACGCCCGCCGCACACTGACGTGTAGCCGTACACGCTGTGGGCAGTTTTAGGTCCTTCGCCTCAACGGATGCGTAGCTACATCCGGCATGCGACCGTTGCACAACGAGTCTATGCCGTGAGCAGACAAAACTCGGCGCTTGGGGATGCACACGGCCTTGCGCTCTGTGTTTCACTCTGGAGGAGCGGGAGGAATGAAGCCGTTTGACATCATGCTTTTGGTTAACTCACGTGCCCTTTTGATTATCGTTGAAGCGCGATCGTAAAGCTCGTCTCGGCTGATCTTCAAGCCGGCTATTCCCTGCTCTTGGGCTTTCATTCCCACCGCGACGGCCTCGCGTGGGAACACTTCCCACTCATCCATGTTTGGAGCGATGTAGTCTGCGTTGAGCCCCCGCTCCTTTGCGCAC
>Ga0209725_1002363_pt1 | contig 10168 bp, 5 predicted proteins | sample I18A1metaG_FD_184145 | JGI IMG/M metagenome (GOLD analysis project Ga0209725, IMG submission 184145) | Lake sediment bacterial and archeal communities from Gulf of Boni, Indonesia to study Microbial Dark Matter (Phase II) - ​I18A1 metaG... | ecosystem: Environmental > Aquatic > Freshwater > Lake... | reverse complement strand
GAAATAAAGTTACAATTCGAGGGGCAAGTGCTAGTAACCGAATCAATTGCCCCATCTATGCCGTAATAGGTTGCGGGGAGATAAAGGTAAGTTACTGTGATTTCCTCTACGTTAAAAACCGTCTGATAGATCTGACCATTTGCAACAAGTCTCCCAGCAGATTCGATCATGTAATCGGGAAGGTCGACGATTCCTACGCTGTATATATCAGCACCAGCATAGTCTACTTCGACGACTGCTCAATTGAGACTGGAGCCAACGACTACTGCATCATAGCTGATCGAACATATATCAAAGCGAGAAACACGGAGTTTAAGACAGCGCACGCAACAGTATGGTTGAGAGCCTACTCAACAGTATGTGATCTACTCGGCTGCAACGTCTTCGGCAAAAACGCTGTTTTCTCACCTCTTGAAGGTGAAGTAAATCACTACTCCAAGTTGACTTTGACTGTAAAAACCGGAGCAACTCCTCTTCAAGACGCTTTTTCGAGTCTAATTCAGGATCACGCCAGAGATTATGATGCTAAGAACCAGTTTTTCGGGCACGGCTCATACAGCGAAGCGGACGGCACGCTCGTCATCTATGGACTTTGGAAGGTTGAGACCAGCGCGGGCTTAGTCTACTACAGCGACCCGGACAATAACGGTCCTTCCGGCACGAAGGAGAAGCATCTGCTCAAAGTCGTCAAAGAGAACTACTGGCCTAGCCAAGACAAGAGCTACTACATGAGTCAAGACCGGAGCGACACAGTTTACCTCATCCCTCTTGAGACGTATGAGGGTCGAGTAATCAAGTTTGGAACATTCCAATTCCCACATGTTCAGGACATCGCACAAATGGAGGAACGCCAATTTGTCGAGAAGTTCATTCCTGACAGAAGTATTGCGTATCGAAAAGATATCGGAGGCTACGGCAGGTCTTGGCAGATCGAAGGCTACGCTGACACGGATATAATCAATACAAAGAACACAATGAGGGGCTTAGCTGATGGCGTAGCAAGAACCTTTGACCCCGGCACGGGTGAAGCCCTAGTCAACTGCATTATGAAGATTAAAAGTCTAATTGAAACGGTGACAAAACCCACTCGATTATTGTACACGGTTACGCTTATGGAGCAGTCTAACCCTTAGATGCCGAGTTTTCTTGGTCTACATTCCTTTTCCGATGGTAAATTTAACAGACTTGGAACTCATGGCTTCTTCGCAAGGTGAATAAGCAATCGAAACTGAAAAGTAATCTTGCCTCGATAACTATCATAGTAGATGAAGACATGGCCGGGATGGTCGAAATGAGCCTTCGTTATCAGCTAGGAAATTCCTCAAGCATAACATACCGATTGAAGAGGCAGAGCATACGGAGGAGAAGGCTACAGGACCGCGAGAGAGTTGAGTAAGGCTGTCCGGTCAACAATAAACTGGCTGGGAACCTAAAGAGAAGGAAATAGGCACTGATGAAACCTTAGGAAGCGGCTCTCCATGGAGAAGCTCTATGGCATCATGTTTTGCCTTCAAGCGAAAGCTGGGTCCCAAAGAGGCATTGTGAAGGTCTTAGTTGTTGAACTTTGAAACCCTTTTTGGTCAGAAATTGCTTTACATCGTCTGAATGTTGCTCCACAACTACATAGTGTGTTCTTGATAACACATGGTTTGCTCCATTAAGTACGTAAAGGTCACAGCCTTCTGTGTCAATCTTAACCAATTTAACATTGTCCGGTTCAAGATATTTTGAGTAAACATCGTCAAGCGTTATCGCGTAGGTTTCAAAGGACTTACTTTCTTTTCTAAAAGCAGATGTCAATGCAGTATATGATGATGAGTAGGACAAGGTGAGTTTCTTGTGGACATCGCCGGCTGCTTTGGGAATAATGATCACGTTCTTGAGCCTATTCAGTTCGATATTTGATCTGAGAAATACCAAATTTTCAGGATTAGGTTCAATGCTTATAACCTTTCCCTTGTTTCCAACCTTTCTACTTGCGAATAGACTATATAGCCCACCATGGGCTCCTACATCGATAAAGTTGTCACCGTCTTGAAGAATAGAATAAGTGAGAGTTGTAACTTCATATTCATGAAAATAAGGGTTCATAACAAAATTGAAATCGCGGCCCTTAGGACAGTAGAAACTGTATTCGATATCAAAGAACCTTACTTTTACTATGCAATCATTGAGAGGCCACAGTATCATTCTATATTTTCTCTTGGTGGAACCGTAAGCCTGCATGGATTCGTAAAGCTTCGTTATTAAGTTCAGAAATCCCAAAAATAGGTTTAGAAACGTCACAGTTCTATAAATAAAAGTGGCACTCCTTTTTCGCGTGGACACATTAGTAAGGGATAAGACAGCACGCCACAACCATGCTTCATTATTGGAAAAACTGAATTTACCGGTCCTTTTATCGATAGCGCTCAAATCTTCAGTTTACCTTCTTGCCCCAAATATCACTGTCGCACCATTTGTATATAGATTCCGCGGGTCTACATATCAAGTAGCTTGCGTGATCGGTAGTCTCAAACAATATGGCGCACGCGTGTACTCACGATCTAATAGACTGTGAAGCTTGTGAAGAACATGCGGTTATCGACAGAAGATCAGCAAAACTCATAAGTCAATGGTGTCCCGCTTCTTTCTCTATGTAGGATCAACTCCTCAAGATTCTTGCATACAGTTCAAAAGTTGACAATGAAATCGCATCCCAACTCTTTTCTAGGGCATACTTGTAAAGATTCAGTTGAAGCGTTTCTCTAAGTCTGAAATCTCCCGATACTCTTACTATGGCATCAACTAGTTGGGATTCGTTGTTTGGTTCAACCATTATGGCGTTTAGACCGTTCTTCAGTTCGCTAACAAATCTTGGAATGCAAGTAGCGATTACCACTTTCCTCTGACTAGCACAAGTGGCCAAGGCACCGCTTGCCCCTAAAATGCTGTCATCGACATAAGGAAAGACGACGATATCCGCAGCGGAGATGTAGAGTTGCAATAGTTGATCTTCAATGAAGCGATTCTCGAAAATTACTCTATCACCAAGTTTCAGATCTTGTATCAGTTTCTCGATCGTCCCCAAGTATCGAGGAAACTCGGTATAAAGGCGAGGATGATATTGGCCGGCAATGACCAACATCGCGTTGGAAATCTTTTGAGACACTTCAGAAAATGATTTAATCAGGGTCTCTAAACCCTTGCCCGGTATAACGAAACCGAAGAAAAGGAGAACCTCCTTTTGACTTAGCTCGAGTTTTTTCTTTGCTTGACTAGTGCTCTCCACGATTGGACTAGCGTCCACTCCGTGAGGAACAACAGCTACCTTTTCCTGTCCGATGTCGTAGTCTTGAACTAGAGCTTTTCTCATAAGGTCGTTGTGGACGATAACTGCATCTGACAGATTCACTGCCGCCTTCGTAAAAATGATCATAAGGGCTTTCTTTATCGTGGCAAATCTCCGTCCGGTTTGGTGTATGAAGAAAAAGTCATCAGTTAACTTGCTTCTTCTGACGACGCTGTGCATTGTCAATATTACGGGTCTCCCTAACAACCGAAGGAGAAGCACGAGCGCGGGAAACAATATACTGTATTTTCGGGGACCGTAAGCAAGATACTCGTGTTGAATATGAACGATATGCGGAGATTCTTCTGCAACTGCTTTCACTATCTGAAATATGTATAGCGGGCTGACCTTTTTCCATGATCTGATGATCCTAAGCTTGGTGTCTAGTGTAACTTCATCTTGACGGTTCTTGTTGCCGACAACAACAATATTGAGGTGGTTCGCCAGTCTAGCGACAAGTTTCGAAGCATAGATCGCAATTCCGCATTTTTCAGGGGGGTAGGGTGTTACCATACAGCACTTCAAGAAAGTCAGCTTCTTGCTTTGTTGCATTTAGATTCGAGGGATATATCGTAGTTTTGACTTGAGCCATTTTGCAGTTGTATGAACCGGCTTAGCCATCATAGCTGGAATTGTTTCACATGTGTTGCAACAAATAGGGCATTTCTCTTCTTCAACCAGATATCGTGTTCGTTTTCTTGAACTGGATTGAAAGAGCCTATTTAGGTCGAGGTCATAATCACGCAGATTGTTTATTCTGTGATTGAATATAGTGCAAGGATAGACATCTCCTGCCGGACCGAGAAAATATCTTATCCTTGCCGCTCCACATGGAACTATTTGAGTACTCGGATTCTCCAGCCATAGCCCCAAGAGATCATAGAAAATAGACCTGCCAGTTGAAACTAGAGAACCAGCCTTAACGACCGATTTGATTTGTGGAATGAGAGCAATCAACTTCATTCTGAACTCATCTATCTTCATCTCTTTGCCTTTCCCGACGTTTTTGTACAATTGTCCTTCGAACCAAACACAGAAACTCGGTTCCAGATCATACTTTTTCTTGAGCTCTGAAATGTGCCTGATTACTTCGTCAAATCGATCTATATTGAATGGCGAACAACACGTGACAGTTCCCAGGTGGAATGATGGGTGAGCCTTCCTAAGATCGGAGAGTAATCGAATAGTTTCCAGAGCCCGGGCATGAACTCCTGCAGAGCCTCGAATATAGTCATGCAAGTCCCTTGGTCCGTCTATACTGATCAACTGAGTGAAGTCGAGACTTGCATGAACAGACTCCAGTTTTCCCATTATTCCTTTCACCTTTCCCAATGTAGTTTCCGCGAGTTGCCCATTCGAGGTAATGAACAATGATTTCAGTTTCCGCTGGGTCTTGGCGACAATATCGACTATTTCAGGGAGGTCCTCCCTGAGAAATGGCTCGCCCCCTGTAATGCCAACGACATTAAATCCTCTGTATGACGAGAAAATCTTGTCTATTTCTCCTATTCTCAACTCCGTTTGAATCATTTCAGGGTTCTCTTCATAATATCTCCAACTGTCACAATGAACACATCTGAGATTGCACCTATTCGTTACTGCAAACTCCAAATCGAACGGTGTGTCTTCGAGATTGTGCATCACTGCCGAAAGTAGAAGACTAACTTGCATACCTTCACCCCACGTTCGATCCTACCGTCAATTTGGCATAGTTTGACAAACGCAATGGGCACTCCACAGCGAAATACCTATCTAAATATTTCGGATGAACTGGGAGAAACGAAAGCGGACTCAGTTTTGATAATCAAATCCCCTCTCGAGCAGCAGTCTAGTCCATTCATGAACAGATTTGACAGACATACGACCGGCGAAAGGTTCGAGCGCGTGTAGGCAAACAAGTCCCGCGACTGCCATGGTACTTGAAGTGATCAGAAGAACTCCCCCGGCTCGGTTACTCTTTATACCACCAGTTTTTCGCTTTCATGATCAATATGCTCAGTTTTCTTCTTGCATACTTTGGCAGTTCATCTGTTGGAAGCTTAATTGCATACATTACGAGAAAAACAAGAGTTAGTATGCTGATCGCGAAGCCCATGATTTCATCCCAAGAGACGGCGTATTCGAATGTTATTGTAAGTGGAAAGCTTGCATCCGGGGGTATATGCACATACATGAAGTCAGGACCAGCCTTATAGATTCGTAACGTTCTCTTCCCGTTACCCGAATCCATATAGGCATTCCAATTTTCGAAGTAACATTCCTTGAACAAAAAGCCCTTCGCCTTATTGAAAATAGTTGCCGTTATCTTCTCAGGATTTAGACGACTGACTTCATAGTCAACTGATTGAGCCTTTACTTCAGTAAACCTCGTGGTCCATCCTATCATTCTAGATAGGAAAAGCGATTCCCAAAAGTTCTCGTAGCTCAAAGCATGGAAAGGTAGATTCATACCACACCAGACAACACGACCTTGTCCTAGTTCTCCTATCACTACTATTGGATGCCCCATGTTCCAAACTATCGGCTCGGCCCAAGAACGTACAGTTTCATTCTTCGAGACAGACATAGCCCAAGGATATTCCCCATAAATTGCGGGAGAAAATGACCAAAACTCTATTCCGGCAGTTATTGACGTATCGATACAAGTGAAACGCCATTCCCTTCCAAATTCTGTTTTGAAAGCCGTTTCGACAGGAGAAGGTTGAGCCATTTGATCTGTATCAACATAAGGTGTGTAACCCGTCTCCACTATGAGTCCTCCTCCGTGGTTTACATATTCTTCAAGAGTTTTCCATGCCTTGGAATTGTCATGAACTTTATATCCTCTCACGAATACGGCATCAAATTGAATAAGCTCATCTAACGCATAATCGTCTATGTACTCTGAGCCTCTTACAGGAATGACATATCGGCTATCGTAGTCGGAAAAAGCAAGCGCCTGAAAGACATCGCCGTATGCTATCCAATCTCCAATAACAAGCAAAGAAGGGACCTTCGAGATATGAAATATTGAAGTGGCATTTCTGTAAGTGAACTCGTAAATAGTCTCTTTTGGATCGTAGGTCGCCCTTGCTTGTGCAGTCAGTTGGTAGTAGCGCTCTTGAGTTAAGAATTTCTGATAATGAGGAATCGCTGTACCCGGAATGTACATGTCATTTCTCGCAAGAATCCACTTGACTCCCCAATAGTCGAGGAAGAAATTTGTTTCGTAATAGTTTTCTTGTTTATAGTAGACTATGCTAAATAGGCCATTCCAGTCAGGATTCAGTATCCCCTGTCCGTAGTAGTCTCTTGTCTGTGGAACATTATACTTGTAGTTGAACCATCCTCCGAGATCGGCATAGATTCCAGCAACCGCGACTCGATAGGCAGCCTCTTCTCGTGGAATAGTGAGCTCTCTCGAAATGTCATCTAGAGGATTCGAGGTTACCATAGTCGGGGTTTCAATTTTCTTGACGAAGTCTACCCCAGTCGTATGTACCTGGGCGATCACAATTATGAACACTAGGAACGAGGTCAATGCGCTCGTAAGAAATCTCTTGTTGGGCATTAAGACATCGTATAGTCTTCCCAGCGACGAGCAGGTAAGTGGCAATAGATACAATGCCAGAGTAACCATCATTATTGAGGCGTCAAATGTCTGCGCTAGAAGAGGAAATAGAAAAAGGAGAACCAAGGTCCACTTGAAGAGCGGACTCTTTGTGAATGTTTTCTTATCGAAGAACAGGCTGAGCAGTACGACGACCGCGATAAGCGGGATAAATACGATGTTGAATGCTACGTCAGATCCTCTGCTTGGCAACATGAAGATATGCGCAATGGTAACCACGGGAGACTGTGGCTCAGCCAGACGATGAGGGGGCAGACGTACAAAGAATGGAACATAGAACCAACTGGTAAGAAGTACTGTAGGAATTGCTATCTTTAGACACGATGTTATCTTCTGCTTCCAACCTTCAATCGTGAGAAAACTCAACAACAAACATGACATTAAGGCGGGTACTCCATAGGCTGGATGAATCAGTATTGAAATGGCAATGCACATCACAATAGAAACAATCCCGATCCTTGAGGGATGTTTAATGTACCTAGCGGTTGCAGCAAGGGAGAGGACAAAGAAGGCAGCCGCTGGGATTCTAGTACATAGTCCCCCTTCCACATACAGATTCCAGAGAATCGGAGTTGAGACTAGAAGCGCTGGCGCTATCACGGATAAGCCATGTTTATTCACAAATTGAAAAGTAAAGAGATAGACCCCGACACCTACTAGCCAATAACTGACCGCAAGAAAAATCACGAGAACGAGTTCGATAGGCAGATGAGTTACCGCGGCCACAAGGGCCTGCAATAAGAAGAAAAAAGGAGGATACCATCTGAACAGAGGCATGCCTGCCGCCCACTGATGGTCCCAGCGAATGTTTGGCCAGTATTCGAGAATGAATTTTGTCTTGTATAGATGTGGGATCGCATCGTTTCCAGGAGGATAAGGAGCGAATCTCCATGCATCCAACAGGAACCCTAGGAAATACACTAGAATTGCGATAAAAGTTGCTGTGGATGTTAGAGCAAGTAGCTGCGATAGCTTCATTCGACACTCTCCCATGTTATCTTGTAAATGCGAATTACTCCTTCTTCATATCTGAGATAGAACGGAGGATGATCTTTAGCCTCGTCGAGTTCAGGGAATATTGAGTACCCGTAAATGTGTATGTACCAAGTCGCGTTTTCATTCTTGAACCATGCTAAAGATTGAGACCTATCTCCTTTCGGGCAGTACAGGGAGCCTAATATATTCTTGTAGGATATCCCCTGTTGCACTAAGTGATATACTATCTGCGGGTTTCCAGGGTCAATTACTATTCTCCCACCTCGATATTGGCTTACGATAGTCGATCGATCTATACTATCCCACCACGATGCTTTCAGATCTTGAGACATCATGTTCGAACTTGGGACATCCGCTATAAGCCAGGCCAAGAAAAGCAGAATTAGTATCGATGAGACTAGCCGTTTTCTATTAGCTCTTTCAGCGAATTTCTGAGAAATCAATCCGATTCTTGACCAGTTGACAAATCTTGATATGAGAAGTGTCGCAAAGAAGAAGTCCGGAACGAAACGTATAGTTTGTAGACCGAGCATGATCGATGGCATATCTACAGCAAGTGTGTACCTTGTAACTGAGAAGGTGTAGACTATCCCTTGGAAGAGAGCATAGCCCAAGAAAAGTACCGAAACTATGTAGTCGGAAGGTCTCTTCCTATATAGGAAGACGAGAGATCCTATGGCGAGAGCGAGGATAGCACCCCATAACGTCCGCCAGGGCAGACTTTCTTCAAACCATGCGGGTGAATATCCCCATGTCCCCATGCTTGCGAGGTAGTTCCATCTAATCTGATACAACCAGTCCCCAGTCCCTCTTTGAATAAACCAGAGGTGGGGGATCATAATCGTCAGCCATCCCAATATTGCAGGTACGAACTTTATAGCTGACCTCTCAAAGACCAAGTAGCAGAAGCAGACTCCTAAAGAGAGAAAATAGAACTCAACTCTACACATGGATGCTAGAGCGAGGGCGATGCCGCATAAATACTGCCTATCTTTGTAGAAGTGAAGGCTGACGAGGAGAAAGAATACGCCGAGCGTCCCGTCCAGAGCGATAGTATCCCAAATAACTAAAGGAGGACAAACAGCTGCTAGAGCAGAAGACAAGAATGCAATCTTGTCACCATAATATCGCTTCGAGATATTGTAAAGTAGGCTAACCGAGGCGCTTCCTAAAACAGAGTTGAAGATCCTAAATGGCAAAATCGAACTCGTATTGAACAACCAAAGCAGAAAAGCTTCCACCAACTCTGGAAGCATTCCCCAAAAATACTCCATCCCGAAGAGATCCCACATCCTTCCATTTTGTATGCCAATATTGAGAGTATAATACGCGATCTGCCACCTGTGGTAGCTGTCCCATGCGAAATCTATCGGTGCAACTAGGAGCATGAACGCTAAGCGTATCCCTAAAGCAGAGGCGAAGACTGAGTAGATGATGTAGCTACGCGGCATGCCTCAATTCTCAATCTTCTTTCTAGTCAACAGAAAGAAGAAAAGCCTTCGCATAATGCTTTCAGCTAAGCGGCTAGATTGTTGCATTAAGCTATGCAGTTGCGCTTGTGGAGCAGTCCAACCTCTAAATGAATCTGAGATGTGTACTACACCACAACTACTGCGAAGACAGCGAAAGTCTGTGGCGAGAGATCTGCGTTCAATGCATAGTGATTCCGGGAGCGGATAGAAGCTGCAAGACGCTAGCGTATAGGAAAAGCCTTCTCCAACCAGGGTTTACCGTTCCACGGATTAGGACAGGCACAAGCGCGGGGAAACCCTGCGCCGCTGACCAGCTACCGTATCATCAGGATTCTCTATCCGTTGAGTGCTGGTAGGTCGCATGGCATTAATTCAAATCACTTTTTTGTCAACGGTTCTTCCTGTAGACCCGGATCACTAGTGGGATTGCTGTAGCAAGGTATGCGAAGTGAACGATGAGCCTCAACCATTCGGCTTTGACAGTGTAGCCAAGCATCACTGCGAGAATCGAGCCTAGAACGCCTTTATGGTGGAATGGACTACTCGATGGTATGTTTAGATTGTAAGCGTTTTCACTCAGCCATCCCCATGATGCGGAACCAGTGTATTCAATGAGTTCATGTACTCCGTAGCCAGTTAGCCCACCAGCCAAGAGCACGAGCAAGATACTTGTGAAATAGAAGAATCTTTGTAAATTGATTTTTATGCCTACAATAAATATTCCGTAGGCTAGCGCAAGTGCAGTTAACATCCCTAAGA
>Ga0209725_1002362_pt1 | contig 10169 bp, 9 predicted proteins | sample I18A1metaG_FD_184145 | JGI IMG/M metagenome (GOLD analysis project Ga0209725, IMG submission 184145) | Lake sediment bacterial and archeal communities from Gulf of Boni, Indonesia to study Microbial Dark Matter (Phase II) - ​I18A1 metaG... | ecosystem: Environmental > Aquatic > Freshwater > Lake... | reverse complement strand
CTTAACAAGATCGCAGAGAAATATGGCCGAGTTCTTAAAGAGAGGATCTTTGAATCAGAGAATACTCCTCAGCCCCTTCTGAATTTCTATGTCAACGGGAGGAACGCACAGTTCACGGGATTCCTGGAGACAGCGCTAAACGATGGAGACCAGGTGACCATCCTTCCGAGTGTGAGCGGGGGATGACTACAGATGATAGCGCTTCTTGAAAGTATACAAGCGGCCGGTCCCTAGCCTTAGGAGGATCGAATTACGGCTGAAGCACTGTCAGAAGAAGAGCTCGAGCGTTACTCACGGCAGATCATGCTGGACGAGATAGGGTTTAGCGGACAACTGAGGCTGAAGCAGGCGAAAGTGTGCATCGTCGGCTTAGGCGGCCTAGGTGCCCCGACCGCTCAGAAGCTGGCTGCGATGGGTGTCGGACACCTACGAATAGTGGACAGAGATGTTGTTTCTCCTTCCGACCTGCCCAGGCAGTATCTCTACGACGCCGATTCAATCGGTTATTCCAAGGTTGAGATCGCCGCGAAGAAGCTGGGGATGTTAAATCCAAACGTCAAGTTTGACCCTGTCCCAGCTTCTGTTACGTCTAGCAACGGGTATGAGATCGTCAAAGGAGTCGATGTAGTAATTGATGGCTTGGACAGCATCGAGACCCGATACTTGATAAATAGGGCTTGTGTGAATCTCGGTGTTCCCTACGTATACGCAGGCGCTATCGAGTCCCAAGGGAATGCTTCAACGATTCTACCCGGAAAAACGCCGTGCCTGGAATGCATCTACCCGGGGCTTGAAGACGAGACCCTGCCGAAGTGCTCGATTGTAGGCGTACACCCATCGATTTTGAGCATCGTTTCCGGCGTACAGGTATCAGAAGCTATCAGACTGCTTACAGGTAGGCAACCAGAATTATTGAACAAAGTTCTTCTGATTGACCTCGAGACTTTGTCGTTTGACAAGGTCAAGCTGACAAGACATGAGAAATGTCCTGTATGCGGAGAGAAGCCAAGCGAACCTCCAGCGCCTTTGAAGGACAGGTTCTTCGAAGAGGAATGCGCCAGGAGCGGAAAAAGAACCTTCGTGCTTACGCCAAAGAAGCACGTTGATGTCGACCTGAAGGAACTCCTCGAAACCCTCCAAGCCCGGGGCACTAAAATCAGCGCAAAGGGCAATCTGTGCTTGACTTTCGATTATGACTCAGAGCTGACAGTAAGCGTCCTCAAAACCGGAATCATGATAGCGCAGCTGTCACCACAGAAACGCCTCGCAGACCCGAGACAAGAGATAATTGAGATGTATCATTCTATTATGGGAAGGGACCTGGGCATAGACAGAGCGCTTCTGCCAGATCTCCCAACGGCGACTCCTTACGGTGAACCTCATTCTTCAGAAACTAATCTGTGAAAAAGGAAAACTAATTCGGGTAATATCAGCGCTTCCATCGACGAGGCGGTCGGATCAGTCAGTAGAACTCACATAGATTACACGTTCGGCCAATGGATGGAACGGCGTTGATGTGTATCTTACAGACATCTTCTCTAGAGCGCAGCGCCTTGCATGTTTCACATAGTTCTTGGATCATTTGCAGCGTTGTCATTTTCTCGTCTACTATCCCTTTGGCGATCTGTTTGACCGCGCCCTTCACCTTGGGATTTTCCCTCAGCGCGGTTATTCTGTGATTTCCGGCGTCGCCGACCCCTCTGGTGCCCGAGAGGTAGTAACTGATCGCAGATTGAGTCATCCCCAGCTTCCTTGCAGATTCCTCCTGTTTTAGGCCGTACTCCTCACTGAGCTCTTTAACGACCATTGCTCTCAACGTCGGAAGCAGATACTTTACTACTATTTCGCAAGGAGGTTTCAATCCTTCAATCAGGTCCTAAGTAGTTCCATCCTCGACTGCAAAGGTATTGGCGGTTATATTTAAATAGTATGACGCCGTCATATGACGCCGTCATATCTGCCAAGGCGGTTGCGAACACATGGTCTTGGAACTCAACAAAAGGCTAACAGAGGATTGGCTCGCGGTCGTGGTAGCCATGCTGCTGATTTTCGTAGTGCTGCGTCTTCTTCCTCTAAGGTGGTAGATCGAGGTGCAGACATCGAAGTTTCCCGGCTACGCTCTAGGCCTCGCAACAGTAGTCTTGATCGCCATAGTCTCAAATTATGTTGAAAAGATACCGGTCGTCAAATATTACGGCATAGAGTTTGTCGTGTGGGCCGTCTTAATAGGAATCGTGGTTGGCAACCTTAAGCTACCAGAAGTTATGAAGGCGACTTTCAGGAGCGAATTCTTCATCAAGACAGGCCTCGTCCTGCTAGGAGCATCGATTAACTTCACCGCTCTCATGGCTATCGGCGCCAAGGGTGCAGTTCAGGCAGCACTAGTGGTCACGAGCGTCTTCTTATTTGCACTATTTCTAGGAATCAAGTTTGGGTTGGACAGAAAACTTGGCGCAGTATTGGCGACGGGAGTTAGCGTCTGTGGGGTGTCTGCTGCCATTGCCGCCGCTGGATCAGTTCTAGCCAAGAAAGAGCATTTGACGTATGTTATCTCGATGGTTGTCGCCTTTGCTGTGCCGCTGATGTTCATTCAGCCACTAATTGCACGTCTTCTACATCTGCCTGACGCTGTCGCGGGAGCTTGGATAGGGGGCAACATAGACACCACGGCCGTGGTTGTCGCGGCTGGCTCTCTGTACAGCCAAGAAGCGCTCAAAGTAGCTAGCGTCGTGAAGATGAGCCAAAACGCCCTCATTGGTCTTGTTGCCTTCGCCTTATCACTCTACTATGTCCTATACATGGAGCGACACAGAGATCCGTCCAGTGCTGACGCGCCAAGAAAGCCCAGTCCGATTCTCATATGGCAACGTTTTCCCAAATTTGTTTTAGGCTTCATCTTCGTCTCCATTCTTGTCTCAGTCGGGATCATTTCTGGCTCATACGTGGCTTCCATTGATGCGGCTCGCAAATGGTTCTTCGCAATGGCTTTCGCATCTATCGGTCTGACGTTCAACCTGAAGGGTTTCAAAGTTCTCGGCGGCAAGCCTCTGCTCGTCTTCCTGCTCGCGACTATGTTCAACATGTTCTTGGCCTATGGCCTAGCATGGCTGATGTTCGGAGGCATCATATGGCCGCAATAGTCAGGCATTCCAACGTTCAGAAAACCTTTGTGCGACACTTTCTTCACAGAACCATCGACCAAATTGGCAATACGCCCCTGATTGCAATCGATGGCTATGGCCACAAACGCGCAGAGTTCTCTGCAAAGCTCGAATGGTGCAATCAGTATGGATCGGTGAAGGATAGAATAGCGCTCTACATGGTAAAGAGAGCACAAGAACGAGGAGAGTTAGATCGCGGAAAGACCATTATCGTCGAGGCAACTTCGGGAAATACTGGAATCGCCCTGGCCGGGATCAGCAAAGCGTTCGGGTATGAAGTTGAGATAATCATTCCCGAAAAGGTAAGCGAGGAGACCAAACGAATTCTCAGGGATATGGGAATAGATGTTCAGGAGACGCCGGATGATCTCTGTCCAAGAGTCGGTGCCGGAACTGATCAATGTATCAGTCTTGCGAGGAGCATGATCGCAAGTAATCCTACAAGGAGAAAACAGGGATTGAAACAATATTATATGCCGAACCAGTACGAGAACTTTGACAACTTCCTAGCCCACTATGAGACAACGGGTCCGGAGATGTGGAGACAGACGCACGGTGAAGTGACGCACTTCGTCTGCGGTGTAGGAACAGGCGGCACAATTACAGGCGTAGGACAGTACCTCAAGCAGAAAGACCCCGACGTAAGAGTGATAGCCGTCGAGCCCCAAAAAGGCCACCACATCCAGGGACTAAGGAACTTTGAGGAATCAGCAACACCACGTGTGTTAGAAGCGAGGAAGGATGTGATAGACAGGTGGATCAGGGTATCCGACGAAGAAGCCTTTGGAGCCGTCAAGACGTTGGCCTTCGGAGAGAAACTGTTTGTCGGGCCGTCCTCTGGGGCAGTAATGCACGCCGCCCTGAAACTTTCTCAAGAGGAAGACGGACGCTATGTTCTGATGTTTGGAGACGACGGAACAAAGTATCAATCACTCTATGAGGAATTCGACGTTTTTGAGCGCCAAGAGATGGAAGAGATAGTTAGACAACACACTCCGACGGTCGGCAGTTGAAAGGCAGGAAACGCGGTACGAGCGGGATGGCAAGCATAACAATAACATTTGATGATCTTGAAAGATTCGTGGATAGATACTCTCTAGGGTACGACAGAGGTGAGGGCTCTCAGCACTTTCTGCGGGCGAAAATACCAAACGGCATCCTGACTACCCAACAGTTCAGAGGTCTCGGCGAAATGGCCGAGAAATATGGCAGAGGATATGCGGAAATTACAGATCGACAGGATATGCAATTGCACTGGATCGACGGAGAAGATGCTGAAAACGTCTTCGCACAGCTCGAGCGGATAGGTTTCGCCACAGACAAGTGTGGACAAGCATATCCTGGAGCCAGATACGGTGATGTAAGGAACGTTGTCGGCTGCCCTGTGGCAGGCTTGGATATCCAGGAGATATTCGACGCCTCTCAAATTGTAAGAGAAGTTACCGGCTTCTTCACAGGCAACAGAGCCTACTTCGACCTCCCCCGCAAGTTCAAGATGTCCATCTCAGGCTGCGCAATCAATTGCACAGCTTCCGAGATCCAGGACCTAGCTTTCGCCGCTGTAAGACATCCTGACGGCAGGGTAGGTTTTAGCCTCTTTGCGGGAGGCGGTATAGGCGCCGGGGCCCGGCTAGCTGATCCTATTGACGTGTTTGTCGAACCCAAGGACGTATTGGAGGTTGCGAGAGGCTTCGTGGAAGTATACAAGGAGAACGGTCCGAGAGAGGCAAAGGCAAAAGCACGGTTCAAGTGGCTCGTCCAATCCTGGGGAACAGAAAAACTGAGATCGATGGTTGAGCAGAAAATAGGGAAACCCCTCGAAGACTTCGAACGGCAGGTCTTTCCTATCAGCCGAGAGCATGTGGGCGTAAGGCCGCAGAAAGAAGATGGTTACTCGTTCGTAAATGTGCCCATCATGGGAGGGATTCTGTCCAGCCGCCTTATGGGCAGACTGTCGGACATTGCTGAACGATACGGTTGGCCGGAAGTTAGGCTAACCGCCTTTCAGAACCTCATCCTAGTAGGGATAAGGAACGATGAGATCGCGAAGGCTCTCGATGAACTTCGGCAAATAGGCTTCGATGCGCGTGATCATCCCATGATGTGGACCACGATAGCATGTGCGGGCAATTTTTGCGGGAAGGCGCCAGAGGATCTCAAAGCGAGAGCGATAAAGATCGTTGACCATCTCAAGACGCGGTTTGGAACGACATTGCAAGACCTAGACCTGACGCTGGCGGTGAGCGGTTGCCCAAACGGATGCGCAAGACACCTTGTGGCGGACATAGGCCTACAGGCAGTTCAGGTGAGAAAAGACGAAGAGACGGTTCCTGCTTACAACCTGTATCTAGGGGGCGGGCTTGGAAAGACACGGGCACTTGGAATGCTCGTCAAACGCGGCACCCAAGCCGACGAGGTAAGCTCTGCTCTCGAGAAGATCGTAGCTACCTATATCGAGACGAGAGAATATGGGGAAAGTTTCAGCGATTTCTGTCGTACGCGTTCAAGTGACGATCCTAGTTTCCCCCAACGAGAGCTTCAAACAGAGGCCCAGTGCTAATGGCCGAGCTTAGACGTCTACCGATTCCTGGGCAGTACGCGCTCGATGTAAGGGGATATACTTGTCCGTATCCTCAATACTACACAGTAAAGGCGCTTCACCATATTCTTGAAGGGGAAAGCTTGGAGGTCCTTCTGGATAACCACCCTTCACTTGGAATACTGCAGGATACGGCTAAGAAAAGGGGATGCGCGGTCATCTCGGTAGAAAAGGTCGAAGGAGACGCATGGCGCATTCTGATCAGAAAGTAGCGCCTGCCTACTCTTTGCCTTAGACCTGAACTCGACGACTGTGCCGCTTTGAAGCCTGGAGCTCGCCGTCTTATTCAAAAGCACACAATAAGAGAAGAGGCCTCTATGAAAAAGGGCAAGGTGTATCTCGTAGGCGCAGGACCAAGCAATCCCGAACTCTTGACCCTCAAGGCATTGAAGGTTCTCAGAAAGGCAGACGTTGTGATCTACGACCGGCTAGTCACGAAAATCATATTGAAGCTGGCTCCGGCAAAAGCTGAGAAGATCTACGTGGGGAAGCGTTCTGGAAAGCACCGAATGCCGCAGGAGAAGATCTGCGCAATTTTGACTCAAAGAGCCCGGTCTGGAAAGGTTGTCGTTAGGTTGAAAGGTGGAGACCCATTTCTTTTTGGGCGTGGCGCAGAGGAAGCCTTGGAAGTAAAGAGGGCGGCTATTCCATTTGAAGTCGTGCCTGGAATAACTTCCGCTCTAGCCGTGCCCGAATATGCTGGGATTCCTGTCACTCACCGTGACTATGCCTCGTCTGTAGCCATAGTAACAGGACACGAGGACCCCGCAAAGCTCAAAAACCCTGTAAAATGGGAAAAACTTGCAAGTTCAGTTGACACCCTCATCGTGCTCATGGGGGTCAAGAACCTTGAAGCCATAGTCCAAGGACTGATCAAAGGTGGGCGTGACCACAAAACGAATATCGCGATAATTGAGCGGGGAACGACAAAACGTCAAAGGAAAATCATAGGGACTCTTCAGGACATAATTGAGAAAGCCAATAAGAGTAGGGTGAAACCGCCAGCTGTCATCGTAATCGGGGATGTGGTATCGTTACAACAGGAATTGTCTTGGTTTAAGTAGTCAGTGTCCCTTACAGCCAACCTGGTACCTATAGCTGGCTCGAAAACATAAACGCCTGTCGAACCGCTCTGGAGCAAGTACCTTCATGTGTCGAGATACCCCTTTCGTCCGCCACTGGAAATCCGCCAGAAAAGTACTATGCACCAGTGGTTATTCCCCTTTGTTTGACAGAAGCTCATTTGCACTCCGCGCCGGCCTACGAGCCGGTGCATGACCGAAGATTCTTGCCGGCGTCTGCCCCCGCTTCGAGATATCATAACTGAAGGAAGTATCCGAGCAGCGAACAATACCACTAGGTTTCACTCCTGTGGACTTGAAAGGCCCGACCGCCCGATCTCGGACCAGAATCTCTGCGCAGTTTCAATTTCTCTGACAGTTATCGACAACAATGTCGGCCAACGCCGAAATAAACGTTCGACTCGCGTTCAGTGACTCTGTGCGCTTGAGAGTCAAGCCGCGTGCTGTGGAGAAGGCCTGAGCTTCGATGTCAAGATCATAAAGTACCTCAAGGTGATCCGCAACGAAGCCTATGGGAACGATGAGAACGTTGCGCCTAAGTGTGTCGGGATCACGGCTCAATTCTTCCAATAGCTCCTGAATACTTGGTCTAAGCCATTTCCCATCTGTCCGTCCAGCGCTCTGATATGCGAGCGACCAGCGGTCTATTCGCGAAAGATCAGCTACAGCCCTGCAAAAGGCGTGGAACTGCTCGGGGTACGGGTCGTTCAGTTCAAGGATACGTTGAGGGAGGCTGTGCGCGGTGAATACGACTTCAACTTTCTCTCTCGCGGATCCTGGGAACTGCTTCAATGCACGGCTAATTTTCTCTGCCACTGCTGTATGCAATAATGAATGGTCATACCAGCTTTCGATCAAGTGGATCTCCAGATCGCCTTGAGACACTTCCCGAGCATCGCAAAGAGCCTGCCTATACCCCATTATGCTTGGCCGAGGAGAAAGCGGGGTCATGACAAGGGCTAAAACTCTTCGGAAGCCGTCTCGATAGATTTGGGAAATGAGGTCTCTGACGTAGGGATGCCAGTACTTCATCCCCACATAGACTCGCGTGCCCAAGCCGGCTCCGCTCAGGTTCTTTTCCAGCGCTGAAGCCTGAGACCTCGTAATATCGAGGAGAGGCGATCGCCCACCGATTTTTTGATATCGCTCTCTGAGCTCTTGTACTTCACCGGGGCTAGGTTGGCGACCGGCCCTAATGTTCCTAAGATAGGCCTCGATATCTTCCTCCGCAGTCGGCGCACCATGGGCCATTAGAAGGACTGCTAGCCCGGCCAACCTGCCCGCCTCGTCTACGAGAGTTCTCCCCATTCTTGCGCAAAATTGTGAACGAACCTGACAAGCTCGACGACCTTCTCAACCTGAACAGTGGGTAACATGCCATGTCCCAGGTTGAATATGTGTCCTGTCCTACCCGAAGCTCGTCTGAGAATGTCCGCTGCATGCGACTTTATCAGAGCAATGTCGCCAAGTAGAACCGCCGGGTCGAGGTTACCTTGGACAGATACGTCGTAGCCCAATCGTTGCCAGGCCTCATCCACTGGTATTCTCCAGTCTACACTGAAGACATCCCCGCCCGCCTCCTTCATTTCTGCAAGAAGGTTAGATGTTCCCGTTCCGAAATGGATCCGCGGGACCCCTGCATTTTCGAGATCTCTGAAAACTCGCTGCGAGTATGGAAGGACATACTCGCGGTAATCCTGAGGGCTGAGGCATCCTACCCAACTGTCAAAAACTTGGATGGCATCGACGCCCGCATGAATCTGCGACCTTAGATAGCTGGTCGTGACGGTCGCGAGCTCGTCCATCAATATGTGCCAAGTTTCAGGGTCTTGGTACATCAGCGCCTTCGTCTTAGTGAAATCTCTCGTTGGTCGCCCCTCGATAATATAGCTCGCGAGAGTGAATGGTGCCCCAGAGAACCCGATCAAAGGAGCCCTGCCATTCAGTTTTTGCTTGATGAGCCGTATAGCTTCCAGAACGAACGGCACATCGGCGCCCGCAAAGCGGCCTAGTGATTGTGCTGCACGCAGATTGCGGATCGGATCGGTAACAATTGGACCGACTCCCTCTTTGATCTGAAATCTTATTCCCACGCTTTCAAGCGGAAGCATAATGTCAGCAAAGATTATCGCGGCGTCAACGCCCAGAATCTCTACGGGCAATATGGAGACTTCGGCACACAACTCGGGGTTCTTGCAGATTGCCATCATGTCATGTTTCGCCCTGATTCTCTGATATTCCGGCAGGAACCTCCCGGCTTGGCGCATGAACCAAACTGGCGTGGCGTCAACGGGCTGTCGCCTGCAAGCTCTTAGAAAGCGATCGTTCATCTGTGAGTTGCCATCCTTGGCTGCGCGTGAACTTTGCCGAAAGCCTGCCTTGCAGCCTCGATCGTCTGCGAGATGTCACCCGCGGTGTGGGCAGCACACAGGAAAATCGTCTCGAAAGCAGATGGAGGCAAGTAGATGCCTTGATCGAGCATTGAATGGAAGAAGACTTGGTAGCTCGCTGTATCGGATGACTTTGCCGACGCGTAGTCAGTGACGTTGCGTTCAGTGAAGAAGAGACCTATCATTGATCCGACTCGATTCAGCTGCAACGGGCATCCGGCATCCTGCGCCGCTTTGCGCATTTCATTCTCCAAAAGAGCGGCGTTTTCTTCCAGCCTATCGTAGAAGCCCTCTTTCCTGATCTCCTTCAGTGTAGCTATGCCGGCGGTCATCGCTAATGGATTTCCGGAGAGGGTTCCCGCTTGGTAGACCGGGCCAAGTGGTGCAACGAGGTTCATCATCTCTTCGGGTCCACCGTAGGCCCCGACAGGAAGACCGCCGCCAATTATCTTCCCAAGGCAGGTGATGTCGGGTCGAATTCCATACAGCACCTGAGCACCTCCATAGGACGCCCTGAAACCCGTTATCACCTCATCAAAGATGAGGAGCGCTCCGTAGCTGTGCGTAATCTCTCGAAGACGACTCAGGAAGCCTCGCGCGGGTGGTATGAGCCCCATGTTTGCTGCCACCGGTTCGATGATGACAGCCGCGATCTGGTCGCCGTATTCCCCGAATATTCTGCGAATCGACTGGATGTCGTTGTAGGGTGCCACTAGGGTTTCTGCTATTGAGGCGTTGGTTATCCCGGCCGAGCCGGCAAGCCCGAAAGTGGCCATACCGGAGCCGCCTTTGACTAGCAAGTGATCAGCGTGTCCGTGATAGCAGCCCTCGAACTTCAGAATTCGCGTGCGTTTTGTATGTGCACGCGCAAGCCTAAGCGCAGACATGGTCGCCTCGGTTCCAGAGTTCACGAATCGCAGCTTCTCGATCGAAGGCA
>Ga0209725_1002361_pt1 | contig 10176 bp, 8 predicted proteins | sample I18A1metaG_FD_184145 | JGI IMG/M metagenome (GOLD analysis project Ga0209725, IMG submission 184145) | Lake sediment bacterial and archeal communities from Gulf of Boni, Indonesia to study Microbial Dark Matter (Phase II) - ​I18A1 metaG... | ecosystem: Environmental > Aquatic > Freshwater > Lake... | reverse complement strand
CATTTATGTAGAATAGTGTAGCCTGCACCTAAATCCACAATTTTTGACTTGTCGTGAACCGGTAGAAGTTCAAAATATCGCCAAACTGTTTTCGGCCTATTTCTAAAGGAGTTTCTGTTTAATTCTAATGAATCGTAATCATATACCACATCTAACGGTCCAAAACAGTTCTCGCAAACATGAATTTTGACCGGGGGATATTCTCTACCACATTCCCTACACTTAAGCACCTTGACGAAACCGAGTGTTATTTCCTCCTACGACGCGGATGAATTAGTGGTCCAGTAGATATATAAGGTTTGGTATAAAAATTATTAAAAAATTCTTCTGAGTAATATTTCAAACGGCAGAAAGCCCTTGCGTTAGCCCATTTTCTTCGAGATAGCCAACCTAACAATGAAGATAAGTTAAGCGCTAATTTTATAACGTCGTTATAATGCTAGGCTTACTGGACGTTAAAGCTGAGGGGCTAAAATTGATTGACGAAATTAAGATAGATGTGATCTTAGACTATAATAGAAACTCTTGCATTTTCCAGTTTGTTAAAAACAATAAAGGAAATAGGTCTACTAAAACCCGGCCAATTTCACGAAGTCTTGGCCAAGGATCCTTTAGTATCTATCGATATCGAAGCTTGGACGAAAGATCAAGGACACCTGCTTTTACAAGTATTAAAAAAGAAGAACTACCTCAAAATTTATGTTAAAGAGAAAGGCCAACTGAGCTTTCCTTTTCCTAACACATTGAGGAGGGGCGATTAGTGACCACTCATACCATTAAAAAAGAACTCTCTGAGGAAGAACTCGAGGTATACTCTAGGCAAATCGTTCTTAGCGACATAGGGTATGAAGGGCAATTAAAACTTAGAAACGCTAAAGTCTGCGTAATAGGATTAGGGGGACTTGGGTGTCCAACCTCATTTCAGTTAACAGCTATGGGTGTTGGATATCTTCGGCTTGTTGATAGAGATGTGGTCGAACGCTCAAACTTGCATCGGCAATACTTGTACGATGTGAATTCCCTTGGTTATCCTAAGGTTGAAGTTGCTGCGAAGAAATTGAATGAACTAAATCCTGACGTGGAGATGGATCTTGTACCACTCTCTCTTAACGTGGACAACGCAGAGGATGTCATCAGAGGAGTTGACGTTGTCATCGATGGTCTAGATCGGATAGAGCCGCGTTATGTTATAAATCGGGCTTGCGTTAAACTTAGAATTCCTTACGCGTTTGGGGCTGCAATTGAATCCTTCGGAAACGTAACTATGATAGTCCCGAATGAAACACCTTGCCTTGAATGTTTCTACCTTGATTTACGTGATGAAGTTTTACCAACATGTGCAATAGCCGGCGTACATCCTTCGGTGTTGGGTATAGTGTCTAGTTTGCAGGTATCTGAAGCAATTAGGCTGATCATTGGAGAAAAGCCTCATTTAGCAAACAAGTTTCTCTATTGTGATCTTCGAAACATGGCATTCGATGAAATAACAATTTCTCGCCTAGAGGAATGCCCAGTTTGCGGTGTCAAGCCCGCGAGTCCACCGCGACCCCTACGGCGTAAGTTTATAGAAGAAGTTTGCGGCAGAGGCGGAAAGAAGGTGTACGTGATTACCCCGAGGGAAAACTTAGAAATAAATATGGAAGATTTGTACAAGCTCATATTGGGGAAGCAACTTTCAATAAAAGTCAGAGCTAATCTCGGCATAACTTTCAACCTGAATCAGAAAATCGCTGTGAGCATTCTTAAAAGTGGTATTATGATTGTTGAAGGATTAAACCGAGAGGAACAAGCATTCGAACTCTATAAAACAGTAATAGACGACTTGGGCGTCCCTTGGTCGCGTGTAGAGTAATGTAGAACTTATAAGAAAGATAACGGCGTTATAAAGTGTGTGAGATAATTTTGAGACCACCATGCGAACTTGTTGTGCAATACGTACTGCCTGCCTTCCGATCTTTGGTCGCAAAAGAACTTATAGAAAAGCACGATTTTTCACAAGTAGCCGCGGCTGAAAAACTGGGAACTACACAAGCCGCGATAAGCCAATATCTCTCCTCAAAACGCGGAGACAAGCGGGTAAGGCAGCTTGAAGCCATACCTGCAGTTCATTCTGTTGCAAGTGAGGTGGCACATGGCATCGCAGATGGAAAGCTTTCTCCAATTGACGCTATGCTAAAGGTTTGCAACTTATGCATAGCTCTAAGAACTCAGGAGGCTATTTGCAATTTGCATAGAGATTTTGTTTCTCTTCCCAAAGTCTGTAATATATGCCCTAAGATATACAAAAAATAACTTGGGCTTGCTCAACATAGAATTATTAATCATAAGACAATTTATGAAAGCATCAAAAACGTTCCGTACAGGTGGTGTTATGACCGAGAAGGCTGTGCAAGAAACTTTCGAAGCTTTATTTGCATTAACCGACTTGAGACAGATCTTTAGAGAAACTAAACCATTCTTTCAACTGAACAGCGAACAAAGGGAACAAGTCAAGAAGATCATCGAGAGAGTAAGACAAAGTTTAGATGTTATTGAAAAGGAGCTGGTAAAATGAGTTATGTTGCCCGTGGCATTGAGACTAGAGCAAGAGAAGAGCTATTCATAAACATTCATCCGATCCAAGCTGCTGGTAGGCTCACACCTGAAGCTATGAAAGCCCTTATCGCGTATGGGGATGGCTACTCGAGTTGCGACTGGTGTGTTAAACCATTTAGGCTAGACAAGGTTAAAAGACCACCAATAGACGAGTTTCATCGAGAACTAGCAGAGTTTCTCGGAATGGATCAAGTAAGGGTTGTGCCGGGTGCACGGCGAGGATTTCAAGCGGTTGTATCTTCGTTGATTGAAAAGGGGGATAGCGTTCTCGTTTCCTCTTTAGCTCATTATACCGAATTTATGGCGGTTGAAGAAGCTGGTGGCGTTGTCAAGGAAGTTCCATTGAACCAAAAAAACATTATAACTGGTGAAGCAGTAGCTCAGAAAATCGAAAGGGTTAGAGAAGAAACCGGAAGTTTTCCTAAACTGATTATGATTGATCATTTTGATTACATGTTTGGGAATGAGCATGACGTTTACAATGTTGCAAAAGTCGCTTCCGAATACAGCATTCCATTTCTGTTCAATGGAGCCTACTCCATTGGTGTAATGCCGGTAAATGGGAAGAAGATTGGTGTCGACTTTCTAGTTGGTTCTGGACATAAGAGCATGGCGTCCACGGGTCCCTGTGGTGTATTAGCAACTACTGAAGAATGGGCAAAAACAGTATTTAGAGCAACCCAAATGGTAGGAGACATTACGAAAAGAAAGTTCGGGGTCAAAGAAGTCGAAATGATGGGCTGCAATCCGATGGGTGCTACCATAATTTCGTTGATGGCTTCATTTCCTCACGTGAAAGAAAGGGTTAAACATTGGGATGAAGAAGTCAAAAAGATCAACTATTTCATCGACGAATTCCTAAAGATTCAAGGAAATAAAGTTCTGAGCGAAATGCCGAGAAAACACACTCTAACCAAGGTCGATACAACCGGAAGCTTCGACAAAATTGCGCAGACGCATAAAAGAAGAGGCTTCTTCTTTAGCGACGAGTTAAAAGAAAGATGGATTGTCGGTGAATTCGCAGGGGCCACGAAGGCTTGGAAGTTAAATACTTATGGATTGACTTGGGACCAGATAAAGTACTTAGCCCAAGCATTTCACGAAATCGCAAAGAAGTACGGGATAAATGTGGCGTAGAAGTGGAAAACGATGGATGTTGAAAAGTGGAGATTAGTTAATGCAGGATCTCTTCCACCTCTAGAAACTCAAACGATTTGGCATGCTGGAGCAATCGCCTGTTTCCGAAGGTGTAGCACCTAATACAATATTTATCGATTGGCCAAAGACTCCCTTGGTTGGATGTGGTTTTCACCAAGAAATCGAGAAGGAAGTCGACTTAGACTACTGCCAAAGACATAACATACTCGTCGCTAGGAGACAAATTGGGGGAGGAGCAGTATATCTAAACGACGGGCAAATCTTCTATCATGTGGTAGTTCACAAGAAGACTCCAAGTATACCGCTTAACGTGGCTGACTTCTACAAGGTTTTACTTCAAGCTCCAATCAAAACTTATCGTGATCTTGGAATTCCTGCCGAGTATCGTCCAATTAATGATATCAAAGTGGGTGAGCGAAAAATTTCAGGAAATGGCGCCGGCTTAATTGAGGATGCGATGGTGTTATGCGGAAATCTAATTCTTACATTTGATTATGACACAATGGTTAAGGTGCTCCGGGTTCCCGAAGAAAAGTTTAGGGATAAGCTTGTCAAAAGCCTTCGGGATTGGGTTACTACAGTCGAAAGAGAACTTGGCAGCGTTCCAAAGCGGGAGGACTGCGTCAACTTGCTTGTAAAGAACTTCGAAGAAACATTAAATGTAGAATTGGTCTCCGAGCAGCTTACAGACCGAGAGAAGATATTAATCAAAGAGTTAAACGTCGTGTACCAAACGGATCAGTGGCTCTACATGCCTGCCTACCGTCATCCGGAGCTCACTCAGCATAGAGGGGTTAAAGTCGCTGAAGGCGTTTACGTAGTTGAAGCTATGCATAAAGCACCTGGAGGACTGATTCGCGTTACTTTAGAAGTCGTTGAAAAAAAGATTAGAGGCATCTTAATAAGCGGAGATTTCTGGTTCATCCCTCAACAAAGCCTAGCAGAACTAGAAAAGAGACTAGTGGGTTTGGATTTCGATGAAAAGGATCTGTTAAAGAGCATTGACAAATTTTATCGGGCCTATAACATTGAAACTCCGGGTGTGACACCTAGAGACTTTGTCAAGTCGATCATGCTTGCAAAACAGCAAATAAAAGACTTCTAGAGAATTTTAACAGTTGATCAGAGAGTTGGCATCTAGAATAATAAGTCTTCAATTTTGCATGTTCTAAAGTTTACCATGTTATCGAAACGTTTATCTTAGATTCTATAGACGTCATATAGAGTTACCGAGGTATTAGGCTGACAGAACCTCTTAGCTAGTCATTTAGCTCTTGATCTTTTCTCGGGACATAGTGCCCTCTTCTGGCCATTTTCTGAGTTTGCTTACGGGTTTGCTGCTAGAGTTGCATTGAGTTTTGGTAGCCCAATTAATCTGTCTCAATACATATAGTTCCGTGTTGTCCCTATTGCCCAGCTTGCTAAGTCTCAAGAAGGCTTTTTGCTAACTGATGTCGGCGCTGCGATATCTGTCTTATTTGGAGGCGTGCTGGTCGTGAGAGAGATTTTGGCAAAAATTCCAGCATTGAAAAAAGTTGTAGTAGCTAATGTACCTTTAATTCGATTTTAGACAAATTTCACGCTGAGCTTTGGGTTTTTCAGTTTTTTGCCAAGAATTACAAGTAGCACTGTAAGCGGCTCGATCATACGGCAATTCTTAAGCTTTCCACCATCAGTAGGCTTAAGGTTAGGTATGTCGGATACGAGTTGCATTACGATATTTTTAGCTTCCTTGTCTTCTCCGCAGACAACTACGTCTCCCTCTAAAGGATCGGGAATCGCGTCTAAAGCTTCTGCTGAAACGTTTTGCAATGCTCCTACAACAATTGCGTCTGGTAACTCTTTTGCAACTAATTCGGCTGCGGAGCCCTCTGGAACCAATGTTGGAACTAATCCTTCTTCTGTTGTCGCCATTGGTACAACAGGGCTGACAACAATGGTCTTAGGTTTAATGTAATTTTTTATTACTTTCAAGGTATCTCTAACAGCTTCGTAGGGAATAGTCAAAACGACTAGTTCTGCTTTACCAACGACGTCGGCGTTTACGCCATATTCATAATTTGCTTTTATGTTGTGGCTGGCGAGGGTTTCAGTTAGTCTAGCTGCGGTGGCTTGCGCTTTTTCAAAAACTCTTGATCCGATTAGAATTTGATGTCCGGCTATAGCCCACCTTAAGGCTAATCCAGGCCCTTGATTGCCAGTTCCTCCGACAAGCGTTATTGTGCAGGTTCTCTTGGGGGCTGGTTCAGGCGTAGTCATGGGTCTCTCCTCTTTAGACTATGTTTAATTTATTTCATCGAGATTGCACGTAAACCTATATTTGTGTTATGCACCTACCACACAAGTCGGAGTTTAATCAGTAACCTAAAATCCTCTGTGGGTGTTAATCTAAGACAAAAATGAAGGAACGAGAGCCTTGGAAAAAAGAATAGACACCGCGGTAGGAAAACTCCAAGAATTTGAAGCAATTTTCAATCCTCAATCGGTCGCTGTCATTGGAGCTTCAGACGATCCCGCAAAATTAGGCTATCATGTCATAAAAAGTCTCGTAGCTGGAGGCTTTCCAGGAAAAATATTTCCGATTAATCCTGGGAGAAAAGAGGTTTTCGGCTTACCAGCGTTCTCCTCGCCTGATCTTGTCCCGGAGAAGATCGATCTTGCCATTGTTGTTCTACCAGCCAAATTGGTTCCCGAAGTGTTAGAGGCATGTGGGCGCAAGGGAATAAAAGGCGCTGTGCTTATTGCGGGAGGGTTCAAGGAGATTGAGGATAAATCAGGAGAGAAAATGCAGGAAGAGATAACTCAACTGGCTAATCGAGCGGGCATCAAGGTGATTGGCCCCAATACGTTTGGAATGTTCAATTTACATAGAAAACTCAACGCCTCATTTACTCCCGATTTTTCCCAGATGGAACCTGGGTCTATTAGTCTTGTTAGCCAGAGTGGAGGAATTGCCCATTTACTGGGGTTCTTAGCCCAAAGGGAGAGAGTAGGTCTCGGGAAGGTATTTGGATTAGGCAATCGATGTAACATCGACTTTGCTGAGATGTTGGAGTGTTTGGTAGAAGACCCCGAGACTAAGGTTATTGCCATGTACATAGAAGGGTTGGACAATCCTCGCCGATTAATTGATACAGCTCAAAAGGTTAGAGGGCGTAAACCTCTTCTAGTTTACAAGGCGGGGCGATCGCAAGCCAGCGATAAGGCATCAAAATCTCATACTGGCTCCTTGGCGGGAAACTATGAAATTTATCAAGGAGCCTTTAGGCAGGCTGGCATGTTGACCGTGGAGAGTTCAGAAGAGCTGTTGGACGCGGCGAAAATATTGGCCCTATGCCCGCTCCCGAGAGGAAATCGAGTGGCGGTTTTATCTGGGCAGGCTGGCTTGGCAATGGTGGCGTCTGACTTTTGTGAAAGAGAAGGGCTAGTGTTGGCTCCTTTCTCAGAAGATACTCAAAGACAAATAAACGAACTTCTTCCTCCTCTGACAATCCGAACGAATCCAGTGGATTTGGGACCAGCTTGGTATAATGCCGAGGCTATGAGGGGGATTATTCAATTGGTTTTATCGGATGAAAATATCGATGCAATGATATTCTGCATCGTGTACGCCTCTATCAACAGACATTTAACTAAGATGCTAATCGAACTGTTTGAAACCGAGAGTAAAAAGAAGCCGATTCTCACTTGTATCTCGGCTCCCGAAGGAATTTGGGATGATGATATCCGCTCTTTGCAAAATGTTGGTGTCGTCAATTTTTCGACCCCTGAAAGAGCAGCCCAAGCCTTAGGTAATTTGATAAGGTATTCGAAAATATCCGGTGAGTGAAAAAAGGAATATAGATGGTTGAGTAGCAATTCGCGAAAATCATTGCATTTAGGACAACTCGTTTTCTTAGTTGCCGTGTATTTTCTGCTTTAGCACCCGTTTGAGGCTTCTGGCTATTTCAGCTGCCAGTGTAGGGATGTCATAGTCTTTTTTGATTCCATTAAGGGCAGTTTCTAAGCCAGCTTGAACCTCGTCGTTAGGTCCAGGTAAGGCAATGATAGTGGTTGGTCCGAGTTTGGCTACGGCGATTTTGACGCCATCTTTGTGATGGCGGCGGGTGCCCTTTTTGTATTTGATGATATAAGGCGTGGAGATGTGGGGCGTAATTTTTTGGATGGCTTCAATGGTTTGGTCTTTGTCTTCAGCGCCGACGCCGCCAGTGATAATAATTAGACCATAGCCATCTTGGATGGCTTCGTATAAGTTGTTAGCGATTTCATTTTGGTCGTCATTTAGGACTGAGCCAGAAGTTGGTTGATAGCCTGCTTGTTTGAGGCGTTCGATGATCATGGGGGTATTTGTATCTTGGATGATGCCGTATTTGACTTCGGAGCCTGTCGGATAGACGATGGCGCGTTTGGCAATTTTAGCTTGGACTTGCTGGGTGATCTGGCGTGTGCGCTTGATGACTTGTTTGACGATGGACTCGTCGAGGGCGATGTAGCCGAGGATGCCTTCAGAATGGATAGTGGTTTGGGAAGTGATGGTAACGCCGGGTAGTTGGGCGAGTTGTTGCAGAAGTTGGTTTTGTTTGCCAAATATTTGTTCGGCGGTGACGGTTTTTCGGAGGATGTCAAGGGTAACAGTATTGTCTCTAACGTCAGTGACTATGACAGCGTCGGGCTCAAGTTGGAGCGCTCTGGCGGCTACATGAGCTAACTGGGTGAGGTCGGCGTTTTGGAGGATGATATTTTCGATGTAGAGCTCGGTTTTTTCGAGGAGGTTAAGTTCAAGGGGAGGTTGGTTTTCAGGGTGAGAATCCTCCACTTTGATTACATCAAGTTTCATATCTAGCAGGGGAGCGTCAATGATTTCTCTGCCTATGTCAAGGATGTCGATATCTTTCTGTCGGAGGTGGGGGATGTGATCTAATTTTATATTGCTGGCGAAGGCGATTTTTGTTTTGTTTCTGAGTCCGAGTTGGTGGAGGGTTTTGGAGACTAGGTCAATGTCGTCGGGGTTACCCGTGTCAATCATGATGATATCAGCGCCGTTCAAAGCGGCTTCTTCAGCTTCTTGGGCAATTGGTTTGGTTTCTCCTTTGAGTTGGATAACTTTAGTTCGGTTGCTGGCTTTCTGGGTAGCAATAAGGGCGGCCACGATTCCGCCAAGAATGCGAACATAGTTCTTGTCGAGGTAGATAAAAGGTTGGTTAGTTATGCGGAGTTTGACGCCACCAACAGTAAGAGCTTCACGAACAGTATCCTTGATTTGGGGTGGCATCTTTTTCCACGCGCCGCAAGCGATGACGAATTTCTTTTCCGCCAACTGCAGGGCTTTGTGGGCGGCGGTGGCTATACCCGAAGGTTTGGCGGCGAGTCCAATGAGATTTTCTTCGGCTTGGGCGATCTGTTCGGGGTTGCCTGTGACTTTAGCGATTATGTCACCATTTTTAACATGAGCACCGTTTTTTGCGACTTTATGTACAATAAGGCCAAATGCTTGAGCTCTTCCTTTCACTGCTTTCATTCCAGCGAGGATACCATTGTCTTGTGCGGTGATCACTGCTGTTATCTGTTTGCGATTTACATTTTCAAAGAGAATTTTTCTTGGGTCGGTTTTATCAGCGTAAGTTAGGTTTGATTTAGGCTTCGTTGTTTCCGGAGTTTTCATTACTAAGATTTTCTCCAATAATACTGCTTTAGAAGTTGAAAAGAAAAAAGAAGGGTTAGGGTTTACTCTGTTTTTTCCCGCCAATTGGTTTGAGTTTGATTCCTCGTTGGCGAAGCCATTTGGGCATTAGTTGCTCGTCAACTTTCTTGCTTACTTCAGGGGCTTTAGCAATGAGGAGCTTGGCGAGGGATTTGCTGACGTTTATACTGCCAGCTACGCCATCAAAGATGATGACTTTATCGGTTTTAGCGATTTTGTAGGCGTATTCCATAGCGGCGTCGAGGCTATCCTTGACAACGGCGTTTTTCATGAAGTCGAGGTTCTGGGGGTCAGAGTTAAAGAGTTGTTCATGCCATTTGCCGACGACAATGGTCTTGATGTGCTTGGACCAGAAGACGCTTGGGTACCCGATCCACGTATAGTTCATCACCATCGCTTTGATGGCGGGGTTTATAGGTGGGACTTCAGGGATAAGGGGTTGATCCTCTTCGTCGTAATAGGCTTCGGTGTACCAAGTGTATGGAGGTAGAGCGTTATCGAGGTCGAAGAGATCTTTGTTTGCTCCGGTGAAGTTTGCAAAGATGACACCCCCAGCAAATACGTAGGGAACAGGGCACTGGAAATCGAGGACCGCGATGCACTCGTCAACCTTGCCTAGAAGTGTCATAACTTTGCCGTAGTACTTGAGGTTGTTCGCGGTTAATCTGAGGTCGAGGTCAAAGAGGTTGTTGTCAGCGTCGACACCCATTATTCCAACAGGA
>Ga0209725_1002359_pt1 | contig 10178 bp, 10 predicted proteins | sample I18A1metaG_FD_184145 | JGI IMG/M metagenome (GOLD analysis project Ga0209725, IMG submission 184145) | Lake sediment bacterial and archeal communities from Gulf of Boni, Indonesia to study Microbial Dark Matter (Phase II) - ​I18A1 metaG... | ecosystem: Environmental > Aquatic > Freshwater > Lake... | reverse complement strand
CTTTTTCATTCATTATGATGATTTTGTCCTTGATAAGACTCTTGACGGTTGCATAGGTCAGCCTAGGGGTTTTACCAGTACTCTTAGCTATATTCAGGATCGTAAAGTCCTTGGTCAAGTTGGCTGTGAGAAACTTCAATATCTCTATAGCGGTCGTTGAGAGCGTGGTCATGTTTATCCCTTTTAGGGTAAATGTTTATCCTAAAAGGGATAAATGTTTATCCCTTAGTAGACTACATTTCCTCTTACATTTGAGCTCTCAGCGACTGGCGATATCTCCCGTAAAAATTCTGAGTTTCAAGTATTCATGTCACTGAGGCTTCTTTATGCTGGTGACGCAGCGTATATCTTGCTGGAGAACACTGGTTCTCTATCGCCGGGAAGCGCCTTGAACTCGATCATTCTGACTTATGAAAGCTGCCCCTTCTATGAGGAGATGAGAGGGCTGGTAGAGCTGGGCATAGAATCCACATGCAGACACTTTTTAGGCACAACAGACATCTGCGAACAATGCCCTCTCAACCAAACGTAACCAAGAACTCTCCTAATGCAAGATGCTCTTCGCTTGATACTGTACGGTTTCTTAACGGAGTGTTGGTCGTGCGCTTTATGAAAAACCGTATAGAAGAGATGGAAAGAGAATAGCTTGAAGAAGTGAAAGGCTTTGAATGAGCGGATTGAAGGTGCAGCTGTTCTCACTCTTCTGTTCGTACTGTCTATTCAGATGGTTAGCGCAATTGGTATTCACTATCAGCTCGACAAGCCTTACTATCATCCGGGCGATACAGGAAAGCTGTCACTTACGAGCGACGAAGATGTAATGATCTTTGGTGTGGAGATGAATATTCATAGCATTGGCATCTTCAAGTTTAACATGACCGGCATACCTGAAGACCGCAAGGTTGGATTTGGGCCTAACAATACGCTCGCATATGTGTGGAAAAAAGGCGAGACGCTGAGTGTTGACTTTGGAATACCGGCGGACGCGAAACCCGGCGAATATTCATATACATGGAGTATTTCTTGGCCGATCAAAATGGAGATGAAGAAAACAGATACATTGAGGGTTTATGCGGTGGGGGAGGAGCCGTCGCTGTCGCAGTCGCTGAACCCATTTCTTCTGGTATTGATAGCCATCCCAGTTCTACTGGTCGCCTACCCGCTGGTGAGATGGAAGAGCAGAAAGTGGGCGAAAGTAATTGGCATCGGCGTCATCGCTTCGATAGCACTAGGTATAGTGTTTGGGGGATTCTTCTTTATCTTCCTGATATTCAACTTCATAGCCGCGTTCTATCCTCTTCTCATACTCCTAATCCTCGCCATAGTGGCAGCCTCAATCATCATTCGGAGAAGAGGCAGGAGCCAAGGAGTGGAAGCTCAGAAACCGCAGAAGCCACCTGTATGCCCTCACTGCAGTAAAGATCTCTCAAAGCTACCGAAGGACATAACCATCTGCCCGTACTGCGGAGAAGAGCTGCCTCAGCGAACATGCCTCGGCTGCGATAGAGATCTATCACAGCTTCCAGCTGACATTAAGAACTGCCCCTACTGCGGAAAAGCAGTTTCAACCCCAAGTATCGAAGCCAAACCGGCCCCAGCAGTCGAAGTTGAACTTCCAGCGGGGATGAAGAGGATTAGAAGATACGCTAAGATAACAGCCTTGCTCGGGTTGGTAGTCGCTGTGGCATCCTTCATCTTCGGTCCACTTCTAGGAGGATTCCTATCTGGTCCAGAACCGAACGCACCGTACATGTTTCCCGTCTTGCATGAGTATCAAGGTACTTTGGGAAATGTCGCCTTGGTGGGGATTCTTATCGCGATCGCCTCAGCATTAGTTCGAGTTGTCTTTGGCAGATTCAAGGGAAAGGGAGGTGAGTGATCTTGTCCGAAAATGTGGTTGGAAAAGCCGAGGTTCTATTCTACGAGAAAGAGAAGCCGGGCATGGGCAGAGGGTTATTCGGCCAACTGATCCTTACAAGTCAGAGGCTGGTATACGTGAAATACGTTGAAAAGGGTCTATTAAGACGCGAAGTCAGAGACTACACAGGCGACATAGAGGAAGGGTCAAGGAATGAAGGGAGCCTTGCGGTCCCACTGGGGCAGATTAACGAGGCGAAGGCTGAGCGGACTTGGGGAACGCCATACTTGATGATACGCTACCAAGGAGACTCGGGCGAGAAAGCCTGCTCCTTCATCTTCCGCACCTCTTACGTGTGGTATGCGCCAAGTATTTCTTCAGGAGGCGTATCGCTCAGAAAAGGACCTATCGAAGAGCCGGCGAAAAATATAGAGCAACTGAAGAAGGGAGCATCACTGGTTGAATGAGGGATATTCAGCTGTCCGCGTCTTAGCCCTCTGATCACTAAGAAGCTTAAAGGCTTGATTGATTTCAGGATGAAGTTCAATCGAATAATAATGACGTCTTTTCTGAAGTTTCTATTTGACGCTTTTTGCGAGGCTTCTCATCTCACATTTAGGTTCGAGAAACTCGAAGAGCAGATGATAGTGCCGGGCCTTGCTTGTGTCAGCCATTGGCTTCTCACTCGTCGTCTTGACCGTCGACGCCAACCGCTCCGCAACGTCGATTGCCAAGTTACGCAATCGCTTCCTTTCTTTGCTCTTCGACGCTTGGCCCTTTAGAGGGATCTGTGGGCTGAAGGAGAAGCTTCTTGGCGTCCTTCAGGTCTTTAGTAAGCTGATCTAGGACCCCCCTACCCCTACCCCCCTTTTGAAGGAGCGGATTCAACCATTTCAGAAGATGTCATCAGGTTACTCAGCCCTCTTTCGAATCTTCCCAAGAATCCTCTTCTCAACTGCTCTTAAGTAGGCTGGGGATGAAGCCGCTAGCATCACGCAAACGCTATGCGTCTACAGCGTTCAATTCAAAAGCGAGTTTAGAAGAGTATTAAGTGTATGCGAGTCAGAATGTTTCGTAGTGTGGCTTTGCATGGCAGGATCAGACAATAACGAGCTCTCAGAAAACCTGTCCATCAGGATTACTAGACGAGATAAAGATCTTCTCGAAAAGATTTGTAGAGCTAGAGGCGAGGATCCCAGCGACTTCGTGAGAAGAGCTGTCCGAAAAGAATTCGCAACACTAAGCTATCTACCAGAAGAAGAGAAGAAAGCTCTGGGCGTCGTAACATGACGAAAGAAACGAGAAGAACGAACCTTTGAAAACGATCGCAATAATTCAATGGTACACTGAAGAGAGCGAAGGTTTTGTCTTTCTAATATATTTGTTAGTGGGTTTCCTACTCGCTTTCGGCATACTCATTTTATTAAAGCTCTCTGGCATCTACGTTCTGCTGGTGATAGGGGCAGTCATATTAGTTGAGTTCGTTCTTTACTACGCCATCAAGAGAGTCATCAGGAAGAAGTATTTCAGCTATGTGCTTGGGACTTCTGGAGAATTTGAGAAGGAACCAACGTTTGAGGGCAAAGTCTACGTTAGCGGAATAGACTCAGCAGACATCGAAATACTATCGACAATACGCGAATTGGGGAGCGACTACTTCCTGTTTATACCATCCTTGACAAGATTGTTTTCATTAGATGAAATATTGAGGCGTGTGGGGAAACTCTACGCACTCAAATATGTTCGGGTCCACAATAATGGAGTTTCAATAACATCCGAGGGATTTTACGCTCTAAAATTGCCTCCGGGCATGCTGAGAGCAAATATCCCTCCGGAGATTTCAGTCCGATTGATCCAAACCAGATTTTTGCTGTCAGAGGGAAACTATAGCGGTGTGATTGATAACGTTACGAAACTCTTCGAATACATCCTGAAAAAGGAATTTCAAGAAAGATACGTTGACAAACTTGAGACAGAATGGAGCGATCTAATAAACCGGAGGATTATCGACCAACCTTTTCTCAGAGCAAATCTAGGGCATCTTCGGGCAGCAGCTATGGAAAAGGGAATACTTACGCAGGGCGATATTTACGACCATTTTATCTCAGCGTTCTTGAAACTACGAGCGCCTGAAAAGCACGAGACTGTCATGCCCACGGATACACTGATGTCAGCTCAAACCGCGCTAAGCCTCGCGGAAGACTTTTGTAGACATTGGTTCCGTTAAGCTCCAACAGAAACTGAAATCAAATCAGATTTTATTGAAAATCTATTACTGTCCGCAGCGAGTTATCGGATCACCAATAGAATTGATGATACTTTCGATCGACTCTTAACCTAATGAAAACCATCAGATATGGAGTTGAATGAGGCTTTGTTATGCGTGAATGTGCTGACTGCGAATACCTTCGAACCGTAAACGACCCTCGATCATTCACGCCATTCTGCATCAAACATTGGAAGCAAGTCCTGCTAACAGGCACATGCCCAGAATTCGAGCACGCTGAACCCTTCCCCTCTACAGAGCTCAGCTCCAGCGAGAGGAAAGCTTACTGGGAATGGAAGCAGAGAAAAATCAAGGACTATTCCAGTTTAGGCCTGTAGTAACAAGAAGATGGAATAGTTTCGGTTGCCTTATAGTTATGGCGATTTCAAGAGCGCCTGCCAAACTATGCTTAGTTGTTTGTATTTGCCTTCGGAATTGGGCTTGGGCATTTCTATACCTAACTCGGAAGCTATTAGAGTATTGTTATGTAGCGCAATGTTTTCTACGGCCTTAACGTATTTCTTTGCTTCCATGTCTTTACTCTCTTTCAATTCTCTAAGCCACTTTTCAGCTCCCTTAATAGAGCGGTCAATTTTTTCGATCATATAGCCCTTCTTGATGCCCTTTTTAGTGACAAACACTCTTGTTGTTGGAGGTACATACCGCCTAATTGAAAGGAGAAATCGCCTTTCAGTCTTGACTGCTTGAATCTCGCTTTCCCGCCTGAACTTCTGAGCAAACTCCTCTTGCTTAGATTCCGGCGCGTCCAGCATCCCCTTGCTTCTCAAGAACAAAACGTGTTCTGCCTCATGTACGAATGCAGATGCCAACCTCCAGGCCGAAGTGTAAAGCAGAGCTAACAAATTTATGACGAAGACATTTCCATCTGTATCATATTGCCAACCTATTTTAGGATCGCAAGTCACTCGGTAAGAGGAGAAAAGTTGGAACAGCTCCTTGGGGTTCCTCTTTCCGATTTCTAGACACACTGAGACGGCAGATGCGATTTCTCGCAGGGATTCTTCAAACGGAGCTTTCGTCTTTGACTCAGTTTCAAGTGAGTCTATGTCTCGAAACGCCGCCTCCACGATATCACGTTTCATGTTAACAGAATTATTTGAACCATATGAATTCTGTCTAGGGTATATCTCTTTTTTGCCTAACACCCATTTCTCCACCTCCTATCCGCGCCCACGCATCAAGAAATTAATGATTCACTAGCTACAGCAAAAAATCGTTTAGGAGGATAATCCCTTAATGGATTCCGCGTTGGATACGAGCATACTTGCTTGCGCAATTGTCTAACCTTTCGGCAATCTCAAAATAGCCTCTATTGTAATCTTGACCTTTTCAGGAGCAATAGCAAAGAATATTAAAATTGCCGCGACCACGAAGGTCACCTCAAAGAATAGTACAGTGAAGGCATGGAATGGCAACACTCACACACTCGTGAAATAAATCTCGTTGAAATAGCACATTGCGGTATATCCTGAAAGCGCCCTATAGTCCCCAATCAAAAGCGACGTTGCTCCATATTGTGGTTCGATAGTTTGCCAACCAATAACATCTATGTATAACTTAACCCAAGCGTGGTACTGATTTTTTTCGTTCTTTCCCACAACCACAAACACTTTATCGGCTGAATATCCAGCTGCCCTGCATAACGTAACAAACAAAGTCGAATAATCAAAGCAAACACCCTTTCCGCTTTCTATAGTTTCTCTCGGAAGCCTGTACAATACCGAATTATACTTGACTTCTATGATATCGTACTTTATGTGATCTGCGACCCATTGCTTGATTGCTGCCCACTTTGGCAGGAGGGGATAGTTTTTGTAAATAGAATTCAAAACGTCCCTGACAACGCTATCGTTCGGCGTAATGTAAAGCTTAACGTAAAGCTCAGCCCCCTCCGTCACAAAATACCTTGGGAATTTTGCGTTTATAGTTAAGGTGGTTTCATCTTTCGAAGTTGGTGATGATGCCATCACAAGAACTGTATGCGAAGTATCATACTTGAATGTAAATTGTATATCGCTGGTCTGATAGCTTTGAGAAGAAATAGAAATACTAATGGAACGAACTAATCCTCCATCTAACGCAACTGTGACGCCCACATTGTCCGCATACGCAGTTCCATCATTGCTAACCATGTAAGATATCGTGGTCACATAGCATGGTAAATCTGTGGAGCTATCTCTGTCCCAATAATGCCCTACCTCATGAGCTTCCACTCTGAGCTTTACATATAGTTGTGGAGTGGGAGTACGTTGTAGTGTTTCTGTTATATAATATGCGGTAGGCGAGGGTTTTGGCGTTGAAACAATTGCTATGGCCCCTACAGCTAGAATTATGATTATGACCATGGCAATTATTCCTGCACCGAGAGGCTTCTTTGTAGTAGTTTTCTCCATCGGAATCCGTGTTCCACAAAGATGACAGAAGTAAGCGTGGGAAAGATTTGCAGAACCACAGGCTGAACATTTCCTAATCGAAGAACCACAGTTACCGCAAAATCTGTCCCGTGAACCTACTTTTCCTCCGCAGCTGGGGCATATTTGATACTTCACTTCAGCTTGGCCCCACACTTAACACAATAGTTCACAGCATAAGGAGGATTGACGTAGCCGCATGCTGCGCAAATGGCTCCGCGTACACCTTCCCTTTCTTTTTCGACAACCGTTTTCAATTCGGTGGGCATGACTTCTGTTCTCGGCGGTTCGACTTTGGCTTCCACACTAGGCCCAATTTTTTTTCTTGTTCCAAATGTGAAAACTACGACGAGAACTATGATTGCCCCAATTACGAAAATCCAGAAGTAAAACACGTCTGACGGCGATGAGGGAGATGGAGTAACAACCATAGTAACGGTTGTTCCTCCAAATGATGCCAGCTTCACCAGAATGTCTATGTATTTCGTGTCAGTAGCACCTCTTTTCTGGGCAAAGACCTTGATTTTGGAATATGTATCTTCACCGACAGGCAATCCATGAGCTGTACACTTAATTGTCCTAGTTTCCCATGCGGCCATGTTAAACCCTGTTTCACTCGTTGTGAATGTCGCTATATCACAAGTTACCGAAACAGAAACAGTTCCTTCAGTTCCATCGTTTTGTATCGTAACGTTGAAATCTACACTTTTTCCTTCTTCGACAACTAGCAACCCGGTGGGAATTTCTATGATTTCTAATGCTTGAACTGGAGAAATACGCACTGGCATATATGCTAGGACAGATAAGAAAATCACAATCGCAAGAAGAATAGACGAAAGTTTGTTGATGTTCATCGTCTCCCTAGCCCCTTTCAAAATTGTAGCTAATGACCCAGTGAAAGGTTTCAGAGCCTCCGCCGACGTAGTTCAGCGTGACTGTATAAGTTCCAGGTACGTCGCCTTTCTCAACATTCCATGACACTACGTTGTATCGCACATGTTCGGTAGTGACTGTCCGAATGTGTGCTGTATAGGTGACTTGGGAGATTCCTGGAATTGGGTTTTGACCTGCATGCTGAGAAATATTCGCAAGCATAGGAAGAACTATCACAGCCACTAACACTAAGACTATCAGCACAGCTGCTATGGCTCCAGCTGAGGAACCCTTACGTTCATGATAGTAGGCTACGGGATATTGTGGCGTTTGCGGTTGCTGGTAGTAGTATTGAGTTGTTGCCAGAGCTGCTCCGCAGTAAGGACAGAAACGAGCCTGCACTTCGGTATAACGACCACACCTACTACAGAATGGCAATACTTCTCCCTCATTTGCTAGAATGAAGCTTTGTATACTGTTGTATTCGTATTAGGTGAGTATATTCATTTTGGTATCTCGGGATATCTCGCAAGCAGAAGCTATTTCTAGAGAGACCTTCTAACATTTAGATAGCTTTCGAAATGGTCGATTAATGTGCTTAGGTCGAAGCTATTTTTTGCGATTGCGCTTGTGATTTTGCTCGGAGGTACTACTATTCCGTCGATTGCTTATAGTCTGTTCATGAAGGAATGGCCGTACATGATGCTGTTTCCGCCTGTAGCCGCCATAGTAAGCTGGGCACTGTTCTTCTATTTCACCAAGGTTGCTGATAAAAGCGCAGAGATTGAAGAGAGTGTCGGATGGTCTGGCGATTCATCGGAGCGGGTTGATTCGAAGAAGATAGTTCTCAGATACGACGGGAGATGCATTAAGTGCGGTCGAATGATATCGGCAGGGGAAGAAGCTTATTGGGAGAAGGATAAAGGTGTCTGGCACGTTGACTGTGACAAGGGAGAAGGGTCGAGAGTTCCAAGTAGAGTTATCCGTGGGTACACCGGATCAAAGGGTCTCTGGGCAGCTGTCGCTGCGATAGTTTTACTAGCTTTCATCTTGGGTGGTTTGGTCCTAAGTCCAATGTTGGTGCCACGTTCAACGGTAACCATGACGACGACAGTGACGACAACGGCAGAGCGTATCACAACCATCACTACATGCACGTCGGGTACAACAACACCCCTACAGCCGTCGAAATGGCTTCTGCGCAAACCTTCAGATCCAGAGGTGATCAACTGGACGGACGCAGGCAAGTACGTCGGCCAGACCAAGACGGTTGAAGGAACCATAGTTCGAGCATATCGATCCGCTAACGCGATTTTCCTAGATTTTCATGATCCTTATCAAGGGTACTTTATGGCTGTCATCTTCAAGAGTGATTGGACGAATTTCAAGTTTCAGCCCGAAATCTTTTACAAGAATAAGGAAGTTCGGGTCACAGGGCTGATCAAGACCTATCAAGGTTCCCCCGAAATCATAGTGTCGAGCCCGACGCAGGTCGAAGTAGCAAACATGGGATTCAACTATCCTTGAGACTGGCTCCAAATATTTTGGAACTCGGATTCATATCTTGACGCAGTATCCACTGAATGGATAACTATTAGATTTTCATTGTTGTTGTTCTCGGCGCTACTTGTCCAGTTGAAGCTTCCGGTTATGACAATCCAATTGTCGATTATCGCGACCTTGTTATGCATGATACCACTTGGATTTGTGTCATTTCTCACTTCTATGCCCGCAGATTTTAGAAGAACGTACTGGCTGTACCCGGCGATCTGGCTCTTATCGAAGACAACCTTTACTTCGATTCCCCTGTCATGAGCTGATATCAAAGCTTCAGCCACATTCTGCAGCGTGAAGATGTACATCAGAACATGTATAGACTGATTTGCCCTACCGATCCAATAGACGACTGTATCAGCGCACCCTCCGTTCGGCGAGAAACGTATTTCATAACTTGGAGAAGGCGGTTGCAGGTATCGACCAGTATACATTGAATATGCTATGCCCAGAATCGCGCCAAGCAATAGACCAACAATGAAGACAGCGATGACGAACTTTCTATCATTCATACATGTCGCCCTTCGTTCACAACATTATTAAGAATTGAGGGTGAAATGGATAAGGCATTTCCTCGGGAAATTCTTGAGCGTTTCGAAAGCTTACGAATGAAACGAGCAGTTGATGTTACTTTCAGCTGGCCCTTATCCTAATGAGGCCTATAGTAACCAGAAGACGGAATAGTTTCAGACGCCTCAAGCTTTTTGGTCTTCAAGCGCTAAACCGTTTAACTTGGGACCTGGATGATTGGATTTAGGGCTTGGCCTAAATTTCTGTTTTCCAGGGACCGCATGAAAGTCATTCGGCGATTCCTAGCATATGAGAGACAAGAGTTTCAACGGATAAGGCTTGGCGTCTTCGAGTTGGCGCTTCTAATTGAGAAGGCTTGGACCAGTGGCCTTGACAGCGAAGAGATCGACATGTCCCTGAACTACTATGAAGCGAAACGTGAGTTGGAGAAGAAGAGCCGTGGCTATTAGGCGTAAGACTCTGATCAGAAGGTCAGGCGTCGAGTGGACTGACTACAACTGCAACATCTACCGCGGTTGCGCTCACAACTGCAAGTATTGCTACGCACGCTTGATGACGAAACGATTTGAGCCTGAGCCTTTCGACTGGCGAGATGTCAAGACGGTTGAGAACGCGGTTGAGCTAGCGAGACGAGATATCAGGGCCCTCCGTCCTGGGCGGATCA
>Ga0209725_1002356_pt1 | contig 10183 bp, 15 predicted proteins | sample I18A1metaG_FD_184145 | JGI IMG/M metagenome (GOLD analysis project Ga0209725, IMG submission 184145) | Lake sediment bacterial and archeal communities from Gulf of Boni, Indonesia to study Microbial Dark Matter (Phase II) - ​I18A1 metaG... | ecosystem: Environmental > Aquatic > Freshwater > Lake... | reverse complement strand
ATGCACGCTCGCGTATGCGTTGCGTCGCGTGCGTACCATGAAGAGAACGATGCCTCTCCGGACGATATATAAGGGGAACACTCGGCGCCGGACATATCCTGCGCATCTTCGCATATCGCTACATCGGACAACTTGGCTCGTCTGGGCATAGCGATCCGGTAGGAGACGCAGCTCGCGTTCCACTCTACTTCGCGAAGTCCTCCAAGAACAGGATCGGCACGTCGAACGACTTCCTTTTGATCTCCTTGTCCAAGTCGGTTTCATGGCATGCGAAGAGCGCCGCGGCCTGCTGATGCTTCGCCGTCGCGATCACATAGCAGTCTGCCAAGGAGATGGCTCTCTGGCATTTGTATTCGCCAGCAGTCAGGTCGATGAGATCAGTGTCAGCTAGGATGCTGTATCCCGCGTCAATGTAGGATTGAGCGTATTCCCGAGCAACTCTCAGACCTCTTCTCCGGCAGAGCACATAGAAGAGCTCGGCTATGCAGAGTCTGTTATGGTACAGCGACTTCGCCTCAGGTTCGAAGAGCTGTGTTCGAACAACGGCCCCGATTCTCTCGCCAAGATAGTATGCCAGAATTGCGCCAGAATCTATGGAGAGGCTACGGGGAAGCTTTGGCGATTCGTTCAAGTCTGACGCTCTCGCTTCTCCTCAGCTTACGCAATTCGCCCCAGGCCTCTGAGTCGGGACCAAGCGTACCGTAGAGGTTACGGAAACGTGCTCTCACTGAGGCTTTCCGCCTCGCGTCCTCTATCAATAGCCTGATCGCCTCGTCATAACTGACTCGTCTGCCACGCTTCCTCTCCAGCTCAGAGACTATCATGAACAGCTCGTGCCTAGTCTTCTCGCCAACTTGGATCGTCGTAGTCAAGAGCGATCTATGGCTACTATAGCAGCTGTTGGTTATATAGCCTTGTCCACGCCCAATACCACGCCAGACCGACGAGCGATTGCGCGCTGGAGACATCCGAGAAGTTTCCCTCGCGAATAGGCGTCCCCGCCTTGCATATTGCACAACAGCCTGCAGGAGTTGCCTAGGCGACCTCGTCGGTCGCCCTCGTGCCGGCTCGTCTCGCCAACCTGGTGCGCTTGACCCGATGGCGCTGTCGCGAAGCTTCACGGACCTCACTCTTTCTTGGATTACTCTGGCCTCCGGAAGATTCAGGGCGAGGCAGGCCGTCCTCACTTCCTTCCTAAACTCGTCAACCCCCAAGCTCCTGCCTCTGCCAAGATTCTTCTAAGCTTCTTGTTCTCTGTGAGAAGAGCTTCCCACTCGAATAGGTCGGCTTCCTGCTTCCATTCATGTGGAGTGCGCTCATCGAGTACTTGACGGGGACAGCGATCGGCAATGTCGTGACTTGCTCCCACCCATGAACGGGTGTGGGCTTCTGGGCTCGCAGGCTACTAGCTTTCTCGCCTGCTCATCCCCAGCTTTGTGCGAGTCAACTGCACCAGCCGGGTCGTGCCCTTTGGCAAGAAACGTGACCCGAAAGGCCACAGTAGGCTTGGCCCAACCTGGGGATGAACTCGACGCAGAGTCGAGTGAGCCCAGAAGCCCACACCCGTTCATGGGTGGCAGCCAATCACCTACCTGCTTGGCCTGATCTTGTCTACGTGTCTGCTAGATGTTTCATGATTTCGACATATAGGGATGTTGAACATCTCCATCCGGCTCTTACCATTTCGTCGATGGCATCCCTGGCTCCGTCTCTACTGATTAGGTTGGCTTTCAGTAGGCGGAATAGGATGTAGACAGTCCCCCGGTTCTCCACTTCGTAGACATCTACTACCGATCTAGCTACCTCCTCATCCAGTATAGCAATGCCGTCGAGGTCTTTCGCTAGAACTATCACCTCAGCATCAGCCTTGTGCAATTTGGGGTTTCTTTGAATTGTATGGAGGAACTTTGCGTCATCGACTTCTCTAACTCCGATTACGCTTTCTGCTGCCAGCCTTTCTATGACAAGCGCGTCAGAGGTCCCGATCTCCTTTCCCCTTGTAACGACCTCCATGTGGACCGTTGGCGGCATGAATTTCTCACCGCCTAGTTGCCCAACAAGTTGGAGAAAGCTTGTCTTAGCAAGGTAAATTAGGGCTGTTGAGTCGAAGATCAGGGCCGGCATTACTTCTGCGCCATCGCAGACCTGATATCCTGCTCAATGCGTTGTTGCGAAGCCTTTACCCAAACTATTTCTGACCGCTTAACTAGGTCCGCGAAGTCCCAGACGTTTAGGCCTGCGATTTCAGCAGCCTTCATGAAGGTCGCCCTTCCTTCGGCTAACGCTTCGAGAGCCCTCCCCTGTCTCCAACCTTCCAATCCGATCCAGAGCAGCTTCCTGACGGCGGCCGATTTGTCCAGTTTCTCCTCGCGCATGAACTGTTCCAACTCGCTCCAAACCTGCTTCGGAACCCTAGTCGATAGCGGTATTTCCTTCAACGCGCTCTCCCGTATCGTTTGTATGCAAAGTCTGCAATAAGACATTTGCCCTATCCGAAACCAAGGTGGGATCAGTCAAACGCCCCGCACGATGGCTTCTAGGCCTTCAATGTCTCGGCGGTGAGAAATGCGGATCTTCCCCTTTGCCTGTACTCTTGGACGTCGGTTTCGCGCTCCACAACGGATGCACAGCCTCATGGCTTCAACGGCAGCTTCAACGGATGTCGGTGGCACCTCGTGAGGTATCTTCCGAAGATCGCTCAGGAGTCCCGATGGCTTGGCCCATGCTTCTGCGATGGGATGGATGCGGGTGGAACGGCAACAACGGGATACCCACCGAACAGAAGACCATCACGGTGGAAGCATGAATCCTCCGACCTCAGTCGCGAAGAGAATCAACAACCGTTTTGGCGGCAGGAAGTCGCCGGCGATTCCCCCCACAACTCCTTTTTTTCGGCGGCGGCGGGTCTCTGTACTCTCAGGCGTGGATTCCAAGGTGCGACTAGACAGATGCCTTTGATGAGAAGAGTGAGGCCGGAAGCCTTGGACTGGTTGGAGGAGGCGAAAGCCGACTTTCGTCATGCGATGGAAGCCTATCGAGCAGGCAGCGACAATTGGGCATGTCTTGTAGCAGAGCAGGCGGCTGAAAAAGCGATAAAGGCATTCCTCATTGGTGTCCTCAGAAAGAGACCGATCCACACCCGCGACTTGACGGTACTTCACAGACAGACTCGAGGACGGCTGAAAATGCCGGCCTCGACTACGAACGCACTCGCGGAGTTATCCGCATACTGCACGGGCGCCCGCTACCCGAACTCCGGTCTCAACAGGCCTTCACTGTCCATAACAGCGGTACAGGCTGGGCGAGCGATGAGAACAGCAAGAGGAGTCCTAGCAGTTGTCAAGAGGGAAACTGCCCGATCAGGTTGAGAGAGCCGTAGCTCGGTTGAGAAGCAGACTCGCCAGCCGCTATCCAGACGCTCAAGCGTACCTCTTCGGAACCTACGCAAACGGTACATGGCTCGAAGACAGTGACCTCGATATCCTGCTTGTTTCAGAGAGGTTCAAGGGTCAGTCATTCGCCGAGCGCATCGCGGAGGTGAGACGTCTGGTGCCAAGCGATGTGTCTTTCGAGATTCTTGCTTATACTCTTGAGGAATTTGAACGCGCCAAGACGAGATCCGTAGTGATTCGGGACGCTAGCAGGTACTGGCGCAGAATCATGTGAGTAGCGGCTTCAGACATTCTAAGCCTGACAGCGTAGGCTTATATTACGTGCGCATGTTCACCGTCAACCGTGAAGTGGATGGCAGAGAAGATTCCGGGGTGGTTGGAGCGGCTTCTGCTACCCAAGCTGAGCTCACTCGAGGGTGAGCTGAAGGCCTTCAGAGGCGAGGTCGCGGGAGAGTTCAAGGCTGTAAATGAACAGTTCAGGGCTGTGAATGAACAGTTCAAGGCTGTGAATGGACGGATCGACAGTGTAGAGAAACAGACGGCCTCTCTCCGCAACGAGATGACTGCTAGGTTCGACGCTCTCCGAAGCGAGATGAATGTCAGGTTCGACGCATGAACATTTCTTCACCGCTGCAGACCCCAACGGATATATCTGTAAGAGATGCCTAGCGGCGCGCACGATCACATGCTGATGCGCGATGAATAGGAACCTTCTCATCTGGGCGATGATGGCGTCGGCGCTGGTTGGCTTGGTGGATTCCGCCTACCTCACGTATCTTTCGTTCAGCCCGCCGACGAGCTGTCCAGTCGGAGACTTCAGCATCTTCTCCTGCAACGAGGTCATCTACAGCAAGTACGCGTACGTCTACGGCGTTTCGGTGGCGTTGCTTGGGCTCATCTGGTTCATCATCGCTTGCGGGATGATCTTGATCGCGCGGCGTGACGAACGGTTCATGCGCGGACTGGTGGCGTGGTCGCTTCTCGGCGCTGTCGGCGTGGCTGGCTTCGTCTACACCGAGATCTTCCTGCTTCGATCCGTCTGTGTGCTGTGCACGATCGCGCATCTGGCGGGTTTAGCAATCCTCGCCCTCTCAGCTGCCAGCCTGCGGGCACGCCCTCCATAGGCTCACACGTCATCCCGCACGGGCTGATCAGAGACTTCCTGTTCTGCACTATCAAATGCGCGCGAGCGAACGCTCAGAATACGGCAAAGCAGGTGTGGCCTGAAAATGCAGATCGCTACAACTAGGAGTAATGTTCAGGATATCACTCAACGCGAGAGAACCGTTTGCAGGCAAGTATGGTGAACTGCCGGGTCATACCTTATTTGAAGGATGTCACAGTCCTGAGTAGAGGGCTAAGGGCTGGACATCAAGGATCTGCTACAGCTCCTTCTACAGGAGCTTTCGGCTTCTCTCCGAGCTAAGCTCAAGATTCGGTCAATCGTTCTTTTCGGTTCTGTGGCTCGCGGTGAGGAGCGGACCCGAAGCGACATAGACCTGATCATAGTATCCGACGAATTTCCAGAGTCTTACAGCGCACGGTTGGATCTGCTGAGGCCAATCTTCCAAGAGATTAAGACTCGAGACAGCTACGTTCAGCTGTCGAAGACGGGATACAGTTTCTCGTTCTCCGCCGTTCCTTACAGGCCTCGGGACTTAGCTGACACCCCGCCGCTCCTGCTTGATGTCACCGAGGATGGCATAATCGTCTACGACGACGGCTTGATGGAAAACAAGCTGAGAGAGTTGAAGGAAAGATTGCAGGCCCTGGGATCAAGAAGGGTCCGAACGCGGTCGGGGAAATGGTATTGGATCCTCAAGCCAGACATCAAGCCTGGGGAGATCGTTCAGATTTGATCAACAAACGGATGGCAGAGAACTGTCTCCGCGATGCTCAAGCGATTCTGACAGAGGCTAGGGCGGCGCAGAGGAGGAAGCTTGCCCACCGCGCGGTCCGGCTGAGCCAAGAATCGTTCGAACTATCGCTCAAAGGGATTCTACGATCGATAGGCATCGAGTATCCGAAGGAGCACGAGGTCTCCGATGCGCTGAAAGAAAACTCTGCTAGGTTCCCTGAATGGTTCGAAGAGACTGTCACGCGAACTGTTCGGACCCGGGCGCTAGATTATTCAGACAGGACGAGGCACAAGGAATCCGTCAAGAAAGAACCGCTCGAGCGACGCTCGGACATGAGCCGCTTTCATACTCTTGCAGGATCGAGCCTTCTGAGGCCCTTCACATTCTCGTATGCTTGGTCGAACGAAACGACCGTCCTATCTAAGCTGAGCGCTGTCGCGGCGCAGTGAGAGTCAAAGAAACCCAACCCGAATGTCTGCCTCAGATACACAGCTGACAGCGCAATGTCAGGAGTCAGTGGCTCTAAGGTTGTGTTGGGCAGCGCTGCGATCGGTCAGATTTGAGCGACCGAGGGTGCGCCGCGTAGAGAGGCGGGCGCACCGTTCCGTCTGAGCTACGGGAAGACCCGGTCGCTTCCGGATCCGATAAGGGAGTGATCAGCCGGGCCGTCGAGTGAGGGCCTTTGCTTGTGAACGAATCCTGTAAGAACCGTCCAGTCATGAGTCGTACTCAAGAGTTTGGGTGAAGCGAAATGCTGGGGCCGACTAAACAACAACGAGCTCATAGGTTGTCTGATCTGAGACGGTTCATAAGAGAGGCAAGAACAAACCCCGAGAAACTCCGAGAAGTGGCGCGGAAGGCAATTCAGGTGGCGGCCGAAATTGAGAGGCGAAGAAAAGAGGGTCATATGTGACGCGCTTCAGGAGATAGAATTTGCCTTGCTCGACGAGCTTAGGCGGGCATTTGAGGAAGGCAGGATAAGCGAATTCTGGGAAGCAATCCCCCAGATTCGACCTTGTCACACATTGGTGGGAAATAGCTCTTTCACGCGCCGAAGTGGGAGCGAAACACTAGTTCAAACGGAAACATGCTACTAGTAGAACTTCCTGCGGCTCGAAGTGAAAATCCTCACCCTCTCTATCGCCAGGCCGCGGGCACGGTCTCAACGGGCTCATACGCTGTCCCGGACGGGCTGATTAGAGAGTTTCCGAGTTCTGTGACTGTCAAGCGGACACGGTGAGCCTGAACCTAGTAGGACCACAAGTTGACGAGCTGCTGCATCAGGTAGACGAGACCGACCGTTAGGGCCGCCTCGAAGACGAGCAGGTAGACCACATAATTCAGTAGCTTCTCGATTCTTTCCAACTGTTTGGATTCTGAGCCAGACAAGTGAGATCGCACACCGATAGCGACTGCGTGTGTATGAATTCATCGGTTCACGTTGATCCTCGCAAACACCTGCCCCTGCTCTGTTAGCACCGATATGTCGTTTGGTTCAACTCCCTTTCACTGAGGTCTGAACCTTGCGTGCATGACAGAGCCCATCTTTGCTGCAAGTGACCGTTATCAAAGAACCTACGACCGAACATGTAGGCGGGTCTGAGGCGATATGGCGACGAATGCTAGATCCATTGCTTGGCTTTGGCGCTCACTACTGAGACGGCTATGAACACCCACAGTAGCACTATCCGTGAAAACGCTATCCATTGTATTGGGCTTTCACGCCACCACACGCCCGGACATTCCCAAATACGGAAGATACTGCAAAGCATTTCCGGCCTGAAAAAGAAGACCATGATGAGCACATTCAGTAGATCACTCACGGCGAGCGCGCCAAACGCCAAAGGACCGCCTGCAAGCAAGTATGCTGGAGCAATCATCACATTCATCTGAGGCGAGTAGACCCAGGAAACTGAGATTATCGCCGGGACCATCAACAGACTCCGGCGGACCAAAGTCCTCTCCTCATCCAACCGCCTACTTGCCAACATTACTCCGATTGGAATGACGACCATCAGCGCTTGCGATACAAGTCTCCACGATTCGTTGTAGATATCGTTAGCGATCATGACATAGAAGCAGTTTTCGCAATACCATGTCGCATGCCACTTGAACATTTCCTCGAGTCCGGTTCGCGCAAAAACATAGACCGGCCCAAATGTTGCGCCCATCGCAAGAAGAAAGCACAGAAAGTAGCTCACAGCCGAACGAATGCTCCTTCGAGCCAAGTACAACAAAGAGGGGAGCAGAATCACGCCGGTGACGACCTTTGACGCAACGCTCAAAGCCAGGAGGGCGCTGGCAGAACGAGCGTTGCCCCTGATCAAGAGAAGCAACGAAAACGTTGCGAACGCGACTGCAATGATGTCGAAATTGTATACCACGTAGTACGCGATTCCGAATCCGGCCGCCGCAAACAATAGTCTTGACCGATCTGCGCGGATGACTCTTGAGACATCATTCACGGCCTTCAGGTATACCAAGTATGCGGGTAAGATGAACACCAGCACAAGCATATTGAGAAAAACCGTCTCTCGCGGAACACCTGTCCATCGGGAAATGTTCAGCGAAGCTGCGCTGCTCGCGTAGAAGATGAAGCCGATGACCGGAGGATACTCGAACCTGTAATCCACATAAGGGATCCCAACAGCCTTGACGATTCCGCCGAGCCATCTTGCACTATCTTCGAAGACCTGAAAGAATAGGCTGTTCAAATCGCTATATTCGCCTGGGCAGAACGGGCATGTGGAGTGGATGAAGTAACTGAAAACAAAAATGAGCAAGCCCAGCGAGTAGTGCAGGTAGTCCTCCATAGATTTGTGTGTCCGCGTGCAAAGACGCACCCTTGACCGGCTTTCGTTTGCATTGTCCTCGCCCACGACCGCCGAGACTCTCCTGCCCGCTCATGGCTCTTGGAATCGTGCGGGGGAGCCTTCTCTTCTCTATCACCTAAAGGGTTCGCGTTGGAATGTTTATCATAGACGCATTTCTGATTGTGCGTGACATGCCTTGGCAACACGGCCCGGCGATCACTAGTGGTCATGAGGACTAAGGACTGGCTCCGGCAGGCGGAGAGGGATCTTCAGCACGCAAGAAGAGCCCTTGAGGCAGGGCACTTTGAGTGGGCTTGTTTCGCCGCCCACCAGTCCGCTGAGAAAGCTGTGAAAGCGCTCTATCAGAGCATCCACATAGACGCGATCGGGCATTCGGTCTCAAGGATGCTGCAGGATCTCCCCATCTCTCTCACGGCGACGGAGGACATTCTTGAGCACGCGAAGGGACTGGACAAGCATTACATTCCTAGCCGATACCCGAACTTCCATCCTGAGGGTGCGCCTTTAGACTATTATACGGAGGCAGATGCGCGAGGAGCCATCGAAGGAGCGGAGAAGATCGTTGAGTTATGCAGAAGCAAGATACCTGAAGATCAGCTTCGATGAAGTCTTCGAGAAGCTTAGAGAGTACGCGAAGTCGAAGGCTCAGGCCCACAAGGTCAGAGCGATCGTTCTCACGGGGTCTCTGGCCAAAGGAACGTACACCGGGACATCAGACGCAGACATCCTCGTGATCGCAGACGAGGTTCCCGATCGTCCGCTTGAAAGGTGCGAACTATTCTCGGATCCGACGCTGCCGGTTGATGTCGAGCCATGGATCTACACAACGAAGGAATTCGTCAAGAAACTCGGCCAGGGCGAACGGTTCGCGGTTGAGTCCCTCGAACTGGGCATACCTCTCTATGGGGAACGATTCTTCGAGGACCTGAAACAATCACACGAACTGTCGCGTCACTAGGAGGTCGTGTAGAAGCGGGCTGCCAGCAAGCAACGCTGAAGAAGCAGGAATACTTCCGCGATTCCTCATGCGCCTCATGTGTCAACCTTTCGTGATTCGGGATCCATGAGCCCGCTGATCAGCAATACGCGAGAATCCAGCCGAGCTTCTGTGTTGGGGGAACTTGCCGATGAATTCGTCTGAGGGTGTTGTGATAGCATCGACCTTTTCGGCTTCTTCCCAACATAGTTCACGGCCTATTTCTGTAGAAGGCCCTCTGCTATTTTTCTGAGCTTTCTTCCTTCTCGTTCGTACCGAGCGCCGATGTATCGATATTCAGATCGGCTCTCTTTCACAGCCCTCACAAGCACTTTCATGAGTTCCATTGCAGGGTCAAACCTCTCCGCGAGTTCCTTAAGAAATTCCGGTTGCCAGTCAGACTGCAGAAGTAGAGACAGCAGGTCCACTCTGTCCTTCAGGCCCTTCTCGCTGCTCCATCTCTCCTTCGCAGCTTGCGACTTGAGAAGCAACAGGACTTCTGGAACGGCGACATCATATCCTTCGATGTTCGCAAACCATCTATTGTTGAAGAGGGCACGTACTGGAACTACGAGGTTAGACTGAAAGGGCGTGTAGATCCTTACCTCGACGTCACCGAACTTCGCTTCGTACTTCCGAAGCCTTGGGTTCCTAGTGACGAAGACGTTCTCCTTCCGCAATTCGCCCTGTAGGTCGTAGAAGTTGTCTTGGTCAACGCACAAGTCGACATCTCTGCTCTTCAACTTGCGCGTCCAGAAGTAGACCGCCCAGCCTCCGATCAAGACGAGACGGCACAGCTCACGGAGGTGGATCAATATAGTCCATGCCTTGTCAACCACGTCTTCACGCCACATAATGCCCGCCTACCATAGTCCTAGAGTTGGGAATGAAGAGATTATGTCGCGAAGGAAGGGCGATGCCTCTGGTCCGTCGGCGGCGTAGATGTCAACATAGACCTGAGGAACACACGCAAGACCATGAGAAGACGACGATATCAGATGCGGGTCCTCAACCGCGAGCGCGAAGACGTTGGGGTTGGTCTTGCGAATTCTCCGTTCGTGAAGTTTCATCCAGGATTCGAACCGCCGTCTGTTTGTCACGTAGAAGTGGACTCTCGTGTAC
>Ga0209725_1002355_pt1 | contig 10188 bp, 11 predicted proteins | sample I18A1metaG_FD_184145 | JGI IMG/M metagenome (GOLD analysis project Ga0209725, IMG submission 184145) | Lake sediment bacterial and archeal communities from Gulf of Boni, Indonesia to study Microbial Dark Matter (Phase II) - ​I18A1 metaG... | ecosystem: Environmental > Aquatic > Freshwater > Lake... | reverse complement strand
GTTCGGAGGGGCGGTGTCTGTCCATCTCTTTACGCAACTAGGTCTCCCCGTTTCGATATCGCAGGTCGTGATTGGGGGGATGGAGGGGGCGGCGTCAGTCAAGCGGATGGCCGTTACTAACAAAAGACTGCTTCTGCAAATAATGGCTGGGTGGACAATTGGACCGGTAGCTGGAGCGATCATGTCATTTCTACTGATGAAGGCCATCTAAACGGGGTCCAATCGCAAGATGCAAAGACCTCCGGTCTAATCTGCCGAAAGCACAAATCACACCCCTGACATACCACCAGGCCTGTACCCCCCAGCTGGGATGTGGAGTCGACATGGAGCACGAGAAGTCCTGTGGCGCCGTCATATTCAGGGTCGGAAATGGCGCTGAGTATCTGCTCCTCCACTACGAGGCGGGACACTGGGACTTCGTGAAAGGGCATATGGAGGCGAAGGAGTCCGAGCACGAGACGGTCAGAAGAGAGATAATTGAAGAAACGGGCCTCAGAAACCACAGATTCCTAGGCGGTTTCAGACAACGAATCAGCTATTTCTACAGGAGGCGAGGGAGGACCGTGCTCAAGGAAGTCGTATTCTATTTGGTGGAAGCCCTCGGAAATGAGCAAGTGAAGATATCAGGCGAGCACGTCGGATATGAGTGGCTTCCGTACCGCGAAGCCCTTGAACGCCTCACGTATAAGAACGCCAAAGAGACGCTTCGGAAGGGAGACGCTTACTTGCAACGTGTAAGATCGATCGAGATTACCCCTACTCTCGACAGATCCCGAAACGATCCAGAGACCGAGTGACGCATTCCTGAACGCGTGTGTGGCATCCTATTCGTGTTCACGGGTGGCAAGGATGGAACAGTTTAACTCGCACCGGGTGAATTGCAGGTGCGGCGATGACGATACTCTCAGAAATGAGAAAAGATGAAATCACCTAGGGTAGCGGAGCCAGATTGCCCCTCATGGCAATCATTGCGTCTGCAGGGTTTTCTCATACATCCGGCGGATTGTCCACCGCATAGCATTCCTGAGCTCCGCAAGCCTTCTTTGGTCCCCGTAATTTCGAACTCGTAAACCCCTCATAACGCCGTCGTCATCCTGAAGGTCATAGGTCAAGACGCGGTCCGCAGCCAGCTGACCATTACGCACCGCCTCTTGATCCTTCATATGCATGGGCTCAAGAACGCGTGCGACAAGAAAAGCTCTCAAAGGGGGTGACGCCACCTCGTACCTAAAACTCGAATCGGGAACCAGCATAATTTCCGATTCAGTGATCTGAAGATCGGCAAGATGAACGCCCTCGGGAGATGTTATCGGCCACACCTCACCCAGCTGTTTTGCTGTTGTTTCGGTCTTTTCTAGCGGAGTGGTAGTTCGAGCCTCCACAGGGATCTTGACCGGTTTGAAACTCTTCTCAGCGAGAAGCGAGTCGACTACCTGAAGAAAGGACTTTAGCCGTTCAGTCTCCCGCTCTGAATCCGAGATCTTCTTCTCAAGATACGCCTTCATCTCGGCAAGACGCCTAAGATCTGAATCCTCTTCCTTCGACAACTGGGCCACTCGCACGCCTGCAAGTCTATGCACGGAGGCTATTAACAAGGTGAGCCTGTCTCACTGATCTTGTTATGGCTAGGTCTCCGGAGTTGAAGCCAAATCGCCTAGGACTCGCCGTTCCATTCAACCTGTCATATATGCCATAGGCTGAAAGCGTCTGCCGCCTTGCTCCCTGTCAGTTCGATCCGACATGCCCTTGCCCATCCCCGCGCCTTCAACGTCGCCCTTGTGCGAAAGGAAGCCAATGCTGCTAAGTGCAAACGTTTAACCACTCCCGAGATCCTCAACCGGGATCGGATCTGATCTTGTCACTGACTCCAAGAGACGGCTGACCTTCATGGTCCACAAGCTAACTAGAGGAGAGGTTCGGGCAAGACTTCGAGGAATTTCTGGGTGGACAGTTCGAAAGGATGAGTTCAGTGGGACACCCTCTCTGCACAAGGAATTCAAGTTCAAGGACTTCTCGGAGGCCATGAGATTTGCTAGGAACGTCGGTAAGGTTGCGGAAGACTATGAGCATCATCCCGACATACACCTGATCCGATACAACAACGTCGTCATCACGATCTATACGCACCTCGCAAACGGCCTCACTGCATGGGACTTTCAGCTCGCAAGATTGATAGACAAAGTGAAGATCAGACGGAAGCGGCAATAGTCAGGCCTCAAATCTCGCTTGTGCATGATGTCTAGCCTGCCTAGATGGCAGAGGAGTTGATTGCTTCATGAGGCTATTGGAAGGAGCAGCAGCAGTCATAACCGGCGCTTCCGGGGGCATAGGGAGCGCCACTGCAAAACTCTTCGCAAGGGAGGGCGCAAAGCTTGCCCTTGGCTATCACTCGGCAAGGGACAGGATAACGCGTATCTCGAAGGAATGCGAGGCTCTTGGAGCCGAGACGTTCAGCCTGCGTGTTGATGTGACGAAACTGAGTGACGTGCAGAAATTCGTCGAGGAATCTCACGACCGATTCGGCAGAATAGACTGCATGGTTGCAGTCCACGGCTTCTGGTCAGCCGATATCTGGGAGAAGAAGCTAGTAGACATAAATGAAGACGAGTGGGGCGTCGTCCTCGACAACGACTTGAAGGGCACATTCCATTTATGCAAAGCGGTCGTTCCCCATATGATACGGCAGAAGAAAGGCTCGGTGGTCCTGATGTGTTCTTCCCCAGTATTCTCGGGACACGACCGTGGAGGGTTGTTCTCCGTGGCCAAGTCCGGCATAGGAGCTTTGGTGAAGAGCCTAGTCTTGGAGTGCAAACCATATGTTCGGGCTAATGCGGTTGCGCCTGGAAATGTTAGGACAAGATGGCTGGAAGGCCTTGCAAGCGAGGAAAGGGCGGAATACGAGCGCGAGTCGCCTCTTCAGAGGCTGATAGAGCCCGAAGAGGTGGCAAGCGTGATCGCATTTCTTGCTTCAGACCTCGCTTCCGCCGTCAACGGTCAGATCATAGTGGTAGACGGCGGAACAGTAATGAGATAGAACCACCGCCGATCAATTCAGCCTCTGCAAGTATCACGCAGCTTCAGGCTCTTGAAGGCACTCGATCTGTTGATGCAGCCCTCGCATCTGCCACAAGGCGTCTTCCGGTTCCAGTGACAGCTCCAAGTCAATGCAAGCGGCACCTTCAGCCTCACTGCAAGTCTCGTTATGTCGCTCTTGTTCGCGTGAGCAAAAGGCGTGATGATCTTGGTTCGGTACCTCTTCCCCAGCCAGCTCCCTCGAGATAGCGCTGCGTTCATTGCTTTGATGTACTCTGGTTTCGAATCAGGAAACGGATCACGACCGATATGCCCTGTCACAACGTAGTTGGCGCCGTAGATTTCTGCGTAGTATGAAGCGATTCCGAAAAAGACCGTATTCCTGCTTGGGATATAGGTTGGAGGAAAGCGGCGTCGCGCTCGGCCGCCCACCTTCTCCCGGCCACTCAATTCTGAGATTTGTTTCAGGAATTTGAGATCCACAATGATATGCCGACTGACTTTAGCGAAAGTCGCGAGCTGTCTCGCGGATCTCACTTCGTTGCTGTTCAAGTTTCCAAACTTGAAGGTTAGAGCGTAGACTCGCCATTTCCTCTTGGCCCACCAGAGTGCGGCGGCAGAGTCAATGCCGCCCGACAACAGGGCTATTGCTTTGCGCATCTTTCAGGACGTCAGCAATCTCAGTGCTTCTTCCCTTGTCGGCGCACTAGATTCGAAGACACCTCTGACTGCGCTAGAAACAGTCTCCACGTTATTTGCCCTTGCGCCGCGCATTTCCAAGCACAGATGCCGAGCCTTGACGACCACGAGGACACCCATTGCTTTCAGCTTCTTGTACAAGAAATCAGCCAACTCCCTAGTGAAATCTTCCTGAACTTGTAGTCGTGAAGCAAAGTACTTGACTATCCGAGGAAGCTTTGATAGGCCTACTATCTTGGTTCCAGGTATGTACGCTATTGAGACGTCCCCGAACATCGGCAAGAGATGATGGGCGCACAGAGAATAGAAGGGGATCTTCTTGAGGATCAGTATGTCCTTGTAACCCGTATTCTTGAACAGTGTCAGCTTGGGCTCATTCTTCCCATCCATGCCAGACAATAGTTCGAGAGTCATCGTAGCGACTCTTTTCGGAGTGTCCCGGTATGGGTCGGAGTTCAAGTCAACTCCGAGCGTTTTAAGGACAGTTCTCATAGCGTCTTCGATCGCGGCCCGGCGCGCTTCTTCTTTCACTTTCATTCCCAATATTCAGCGTAACTCCTTGGAGATTCCCAAACGCGGACCTTCTCTAATCCGCGTGTACCTACATCCCTTAGTTGCTGAAATAGTGTCCTAGCTATGTTCTCCGCTGATGTGCTGTCGGGAATGACATCGTTCAGATGCTTGTGGTCGTACCTGAGAATGAGATCACCCAAAGTCTTCTTCAATTGAGTGAAGTCGGCTCCTTCGAGGATGCCGTTACGGTCGAGCTGATCGCCCGTCACGAACACTTCGACCCGATACGAATGGCCATGCAAGTTTCTGCATTTGCCCGGATGCCCGGGAATGACGTGTGAAGCATCGAAGTCATCCTCGACTCTTATTCTGAACACCGTATCACCGTTGAACAGACTAGATCGATTGTGGATAAAAGGAGCTACTCAGCAGGGAGCAAGTTCTATGCACATCACCGTTTAAATACCGTCTAGACTCCAAATCGCGCTAGGTGCGCGCGATGACGGGTGAGCGCTTTAACCCGAACCAGTTCTAGTTCCTTTGCAGCGCCGCCTCTGCGATCCCGTCAATTTCACGGAGAAGATGCACTGGCATGAGCGACATTGTCGAGGTTGGAAAAATCCTCGCTGGAGGCGCGGATTCCAGTCACGTGAAGCTGAGAGGATGGTTACACAACAGGCGATCAAGTGGGGGCATTCTCTTCATTACCCTTAGAGACGGTACGGGCTTCGTTCAGTGCACCGCAAAGAGAGACCAATTGGGCGACAAGTTCGGCGAGATTGAGGTACTACCGCTCGAGTCAACCGTGGAGCTTGAGGGCCAAGTTGTGCGAGACCTACGAGCCCCCCATGATTACGAACTCCGAATCTCAGACTTCCGGGTCCTTCAGCGTTCACATGAAGACTTTCCGATTGCCAAGAAGTATCACGGGCCCGAGTTTCTCCTCGATAACCGGCACTTCTGGATTCGCAGTAAAAAGATGCAGACAATTCTTCGAGTCAGAGGGATGTTGATCGAGGAAGCGCGACGATGGCTGAAAGAGCACGGATACCTCGAGGTTCAGGTCCCAACGCTCGTTTCAGCGGCAGTGGAGGGAGGCTCGACCCTCTTCGAAGTCAAGTACTTCGATCAGAAGGCGTACTTGACGCAGAGCTGGCAGCTCTACGCTGAGGCAATGATAGCGAGCTTGGGAAAGATCTACACGGTAGCACCGTCCTTCCGCGCGGAGAAATCAAGGACGAGACGTCATCTGACTGAGTATTGGCACCTAGAGCTGGAAGAACCATGGCTTGACCTTGATGGTTTGATTAAGGTTGAAGAAGAGCTGGTCCTGCACATCTGCCATAGGATGGCAGCTGAAGCTACTGAAGAACTGACAGACCTCGGGCGAAATGCGAAAGAATTAGCCGGGCTCGAAGCGCCTTTCCCGAAGATTGCCTATGACAAGGCGGTTGAGCTAATTCAGAAAAGTGACTCAGCTTTCAGCTGGGGCATGGACCTAGGATATAACCAAGAGAAGATCCTGACGAGAAATTTCACTGCACCGTTTTTCGTTACCCATTACCCGAAAGGGGTCAAAGCGTTCTACCATATGCCTGACCCTAAGCGACCAGAGGTAACCCTCTCGGTCGATCTGCTTGCCCCGGAAGGATACGGGGAAATAACGGGCGGCGGGCAGCGTATTCACGACTATGACCAACTTATGAAACGAATAGAGGAGGAACACATGAACCCGGAACAGTATTCATGGTATCTAGACCTGAGAAAATACGGTACCGTGCCCCATTCGGGATTCGGGATGGGCATCGAACGAACCGTCGCGTGGATCTGCAAACTCAGGCACATCCGCGATGCTGCAGCTTTTCCTCGGCTTATGAATCGAATCTACCCGTAGCTACACCTGCGGGATGGTTCCTTGCTGCGAATTCGACCCTTGACGGGCAAGGACTTCTGGTCGATAATCAGGTTGACGAACAAGGAGCGGTGGGGCTTTGGTGAACGTGACCTCAGGAGAATGCTGGCTCTTGAGCCCAAAGGTTGTCTAGTTGCTGAACTCGCCGGTCTCCCCGTCGGGCTTACTACGGCAGTGTCCTACAGCAAAAAGCTTGGCTGGATCGGAAACGTCATCGTCGACGCAAGACATCGGCGCGCTGGGGTAGGAAGCAGCCTAGTGGAATCAGCTATCAGGCATCTTCTCCATTTGCGCGTCAGGAAGATCGGCCTATTCTCTTATCCAGAGAACAAGTCAATGTACGAACAACTGAATTTCAGGACGACGGGCGGTTTTGCCAGACTCTCAATCTCAGGCCGTGCGCGGAGCCGTACGACTGGAAACACAGAGGTTCCGTTCCGCCGGATTCTCAGAATTGATAGAGAAGCTTTCGGAGCTGACAGAAGGAGACTCCTCAAACGACTTCTTCGCGAGTTTCCAAGGAGTTGGGCTTGGATTCTCAAAGGACGCGAGTTATCAGGATACTCGGTAGTCAAACAGTATCAGGACAGTTCTGAGATGGGCCCGTCTGTCTGCAAGCAGACTAATCCCGAGGATCTGGCGACCCTTTTTCGCTCCTCACTGGCTCTTACGACGAAATGGCCCCTTGAGGTATCCATTCCTAAGTCAAACCAGACCGGCTTGGAGACCGCCATCCGAGTAGGCTTCAGGGTCGAGAGGAAAGGATTGGTGATGAGTTTCGCAGACTTGGGCGAAATCACGGTGGACCCAGCAATCGTTGCATTTGGGTTTCTGGATAAGGGTTAGATCAGCCACTCCAGAGTGGCTTGCTCACAAATTGAAGGACTGCATCGCCTCATAAAATGCCAGATATCATCGTTAGGACTTCTTCAACAAGATTCCTTCTACCGTGTCAGGCTGAGACGTTTCGTCCTTGCCCGAACGAAGTCAAGTGCCTCCTGAGCCAAAATGTAGACCCCATACTTTCTCGCGAAGAAGTGTGCAACGTTTGATATGTCGCGCGTCAACAGCCCGTCGGCCCTTGGATCATTTCTTCCAACACTCTGAGGCAAATCGATGAACGCGAATTGTCCCGATTCTGCTACCAAGATATTGTATTCGCTCAGGTCACCATGAACAAGGCGCGCGTCGCAATACAAGCGCCGCAGCTTGAGAAGAATAAGCCGTAGAATCTTTGCAGGATGTGGAAGCCTGTGGGCCTTCGACAGCTCTATGCCTTGAAAGATGCCCATCGCGATAAGGTGCCGATTCTGCCCGATTGGTCTAGGCACAGGAACCCCAGCTCGCCTTGCTCGCTTCATGGCTTCAAACTCGCGTGCGGCGGCCATCCTTGCCTGATATATCCAAGATGTATGGGACCTGTCGGCGATGTACCCTCTGGTTCGCCTAGTCTGGCGGAAGCTTATCCTCCCCAGACGGTGGAACTTCAAGGCGATCTCGGTGGCCTTCCTGCCCCGGGCACTGTACACATCTGACTCCTTTCCCAAGCCAATCGGTCGACCAATCGCCTCCACGAGATTCCGTTTTACGAGAGCATTTAGCGCCAAGCAGTCATAGCCGAGAAAAGTCAGCCGAAAGCCGGCATACCCCAATGTACGGGAGCTGGCCGAAACCAAGAGGCGTTTGTCAATCAACTCTGGGAGCCGCTTCAGAACCTCCTCTTCGAGGAGGTTTGCATAGTGCACAACCCGTGATACTGGAACGTACTCGCGGCTTGACATACCTAGCTCTGTGCCGAGAAGAATGCGAAAGTCGGCCGGGGCGAGCGCTCGGAAGGTCTCAGCGATTTCCTCGGCAGACATTCTCTACGGACCACTGAAGGCTGAAGCGTGTGGCCTCAATGATTACAGTTGCTACTTCGTCCTCTGGACGGCGTCCAAGAGTTCAGCGCTCGGTTTTCCCAGTCTCTTGTCGAGCGCTGCCTTGACGAGACCGCCGTATGGAGGAGACGGATTCGTCGGTCTGGAGCGGAACTCTGCGTGGAACTGTGTTGCGATGTAGAAATAATGCGAAGGAAGTTCCAGGATCTCCATGCGTCGTCCGTCGATGCTTCTACCAGAAAAGACGAGTCCACCATGCTCGAGGTTCGACAGATAGTTGGGGTTAACCTCGTACCGGTGCCTATGTCGCTCCCAGACTCTTCTGCGGCCGTACAGGCGTTCCGCTAGTGTGCCAGGCTGTATTCTCACTTCATGCGCTCCGAGCCTCATCGTGGCACCCTTGGACTCAACAGCGAGCTGTTCGGGCATCAGGTCTATTACGGGATGACGGGCGCTCGAATCGATCTCGGTGCTGTTTGCCTCTTCTAGGCCGAGGCTTCTCGCATATTCCACAACCGCGAGTTGAAATCCGAAACAGATTCCCAAGAACGGAATTCCGTTCTGCCGTGCATACTGTATTGCGCGGATCTTTCCCATGGTGCCACGTTGACCGAAACCGCCAGGCACTAGAATACCATCAGCTGCGCCAAGAGCTTCCATCTTGGGTACTTCGCCTTCGAACTGCTCTGTTTCAATCCAAACAAGACTTACTCGTGCATCAGCGGCTGCTCCCGCATGTCTGAGAGCCTCGTTAACGCTGACGTAGGAATCCGCGAGTTCAGCGTACTTCCCGCAAACCGCTATCGTCACTTCATTTCGGGGGGCGATGAAGTGCTGAACCGTTCGACTCCATGATTCCCAGTCTGGCGTCTTTCTTTCAAGTCCGAGCCTCCCGCACAGAAAGCTTCCCATTCCCTGATCTTCGAGTAAGAGCGGAACATCGTAGACGGTCTTCGAGTCTGGTGATGAGAACACAGCAGCCTCTTCGACATTGCAGAACAAGGCAATCTTCTTTCTTGGCGCAGGTAGCAGCGGTTCGGCGCTGCGCGCAACTATGAGGTCGGCTTGAATACCTATCCTTCTAAGCTCTTGGACGCTGTGCTGTGTGGGTTTTGTCTTTTGCTCTCCGACGACACCGACAACGGGGACGAGGGTGACATGAGCAAATACCACGTTTCTGAAACCATCCTCCAATCGCATCTGCCGAGCCGCTTCAAGGAAGGGAAGACTCTCTATGTCCCCCACGGTTCCGCCTATTTCCACCAACACAAGATCGGCTTTGCTCGCGTCTGCGACGTTCCGTATCCGGCGCTTGATCTCGTCTGTGATGTGGGGTATGATCTGGACGCATTGGCCCAGAAAGACGCCCGTCCTCTCCATATCGATGACGGACTGATAGATCTGACCTGTCGTGACATTGTGCATCTTTGAGAGATTCACGTCGAGGAACCGCTCATAAGTGCCGAGATCCATGTCGGCCTCGCCGCCGTCCTCGGTGACAAAGACCTCGCCGTGAACAACTGGGTTCATCGTTCCGGCGTCGACGTTGAGATACGGGTCAATCTTCAGGGCGGTGACTTTCACGCCTCGTGTCTGAAGGATCTTGCCTATCGAGGCTACAGCGACGCCCTTGCCTACGCCTGACATTACTCCGCCTGTTACAAAGACAAATCTTGTCACTCGATGAGCACCGAAACAAGTCAGTCGCTTGTTCGGAAGTAGATTAAACCTTTGGAACCCGAAACAACGTATGTAGAAAACTGAGGTAGGAGGACAGCCAGTTAGTCCTTCCTAGCCATTGTTTGAAGCTTCTTGATCTCCTGGTTAATGAGCTCCAGTGCTACCTTTGCAGAGGCAAGTGTCTGCTGAATAGTTTCCCTTTCTGTCTCGGCCCAGATCTTTGACGCTCCACGTGCAGTGATCGAGCCCACTGGTGTAAGGTTGAGTCTCTCACCGTGCTTCTCAACCAAACCTGCCCCGACAAGATTGTGGACTGAATCAAGCTCGGTCTTGGACAGCTTCATGGTCGATAATTGAACCGCGCTCGCGGCGTCGAGGGCATTGAGGCTTTGAAGCTTCACCAGAATGCTAGTACTCGGAGGAAGCTCCTTTCCGAATTCCTGTCTGGCGAGCTTCTCGACTTCTCGAATC
>Ga0209725_1002353_pt1 | contig 10189 bp, 8 predicted proteins | sample I18A1metaG_FD_184145 | JGI IMG/M metagenome (GOLD analysis project Ga0209725, IMG submission 184145) | Lake sediment bacterial and archeal communities from Gulf of Boni, Indonesia to study Microbial Dark Matter (Phase II) - ​I18A1 metaG... | ecosystem: Environmental > Aquatic > Freshwater > Lake... | reverse complement strand
AGGTTAGCCCCCCTGAAAAAAGATCGACGATTAAAGCCGCCAGTGTAAAGACAGCCTACCGCCTGGCCTTTCTCATTAAATGACAGAGGATATACAGAGGTAAGCCATTCGACTTCTGGAAAGGTCCGAAAAACGTCCGCAACTACCGAAAACGCCCAAGGAGTATATTTATCATCCGCGTTGAGCCAAGACATGATTTCTCCGGTGGTCCTACGGAACCCCTTATTTATGGCATCGTATTGGCCCTCATCTGGTTCGCTGATCCAATATGCTATGCGGTCCTTGTGTTTGCAAATAATATCTACGCTACCGTCATTAGATTCACCATCAATGATTACATACTCGATGTTTGGATAGTTTTGGTTCACTACAGAAGAGATACACTCCTCTAAGAACCTTGCTTGATTGTAAGAGGGAGTTACCACGGAGATTCTGGGGAACTTCTGATTACCCATAGAACTAACCTTTTGTCCTCTTTGCGAATTCTTCATTACTTATAAGTAAATGCATTTGGGCGTATAGCAGAAAGAAGGCATGCTGTCATGCGTTACTCTCTCGACAGTGTTAGCGCTCGGGGCGGCTGGTCGGAGACGGCGTCCCGATATGCTGGTGAGAGGGCATACCACTTCAGTAGTCCCCGTAGCTGAAGATGCTTTCCTGCAAGTATGCATAAAAGGAGGTGAGTTGTATGTCTAAAAAAAGTGTTCCATATCCTATAAACCAAGATTTTAAATTCCTTCTTGTAAGGCTTCTCTGATTATTAAATAGTTAGGAATTGCTTAATGATTGACAACTTCGTGGACAACTGACATGAAGGACTCTGCGCATAAGCGTATGCGTTCAGGAAGGCTTTGGCGGGCTTCAGATTCGAGTTTCATGTCCGGCCCTGGTGGCGTATCGTACCAGATTTTCTCCAATTTCCGTGCTAGGTCCTCGCAATCTCGAGGATCAAAGAAAACGGCTTCAGGTGGATTTTGCTCCCGATGCGCAGGTATATCGGATATAAGGACCCGTTTACCGATAGACCTCGCCTCATCTACCGTCAAGCCAAATCCTTCAAACAAAGATGGATTTAGAACACAAACGCTCTGCCGCATCAGCTGGAGCGTATGATCCCGAGGAAGCAATCCAAGAAACGCTATCTGGTCTCGAATGCCCCACCGGGAAACTTTCTGAAGCAGATCAGAAAAATAGCTTGGATGACGATAATCCCCTTGATATCCACAGCATGCCACGAAGATTCTACTGCCTCCGTCCTTCAGTATCTTGAGGGCCTGAAATACCAGCTCATGATTTTTGTGCTTCCAGAATTGATTGGGCAAGTGGATGAATTTCTCCGGTAGATGATACTTGTCGATGATCAACTTGGGATCAGCCTCGTATACTGAGGCTGGAATGTAACTAGCTGTCTTTAGCACTCTTGCTTTATGTGCGTACATTGGCGTGAAGGCCTGAAAATCTTTCTTGACCGCTTTGCTCATCAGAACGATTCGAGTGGATAGCTTCGCTGTTCGGAGAAACGCTTGATCTCGCTGGAGCCGTTCTTTGGAGCTAAACATCTCAGGTAGGTGGACATGCTGGAAATCCGGAATCCAGGACAGCGTAGGCATCTTATCGTAGGTATACTGAATCCACACGCCAAAGATGACGTCTATCCTATGGTTTCTAAGAACCCAACTTTCTATTACATCGCGGGAAAATATGAGCTTCAGGGCGCGGTCTATTCCCCGTAGCGGGGTCAATCTATGGAATGCAGGAATATCGATGATCTCATCTACTACTCGGCTCAAGTCACCGGGTACATTATTAGTGCTCGGCGCTGAGAGGCAAAGCGTGAGGGCATTTCCATAGGTCTGTTTGAGAGCATAAAGAAGGCTTTGAGGATGAGTGATCCCGGCGCGCCACATGTCTCCGCCCACTACATGAAAAGCTATCTTCACATTCGGCGTATCCTTCTCTTCCAACTCGGCTCACTCGATGTAGAAACGTGGTCCGCCGATTCCAGCCGCACCGCAAATACATTTATGACAGGTCAATCTGTCGCAACCCTATCCTATATGAGTTAGGACGAGATACGCTAGGCAACGCTTTTACCCAGCTCGCTCAGAATCGTTACGTCTCCTTTCTAAAGACGCAGATTTCACCTGCAAGCCACAGTCGTTCTTTCAGGCTTACGACTTGCAGGCGAGATAGCTTAGCCAGCTCCCTCATTGCCTTATCAGTGAATAGAAACAAGTGCTCCAAGTCATCAAACATATCGAACCTATCTCCAAAAGGTGGTTCGTGGTCATAGCGGTCGATAGCGGTTTGTATTATGGCAATACCTTGTGGCAGCAATAACCGGGAAACTTCACGCATGAAATCGGCCGGGCAGGGGCTATGCTCCAAAACATCCAAAGCCAGAAATAGGTCGCAGTGTGGAAGCGCCACACCGGGAAAGAATCCACTGCGGACATCTAGGCCCATTGTCCTGCGCATCCAATCCACCACATCTTGACTGATTTCAACACCGATACACTCATATCCCCGCTGACGCAGTTCTGAAAGAAGAACCCCGGGCGCACATCCTACCTCGATGACGCAGCCTCCAACTGGGCCGTACTGCTTAATAAGGTTCAACCAATAGCGTAAGCGACCGTCTGACCTGTATAGAGCGGCCCTTTTCTCTATAGTAGGAAATCCTTTACTCTTTTGGCGCGTTCGCCAGAAGAGGTCCAGCGAGTAAATCTTTTCCAAATCTTCCGAGAGGGGCGGGCGGCGATTGACGTAGCATCCACAATTGGTACACACGCCGTAGCTCAGATGCCATTTGAACGGCAACAGTTCCCCGCCACACCAGCAGCGGTCACGCTGTCCACGGCGGATGTTGCGAAACTGCCGCTCGGCTAGGCGCTTGTAGACAAATGTGCTCGCCATGCGGTATAGGGACTTGGAGGAACGAATCGGATGCAAAATGTGGCGTAAACGCCACATATTAAACTCCTAGGATTCGATTATAAAATGTCACTAGCTGCTGGCTCATGGCCTTGACGCTCAATTTCTGCTTAACCCTTTCTAAGCCTTGTTGTATAAGGTGTGCACGGATGTCTTGGTCAAACATCGCGCTCCGTAAGGCTTCCGCCAGCGCAGGCGCATTCCCTTCTGGAACAGTCAATCCAGCAGACCCAATCACTTCGGGAATGGCACCTGAATCTGAGCCCACAACAGGAACTCCGCAAGCCATCGCTTCACCGATGACACGGCCATATTGCTCTTTCCAACTAGGCATTGTGAGTGATGGTATGGCTAGAGCATCCGTACAGTTTATGTATTTTGCAAGGGTCTCGGCCTCCACCGCGTCATATAAATGGATTCTTCCATTCAACTCTGGCAATCTGCACATCAGTTCCAATTCCGCTCTCATTGGGCCACTTCCAATGATCATACAATGGACTGCCGTTGGGAGACGAAGCATCGCAGCCAACAAGACGAACAAGCCTTTTTCCGGCACTAGGCGACCAACAAACCCCACGATAAACTCGCAATCCAAGCCTATACTTTTTCTCAGCAAAGACTTGTCCATGGGCTTAAAGATATCTGTAGGAACTCCCCAAAAGATGCGTTCCAATGGACGTTTGCCAGGGAAACCAGCACGTTTCAGGTTTTCTAAAGCCTCGGTGTTGGCTGTAACTCCTCCAGCCGTCTGCGCCCATACAAATTTCCACTTCATATATGAGACGCGACCGAGAAAGAAGCGAATAGGGAGATTATCAAACCCATAGAAAAGCACTTTGGAACCCTTTGAAAGTTTGAGCTTTTGCCAGACGACCTGAAAGAGGCCGGGCGACAATGGCTCGTTCAGCACATGGATGATTTCAGGTTGAGTCTTTTTGATGAGATGAGCCAAGTGCTTGCTTTCAAAGCCCTGCCAGTAGTTGGACGGATTTTGTAGAGGCACTGGCACCAGACGATACCCATGCTCTTCTTCTTCGCGCTTGACGCACAGCCACCCCGAGGGGTCATATACACGGTCTACTGAAACTTTCTCTGGGACCCCCACCGTTAACTCCATTTCGCAGGTTTCGGCTAAAGCTTGGTAAATCCGACGTGCGCTCAGCGCGGCCCCAGCATGGTAGATGATGAGGATTCTCATACCGTGCTCCGCCCTCGCCGTGGACCAAGTACCTTTAACAAGGATAGGCCCGTCACTTTGGTTTGATGCCATGTGCTAGGGTACTGCACATTCCGACATCCCGCAAGGCGTACTTGATGACGTTGTGCCACGCCCTCAAGGGCCCAGGCCATGTTTTGACGACATCGTGCAGTGCCACAATTCCACCAGGCACAACGTAAGGGAAGAACCCGTGAAAGTCCGTTCATGATTATCTTGATAAACTCTTCCCTCATACCTTCTGGACCGCAAATATAGTCAACATATTGCTGAGCCTAGGTTCAAATTCGATTGATCAAAATATAGGATTGACAGTACAACCTCAATATACGGTTTAGAGAGCCGATCGCTATAGGGATAAGGAAACCCACCTATTTGAGAGGTACCGTAATTCATTCGTCCCGTGACGGCAGAATTCTCGCCTCATGCTGAGCACCATAAACCAGTGGTAACGGAGGAGAGAAATCACTAACATAGCACACTCCTGCGGATGTATCGACATCGGAACAATACGGTAGTGAAATAGGGCTTCTCTACGATCTGCGTCACTGATTAAGAGGTCTTGCAAAATATTCCCCCACCGACTTGGTGGCATCAACTCAACTACGGTACCTGCGTGAGCCGAAGGTAGCAACATGTTGGATCCATGCACCCCGATGACCACGTGGCTCTGGGCATATCGCTTACACAAAGCCCTCTCGACTTGTGCGTTAATTTCCAAAATCCTCAAGTCAGTTATCCAGTCAGGAAGACCTTCTGGATGTCCTAGACCGGCAACAGCGAAGTCGATTTGTGGGAAAACCTGACGCAATGCCTGAGCCAACGCAACCACACGTTGTTTCTGTTCCTCGAGCGGATGCTGGAAAAGTCTGCGCTTCAGCCGATGCGTCAGTCTATACAATACGCAGCGAGGGCATTTAACTATGCTTACTTCTGATGGGTGATAATGCCTTTCCCACGTATAATCGCACCAAACGCGATCTTCACGCCAGATAAAAGTGATCTTTGGTTGCTTCAAACACGTACTCCACTCCTCGACTGGAAATCGGTGCACTCGGGTGAATCGTTCAATATCGTAGTCTTCTGGATAAGGATGAGAGAAGGCAACGCTCAGCCAGCACACCTCCAGCGGCTCTATTCTGCGCTTGATCTCAGCAGCCAACCAATCGTTCCACTCGATGCCTCGCTTCAGCGGCAAATCCACGGTCCAGATGGCCGCTACACCGTCCGGTACCATCCAACGCAAGAAACGCGGGACCAGTACGATCAAGTCGAGATCCGGACGATGGTCAATGTAATATTGCGCATTTAATAGTTTCAACAGACAATGGCCATAGAGCGTATCCAAACAGTTCAAAACAACAACCTGCGACAAGGGTCCAGGTCGAGTTTCTTCCGTGAATTTGACAGGCGAACCAACACGGTTAGCGTAGGAATCACGGAGCCACTTAGCAAACCACTGAACCCCATACTTGTCGTGAACAACTCCTGTTGCTTTTTCCAGAAGTAAAGGAGTGTACAGCGCCTGGCCGGCTTGCAGATCCCCGTAGAACTCGCGTCCACACCGAGAACACTTAAGGTCTGCCAAGTTGCGCATGCCCGGCATATACCATCCCTTTACATCTAGACGAACTTGGCAAAACGGGCAAGTATGATCAGCATCTGGGATTGGGTGTAGACGAATCATCTAGGCTCGCATCTTTCCATCAAGACTGAATCATAGTCATCAGAAATCGAGTAAAGGCCAGTCATGTAGGACACTTAAAATAATAGCAACTTGCGCGGAATCGACGTCTATGCTGACCACAAAGGTCTTCCCCTTAATTGTAACGCTTCAACAGAATCTGAAATGATCGGCATCTAACGGAGTGCGTAGTAATTTCCAGGCAAGAAATCAATTCGCTCAATCTTCGCGCCTCGCTTATCCGCAAGCTTTCCCACACGATCTGCATTCGGCCATGTCTTACAACTGTCCTGGAAAGCCAGCAGTAAACGACCTGCTCCAAAGAAATCATTATCGGAAACATAATCTTGGGCGACTCGGGAACTTTCACTCAAAGCCCAAGTGCTAACAAAAAGCTCGCATGCAGGTCGATGCTGCTCGACAAGGCTTAATGGCAATATATTGATCTTGCCGTCCGCGACTTGCATTGCTGTGTCCGTAATGATATTGAGATCAGTGTGGTGAAAGACAGTCGACAAATATAGCCATTGTATGCAACTAAATATTGGTATGTCTACAATTGTGTATGTAAGCGACGGATTCATTCGCCTTATTATTTTTGCCATATTCCCATATCCGCCACCCCACTCAATTACCGAATTGAGCCGTTTCACCGAGATCCCGCATTTGTGCTCATAGAACGCAATATGATACAAATGATGAACCGAGTTGTGAGAAGTAAGGTATCGAGCGCTTTGTATAGTAGGCATACCCACGTAGTCTTCTATCAACAACTCTCTCAAACGCCGGGGCGAATAGCGGCTTTTCAAGAACTCTAATTCCCTATGTAACCATCCTCCTCCGGCTTCTATGAACATTGTATTTCGAATGAGCCTTTCTCTTACGAAGGAAAATTTGGGTCGGGGAATAAGAAATTCTTCCGCTTCTCTGCTATGACTAAGCCAAGCAGGCAAGCAGAACTTTGGTATGTCGCCCTTCAGCATTGCCCTATAGTGTTGAATGGCTTTATCACTTAGAGAATCAAACTTGGGTTTTTGCTGCCTCTTCACAAAATACAAGTAGCGTTCTGCAATAGACAACACAATAGCCTTGGCAATCTTTCTCATAATTGATTCCCTTTCCTCCAATCGCCTCTTCGCTTCAACCGGACGGTAACAATCAGCAGCGGAGGCTACTTCACTCGTAAATAATAGTCTCCTCAACGACCTTATCGAGCAAGCATCAGTCATAAAGTCAGTATATCCCCGCAACCTCCGTCTTTGACAAAACACTGGCACCTCGCTTGATAATTTTCTCGTAGACGTTTTCCATCTCATATCAGGCTTATATCCCGTACTCATTGTCGGTTTTCCATATACCACTTGATTGTCCGCCGCAGTCTCTCTTCAAGCGGTGTATTTGCTCGGAATCCGAAAAGTCTCTCCGCTTTAGTGGTATCCAGATATCGTCGGGGCTGACCATCTGGCTTACTTATGTCCCACGCGATGTCTCCCTCAAACCCAGTCAGCCGAGCGATCAAATGTACCAACTCCTTGATGCTGATCTCCATACCTGAGCCAAGGTTAACTGGGTCGCTCTCATTGTAACGCTCCGAAGCTAACAGGATCCCTTCAGCGGCATCCTCTACATACAGGAACTCCCGTGTCGGCTTCCCCGTCCCCCACACAACAATATGGTCATCGCCTCGCTCCTTCGCCTCGATACACTTACGGATCAAAGCCGGAATCACATGCGATGACTCCAAGTCGAAGTTATCCCCTGGACCGTATAGGTTTGCAGGCAACAGAAAGATCGAGTTGAATCCATACTGTTGTCGGTAGGCCTGGCTCTGTATCAGCAACATCTTCTTAGCGAGCGCGTAAGGCGCATTCGTCTCCTCCGGATATCCGTTCCACAGGTTCTCTTCCTTAAACGGTACCGGGGTGAACTTGGGGTAGGCACATACCGTTCCAACGGCTACGAACTTCTCCACACCAGCGCGCCAGCACTCGTGGAAGAGCTGGACGCTCATCATTAGATTGTCGTAGAAGAACTCGGCTGGATGCGCACGATTAGCACCGATGCCACCGACGCGCGCAGCCAAATGAATCACTATATCAGGTCGACCATGCTCTAACATGCGCTGAACAGCATCCAAATAGCGCAAGTCGTATTCGATGCTACGCGGTACGAACACATCAGTTACTCCACGCTCTCTGAGCTTCTCGACGACAAATGAACCTAGGAAGCCAGCTCCACCTGTCACCACGACGCGCTTGTTTCGCCAAAACTCTTGACTATCCGGCCGATCACCGGTCATTTGTCAACGGTCCTCGCTTATCACGTGATCAACTATCTGCCCTAGGAGTCGCTGTCTCAGGTTTTCTATGGCTCATCGATAATAAAGATTCAGCATTTCATAGATCTCCTTTTCCAGAGAGATTTTGACGTGATGTGTCCCCGCTAGTCCGCCCACATCCGTTGCCGAAACCTTCTTTCCTTCATGAAAAGTCAAGATCTCAATCTCCTATAAACTCTGGGCCAACCTCTAAAGGAAGTTTTGAAGCTTACAGGACGGCCCATCAGCCAGTCTAGAGTCATCCTTAAGCCTTCCTCCAGAGATATCGTCGGACTCCAGTTTAGTATTCTTCGCGCCTTGCTGAAATCGCAGATCAGCTTTTCTACGTCGTAGGGTCTAAACCTGCTTTCATCAATACGGATGGTGACTTCCTTTCCTAGAATTCTGGCCATGAGTATAGCCATATCATTGATACGCACGCCCAGTCCAGAACCTACATTAATAGTCTCACCCGCCGCCTGCTTCTCTATACCTGCAAGAACGATGGCCCGAGCTGTATCCTCGACATACGTGAAGTCTCGAATAGCATTAACATTCCCCAACTCAAGCGAATTCCGCCCATCCAGCAACTGTAATGCAATTTCCGGAATAATATACGGTTGAGTCACTCTAGGCCCATAACTGTTGAAAGGTCGCAATATTGCGGTGGGGTAGCTGTGCTCCTTGTGCATCGCAAAGACAGCTCGATCAGCAGCAAGCTTGCTCGCGGCATAAGTTGAATGGGGAAGTGTTGGGTGCTTTTCGTCCATGGGCGTGTAGAGCGCGGTTCCGTAGACTTCGCTCGACGACACGTGGACGAAGCGCTCAACGGAATCCGATTGGATGCACTGCCGGACAATGTTGACTGAACCCATGGCGTTTACGCGGAAGAAGTCCTCTGGATAGTAGTATGAGTCTGGTATGAAGGGCAAGGCAGCAAGATGTATAACTATCTCCTGATCTCTGACCGCACTTGCCACGTCCTCCTGATCGCATACATTACCCTTAATCACGGTGATGCCATCGAGCGAACTGACATACTCCATCTTACCCGATGAGAAGTCATCGAACACTGTAACTTTACAACCTTGTCTGAAGAGCTGTGCCGTGACTTCGCTTCCGATAAAACCAGCCCCACCCGTAAGAAGTATACGGCGGTCAGCGAGTTTGTCTGGCAAGCGTTCGTTCAACCGATTTTCCCCTCATAGTGGCCTATGAACGTTCTTTTACCTCAATCTTAAGGTTTTTTTGTTTAGAGATCAATCATCCAGACAGATTGTTATTCGATCACGGTCACTTGGGTAAAGGGCTGTTTCGGCCAAGTGCTTGGAGTCAACGCAACGAAAGTCGCTTCAGTCTTCGCGGTATTCGTTAGATTATCTAGTCCTGAATAGATGCTCAAAACGTGCAAGCATCCCATCTCTAACAAATTGTAGAAGCGCTCGATATGCGCTCAATCTACCGACGCTCAGTGCAAGACGTAGGCACGTTCCAGCACCTCTTAGGTGCGCATCTATGAGGCCTAAATATACTCCGTGCCATAGACCTTCAAGATATTGGGAGCGCAGTCTTGCACGATCTTTCTCTGATAACCTGTCAATGTACTTGCTCGCTATCTCATAGGTTTCTCTCATGCCGTGGGCAAAGTACGCGTGGCTAGTGCAAGTCTTGGAGAGCGGATGCTTCCGAAAGTATGCAAGGCTTTCGTTCAGATAGCACACTCTGCCACCGCTATCCAACATTCGAAGGAGCAAATCGTAGTCCATTCGGTAGTAGTAGTTGGGACTGATCCCTCCGGACTTTCGATAGATATCCGAGGTAAAGAAGATACCTGGTTGATGCCAAGTTGGCCTCATCCTAATATCGGCGGGCAGAAGCAGATTCATGAAGGAGATGTTGCACTGCCTTGTCACCTCATGGTCTTCTCCAAAGTATCCGTCTTCGAAGTTCTCGACGGTGCCTGCGTAGAGCCCGAACAGCGGATGCCGAACATAAGCGTCGGCCACGACCTGCAAAGCGCAAGGAGCCAGGAGATCAT
>Ga0209725_1002350_pt1 | contig 10198 bp, 9 predicted proteins | sample I18A1metaG_FD_184145 | JGI IMG/M metagenome (GOLD analysis project Ga0209725, IMG submission 184145) | Lake sediment bacterial and archeal communities from Gulf of Boni, Indonesia to study Microbial Dark Matter (Phase II) - ​I18A1 metaG... | ecosystem: Environmental > Aquatic > Freshwater > Lake... | reverse complement strand
ACGATATCTTCAATTTCTATCATCGGCTTCACTCCTCTAGCTGCTATTTGGAAGGCTTCAGGTTCAGCGCTTGGTAAAGCGACGGAAAGTCAAATTGCTCGGTCAGCATCTGCTCGAAACGAGCCAGTTTCTTCCTTTGCTGGAAACGGGGTTTTTCAAAGAACTGTTGGCTGATCTGCGCGGCTGTCAGCGTATCCTGTTTGACCAAGACCATTGGCACGCCCAAGTCTTCAGCGCGAGTCAGGATGATCGGGCTTGGATACAGATTGCCAGTGAGGATCAGGCACCTGGTAGAAGTTTCCAAAGCAGCGAGTTGGATGTCCGGCCTGTCGCCACCGGTGATCACGGCCTTGTTTGCCTTACGCCGGAAAAAGCTCAGGGCGGATTCGACGCTCATCGCGCCGACCATCAGACTCTCCACTAGCTCATCCAGGTGCGACTCGGCGCAAAGCACCTCTCCACCTAACGCCTCTGTCAGCTCCCTGATGCTGACGGACTGCAAGATGCGCTCCTGGGGTAGGACGGCAAACACATGAATGTTCCTTTGCTCCAGGAAAGGAATTATAACGCCCTTGACGAATTCCATTCGTCCCGCCGGCACGGCATTGATCACGCAGCCGAGCATGGCCTCCCCCAGTATCCGGGCAGATGCTAAAATGGCATCCACGACGAGATCCGACGTATACCTGACGGTCAGCAACACATGTGCCTGGAGCAAGCGGGCGACCTCGTGAGGAGGCAGATTGACCAGTGAGCCGGAGGCAAGGCTGCTATTTCCCTCCAGGAGCATGATATCCTTTCCGGCGGAAGCCTGCTTAAAGGCAGTGATCACTTTGCTTGCATAGTCCTCTCTCTGTCCCCTCAGAGCAGACTCGATGTAAAACGGCTCGATGCAGACAGGGACGAGGACATCCAAAGGCTCGGCCAGGTTGAACATGCGCCTGATGAACTCGGCGTCTTCATCAACGGGGTGTCCGGCGATGCGTTTAGCTGTCGTACTCACCGGCTTCATGTAGCCTACGGAGAACCCATCGCGCTGAAATTGCCTTCCCAGCCCGATACAGAGGGCACTTTTTCCTGAAAAGCCTTCAGGAGAAATGATATACAGGTTTGCCATAAGGAAATCCTCCTTCATTATGAACTCAGAATGAACCGCATGTCTACTGCTATAGCGCCTGCCCCTGCCTCGTTAACCATGAGCGGATTGATGTCCATTTCCGCAATCTCGGGAAAGTCGGTCACCAACTGCACCACGCGGAGAAGGCAGTCGGCTATAGCATCCAGATCCGAGGGCTTTTGACCCCGCACACCTCGTAGCAACTGATAAGCACGTATCTCGGAAATCATCTCACGAGCTTCCTGGGGAGATATTGGTGGCACACGGAAAGTAACGTCTTTGAGAACCTCGACGTAGATCCCTCCCAGGCCGAACATCAAAAGAGGGCCAAATTGGGGATCCCGATTGACGCCGATGATGGTCTCTTTTCCCCTGGTGACCATCTCTTGCACCAGCACACCCCAAATCTGCGCATCCGCCATGTAACGCTGAGCGCGGTAGATAAGGATATCGAAAGTATCCCGCACGTGATCGGCGTCGCGCACGTTAAGGCGCACCCCACCGATATCCGATTTGTGGAGGATGTCTGGCGAAGCGATCTTCATGACAACAGGATAGCCTATCGAATGGGCGATCTCCACCGCCTCATCCGGCGACTTGGCCAACTCCGAACGCGGGATGCGTATGCCATAGGCAGTGAGAACCTCGCGCCCCTCAGCGTCACCGAGGGCCAGCCGGTTCTCGCTCCTGGCGCGGTCAAAGATCTTGCGCACCGTGGCTCTGTCTACGTCGAAAGTCATGGTCTCTAATGGCGGCCGCTGCAACCAGCGATGATAATCCAGCATGGCCCGCAGAGCGCCGACGGCCCGCTCCGGGAAGGAATAATTGGGCACGCGGTAAGTATTGAGGATCTTGGCCCCAGCGCTCACCTTTGCCTCACCCATAAAAACGCCCAGGACAGGTTTGTCGAATCGTGCGACAATCTCCCCAACAACCTGTGCTGTCTTTTCGATCTCTGTTCTCACCTGTGGGGTGAGGATCACCAACAGACCATTGACGTTGACATCCTTGAGGGCTGCTTCGATAGCCATTGCGTAACGGTCGGCCAGGGCATCTCCCAGCACGTCAATGGGATTATAGATATTGGAGGCCGCGGGCAGCTTTTCATGCAAAAGGTCTATAGTACTTTTGTCCAGAGAAGCCAAGTTCAATCCCGATGTTTCCAGTGCGTCGGTGGCCATGATACCCGGACCGCCAGCATTGGTGACAATAGCAATGTTCTCCCCTTTCAAGCGAGGCTGATAGGCAAAGGCGAGAGAATAGTCGAACAGTTGCTCGACGGATTCGGCGCGCAGGACGCCCGATTGCCGGAAGGCCGCATCATAAGCTCGCTCCGATCCGGCGAGCGATCCCGTATGTGAGGAAACGGCGCGAGATCCAGCGGCCGTCTTGCCCGACTTGACAGCGATGACCGGTGTTTTCTGAGTGACACGTCGGGCGACTTCCATAAAACGTTGCCCGTTCGGCAGTCCCTCCATGTAACTGATGATCACGCGCGACTGAGAGTCATTTTCCCATGCTCCTAGCAGGTCAATCTCGTTGACGTCAGCTTTGTTTCCCAGGCTGACAAAACGGGAGAACCCGATATTTTCCGCCAAAGCCCAGTCCAGGATGGCCGTACACAGAGCGCCTGACTGCGACATGAAGGCAATGGCACCTTTGGGGGGCATACCGACAGCAAAGGAGGCGTTCAAGGGCCTCAAGGTGTCAATAATGCCCAGGCAATTGGGACCGATGATGCGGATGCCATATTGCGAGGCGATCTCTAGAAGCTCATGCTCCATCCGGACCCCTTCCCGTCCTGCTTCACGGAAGCCAGCGGTAATAATGATCACACCTTTGATGCCTTTTTGGCCACACTCCTTCAAGACACCTGCTACGAGTTGGCTAGGAATTACGATCACGGCCAGATCAATAGGATCGGGTACTGCCAGCACACTGTGGTAGCTTTTCAGGCCCAGGATTTCAGCGGCTTTGGGGTTAATGGGATACACCTGGCCCGGGTAGCCGTACTGGACAATGTTCTTGAGTATACCATGCCCTAATTTGGTCTCATCTTGTGAGGCGCCAATGACGGCCACAGATTGGGGATTGAAAAACATGTCCAGCATAATACTTCTCCTGCTTGGCTGACATTCAAGCCCACTCATTCTACTGCCAAATCGCAGAATGGGCAAAATAAACTATTGCCGAGCGCGGAAGAACCGAACCAAGAGAATTTGCGTGATTTGCCTGTCTATCCACTCTGTGGTATACTTACCGCTTGGGCAAATCGCCCCTAATAAACACGCTATCCTACCAAACAGGGTGTGCCATATTCGATCCTACAGCAGGCAGAGTTTTGGTCAGCCCTGCGCCCTGGTCCGAAAGCTGCCAGGTCGGGTGTGGTCCTTGTACGGGGTGACGGAAGCGGACGTATAACAAAAACAAAGGAGGCATTTCTGTGGCAGTTGTTTCAATGAAAGAGCTTTTGGAAGCGGGTGTGCATTTTGGCCATCGTAGCCGGCGTTGGCATCCGAAAATGCGCTCTTTTATCTTTACTGAGCGCAATGGGATCCATATCATAGACCTTCAACAGACGATTGCCCGGCTGGAAGAGGCATACAGCTTTATCCGCGATACGGTGGCGGAAGGTGGGGTTGTGCTCTTTGTGGGCACCAAGAAACAGGCGCAGGACAGCATCCAATCGCAGGCGGAGCGGTGCGCTATGCCCCATGTCGCTTTCCGGTGGTTGGGCGGAACACTGACCAACTTTCGCACCATCCGGCAGCGCACGGATTATATGATCGAGCTGGAAGAGCAGCAGGTGAAAAATGAATTCAGTCGCTTGCCCAAGAGGGAGGCATTGGGCAAAGAGCGCGAGTTGGCAAGACTGCAAGAGCGGTTCGGCGGCGTCCGCAATATGCGGCGTTTGCCGGAAGCTGTGTTCATCAGCGATGTTCATCGAGAGGCCATTGCCGTCCAAGAGGCCAACACTCTAGGCATTCCTATCGTGGCGATGGTGGACACAAACTGCGACCCGGACCCGGTTGATTACATTATCCCTGCCAACGATGATGCCATCCGCGCCATCAAGCTGATTACGACCAAGATCGCCGATGCTGTGATCGAGGGGCAGCAGATGCGCGGCGTGGTTATGGCGGAGGAAGGCAAAGAAGAGGAAGTGCAGCCTGAAGGATACATCGCGGAGATCAGTGCCGAGATGGAGGCCGTCAGTCCCGATCTTCCTCGCGTTTTCGAGCCAGAAACCGAGGACGAACTCAGTGATGAAGATGAATCTGACGAATATGAGGAAGAGGAAGAAGAGGGCGAAGAGGGTTAACAATGGAGATCACAACGGAAATGGTGAAAAACCTCCGGCAGGTCACGAATGCTGGCATATTGGACTGCAAAAAAGCATTGCAGGAGGCGCAAGGCGACTTGGACAGGGCGATGGAGATCCTCCGCAAGAGGGGGGCCTCTATCGCGGCGAAGAAAGCGGACCGCGAAGCGAAACAGGGCCTGGTCGAGGCCTACGTCCATGCCGGGGGTAAGGTAGCAGCCTTGGTGGAGGTGAATTGCGAGACGGATTTCGTGGCGCGCACCGATCAATTCAAGGAACTCGCTCACGACCTGGCGATGCAGGTTGTCGCTACTCGCCCCAGTTATCTGCGGCCTGAGGATGTGCCCGCCGAGGTAGTAGAAAGCGAGCTGCGGAAATATCGCGCCGAGTTTGAAGGAGCCGCAAAACCGGCGCATGTCATTGAGCAGATCCTCCAAAACAAGCTGGCCAGGTTTTATGAGGAAGCTTGCCTGATGGAACAGCCTTTCATCAAGAATGGTGATATGAAAATCAGAGATCTGGTTACCGCCAAGATCGCTGCGGTCGGGGAAAACATCGTCGTGCGGAGGTTTGTCCGCTACGAGCTTGGCGAACAGCAGTAGCGATGAGTCGGCAGATTAAGCGGATTGAGCGATCAGGTTCATGCTAATCCGCTTAATCTGCTTAATCCGCTGACTATAGAATAACGTTGGTCTAGCAGAATCTGGCGAAGGAAAGAGTGAATGGCAGAACCGCAATACAAGAGAATCTTGCTCAAATTGAGCGGTGAATCGTTAGGTGGAGTGCAGGGATATGGCATTAGCCCTTTGCGGGCGGAGCAAGTAGCTGCCCAGATCAAGCGCGTGCTCGCACACCAGGTTCAAGTGGGCATCGTCATCGGATCGGGCAATATCTGGCGTGGCGTGGATGGCATCTCGCGGGGGATGGAGCGTGCCCAGGCGGATTATATGGGGATGTTGGCGACGGTGATCAATTCCCTGGCCTTGCAGGATGCCCTGGAGCGCATGGGCGTGGTCGTGCGGGTGCAAACGGCCATCGAAATGCGGGCCGTTGCCGAACCGTACATTCGCAGGCGTGCCATTCATCAGTTGGAGCAGGGATATGTGGTGATCTTTGGGGCTGGCACAGGCAATCCCTATTTTACAACTGATACAGCAGCGGCGCTGAGGGCCATGGAGATAGGGGCCGATGTGCTCTTGAAGGCTACCAAGGTGGATGGGGTCTATGACTCTGACCCGGTAACCAATCCCCAGGCGAAGCGCTTCGAGAGGCTCAGTTATATCGAGGCCCTCAATATGGGCGTCAAAGTGATGGACAGCACAGCTCTGTCCCTCTGCATGGACAACGACCTGCCGATCATTGTCTTCAAACTAGACCAGGATAATGAGATCGAGCGCGTTGTCCTGGGAGAGAATATCGGGACAATTGTTTCCCGCTAAGCATGGGAGGGATTCATCCATGTCCAACGAGTTGGTGGATGACATACTAAAAGATACCGAAGACAAGATGCGTAAAGCCACCGAGGTGTTACAGGCGGATCTTATGACCATCCGCACCGGTAGAGCCTCACCCGCCCTTGTGGAGCGCCTGAAAGTGGAGTATTACGGCACCGTTATACCGCTCAACCAACTGGCTACGATCTCTGCGCCAGAGCCTCGTTTGCTTGTCATCAGGCCGTGGGATGCCGGCTCCCTCTCAGCAATCGAGAGAGCGATTCTCAAGTCGGACCTGGGACTGACTCCCAACAATGACGGCAAGCTCATCCGCCTGCCGATTCCCCGGCTGACGGAGGAACGCCGACAGGAATTGGTCAAAGTCGTCGGCCGTCGCGTCGAAGAGGGGAGGATCGCCATACGCAACTGCCGGCGCGACGGCCTCGAGGATATCCGCGAGGTGGAAAAAGAAAAGATGATCTCCGAAGATGAGTTCTATCAAGCTCGCGACAAGTTACAGGAACTGACGGACAAATACACTGAGCGGATGACGGAGATCGGGCAAGCGAAAGAAAAGGAGATCATGGAAATCTGATGGCCAAGAAAGCTTCGGCAGTGGCGCCCCTGGAAAAAGTCCCGCGCCATGTGGCCATCATTATGGACGGGAACGGGCGTTGGGCGCAGCGCAGGGGCTTGCCTCGCCTCGCCGGTCATCGTGCCGGGGTAGAGAATATCCGTCGAGTGCTGGAAGCGTTTGTGGAGTTCGGCGTCAAGTATGTAACCCTTTTCGCTTTTTCCACGGAGAACTGGGGCCGACCTCTGGAGGAAGTTCGCGGCCTGATGGGCATTCTGGAGGACGTCATAGAGCGCGAGACCGCCGAGTTGCACAAGAAGGGCGTACAGGTGCGGCATCTGGGCCGTCTGGATGGCCTGGCTCCCGTTTTGCAGCAAAAGATCAAGGACGCCCTGCAACTCACGGCGGGAAATGATCGCCTCATTCTGTGCGTGGCGCTAAACTACGGTGGGCGGGCAGAGATCGTAGATGCCATACGGCGGATCATCAGGGATGGCGTTCCGTCCGAAGCCGTGGACGAGGCTCTTGTCAGCCAGTACATATACGCCCCTGATATTCCTGGCCCTGATCTCGTGATTCGTACCGCTGGTGAGATGCGCTTGAGCAACTTTTTGATCTGGCAGGCTGCTTACGCTGAGTATTATGTTACCCCTACATATTGGCCCGATTTCGATAAGGATGAGCTTTATCGCGCTTTGCTCGCTTATAGCCAGCGGGAACGCCGCTTCGGGCTATTGGGTGTGCAGGTGAAATAGCAAGAGAGGTGTCTCACCGCCTGCTTTCCTTCATGACAGGGGAGGGAATGTGTTACTACAGCGAGTGCTTAGTGCGATGGTGCTCATCCCTATTGTACTTTTTGCCACTTACCAGGGAGGCTCCTGGTTCTTCGGCCTGGTCGGCGTGGCGGCTTTGTGGGCGGGGTACGAGTACCTTCACCTGCTAAAGATCGGTGGGTATCATCCCTCTTATCCTCTAACGCTTCTCCTCATCTTGCTTTTTCTGCTCGACGCTCGTTTTCCCGGCCTGCGCCTTGCCGGAGGGAGCCTGGCCCTCATCTCGATGCTGCTCATGACCTGGCAGGTGTTCCGAGCCAACGCGCCAGGGTCTCTGGTGAGTTGGGCTTTGAACCTGGCCGGCGCGGTCTATATCGGCTGGGCTGCCAGTCACTTCGTCGCCCTGCGCGGTCTGGAAAATGGGCTGTATTGGGTTGCTCTTATGTTCGCTATCACCTGGGCCTGCGATTCTGCGGCGTATTTTGTGGGCTGCAATTTGGGGAGACATCCCTTTTTCCTCAAGATCAGCCCGAAAAAGACGCGCGAGGGCGCCATTGGCGGCCTCATTGGAGGCATCGCTGCCAGCCTGCTGATAGGCACTCTGATGCGGCTCCCCTGGTTTCATGCTCTTGCCCTCGGCGTGCTTGGCGTGCTCGCCTCCACCTTTGGTGATCTGAGCGAGTCCGTGATAAAACGACAAGTGGGGGTCAAGGATTCGAGTAACCTGATCCCTGGGCATGGGGGAATGCTAGACCGCATAGACAGTCTCTTGTTCAACGTGGTCGTTGTTTACTATTATGTGTATTGGGTTTTGGGGATTCGCGGATGAGCGCACAGAGTCTGACCATCACCTCTATCTTGGCCTTGGGCAATCTGATCCTATCATCGGCGAACGTGATCATTGCCTTTTCGCTGCTGGTGTACATTTCCACCTACAACTTCCGCAGCCCTGTAGCGCGCGGCTTCCTGGCTCTGCTCACTTTCGTGACCATCGTTTATGTGGGCGACGTCATCGCGGCCAACGTGGTCACAGAGTCGGCAGCTTTGATCTGGCTGCGCTTTCAGTGGCTGGGCATCGCTTTCGTCCCGGCGGCCTACCTGCACTTCTCCGATGCCGTGCTGAGCAATACCGGCTCCGTGTCTAGGCTGCGCAATCTGGTTATCCCCATTGCCTATGGGGTGAGCCTGATCTTCTGCCTGCTGGCCGCTTTCACCGACATCGTGGTGCAGGATGGTGTGTATTCGGAGTTGATCGCTCAGTTGCGGCCCGGGCCTAGCTTCGGGGTTTTTGTGGTGTACTTTGGGCTTACGACCCTGTGGGGGATGCGCAATATCCAGAATGCGCGCCAGCGTTGCCTCACCTCCACCTCCCGGCGGCGCATGACTTATCTCGGGCTGGCCTCCGTGGCCCCGGCTGTCGGCGTGTTCCCGTATCTGCTCATCGCCACGACCTCGGCGTTGCTATCCCCGACCTGGATCTACGTTGTGTCCTTGTTGGGCAATATCGGTATCGCCTTCATGACCGTGGTGATGGGATATGCCGTAGCCTATCATGGCGTCTTGACTCCCGACCGCGTGATCAAGCATAGTATGATGCATTACCTGCTGCGGGGGCCGGTGGTAGGTATTGTCATTATCGCCCTGATGCTGGTCATCCCGCGGGTGGAACGAATCCTGGGGCTGCCGCGCGATACGGTGCTGATCTTCACGGTCACTATGGGAATCGTGCTCCTTCAGGTCACAATCAACGTAGCTAAACCGTACATTGACCGTCTTATATATAGAAAGGACCGCGAAGAGCTGGCCTGGATTCAGACGCTCGACCAACGCCTGTTCACTACGACAGACCTGGAACAACTCCTGGAGAATCTGCTGACCACGGTCTGCGACTTTTTGCGGGTACGCACAGGATTCGTGGTGGCGATGGAGGATCATGCGCTGCACATTCGCGTCTTTTGCGGATCTCGGGAGAGGGCGGAACACTTTTTGTCCGAGTGCGACCTGGGAGAGGTGATAGCCCTGTTTGCTGAACGTCGCAAGAGTTTAGGGAAACGCCAGGGCCTGGATAACGATTCTTTCGTCCCGCATAACGGGTACTGGTTGCTACCGCTGAACACCAAAGACGGCAAGGAAACGTTGGGCATTATGGGCATCGAAGCCCGAAGCCGCAAGTTTTATCTTAATCCAAAGGAGTTGGAAACCGTATCTCAGTTGGTGAGCCAGGCAGAGCGTGCCCTGGAAGATACCCGCTTGCAGCAGGAGGTCTTCAGCACGCTGCAACGGCTTGTGCCCGAGATCGAAGAGTTGCAGCGCCTGCGGGGTACGCCGCACTATGCCCGGCCAGGGCGACTTGGTAGACTGGAGGCAAGTCCGGTTGAGTCGCCGAACCTGGAGCAACTGGTCAAGGAAGCGTTGAACGACTACTGGGGTGGCCCGCGCCTGAGCAGGAGTCCGTTGCTGCGTCTCAAACTGGTGGAACAGGCTTTGGAAGGCAACGACGGCGTTCCCTCCAAAACGCTGCGCTTTGTCCTGCTGCAGGCCATTGAACGCCTGAGGCCGGCTGGGGAGAGAAAGTACACGGCTACAGAGTGGCTTATCTACAATATCCTGGAGATGCGCTTCCTGAAAGGGATCAAAGCGCGAGATGTGGCGCAGAGATTGGCGATCAGCGAGTCGGACTTTTATCGCAAGCAGCGGGTAGCTATCGCCGAGATGTCTAAGACGCTGGCAGACATGGAACGCGAGGCGAATAGGGTGAATGAAAGGGTGTCCGGGAATGAGCCTGGGCAAAGTACACAGATATAAATCATAATGCATGAAGTGTTCCGGGCAGAGCTTCTGCGCGGCACGGTGAGAGTTATAGGGGGGATAGAAAGGAAAGGAAATGGCTAGACAAAGGGAACAGGTTTTTGTTGGGTTGTTACGGCGAACCCTGTCCGCGTTACCGGCGGTTGTTGTGCTGGCTGTCCTCTGTATGGG
>Ga0209725_1002348_pt1 | contig 10212 bp, 11 predicted proteins | sample I18A1metaG_FD_184145 | JGI IMG/M metagenome (GOLD analysis project Ga0209725, IMG submission 184145) | Lake sediment bacterial and archeal communities from Gulf of Boni, Indonesia to study Microbial Dark Matter (Phase II) - ​I18A1 metaG... | ecosystem: Environmental > Aquatic > Freshwater > Lake... | reverse complement strand
ATCGGCCGAGGACGAAGTGGGCTCTCTTGACTTCAGGTATCTTCTTCACAGCTTCAAGTGCAGCTGCCGCCTTCCCCGGGAGGACTCTAATCAATATGCAAGCGTTCATGTTCGAATCCTCCTAAAAACCGACGAGCGTCTCTGTAGCCTTGACACCCGGCAACCCGTTGATCTTCAAAGCCATTTCACCAACCGCCTTTATGTCAGCAGCTTCAATCTCTGCTACAGCATCCCATCTTCCATGGACACCGAAAGCTCTCTTCACTCCCTTGAGTTTCTTAACTTCACCAGCAACGCTCTTGAACTTGCCTGACTCGCAGCAGATCAGTACACAAGCAAAAACCATTTTCATATCCCATATCGAAACTTCAAGAAAACCAGTATGTATATATTTCTACGGGACCAGAATGGCCTGCTCTGGAAGCTGTGAAAAGCAGATCGAAGAGAGCTCGCGTAAGCAACTCTATATAATCTACCTAGACGATTCCTTGCCGTGAAAAAGATCCTCCTATACGCTAGGCCCGGGATCGAATTGCTGGCATCACGTTTGGGGCGTCTACAGCGTTGATGCTAGCTCCTGTCTAGAAATTATAAAAGGAGTCTTGAGAAGGCTTGGAGATGAATATTAATCAAGTCGAGGAGAATACTATTGTTTGATAGCGATGGGGAACGATGCTGGAAGGCCGGGGAGACCGGTTGCCCAAGTAGTCGAGAAGAACCAGTTTGAAGCTGGATCGATAAGCCTCCCAAGCAAGCTCTGGCGCATACTATAGCGTCTACGGAGAGATCGGATAGACCTTTCGCTATCAGCCACGATAAAAGGTCTACTTCAAACAAGGCTCGCTGAGATGCGGTATCTAAATGAGGAAGAGAAGAAAGCACTAGGGCTCTGAAAGGAACGACCTCAAAGACTCCACTCCCGTTATTCCCGGTTTCCCAGCTGATTTCCGTTATTCGGGATCTTCTTTCATAGCTTAACTCTGAGAAGACCAACTACTTCCTAAAGAAAGAACTACGAGCCTGCTTAACCTAGTCGACTGAGAGAAAACAACTAGTGGGCACTCTTGATGGCAAAGATCTGCTGGAGAGAATCTGTAGAGCTAGAGGAGAAGACGTAAGCGGATTCGTCAGAAAAAACCGTCAGGAAAGAATTCGCAGCTCTAGGCTATCTGCCTGAAGACGAGAAGAAAGCTCTGGGCGTCTCAACATGAAGAAAGGAATGAGAACCGAAGAGATGGCACATATGATCGTTTGAGCATCCAAACCAGAGTAATTCCAATCTGGCCACTTGGGAACATTCACGTTGACCATATAATGCTTGAGCTATGAGTGTTTGCGAAAAACCAAAATTCCGTAGAAGTCTGACTTGGGTTTATGAATTATGCTTCCTTTCGACCACCACTCTATCATAGCGATGGCACCGGTTTCTTGGATTATTTTCTCAAGCATTTTTCTCCTCTTTATTGCGCCTACTTCAGGAAATGAGAATTTCACTAAAGCATGGGTCCTAGAGCCCATGACCTTTGTGTCTAGAATTGTATACCGAGCGAGCTTCGTCTTTTTCGTTATCGATCGCCTCGCACTTCTCCTGTGTAAACGGGCGGTCAATTCACATTAATTGCTTGATTCGAGGAAATTCGAAAGGATTGCCCTATGAACGAGTTTTCTGAATCTTTTGGATTTTCACTTTCTCCGCCACTTCTTTGCCCTCATTCTTTACCGCATAGACCTTGCCTCTTCTTAGCTCATGGGTTAGACATTCCACCATCTCTATATCAGAAAGTTCTTTGAGAGTTTTGCTAACATGGCTTAGATAGAGTCCAGTCTCCGTAGCCAATTGTTTTGGAGTTTTAGGACCGTCGAGCAGACAAACAACTATCTTTCTTCGGTAGTCGCTTGCTATAACAAAACCATATTTCTCCCAGTCAAACGCCAATGTTTTCTTCACCGCATCTATTCGGTAACTAATTCGACAGATAAGAATATATAGACGCTTATTACACATTACATACGAATAAGATACGAGACATAGAAAAATCCATCTTTTATATAGTTAAAGATAACTGTAGGAACAAAGAGAAATTCGTTCAGAGATTAGTTGAGTATGGCAACGCGTATTGAACGTCGAAGATACAAATGGCTGAAGGCAACTTCAAAGAAAGCGATTTACGGTCCTTTTGACTGCCCGTCATGTGGAAGTGAGCTCCTCTTTCAGACCGAAAAGGAAGCCCGAAGAATATATGTCAAGTGCGCTTGCGGTCTCGAAGGCAACTGGACATTGATCCCGGGCCTGAAGCCAGTTGATTACTACAACAGGTTAATAGATAGTTCACGAAAAAATGAAAAGGCTAGGTAGAAACCGCTTGTTTGACAATGGGACTTTCAAAGAAAAGGTTGAATCGATAGATTGGGATTTCAAAGGAGCAGATACTCAGTATCTGACACACAAGTATCACTCCTATCCTGCCCGGTTCATACCGCAAATCCCTAAGAACTTCATTGAAATTCTCACCAAGCCTGGCGATTGGGTGTTAGATCCGCTATGTGGTTGTGGTACAACTCTTGTTGAAGCTATGCTAGCAAAAAGAAACACTGTCGGAGTAGATCTAAATCCACTTGCAGATCTTATTACCCGAGTGAAGGTAACACCTTTAGAGCCTATCCGTCTCTCTGAATACGCGAAGAAATTCCGAAGTGATGTGAGCAAGAGAATTCTGGCCCTTAGAGATCGAAGCCTTGAACATTTTCTTGAGAGCAGTCTTGAGAGTTCGGAAGTCACTCAAAGGATGAAAACACCTGTCCTACCAGCTCGCAAATTGAGTAGAAAGTTTACACCACAGATCTTGAAGGATCTCGCCATACTGAAGAGTTGCATAGAAAAGACCGAGAATGAAGATTATCGACGCTTTTTACAAGTCTGCCTATCATCATCTATTCGAACGATAATAGAGTCAAACTCTATAGAGATCGATCTACTGAAGATTTTCCTCAACAAATCTGATGACATGATTCAAGAAATGGGAGAGTTCTACAGACTAGTTTCACCCGCCGTCACAGAGGCCCACGTACACAAAGAAGACGCTAGGAAGATGCACTTCATTCCTTCAGACTCGATTGACCTTGTCGTGACGTCTCCGCCTTACGTCAATGCCCTTGACTATCACAGGGAACACATGTATAACATGGTCTGGCTAGGAATGAACTATAAGATCTTCAAAAAGCATGAGATAGGGGCTCATAGCCATTTCATAGCAAATCGTTTTCGTCTGTTAACCGAGTACTGGGCTGATATGTCTCGGTGCATTATCGAAATGAACCGCGTGTTAAAAATTGGGAGATTTGCCTGTATCGTTGTTGGAAATTCCTGCGTGGAACATGAGCTCATTGAAAGCTGGAAACATTTCTCAGAAATAGGAAAAAGAATCAGGATGTCATGTGAAAAAGTAATCCATCGTTACATAGATGTGAGTCAGAAGTATACTAGCAAAATCATTGGAAACATTAATGATGAGTATATCGTCATGTTTAGAAAAGTCAAGGAGACTGACTACAATAGCCTAGATGACAATCTCATCTTGGAAATTGTTATGAGTCTATGGGAAGACTTCAGAAACCTCCAACGCAGATTGGAACGTCTAGAGAAAAGCAAGCAACTATGTTTTGGAAGACTTACTAGCAGATCAAGAAACCTAGACAAGAACATTGCGAAGATGGATGAAGCCATCTCGCTAGCTCAAAAAGATATTCTGATCAAAGACTAATAACTAGATCTTATACCCTTTATCTCTAAGAAGCTTGAGTAACTCAGAATAGGCATCTTTCAAGAGCACCACGCGGATGCCTCTCTCTTCGGTCTTTCGAGTCATCAGAGGTGTTATAGCATCTACCAGAAATACGTCTCCTTCTCCTAGTCGAGATATAGCTTCGTCAACTATCTCTGGATTGCCCGCGCCCAAAATTTTAAATTCTATTCCAAGAACCGTCTTGCCTTCGTGATAGATAACCGCGTCTATGGCTCTTCCTTTTTCCTCAATGTTGAGTTCATAGTGTAAACCCTTAGATGAGAATGCAGACAGCGGACCCTCTGGTATTCCTAGCTTCATGAAAAGGGTTCTGAGAAACTTGTCTCCCGCTTGCTTTCCGACTTCACTCCAGATGCCCGCTCCAACTGTTCTAACCATAGCAGCCACTGATCGAATAAGCAAGAAAGATTCCCTCTCGGTCAGCTTAACACTCTGCCCTTTCCACAAGAACGTTACTTTTGGTGTCGGAAAATCTTCCGGTAGATCTTTGAGAAGATCGGAAATTGCGTCCACATTTTCTAGGCAGACTTCTCGACATAGCTCCAACCTAGTCGAGCCGAACGTGTTTCCAATCGTCTTGAAATTCATTCCGCCAAACCATACTACTTGGCGCTTATCAAGGTTTTCACGGATGAGCCTTTGTTTCCACCATTCCTCTGATTCATATCTGCTTGAAAGCGCAGTCTCGAACAACGCACCCATTTCCTCAAATATTCTCCTTTCGGCTTCTTGTAGAACGAGTCTGCGATGATTTTTTCCCTGGAAAATAGCATCCACAGTATCATCAATGTATGTTCGCCTTTCGGACAATACCAACCTCTCGGGTATACTGTTATAGAATAAATTCCAGGCAGGTCGTTCAAAAGGAAAGCTACGTAGAAGTTACAAAGCGATTACGATGGTCACATGACGAGATCGTACGAAGAAGGACAGGCGGACGATTAGCTACACGATCACCTCTTTCACCGCTACATCTACAACTGCTATGTTAAAACTGCCAATGAACAGATCCTCTGCGTCTCATTATGGTAGCAGACAAACTATTTTACTGTAAATCGCCAATGATATAGTCGGACCATAACTCGAAACCAACTTTAGAAATAGCCTCGAGATCGAAGACCCATGTCTACTAATGCTTCCCGTGTAGGATTGCCTTCCGGAGTATTGTACAAGGCGGAAGAAAGAAAAGAGACGAGAGTTCCAGACGGATATGTTTTCATATGTAGCCACGGAACTGAGAGAGAGTGCTTCGAGAGGAAACTGTTTGCTATGCCAATGTCGGACTGGAATAGAGTCTCCCAAGTTAAGACGGGAGACATTCTCTTCTTACTCAACTATCAGAGCAATCGTTTGCATGGAGTCTTTGAGACAACAACAGATGGCATGCTGAACATAGAACCCTACGCTTTTGACGGCCGCTTTCCAGCTCAAGTTCGAGTAAGAAGGAAGATGAGGTGCCCTCCGCTCGATGAAGCAGCGCTTCTGCCATTAATTAACAGAGGATGGATACGAGTGAGCAGAAGAGGCGTACTGCTCTTTCCGCCTAGGCTTGGCCCCAAGTTCGTAGAAGAACTTTGGAGAATCTTTCTAGAGATCCAACCTCCACGCCGCGCAAAGACAGGACTTGTCGGCTACAAGGCGAAGGATGGACATATCACAAAGTCCTATGGCGAGAGATACTTAGACGACTGGCTTCATGAACATCTCCCATATAAGCACGAATACAACTGCCCTGTGAAACGAGCCAAACGAGAGGTCCTATGTGATTGGTACATCCCAAAAATCGACTTACACATCGAATACTGGGAGAAGACAGGCTGGCGAGGGACTAGTGCTATAGAGCTCAAACACAAGTTTTACCAAGATCATTCGCTCGGAGCAATCGACATCTACGAGGATGACCTACGCCTAGCCGACCACATCATCCCAGCAAGAATCAGAGAAGCCGCACCAAAATGCAAATTCAAAAATCTTCAGAAGGAAATGAGATGATACATTATGCGAGAGCTGCTTCGTCGCAGAATTCTCATGTCGTTGAGATAGAGAGATAGACGATGTGTTACTGCTTTAGGTCGTATGCGGTTCTATGCACGTCCGGCAGGTGTTCGGTGAACACAGTCTATTCTGACATCAAATGATAGGTGACAGATCCAACCGAACGCTCTCACTTAGAAGCTACTTCAAGAAGCAAAATAGGATAAACAAAGATCTTATAAGAATTCAGAACAACATACTTCCATGAATTTCCTTACCTAATTTTACAGACAATTCGTCAGAAGGTTGATGGATGTGTCTAGCCAACTTTCATTGCCAACAGAGAAAGTAACTTGGACGATTAATGATTTTGTGAAGTTGAACAATCAGGGAAAACTTGTAATCAATATGGAATATCAAAGGTCTGAGGTTTGGAAACGACGAAAGAAACAACTTCTGATAGATTCCATATTGAACGACTACGACATTGGAAGTATAATCTTAAGGCAAAAAGGAGACAAATGGGAAATTTTGGACGGACAGCAGAGACTAAAAGCGATTTTTGAATTTGTCGGAGGCGGTCTGACTTTGTCTGAAGAAACAGCCAATTACGGGGGCAAGAATTGGAACCAACTTGAACCAAGCGTACAATGGGGCCAGTTCATGAACCGATTGGTATACACTACCAAAATTTACAGTGTCGATGATGAGACCACTTCTAGAATTTTCCTTCGAGTTCAGGAAGGGATGCCACTCATCGCAGCTGAGAAGCTGAATGCTATGAGAGGGCTCATAAGAAATAAAATCTATGAAATTTCTCAACATCCTTTTTTCAAACAAACCCGTGTGACTGAATTCCGTTTTGCTTACAGATACCTCTGCGCTCAAATGTGCCTGCAAGAACTAGATGACGGTGTCTCGAGGCACATCTTCAAGGACGCCAAGGCTAGGAATTTGACGAAGATGTTCAAAGACTTCAAGGATAGCCTTCCACCTAAAGTGTTTGAAAGAATGGTTTCAACGCTTAATTTTCTCGGAAATACCTTGGGGACAGGCGCTCAGAGTATAGAAAAGAAAAGTGACCTATTAACCATTTACCTTGTCGCATCCTATGTTCTTCAAAGATTCGCAATAAGAGGCAAAGAAGACAAATTTAGAGACTTTGTTGTTGACTTCCTTCAGAGGGTTGAGACAACAGCTTCCGTTGACAAGGAATATTATACTTATTGGGTTGCCCGTAGTTCATCGCCCGATTCAAGAAAACAGATTGACAATCGCTTTCAGATTATCTTAACGAAGTTTTTAGAGTATGAACCAACGATAGAGCCTAAAGACATACAGAGAGGGTTTGATTGGGGACAGAAGCTAACAATATATGCTGAGGCTTACAAAGAAGCAAGACAGAGGGGCAAGTCTGAAGCGGAGTGTAAAACCTGTGGTAAGCCTACACCACTCAACGATGGAGAAGCTGATCACATAATACCACACAGTCACGGTGGAAAAACTACTGTTGGAAATGGACAATGGCTTTGCATTTCTTGCAACAGAGCCAAGCTAAATAGTTTACCTTCTCTAAGATAGCCTCGTGCCTATCATAGATCCTAGATGGAATATATGAGACAGGCTTATACCGATCCCTTGACCGGAGTGACTCAATCCCTTTCTCACTCCGATTCCTGAGGGACCCCAACCTCTAGGCCACACTTCTCGCATGTCTAACTAGCCATAGGACGGAAAGAGAGTGCTTCGAGAGAAAACTGTTTACAATGCCGATGTCAGATTGGAACAAAGTCTCCCAGGTCAAGAGAGGAGATATTCTCTTCCTACTGATTCAATGGTTGAACATGAATACATAACAACCCATCAATACTTCAAAGAGATTGGTGAAGAAGTAGGCTTAACGGTAAGGGCGGATATTCTCCGCATTATTGATGTCGGAAGCAAGTATCTGAGCAAGACTATAGGTAAGATAAACCAAGAGCACGTATTGATCTTTGAGAAGATAAATGAGAAATGGGAAAATACTGATTCCAAAAGCTATACCAGAAGCCTCTTGGAAAGATTACTTAAGTCATGTAAACCAAAGAATAAGGGTAAGATCCAAGAGGCTCTCATGGAGCTATCTTGAGGGCTTCTTGACTGGCAATCCTTCTCGGCTGAATAACTTATAGAGTTCTTGAAGAGCATCTTTGAGAAGAATAACCTTTACACCGTGATTTTTAGCTTGCTCTATCATTAAATCAGTTAGGTCATCTACCAAGAATATGTCGCATTGCCTAGCTATAGCCTCATTCCCAATCTCAGGGTTACCTATTCCTAGAAGTTTAATCTCAATTCTATGAACTCGCTCACCCTTGTAGAATATTTCTGCGTCAATCTCTCTTCCACGACTAACAACTTCAGGCTGATAGTAGAAGTCTTGGTATAACGCCCCCTTTGGAATCCCTAACTCTTCAAATATTCTATCTAAAATCCTTGGTCCCGCTCTTTTTCCTACCTCACTCCAGATCCCTCCTCTAACTGCACCGCCAGCCGATATAGCAGTAAATAGCAAAAGAAGGGTTTCGATATAGTTTAACTCAACACCCCTATCTTGTAAAGAGATTTTTGTGGAAAGTTTAGGAAAGGTTTTAGGTAGATTCTTAAACAATGAAACCATTACCTCATAGTTTCCAGAGCAAGTTTCACGGCAAATATTCAATGTGGCTGAGCCCATCCAATTACGTATCGTTTTTGCATTTAACCCTCCAAACAAGACTAGGAGCTTCTTATCCTCATTCTTGAGGATGAGCTTGTCTTTCCACCAACTTTCCTCTTCGGACTTATCTTCAATTATGCGAGTAACAATTTTCTGAATGGCCTCTATTGTTCTCGTATGACGTTCTCTTAAAACATATTCACGAAACCTACGCCCGTCTAGAACAGCATTAACAACCTCAGTAACGTAATCAGTACTCATAGTTTAACCCACTCATTCAAGTTGCTCAACACTCAAGACTACAAAACAAGGAATAATTATAGGTCGCAATAAATAACTTCGCATGAGATTTACTTTCTGGCAACTCTCAACCTGATAAAAACGGTCATGACCACGTTGAATCGGTTGGTTTCCTATGCATGGATGGTCGCCTACTGCGAGCACCTTCGAACCGTAGATGACCCACATTCAGGTGCCTCCTCTGCGTCTTCATCTTGGAGGTACAGCTCGATGGCCTCTCTAAGATTCTCCAAAGCCGATTCGACGCTTTTCCCTTGACTGGTAATCTCAAGCTCCGGACAGTGCGCAACATACCATTTCCCTTCTTTGCTAACGACCGAAGAAAATTCCAGAGATCGCCTTGCCATACATACGCCCCGTTTTCCTTCCCATTGTAGTATGAGAGCCCCTCGGTTAATAGATTTCGCCGCAGACATCACATATGCCCAACCGGATCGATCACCCTGAAGTCACGCGTCTTTTTCATCTCTCTTGCTCAGGTCTTTTCTATGTGGGTCTAAGCCCGAACTTTCTTTCAAGCCATTCGTATTTGCCTTTGAAATCGTAGAACTCTTCGGCGCTCTTAACATCTAGAAGAGTTACCTTGTCCCTAATTTCGTGAAGTTCGCCTAGAAATTTATTTTGAGCTTCTTTGAGCTGATCTTCTGTTGAGATCAGGAATATCTGGGACTCCCATAGGTCATGAGCATGCTTAAGCCTTAACAAGGCTGCTTCTAGGCTTCCCTTCAGGTGCACTTCAAACACGTACTTGGGACCAATTCTAGGCGGTTTATGCCAAACAACGTCAAACTCGTATCTTTCATGTCTCCACTTCCTCTCAGGTTTATATCCGATCAGCTCGCCGAGAGCATAGATAGCGTCGACCATCCGGTCATGCTGAATCAATAATGGCGGTTTGGGCTTCGGCTCAACAGAAGGTTTAACATAGGCCTTCGGCAGATACTCGATGACTCTGACCGCTTTCTCCTCTCGCACTTTCATGAACCCAACCACAGCCTTCATCCTGTATCCAGCCAACTCGTTAAGCTTCGATAGAGGAAGGTCAATCTCTCTAACTTCTTCTAGAAAGAATAGGTAGGGCCATGTCTTACCGTCAATATCCCTCCCCCAAACACTCTCTGCCAGACGATTACCACTCTCTACCTGCTCAGGCTCATCAGCTGAAGGATACTTGAAACCTACCTTGCCAGCGTAAATCAGCTTACCCGCATGATAAAATAGCACATAATCACCTTCATCAAGAGATGTCCAACGGTCACGAAGCGAGCTCTTCAAAGCCCATAGCTTAACGACGCCAGTATCATAACGTCCAAGGATCTTTTCCTTAAGCGAAGAATCCCGAATGTCCAGTTCATTAACATTGACGCCGTCCATTACGCTTCTTTTAATGTTCTTATAGAAACCAGGCGCGAGAAATATCTTCATCCCTCTTCACTC
>Ga0209725_1002347_pt1 | contig 10213 bp, 10 predicted proteins | sample I18A1metaG_FD_184145 | JGI IMG/M metagenome (GOLD analysis project Ga0209725, IMG submission 184145) | Lake sediment bacterial and archeal communities from Gulf of Boni, Indonesia to study Microbial Dark Matter (Phase II) - ​I18A1 metaG... | ecosystem: Environmental > Aquatic > Freshwater > Lake... | reverse complement strand
ACTTTCCAGAGTATCCGAGGGAGCATTATGTGATCTGATACAGTCATCTTCGTCTCCGTCTCAACGCGCTGCGAGTGCAACAATAAGGAACTAGATCATGCGATACGAGGGAATCGTTCTACCCATCCCTTGTTGCCTCTAGGGATAGTCTTAGTGCGATGTATGCGTGTGGGAGCGGGAACATGGTCTCGGATGAAGGAAGAGCGAGATGGGCCGGATCGTATTCAATTAAATAATTAAGTGAATCCTGCCTCTTTGAGGCCACCTTTGGCTTTGGAGCTTCCTCTATTTTCTGGGTAATGGGGCAGCCGGAGTGGGCTCGTACATGGATAGGTTCAAACATCGAACCTAGGCGACCGTGGTCTAGTTTGGAATTGTTGAAACAGATCCGAACCTTTCAGGAACAGCAGTTCACAGATGTTGAACCGCCCGTATGCAATAAGGTAATCAAGTGAATCCTGCCCGGAGTTGCCTATGCGCTATCTCTATTTGCTTAGGATGGGGATACATTGGAGAGGCGACCCAATAGATGGACTGGAAGCAGGTCAATGAACGTTTTGTGAATCCAGCCGTCTCTGCTTGGCGGGCAGGCAAGATCCGAGAGGCCGATACCATTTTCAAGCAAGGCTTGGCGGCTACCGGCAATGATGGCTACGTGGCATTGAGCTATGCACATTTCCTCGAAGGTTGTGGCCGACTGAAAGAAGCAGAAGAGATGTTCGAGATCGCTTTGGAGAGGTTGCCTATCCTGGAATTCAAGGAAAAGGCGAAAGTGGGCCTGGAAAGAGTCACCCGGCGCTTCGGAGTATCTGCGCCGCATGTTATGGCCACCGGCACGCAACCATCACATTCAGATTCTAGGAAGAAGTATCCTGCTGAGTACCGAACTGAAGATGGTAGATGGGTTCGAAGCAAGAGTGAGAAGATAATCGCGGATTGGCTCTACAACAACCGTGTAAGATTCGAATATGAGCGGAAGGTAGTCGAAGGGGTAACCTGCGATTTCTATCTCCCAGATATGGACGTATACATTGAGTTCTGGGGAATCGATAATGAAGCATACAGAAGATACAGGAGAAAGAAAGAAGAGGTCTATTCGAAGCTTGGGCTCAGGCTCTTCTCTTTGAATGACGCTGATCTCAAGCATATAGATGATGTCCTCAGGTCCAAACTGAAGCAGCCGGCCACCCCGTTGCGCTCGGAGCCCGCTGTCTTAGACTTCTCGACAACTATCTCACGTGCTCCAGCGCCGTCCAAGGACAAGTGGTTGAACCCAACAGATCCGAACGTTGTATCCTATCTTGACGCGGGAAAATATGTCGGTCATATCAAGACTGTTGAAGGAAGAATTGTCAGCACAAATAAATCTGCTAAGAACACCATATTCCTGAACTTCCACAAGCCCACAAAACAGTTCTTCAGCGGCAGCATACTCATCACAGTAATCTTCGGAAAAGACATCAAGAAATTTCCATTTGATCCGGAGACTTTCTATCGCGGTAAGGAAGTCAGAGTGACGGGACGAATTGAACACTACGGAACTGACCAAAGAATCGTTGTTCGTGCTCCTTCACAGGTGGAGGTTAGCTCGCGCGATGACAGTAGCCTTTATCTCTCTCAGAAAGCAGAAATAGATGTGGGGTCTGATTTGAGCCGAGATACTATGAAACTCAATCCTGTCGGTCAGGTGTCACTTGGAGCAAAGAGTATCAAAGTTATTCTCAACCTCAAGGAAATTGACCATGCTGCCGCATCAGGTGGAATAGCAACATTCTACGTGAACCTCGAGTACCTGAAGCAAGTTCTAGACGGCAAACTGACTGCCACTCAGATCGCTCAACTTGTCCCCAAATAGCTCAGTCAGATAGAGGATAATGTCATTCAGTTCGGATCTACGGCCCGCCGCTTGTGGCAATGATGCCACTTGGTGCCTGTCTCTCTCGATCTAAGCCTTCTACTTCTGGTATTTACGCGGAATCGAGTTCGCTGAACCATACTTCTTTTTTCAGACATACAATATCAGCAGACACAAATTCGAGAATATGGAACGTTTCTTCCTCCAGGATTTCGCCTGATAAAGTGATTTGTGTGTTCCCACTACGGAATACACCAATAGTGGTGTTGTATGTCTAATCCGTATTTTCCAGTCTTTTTTCGTATAGTAGTCGTCTCGTCGTCGGTTTCGTTCGTCGTCGGTCGTCGTCTTGAGAAAAGTCAGTAATTTGTGTGTGTATACCTTGGTGCGAACATCGTGATTTGAACCACTAGATTAGCGGTTTGTGTGAACAGACTTGCTTCAGACCTTATGCAGAAAGGAACCGGTTTGAGACCTTGCGGTGCAACGAACTGATAGGGTTGGCCTTCCCAGTCATCCATTCGATGTGAATCCTCACTACCGCCGTGTTCTCGACGTTTCTATCCAGAATGGGGACGTGATTATCGCCTGGAACGTATTTACCGATCAGCATTTCCAAGATTCGTCTCCTCTCAGCAATCTCCTCGACAAACTCGGCTTTTCCAAAGCACATGACGCTTTCGTAGATCTGGGTGACGCCACAGCCTTGCTCCCATGTGACCTGAGGTCCAGGCTCATCTACCAAGAAGCAGACGCGAGGATTGGCTCGAAGCGCCTCCATCTTCTTTCCTTCATGTCCACTGTGGAAACATATGCACCCCTCAGCAAAGACGTAGTTGACGGGGACCACGTACGGGCCATCCTCCGTGCTCAGTCCCAATCGACCCACCGCCATTCGGTCCAGCAAAGCCTCCATCTTTCTAGGATCCTTTATGGTTCGATCCTTGCGGCGCGGGTTCGTTCTCATGTAATATGCCTCAAACTGACCCCTACTTTAATGTTGGGAAAGATTTCGCGCGCGTAAATTCACATGTGAGTGAAATCACGTGTTTTTGGTTGCATGTTTTCTGTTGTTTCAGTAGTTGAAGGAAGAGGGGGTTTGGGGATTCTTCTCCCAACAATAGTCGTCGTCAGAACCGTCGTCGTATGGAATCAATAATTGTGTGTGTATCATATGGTGTGGCCGTCGCGATTTGAACCGTAGTTTCATTAGTCTTGGTGGTTGTGCATCATATAGTGCGGGAGATGGAACCTGAACCATCCACTGTCTTCTGCCTTCGTTGTTTCGCTGTTTAGATCTAAAAAGCAAGCAATTAAGAGTAGACGGCTATTGCGAACTAGAGTTAGAGGCATTGGAGACGAGCTTCGCTATGGCCAGACGGAATGTCAAGAACGATTGGAATGATGCCGTGGAATCTTGGGCGGATTTTGTGAGGTGTCGTAAGGACTATTACAGAGACGAATTGAACAATCCGGCCTCGTTCAAGCTCATCGGGAACCTTCGGGGTCAACTTGTATTAGACCTGGCTTGTGGCGAGGGATACAACACCAGAATGCTGGCAAGAAAAGGTGCCAAAGCCATTGGAGTAGATTTCTCGAAGGAAATGATTAGAGTCGCAGAGGAGGAGGAAGCAAAAGAAAGGCTAGGCATATGCTATCGCCTGTTAGATGCATCCCAGCTTAAGGATCTACCAAACGAACATTTCGACATAGTCACTTGCTTCATGTCTCTTCAAGACATCGAAAACTGTCAGAAGGCAATATCTGAAGTGGCAAGGGTTCTGAAAAGGCATGGTCGGTTCATCTTCTCGATTCCGCATCCGTGTTTCGAGACAATAGTCGTAGATGATCGGAGAATAGGCGCGACGAGGAGGTACTTCAAGTCAGTAAGATACACTGTTCAATGGAAGAGTAAGAGACTTCTAAGGCCATTCAAGACCACCGCTTTCCATAGGACACTAACTGACTATTCCAACGCACTTTTCAGGAACAAGCTTCTCATTTCGAGAATTGTTGAGCCGATACCTACAAGAAAAGGGCTGCGAAAACATTGTCAGCTCAGAGAAGTCTTGATGAGACCGCAGTCGATGATCGTTGAATGTACGAAAATTCACGCGCGGCCCCGGGTTCCAGCGGACACTGCCCATCAGAAGGTATAACTCATTCTCTCTCGCGGATCCCTGGTGTCATGTGAGTTCCATCGTCCGATGGCTTGTAGTTTGGCGACGAGTCGAAGGACGCTCCAGCACCGAACACTGCCATTAGCACGGGTACTAAGTACCTGGCAATCAAGATCCTACTGCAAGAGATATCACGTTGGAAACATGCAATGCAGACTCCTTGAAACGAGTATGTTGACACTTTGCAGCTCTCTTCACAGCTTTAGAGAGTCAGGGCGAGTGTGAAATGAGTGACATAGTGCTCTGATGTGGCTCATTTTACTTCAGTGCCGCCTCCACCTTTCCGACAAGATCAGGCGGGAGGTCCGTCGCCTTCCAGCTCGTGAGGTCAAGGCCAATGATCCTAATGTAGCCGTCACAAAGTAGCTCACCGTCATGTGTTCTCTGAATTTCAAAATCGTATCGCATGGTCTTGTCAGTCTTCTCGCCTAGCCGCAGCGCAACAGCAACAATATCCCCGAACCTGGCCGGTGCCTTGTATTTGCAGAAGGCCTCTATGCGGGGAACGGCAATCCTGTACCTCTCGTTCAGTTTCTTGAAGGTGAAGCCTAGGGAACGGTAGAGCTCCTCCTCCGCGGCTTCGACATATCTGAAGTAGTTGGAGTAGTGAACGACCCCTAGGGCGTCAGTGTCTACCCAACGAACAGTAATATCAGTGCGAAAAACCATTACGGATCACGCTTTGACACTACCAGATCTTGCAGTGCCTATGAAGCTTTATGCCAAACGGTTCACACGGACGGAATCAGTTCGTCGGTGAGATGAGAACTTCTGAGGGATACAGAAGAGCTGTGATCAGAAACGCAACAGATCAGTGCCTGAGCCGCTAGTAATACGACCGGACTTGCTGGAAGGTTTGCAGCATGGTCACCGCAATAGTCCTAGAAAGATCTTGCGTTGGTGTCCATCTATCTGAAAGCGATCTCCCAAGACTTCCTTTCAGGATGTACTTTCCGTGTGAAACTGCCTTGCGGCAAGGCCGCTATCACAACCTCGACCATGACGTAAGTTTCGTTTCCTTCAACGAGGTGCCCTCCCAAAATAAGGATCTCTTCGTTGATGACCTTTGATGCAGTAATATGTGCGTGGACGTGGATTTCGTTGTCCGTTCTCCTGCAGATGTTTCCTGAAACGTTGAGTATCTCGAGTGGTCCCTCCACAAGCCTGTAGAGCCTGTCTGTCTCTGAGATCGGGAATCTTGATGGGAAGATCTTGAGGTTACGGAATCTAGCCTTACGCAAGCTTCCGACAACAGATAGTATGACGCCTGCAGAAATCTCTTCCCTTTCCGCGAGAACTTCGATGCTTTTCAGCAGGTCTTCACCAGGATCTATGCGGGCAACGACTATCTTCCAAGTGTCGGTCGTGATTCGCTGTATAGGTTCTTTCATCAAGATTCACACATCGTGTTCTGAGGGCTCGAAATAGTTCCACTGAGGTATTCGACCCATCTCTGATCGGTGCGAGAGGTTGCCAGAATTCTCTGTCTAATGCCAATTATGTCCTGAACCATTTTCTGGTCTGCGTTTGGAATCGTTTGTGTGGCAGACTGTAAGTAGATCCCACCTGCGCCGAGGCTCATGTACGCCAGAACATAGTTCGTCAGTCTCTTGCTGGGGTTAGGCCCAAGACGGTCCAATTGAATGCCATCACTCTTCATTGCGGAGAACATGGTCCTATACAGGTCCCACCCATGCGTTCTCTTAACGCTCTTATGCCACACGTATAGTGGGTCGCTCTCAAATTCCCTGTCATACTCGTTGGCTTCCTGTTCGTAACCGAGGTCTCGGATAACCTCAACCGCGACCATTATGGGAAATGGAGACTTGTGATTGGCCCACCAGTCGCTGGGCCACCCTGCAGATATGGATCCCGTGAAGAGGTTGACTAGTTCCTGCGCGGATATGACAAGACACCAGCGGTTCTTCTCAAAGTTCCCAGCTTCAATACCCATTTCTCCTGATGCGGTCCATCCTCCAATGCCGCCCGGCGGCCCCTGCTTGACCATGCATCTTATCGGAAGATACTGAATAGGTTCATGGCTCAACTTCGTTTTCAGTTGATCGTACACGCTCTCAATGTATGGAAAGAACCAGGAGACATCGTCTCTCAGATCGCTGTAGATTTTGAACCGCACCGAGGAATAGCGAGAGGTGATGCCTTCAGCTACTGGCTTGTCTTTCGATTCTGTCTGAATTGTGCCTATAGGAAGATACGCCTCGATCTCCTTTCTATGATGACCAGCTACAGATATCTTTGTCAGTCCTTTGGACAGGCACCATTCGTCTTCGTTGTCAAACTGAGACTCAGCAACCAGAGGAATGGTTCCGGACCGTACAAGATTGTCACTCCAATCTTCCATTGTATAGGCCTTCTTGGCCTGCCAAACGACAAGCAGCCGCTGATAGTTGGTGAAGGTGATCTTGTCTATTGGAGCACCACGACACAGCACGTGACATCTCATCCCTATGTCTGAAGACGATGACTGCAATTCTGAGCCCTATGCCACACACTTCACAGATGCGTGCACTTGTAATGCCAGTCTTAAGGACCGCGCGCTCATTTCCCTTTGCCTGCCCAAACAATTTCTGTAGGCATCAAGTGCCCTGCACGCATGAACTCTCTACCTATGCCCTCGAACCTGAGTTCCTGAAGGTATGGCATCAATAGGACTGGCCTGCATCCGCCGAGCAACGAAGGCAAACGTCTGTACACCCACCCGTATAGTTTCATGTTGTCATACCATTTGGAACCTTCGCTCAAACCAACCAATACCATTCGACCGGTAGGCTTCAAAAGTCTCTTGAACTCTGAGAGAACTCTAGGTATAGTAGCCGTATCGATCAAATCAAGCGTGTAGCTGCTGAACACCAAATCGAAAATGGCGTCAGAGAACGGAGCGTATTCCATGTCACCAAGAACCAAGTTAACCCTGCTGGACAGATTGTGCCTACGCAGAACTCGTTGCGACTTATTCGTCATCTTCCTGGAAATGTCGAGCCCATAGACTTCTCCAGTGTTCCCCATTTTCTTCGCGAATTCCACCAGAGTCTTCCCAGCTCCAAACCCAGCCTCCAAGACAACAAAATTCTCCCTCACATTTGCGATGTCCAGGGCTTTCTTCAGCGAATCTTTTTCGAATCGAGTCAGAAGACCATAGATGTGACTCAGAGAATCATACAGACTACGAATCTTCTTCCCAGAAAGGGCAACACGATTCTCTCGCGTCACCGATATCCCTCCCTAGAGTGCGTTACAAGCCAGTGGTCTTCACTTCAACATGCGTGCAACCTTCGGGTAGATCCTGAAGCATTTCTCACCGCCCACATTCCCGCGCAGTCGTGAAGAGTGCTTTTTCCTATGCCACATCTGCTCTCTCCCTCTCCTGCTGAACGCACCTACGCGGGCAACTTTCGCATATTCTCTTGTGAACGAACTGCGACAGCGATATCCTTGTGAAGACCCAGAAAAGAGTCATCAAGATAATGAATGAATCCACCTCAATGCTTCGCAGCTGGCTATCCAGGCCAAGGAGAATGAATGTCATTCCGAGTATGAAGGACGCGCCCATTGTGAACCTGAGTAAGCTATTTCGACTATTGGAGAGGGGCATGAAGAGACCTAGCAGTGTGGCTGCAACGCCTAACTCAGTCAGGATCCACATTCTTTGCGCCGGACTCATTCCAGCGGAATATGCGGCTATCAATGGAATGGAGATGAGCGCCCCTGTCAACATGCCTGTGCACCCGGCGCAGAAGCTTCTTCCTCCAAGGTGAAGCTCGTGCCCAGAGAATCCCTCACATTTGGGGTGATGTGTGAGAGTCGCGTGCGGCATCCACGCTGAGTCCTTGTGACCACATGCCTTTGTGCATGCACTCGGAAGGAGGGCTGCGATTGATCCCATGACGCAGAGGGTCACGTAGAACGAGAAGATGATTCCTCTATTCCAAGTAAGGTCTTGAGCGACCAGAGTAGAGGTCGGGAATGCTAAGACTACGCATGCTCCAGCGAGAGAGAGAATCAGAAGGCAGAGTCTCAAGAGGTCTGGGAGGAAGAGTCGGCCCACGGTTAACCCGACCTAGAACAGACTTCTCAGCTGACCCAGGAGTGCTCTATTCGCCATGTATCTATAGGTTCTTCTCTTGAGTTGATTTGATGAGATGATTCCTGTCAGACGCCTTCTCCAAGATCCGTAGAAGCCGCGATAGCACTTATACAACTCTTCATACAGTTCAGCTCTGGAAAGCTTTTCCGTGGCCATGATCGGGTGGATCATGTCGTAGTTGGCCCAGTTCGGATCTTCAATCCAACCATTCTCCTTCGCTGTCTTGTAGATGTCAGTTCCGGGGAAAGGTGTCAAAACCATGAAGATTGCCAGATCCGGATCAACGCTGTCTGCGAATCGCCGTAGGCTCTCTATTGATTCGGTCGAATCCTCACGATTGCCTATGATGAATGTCAGCTGGGAGAATATGTCATTCTCCTTCAGCAATCTCACTGCGCTTCGAGTCTGGCCTGGCTCGATGCGCTTGTTGAAGGACTGGAGGGTGGCTCCGTCATGGCTTTCGGCGCCTAGGAGCATCCAGCGCAGTCCGGCTCTTCTCATCTTGGGCAGCAGCTCCCGATTCTCGACCACGTCATCACACCTAGCCTGCACGAACCATCTGATCTCGTCCGCAAGGCCTCGCTGTAGGATTTCGTCACATAGTCTGCTGGCTCGTTCTCCAAGCATGAAGTTGTCATCTGCCAGCCATATGAACCTGCTATTGTACTCTCGGAAGAGACGTTCCATCTCGTCAGCTATCCTCGCAGGGGACTTCGATCTATAGGTTCCACCCCAATGCCTCCACTGCGTGCAGAACGTGCAGCGATGAGAACATCCTCTTGAACCCTCGATTATCGAGTATACGGTGTTCCGTCCAGCCATCATTGAGAAGTGATACTGGTTCATGACATGTCTGACATAATGATAACCGGGAAAAGGCAAAGTGTCAAGATCGCTGATCACAGGCTGCGCGGCTGTGTGGACGACCTCTTCCTCTCTCCTGAAGGAGATTCCTTCAACATCCAAGAGATGAGTCCCCCTAGCCAAAGCCAAGACGAGATTTGTGAAGCTTTGTTCACCTTCACCTCGAACCACCACATCGATCTCTGGATATTGCTCTAGACTCTCTTGAGCCATTGACGTAAAATGTTGACCTCCAGCAACTGTCACCGTATTGGGCTTCACGTGCTTCGCTAAGGCCAATGTTCGAGCCACGACGTAGGCGTTACAGGTAGCCAATCCGCTTGACGCCACGATGTCAGGATCGAAGTGTCTGATGCGGTTCTCCAGATCGACCCAATCCATAGACTCAGCTTGGCAATCAACAACCTCTATCTCCACACCGTTGACTTCCCGTTCGAGGTATGCTGCGAGCTGAAGGATTCCAAGAGGGGGAGGAAGATACTCTCCCATGAGGAACCAGAAGCGCTTCGGGGGCTCTATGAATAGAACTCTCATCTCATCACTGATTGGAACCTAGAGCGAAAGAGATCGGCCAAAGCTTTTAAACGGAACACCGCTCAACCTTCGTTGACGGAGCGAGTCCCATGGTTTACTGCTCTAACTGCGGTGCCAAGAACGAGGATGAGGCGCGAGTGTGCGTACAGTGCGGAGAACGTCTGTACGGTCGTCGATTTGGAAGAACGAAACGGGAGGAAGAGATGTGCTTCGGCCTACCCTCTTACTGGGGAGGAATCATCATAGGGGTCATCGTAGTCCTCTCTGGGTTGACATTGCTTCTACGGCAGGTGTATGGGATAACCCTCGAAACTTGGCCTTTCATCGCGATATTCATCGGAGTACTCATAATCGCCGGAGCAATTATGGCAAGCCTCAGAAGAAGAGAACCCGCCAAATCGTGATACTCTCCCTCATCGAGGCCTCACCCTCTTTTCAGCTTCCATGGGTCTAAAAGTTCTGACCCTTCCGCCACCTTCTCAACATTTTCAGGTAGTTACCGCCAACCCGGTGAACCTCATCTGCCGCATCTCTTGTCGTCCAAACATTCTTCGAGAGTTCTCGTGTCGGCTTCCGTTCCCCTGAGATGTATTTGGCGCTCATGCTGATTGCAAGGTCATGTCTCCCTGATGGGAACCTGATTGGAAATACCCCAAGGTATTTTGGCTCGTGAAC
>Ga0209725_1002343_pt1 | contig 10218 bp, 10 predicted proteins | sample I18A1metaG_FD_184145 | JGI IMG/M metagenome (GOLD analysis project Ga0209725, IMG submission 184145) | Lake sediment bacterial and archeal communities from Gulf of Boni, Indonesia to study Microbial Dark Matter (Phase II) - ​I18A1 metaG... | ecosystem: Environmental > Aquatic > Freshwater > Lake... | reverse complement strand
ACTCGCACGTGCACGTCGGCATGAAAAGCGGCTTCGACGTTCACGATTTCGACCACAGGATGAGGATCGCTCTCCAGAGAATGCGAGAGAACAGACGCGTCTCGTTGCATAATCGTCTGAAGATCTTGAAGTTTCTTGACTATCAGGAGACGCAAGGCGTCGGCATCGCAAGGCGCATCAAGTACGTTTTCAACCTGGCTAGGCTGACCAGCATGCTAGGCGGGAAGGCCTTCGAGAAAGCGGCTAGGAGTGACCTCGAAGCCGCGATTAGAGAGCATGGGCGTCTGGGCCTCTCGGAGGAGAGCGACACCACTTTCCGAGTGATGGTGAAGCGATTCTACCGTTGGCTGAAGGATCCCAATGATGAGGAGTATCCGCCAGAAGTAAGATGGCTCAAGGGGACAGTCAAGGCGAACCGGAATCACCTGCCCGAGGAGCTTCTCACACAGGACGAGGTGATGGCCTTGATCAAAGCTGCGAGATCAACAAGGGACCGAGCCTTCATCGCGATGCTCTACGACAGCGGCGGCAGAATAGGAGAGGTGCTCTCGCTCCAACGCAAGAACATCCTATTTGACGAACACGGAGCCGTTGCCATCGTGGAGGGCAAGACGGGGCAGCGAAGAGACCGCCTTATCCTCAGCCTGCCGTTTCTGGCTGAATGGTTGAATGATCACCCTGACAAGCGTCCTGATGCGCCGCTCTGGATCCACCAGAGACAGGGCTGCCACCAACGGGGCATTGTACCCATGGACTATGCGTCAGCGCGAAAGCTGCTAATGAGAGTCAGAGATACCGCTGACATCAAGAAGCGGGTCAACCCACATGCTTTTCGCCACGCTAGGGCGACTCATCTAGCGAACATTCTCACGGATGCCCAAATGAAAGAGTACTTCGGCTGGACCCAAGACTCGAAGATGGCTGCCAGATACGTTCACCTGTCCGGACGAGATGTCGACGGCGCAATATTGCGAGCGCACGGCCTGCAGTCCAAGGTAGAACAGGATACACCGAAACTCACCGTCGTCACCTGCGTCCGCTGCGGATTGCAGAACAGCACCGTCAACAAGTTCTGCAGTCGATGCTCGATGCCCCTCGACCTCAAGACCGCGCTAGAGATGAAAGAGAACCTATCCAAGAAGTCGGATGAGGAGATGCAGAAGATGCGTGACGAACTCGACGAGCTCAGATTCGCCGTTAGACTTCTCCAAGACGCGTCGGGATACCGCGTGGAACCGCTCAAACAACGCAACCAGACCTGACAAAGCGTCGATGCGGAAATAGCGCTCACGCTAGCCAGCATGGAAAGTCGTATTGAATGTACAATCTTTGTACTGGAGAACCTGGCATGAGGACCCACAATCAACCGTGGGGGTGGAGATCCACGGGGAAGGCCCAAAATATTGTTTCTGTGCATGGAACGACGATGTTTCTGTCACGAAACATTAATATACCATGCGCCAGGCTAACCTAGATCTCATGACAAAGAAGATTGGAACAACATCGTTCGCTCTAAGACACAAATGGATCCCAGCGCTATTTATCACATTGGTCATCCTGAGCGCATTTGCAGTAAGCCCTGCCTACTCACAAGATTCGACCACGACCACGGTGTCGCCAGACCCATCAAGCGTGGCCATCGGAAGCACAATAACATACACTGCGACCGTAACCGATACCTCAGCATCTCCAACGGCTCCCGTTGGTTCCGTGAGTTGGGGTGATGCTAACGTCGGTGGCAGCTTTAGTGACTCGGGTTCGTGCACATTGGCCGCATCGGATGCAACGTCTGCCAGCTGTGCCATCGTTTACACTCCGCCCTCCGTCGCGACAACCGTGACAATTACGGCGACCTACAGCGGAGATGTAGGGTACTTGGGTAGCTCAGGGACATCAACGCTAACAGTCAGCCTACGTACCACAAGCACAACCGTATCACCAAACCCGTCGACGGCCATAATTGGAAGCACCATAACCTACACAGCTACCGTAGCGGACATTTTCCCCGGCTCAGCGTCCACTCCTACCGGTGCTGTGAGTTGGGGTGATGACGGTAAGGGTGGCAGCTTCAGTAGCAGCGGTTCATGCACGGTAGCATCCGGTTCGTGTACGACAACTTACACGCCGCCTGGCGCTACTGGTTCAGTGACGATAACCGCAACCTATGGTGGCGACACTACACATTCTGGTAGTTCAGGCACTTCAGCGTTAACGGTGAATCTGCGCACTTCCAGTACGACTGTGTCTCCGAGTCCATCCTCGGTGACGATTGGGAACACAATTACATTTACAGCTACCGTTGCGGATACCAGTTCAGGTACTTCGTCCACTCCTACGGGTGCTGTAAGTTGGAGTGATGGCGGCAAGGGTGGCAGCTTCAGCAACTCCGGTTCGTGCACATTACTCTCAGGGACCTGCAGCACAGTTTACACTCCACCAAGCGCCCCTGGTTCGGTCACCATTACAGCAACGTACAGCGGCGACCCTACCCATGCAGGAAGCAGCGGTACTTCATCTTTGACGGTGCTGAGACCCGCTCAAGCCACGCAGAACCTAATCAAGCTCGTCGATTCCATGAATCTCCCTCGTGGAATCACAAACAGTCTAGACGCCAAACTACGAGCAGCAATAAACTCGCTCAATAGAGGAAATCCGACACCTGCAAAGAACCAGCTGAACGCATTCATCAACGAGGTCAAGGCTCAGACTGCCAAGGCTCAGACTCCCAAGAAGATAACAAGCGCACAGGCAGCGCAACTAATCGCAGCAGCAAGTGACATCATTAAGGCCCTCCACTAGAATCGAGCGCTCCTCAGTCTCTCCTCCCTATCTTTTTTCTTCCTAGGCAAGATGAGATACAATCCCCCATGGCACTCGGTTTCATGCGCCGGAACGAGATAGCACTGAGCGTTCACGATTTGAGACTTTGGACGCCGTTCGCACCCGCAGACTCGCAGTACTGTGACCAACGTGGAACCAGGATACTCCGAGAACCTTGACAGCGCTCACGCTAGGGGTTCCTGTGTTGCGACGATGTGGAAATAGCGCTCATGCTGTCCGCAGTCGCCGGGCATGATTGCACGGTACGACCTCAGGGCTGAAGGCCAGATGGTCCCGAATCCAAATCCCAGAGAGGAAAGACTGGATCCGAAGACAATTGACGCAAAAGCAGGCCAGTAGCCATCATCTCCCGGGTACGTTGCCTGAAACAGTACGTTGAACGGCCCTTGAGGTCTCAAGGTGAAACGAAAAACTCCACTTTCATCGGTAACCGTGCTTCCGATTGAAACGATGGCTGGCTCGAGAGGAATAATCTCGCGGGCCACTTCGGGTGGGGCAAGGAATACGATGTCAAAGTACCCGCTGCCCTTCGAGACCGGGGAGACCCGCGCTGCAAAAGTCAGCGTATAGGTCGCACCCGGATTCACCGGGAAGGCAGCCGAATTGATCGCTGCCGTCTGTGTGGGTGTTGCCGTCACATGCAGCATCCGCCCGCTGCCTCGGTCGCTCCGTTCGAGGCGAACTGTTCCATTGCCCCAGAAACTCCAGCCCTCCAAACCGCGGGTGAACTCCCAGTTCGGCACGCGGTTCACAGTCTCCTTGCCCTCGACATAGCGGACCTCGTAGAGAACAAAATCCGCTGTCCCCGCACAGCCGCACTCAGTATTGACCCGGAAGCCGACATCGGCTTGCGTCGAACCAGCAGGAACAATCCCTGCCAGAATGTATTCTGAGAAGAGCCCTGGGCCGTCGATCGGCGTAGCCGCTAATTCAACAGACGCGCTGGCGAGGGGCCGACCTGCGGCATTGACGAGGGTTCCGTTTGCCTCGAGAGAACCATCCGCAGCTGGCGCGCCAACCGAAAGCCTAAGGGCGGTTCGCGTGCGGAAGTAGCGAAGAATCAAATGGGTGAAAGTGGAACGGTCAGTTTCCGGCAGGACGCGGTCCGGGCGGTCGTGCCACGACGCGAAGATTATGTGGTCTGGTCGGCCGCCTGCTCGGGCCTCGTACGTCACCATGCGTTCTTCAGCGTGCGCAAGCCACTCTTCGTCGGAAACATCGTCGGCGTCGCCCATGTAGAAGATGCCAAACTCTATACCTCGATCACGCGCAAAACTTTCCAACTCTCTTGCCGCCTCAGGCCAATCAGGTCGTGAAAAGTCCAAATCTAGATGGAAGAAAGCTAGGTTGGAACCGGTGACAGCGCGGTAGACATTCAACCAGTTCTTATACTCCTCGGTGTCCACATCCTTCCATAACGGTTCATCCTCGCCGACGATGATGTCCGGGAATATGCTCTTGATGGCTGCGACGTAGGTTGCCACCTCTTGGGCGACGCGTTCGGCTGGCCAGCGACAAGCGTTCGGCCCAGAGTAGAGACTCCCAAATGCGAAAGGTTCGTCGAGCGCAACGAAACGCACGATCCCCCCTGCCTCCTTGATGCGGCGCGCTATACGCAGGCCCTCCTCAGGTCCGAAAAAGCCTTCCACACCTCTTCCACAGGTTTCAGTTGGGACGAGCGGGCTAGCTCCGAACGCAATCGCGATCCCGCGGCGATTTAGATCAGCGACCACTTGCCGGAGTTCTGCGTCGGTCGCGAAGTTGTGCCATGGAAAGTCGGAAACCCATCCTCCATAAAGCTCAAAGACATGCACGCGCTTGGCCGCGTTAGGCCATGGAGCATCTTCCTCGAAAAGATCCATGAAATCCAGCGAACCTCCCACGCCGAAGTTTCGAGGCATCGGGTTGAACCAGACGACCGGTCTTTCAGTGAAGGTAAGCGGCGTAGTAGCGGTCTCGGTTCGGGGTAGCGGAGTAGCCGTCTCGGTTCGAATAACCGTTTGCGTTGTTGGCTGGAGCTCAGTCGGTGGGCGTGTGGTGATGAATGCGTAGAAGAACGCTGTCAATGCTAACAGTAGGACGACTGCGACAAATCCGGTTTTTCGTCTCAAGTCAGAACGCTCCGTACCCAATCAAAATGTCACATCGCCTCGGCGTGGTGGTAATCAGTATCGCGGCCGTTTAGTCACTGGTGGTGGGTGGTCGCCTCCATTTTTCTTGTTGGTCCTGAACTCGAATGTGGTCGCATCTGTCCATTTGTTGCTGGGCCCACGCTTTGGCGAATGTACTATACGGGGAACTCAACCGCGAGCCTTGATTCAAACTTCCAATCGTCCAGGCTGGACTGGATAATGGATAGCAGGCTCCTTGCTCTTTCAGGGTCGATCATCAAGAAGACTCTGGCAATATGCAGGCAGAAGCTCTTGCTTGAGATCAGCCTAGACCAGGTCGGGCAGCGATGAACTATGCTTCGCTGCTCGAGGTCTATGTCCACGGTCGTGTCTCCGACGTAGGCCGCCAGTCTTCGTTTGCTGTCCTCGCGCAGTGACAGATCCTTTTCCGGTATGGATCGCGCTCCGTCCAAGATCTCCGGGCTCGAGAAGCTCAGCAGCAAGTTCTCAACACCCTTCTCAACGACAGGTCCCGTCCAAGCCTCGAGACCCTTAGGTTCGGCCGCGATCTCGCTCTCCCTCCCGCGCCATCTGACCCTCCGTAGGGCTGCGTCTCCATGGGACGAGACGACGACGAGCATCTGCATCATCTGTAGCGCGTTCTCGGGTGCGTGGCCGTGGAAGTGATTGTTGAAGTAGCCAAACGTCTTCTTTGCTTTTCCAGTCGCCTCGCGGACTCCTGGGACCCATTCTTCCAACTGTTCCTGCGTGTATCGGTAGTTGAACCAAGGCTTCGTGCCCCTTCCGTGCCATCGGAGATACGCGATGTCTGATGTGACATGGACCTCTGGTGGAAGCAGCGGCTCATCCACTATCGTGTAGGCAACATGATGCTCTCTCAAGAGCTTGAACGTCTCTTCGCGAAGCCAAGAGCCATGTCTAAACTCTACAGCGAAGCCGCCCGAGGCTCCACATCCCGAACCCAAGGCTTGTGCTTTGGTCCATTCGACAACCGTAGGAGAGATACTGCCTTTTGGGATTCGATATAACGGTGTTCCTTTCGGTCAGCGAAATCCCGGGCACGAGCCAGGTTAATGTTCCACAGGCAAGGAATGCAAAGAAGTTCGAAGAAGAAGATGTGGTTCATCATCGTCAGCACATAACACATTAGGGTCGTGATGTTTTGAGGAATCAAAGGGAGTTTGTCAGGCATCCATGATGACGCCTAGGGAGAGATGGTATAGGGTATCGTCTCATCCTGCCAAGTGGCCGGATAGAGTGTGCAAGGAATTTGTCGGCGGCTTTGGTACTTCCTCGATTTTGGATCAGAAGCCCTACGGCCTGAAGGCGATAGCAGATCATGTAGGCGTGCCCCAATACGCTGACCCCCAACCAGATCCTATATGGGGCTACACCAGGGTCGACGAACGCATTCTGGACAAGTTCAAGTGCGATTTCAGGTATCTCCCCGTGACCAGCTGGAGTCCCTACGGCGACCCGAGGGATTGGCGGTATCTTCCAAACGGGTGGATTCAAACAGGCTGCGGCGTTTTGTGGAAGCCGGGCTACGGTGTGAGCAGGCAAGGCGTTCAACGCATGATGGTAGCGCCGGACGATGAGCAGCCGGGAGCGAAATTGAAGACATTGAAGGATATAGAACAATACCCTTACTGGCCCAGAACCGAAGACAAGAAGACGCGGCTGGCCTTGGAGGAGAAGGCGGCCGAGGCGCGCAGGATCGCTAAGAGGATGCATGAAGAGACAGATTATGCAATATCGGGCGGAGCGTTCGGATATTCTGCAGAGCATCACTATCGCGTTCGCGGTTTCGGTGAGTGGCTCATGGACATTAGGAGGGACCCCGAGTTCTATCACGCCTTCGCCACAAAGTTATGGGAGATAGGCAGGGACCTCGCAGAGATCTATCTTGGTCAAGTTGCCGACTACGTTGATAGAGTGAGCGTGACGCCGGGTGATCTGGGAACACAACGCGGGCCGATGATCTCTCTTGAGGATTTCAGGAAGTTCGTCCTGCCCTACGTGAAGAAGAGTCTTGCGGTTGTGAGGAAATATACGGAGGCCCGAACCTATGCCCATGCATGCGGCTCGATCCACCTCTACATCAAGGACCTCGCGGAGGCAGGATTAGACATGATAGGCCAACAGATCACACCGTACACGTTCCACATGGAGCCTGAGAGGCTTCGCAGAGACTACGGAGGAATGATGACTTTCTGGGGCGGCGTAGACACGCAAGCGGTCTTGGTTAGATACACGCCGGATCAAATCAGGGAATGGATAAGAAGGGTCATGTATGCGCTGGCGCCCGGACACGTCGTGGCCTCAAATCATGCTATACAAGGCGACGTGTCACCCGAGAACATATGGGCCGCGAGTGAGGCTGTGGAAGAATTCAGCAAGACTGTGTACGGGAACGACTAGTTAGCTTTGCGAAACCTGGGCCGGCCCGCCTGGCTACGTCTTCTCAACATACTTGGAAAGGTACGCTGTACCAGGACAAGTGATCCAAGTAGGCATAATCAGGTCAGGCCACTTCGAAGTTGTGCAGGTGGTAGTTGGATCAAGGCCATCCTAATAGTCCAACAAGCAGCTAGGAGAACCCTCACGAGAAGGCACGTGGTCCAAGAGCCGAAAGCCTGGCTGAATTGGGAATCACTAGGACATTGCTCGCGACCTCGTGAAGGACCTGATCCACAGGCGCCTAGTCTGAATCAAGGGCGGAACCTCACCAAGCGTTCTGTGAGCGAACGTCGATCTGATCGTTCCAGACTTGGTCTATCACTCTCTTCTCCAAGAACAGGCCTCACAAGAACATTGTTCCCGGGTTATGTGCTTTAGTCCATCAGCTGGATGCTCGGGCGCTCTCCTGTCAAAGCGAGGCGATATCTTGTCGAAGTTGGCTCTATTGCCGTTTTCGTAGTAGTCAAAGACGGCGTACGCACAGAAATCGCCAAGTTGCATCATCCGAGTGTCATGACGGCCGGCAAAATACGGAATGTCGACGATGTTGTCCAAGTAACCATAGTCAGTTCCCCACTTTCGAAATTGAGCGATCAACCGAAGATAGTGGTCTTGGTGTGCTCGGTCAATAATCAACAGACCTTTGGTGGGGAACCCCTGCCTGAATTGCCGCAGCAAGAAAGTGTTGAACCTTTGGCACACATCTTGGAATGTGTCGTGAAGCACTTGATCAGGAGTCTTAGCGGCCGTGACATTTATGGCCGTTGCAAAAGCAATCAAATTCGGAAACGCAGCTCCGGAGATGCACTGAAACATGCTTTCCAGCAGTTGCATCCGTCTGGCGGGAAGCCATTCCCTGAATACGCCTCTGCCATTTCGTATTTCCGTCGCGTGAAATGGTATTGTAACCTGCACCCCCGGAAAGAAGCGTGCTTGAACATCATCAACTTCTTCTGTGAGGCGATGCACCTGTCCTTCGTGGATTGCCACCCCACCTAGGACAAAGTGTCTTTGAGATGTCCATCCGTTCGGTTCCCCTGACTCGTCCAGATACAGCAGGTACATGAGTGATGCAACTCGTCAGGCGACTCCTATCCTAAAACCGAAGAAAGGCGACCCAGTACGGTTTCCCGTAACGGACCACAACGGCGGCCCTCCGAGTCGCACGTATATCAAACTTCGGTCAATCACTTAAGCGCTTCCCTTGCTCTGCGCAAGGTTCTGATGCGCAGAGTAATTCCGAATCGCTCAGCAGCTGAACCCTCATAGACCATACTCGGATCAAGCAAGAGGACGAAAAGAAGTGAAGGCAATTCGAGTACACGAATTCGGCTCCCCTGAAGTTATGCGTCTAGAGGAAGTGCCTGACCTCAAACCATCTCCCAAACAGGTGGTCGTTCGAGTGAAGGCTGCCGGAGTCAATCCTGTTGATACGTACATACGATCAGGTAGGTATTCCAGAAAGCCTGTATTACCTTATACTCCGGGCACGGACGCGGCTGGCCAGGTTGAATCAATAGGTGAAAGTGTCACCCGCGTGGCAGTAGGCACGCGTGTATACACCTCCGGGACAATAAGCGGTGCATATGCGGAACAGGCGCTCTGCGAAGAATCCCAGGTGCACTCGTTGCCGCGGCAGATATCTTACTCACAGGGCGCCGCAGTCAACACCCCTTACGCTGCGGCTTATCGTGCTCTGTTCCAACGTGCTCATGCCGTTTCCGGCGAGACTGTCTTGGTTCACGGCGCGACAGGGGGAGTTGGTATAGCCGCAGTACAATTGGCGCGCGCTGCTGGAATGAAGGTGATTGGAACAGGGGGATCGGCAAGGGGAAGAGACCTAGTAGGCGAGCAGGGAGCCCACCACGTGCTAGACCATGGAAGCCCAGACCATCTTGATGAGGTACTCGCTCTGACCGACGGTCGCGGCGTCGATGTCATTCTTGAGATGCTCGCCAACGTGAACCTTGACAGAGACCTCAAGCTTCTGGCTCTTGGAGGGCGTGTCGTGGTGATTGGCAGTCGGGGCAGGGTGGAGATTGATCCGCGCGATGCGATGAACCGTGACGCGGCGATCTTGGGCATGCTTCTCTTCAATACTCCCGAACGTGAAGCAGCCACCATCCATGCTGCGCTCATCGCAGGGTTAGAGAACGGCACGCTGCGCCCCGTCGTGCGCGAGGAGATGCCGCTGGCAGACGCACCTCACGCCCACCACGAAATAATGCAGCCGGGAGCATATGGCAAAATAGTCCTGATTCCGTGACATGGTTCACGTTGGTAGGTGTGAGGTTTCACTGTTTGGCGAAGCTTTCACCGGCTAACGAAAGTTGCAGCCATGAGCATACCTGCCGTGTTCACGAAGCCTTCGGGACAAGGGGGCACCGCCCACAGGTCGGCCCATGTCCATCCGACAGGCAAGAAGAGTCTCTGTTTGATCGAGACGTGTGCTCTAGAGCACAAATCCAGAGACTGTGCCGCGCTTGAGGTTCCATATCGTCGTCTGGAAGGCATCATCATCCCAAGACGGGTCTTGATTGTACACCCGGACTCGTGTCTGTCGTAGCACGGTTGACTAGACTCGAAGGATTCTCTTTCCGCCTTCGTAGACTGTGATGGGGCCGTCATCTGAGACTACGAAAGCGATACTCTTAGTGGATGCTGAAATCTCAGCGGCGCTTCTGTGCCTTCCCCCGTCAGCCACGCCTATCTCAGGCTTGACTCTGTCTGGCACTCGCGCCATCAGCCTGACTGACGAAGCTTTTGGCTCTCCCTCCCGACTGAC
>Ga0209725_1002342_pt1 | contig 10220 bp, 6 predicted proteins | sample I18A1metaG_FD_184145 | JGI IMG/M metagenome (GOLD analysis project Ga0209725, IMG submission 184145) | Lake sediment bacterial and archeal communities from Gulf of Boni, Indonesia to study Microbial Dark Matter (Phase II) - ​I18A1 metaG... | ecosystem: Environmental > Aquatic > Freshwater > Lake... | reverse complement strand
GCCGTACGATTCCTAGGTAATGTCCAACACCGCGAGCTTCCGAAAATCCTGAATAATGCGGAAGCGTTCGTCCTTCCCTCCTTCTATGAAGGGCATCCTAAGGCTCTGTTGGAAGCCATGGCTTGCGGGTTGCCCGTCATCGGCACAGATGTGCCAGGTATCCGGGAGATCATCCGTCATCGCGAGACCGGCTTCCTCTGCGGTACTTCTTCAGATGAAATCCGTGCGGCGATCCAGGAGACACTGAGCGATAGGGACCTGCGTACTCGCATGGCGCGCAACGCCCGGGAGTTCATCGTCGAGCACTTCACGCTGGAGCAGGTGGTGAAGATGGAGTTAGCGCTCCTGAAGGACGTGCTAAGGGAATGACCAGACAACAACCATTGCCAACTCTGTTGATGTTCCTGCAACAAGCAAGCCACATGTCTATTTGAAATACCGGAATTTCCTTTAGGGAGTCGCTGAGGCGATTCCATTTCCAGACAATCATTTTGACTTCGTCTACTGGTACGCGGTGCTGGAGCATGTGAAGGATGTGGAAAAGTCGATTGACGAAATGATCCGTGTATGTAAAATAGAGGTCTTTCAACTATTGGTTTTCTAGACTCTTGAATATTCCGAATCAACAGTACATTTTCCTAAGAAAAATATATACATATCTCATAGAATGAGATGAGAATATGGTTTTCACTTATTTGAGAAAGCTTGCGTTCAATGAGTTGGATGTTGTCTTACGGGCGGTCGCTAGTCGATTGCCCGGTGGATGTGGCATATTCGGAGACTAGTTAATAGAGCTAAATGATAGTTATGATCACAGATCTCCTTGGCTGGAGCGCGGAGCTTCAATGGCGTTTACTCGCTGGATGAGCATGTGGGGTGCGCCTTGGTACGGATGGGCCAGCCACCTATTTAGGGCGCTTACTACACGCTTGAAGAAGCAACGCGGGATCTACTACATTATAGAGTCACGTGACTGGTCGATCCGTCGCGACGGTGAAGTCATCATAGGTAATCTGCGCCGGTTGCAGCCACAGATTCCTTGCGCCATCACTACCACTAGCAAATGGCTTCATCACCAAGTCATACACTTCGGCTCTATCTGGTGCTTTGTGGCCAATATCAAGCAAACCCACCGTAGTAATCGCCTTGTCGTGAGCGTTTTCCATGGGCATGAGGGTATAGGGCCTGAAACGCAGCAAGCATGGAAAACCTTGCGACGCTACCTTCCGCGCTTGGATGCCGTTGTGACCGCGAGCACTCTAATGCAAGCTCGGTTGCAAGCATGGGGTATGCCCAACGAGAAGCTTCACGTAATCCCTATCGGCGTAGATCTACAACTCTTCCGACCCACTTCGCCTGAACATCGCGTACATCAGCGTCGGCGCCTAGGGATCCCGGATGGTGTGATATGCATTGGCTCCTTTCAGAAGGACGGAGTAGGATGGGGGGAGGGTTTAGAGCCCAAGCTAGTAAAAGGTCCAGACATCTTCCTCGAGACTGTAAGGCGCTTGTCCATGAGTTATCCAATCTTTGTCTTGCTTACGGGTCCTGCACGCGGTTATATCAAACGAGGATTAGAAGCTTCGGGTATTCCTTACCGCCACGACTACATCAGAGAGTTCAACGAGCTTCCGTCATACTATCATTGCCTCGATCTTTACATTGTTGCCTCTCGTGAGGAGGGTGGGCCAAAAGCATTGCCGGAGTGCATGGCTACAGGCGTGCCGCTAATCTCCACACGCGTCGGCATGGCACCAGACATTATCAAGCATGGCGTTAACGGATTACTTGCTAATTCAGAGGATGCAGATGGCCTCGCGGAGGCAGCATCTCGCCTAATCGAAGATGTTGACCTTCGATGTCGGATCGTGGAAAATGCGTTGAAGACAGTCCAAGAGTATGACTGGTCGCTCGTTTCTCAGAGATATTATAAGAACGTCTATGCTCCAATCCTAAGACAAGGAAACTAGGATAGGGCTTTGAAGGATTGTGATACGTAGGGGCATGCCAGCGATGGTAGGTGAAAATATTGTCTAAGACAAAAAACCTGTTAGCAGTTACCAGATATGTCTTGCAAATGCCGTATTCGACATCTCGGAAGGTGTTGACATGAGATCCCTAGATAGGCCTAATATCTTATTGACAGTCGTGGACTCCCTCCGCTCCGACCATTTGTCATGCTATGGTTACGCGAGAAGAACAACCCCCTTCCTAGACGATATATCTACCCGGTCGGTTGTCTTTGAAAATGCGATATCGGCTTCAGGGTGGACCCGCCCATCCTTTTCCTCCATATTCACTGGGACTTACCCTTCTAAGAACGGTCACGGCCTTGAGCCAGGAAAATTCCAGACGATAATGCAAGTTTTACGTAGATGCGGCTATAAAACGTTTGGAATAACTGACAATCACTACGTAGAACCTCTTTGCATAGGATTTGATTATTTCTTCTTCATATCAATCAGTTCGCTTAGTGCAATAGCCAAAATGTTGTGCTCAAAAGAATTGAAAGAGGTCTTGAAATTTCTTCACTATATTGCGATACATAAACGTTCTACCATCCTAAAGGCTAAACCTTTTGCCCCCCTTATCGGTCTCCCTGCCGACTTTCTGAAGAACAAGATAGCAGAGAAATGGCTATCTACGAATCCTGATAAAGGACCATTCTTTGTGTTTCTCGACTATTCCGCGCATTGGCCTTATGACCCTCCACAACCGTTTTTCAGTCGTTTTCTAGAAGGAATATCCTCTAAAGAAGTAGGAAGCGTTAAGTTACTAGACGACGATGGCTTAATCGCTCGCTATGACTATCGTGATGTTTCTGAGAGACAGATAGAAATACTAAGGTCTCTTTATGATGGTAAGGTAAGCTACGTTGACAGTTGCTTAGAGGACTTGATAGAACATCTAGAATCGCTAGATATGTTCAACAACTTATTGTTGGTAGTAACTTCGGACCACGGTGATTTTCTGGGAGAGCATGGTCTGTTTGGGCATGAGTTCAGTCTATATGAGCCGTTAATAAAAGTTCCTCTAATTCTCAGATTTCCGGATGTTTATAGAGGAGGGAAAAGGTATTCTGGTCTTGTTCAAACATTGGACATTCTGCCAACATTAATCGATTACCTAAATATAGAGTTGCCGGATGTCTCCCGCGAGATACAGGGCATATCTTTGTTGAAGCTTATGGAGGGGAAAGAAGGAAGAGAGTTTACGGTATCTGAAAGAGGTCTAGAGGACTGGTCAGAGACGAAAAAAGCGAAGATAGCTCATCTTAAGACGAAATATCCTGGTTTTGATTGGGAAAAATATGCTCACGAGATAACTGCTTTGAGAACAGAGAAATATAAGTACCTATGGTACTCGAAAGGAAGGCATGAATTGTATGACCTAGAGAAAGATCCTCAAGAGAAGAGTAACCTGATTTCGATTGAGGATGAAAAGGCTTGTGAGCTAGAAAGTAAACTAGACGGGTGGAGGTCTTCATTTGTACATGCTGCTCCCGCTGTTGGAAGGCGAGACTTAGAAGCGTCTGTGAAAAGAAGGTTGAGGGCGTTAGGTTACCTAGAATAGACGCAAAGTCCTAGAGAGGATGGGATACTCAGGTGAGAAGGAGCACTGGATCAACACATGAGCAGAGGAGAAGGTGAAATACACTTGACGCTTAGCATGCGTGGCGATTGGTATATAGAAACTCTAGACTTAAGTTGCGGATCACGAAGCTATCTATCTATTCGAGCACTACGGCTTTCGGGTGACGGAGATGTGGGTTGACAATATCTTTCCCTATCGCATCCCTGACTATGTACAGTATCGCTATGTGAGGGTCTGGTATTTTCGCTGGACGCCACAGCCGCTGTTCCGCTAACACGCCATGTCGTGTGGGACAAATGGTTACAGTCTTTACGACACCTAAGCCCTTTCGCGGGCATGCTGAGATCATCCAGCGCAACGCCATAACTAGCTTGACCCACCTCCAGCCGCGCGCCGAGGTCATCCTATTCGGTGACGACGAAGGAACCGCGGAAGTGGCAAAGCAGTTCAGGTTGCGCCATGTTCCCGAAGTCGCTCGCAATGAATACGGCACACCGCTGCTCAACGATCTGTTTGCAAAGGCTCAGAGCTTGGCGACGCATTATCTCCTTTGCTACGTCAACGCCGACATCATCTTAATGAGCGATTTTATGGAGGCTATCCGCCGGGTTGCCCGATGGAAGCCCCACTTTCTAATTGTCGGGCAGCGGTGGGATATAGAAATCAAGGAACCATTGGATTTTTCCTTGGGTTGGGAAAACAGGTTGCGTTCCTACGTTGCTAGCAAGGGGCGGCTGCATAAACCGATAGGAAGTGATTACTTTGTCTTCCCACGTGGGTTATGGGGTGAAATCCCCGCTTTCGCCATCGGGCGAACTAATTGGGACCGCTGGTTGCTCTACCGAGCGCGATCGCGCAAAGCAACTGTCATTGACATCACCCAAGCAGCCATGGTAGTCCACCAGGAACATGACCATCTACACATATTCGGAGGCCAAGGGCACAAACGTGGGCCGGAGCAGAGGCGAAACCTAGAGTTGGCTGTTGGACGGAGGCGGGGCGAACCTTTGTTTACGTTGGCTGATTGCACACATATCCTTACACCATTAGGACCTAAGGTAAATTTGACCCGTAAGCACCTCCTGAGATACATTGAAACGGTGCCCATCCTATCGCCTCGCCTAGGTCCGTTCGCACGGCTCATAAGGTTGTTATGTTACTGGCTTCGCAAATTTTTTTTTATTTCCTTCTTGGCGTGAAGATTTACATTAACCCTTAAACTACACTTAGTCAAGCGGGGATGCCTAGATACGCTGTATCTTCGTTGGAGGCAAAACTCGACTTACTTAGATGCCTCTGTCAGGTGAGTAGATAAAGCCAAGAAGCAGCTCAGGTTCTTACTAAGATAGGCTTAAGAATGACAGCACGCAGCAAAAGTGGGGGTTAGTGAAAGCTCTTGGATCCGAAGAGAATATCCGTCGTTGGAGTGGGTAAAATAGGCCTCTGTATGGCCGCTGTCTTTGCGCATAGAGGCTTCGAGGTTGTCTGTGTGGATCTGGATAAATCCAAGGTTGAGTCGATAAACAAAGGCATCTCGCCGAAATATGAGCCCGGACTAGAGCAGTTGATCAAATCAAGTGGCAGCCACCTTTCGGCGACGACCGAGTACGCAAGCGCTGTAGCAGAGAGTGAGGCAACATTCGTGGTAGTACCAACGCCGAGCAACAAATCGGGCGCGTTATCGCTTGAATATGTTAAGCCAGCCATGCAACGCATCGGAGAGGTCTTATCGACTAAAGATCGGCATCACTTGGTGGTTTTGACAAGCACAGTTATGCCTGGCTCTATGGATCAAGTGGTGGGACCGACCCTTGAGAGGAGCTCCGGGAAGATTTGCGGAAAGGGCTTCGGCTTATGCTACAATCCTGAATTCTTCGCGCTGGGGGACGCAATAAAGGGCCTTTTGGAACCCGATCTTGTCTTGATAGGCGAATCTGATTCATACGCTGGAGAAGCGTTATCAGAGATACAGAGCCGTGTATGTATGAACTCGCCACCCATTGAACGTATGAACTTCATAAATGCTGAGATAGCTAAAATGGCCGTCAATTCATTTGTTACAATGAAGATGAGTTTTGCCAATACCCTAGCCGAGATATGCGAGAAGCTACCTGGGGCCGATGTCGATAGGATAGCCGCCGCCATAGGGCGCGATAAGAGGATAGGACCAGCTTATTTGAAAGGAGCGCTAGGTTATGGAGGTCCATGCTTTCCTCGCGATAACATAGCGTTCGGCTATTTTGCTGACAGGCTCGGAGCTCAGGCTGATCTAGCTCGCGTGACACATAAAGTGAACCTTAGACAGGTTAAGAGAATTGTCGCACTGCTGGAAGCTGAAGGGTTTCGTCCGCCGATGAAAGTTGGGATTTTAGGCTTGACCTACAAGCCCAACACCGATGTAGTCGAAGCCTCTCAATCTCTAATGCTTGCGGAAGCCCTGAGTAGCCAAGGGTTCAAGGTCCACGTCTACGACCCTGCCGCCACTGATAAGGCGAGAAGTGTACTAGGATCCGCGCTGCAGTACGAAGCTACAGCGGAGGATTGTATAGCTAAGAGTGATTTATGTGTAGTAGCCACGCCTTGGAGAGATTTCAGCAGAATTGACAAGGCTCTCTTTGAGGGAAAGGCGGTGCTTGACTGTTGGCGAATACTTGGCAAAGATGGAATTCAAAACGCTGCCAGGTACATTGCCTTAGGTATAGGTCGAGACTCCATCAGGAGCACCAAGATTTGAGAAGAATTAGCGGTCGTGTTGACCGGTGAGACCCTCAGGGTCAAGTCAATCTCAATCTTCAAAAGCCATTTTAGGTTTATGCCCAAGATAATCATCTGCTTAGCCAACAGTACCTTACGTAGATTTCACGTCCGCCGCCGTAGTCTTTTACTAGCTGAAAGTTAAGCTTTACATAATCCGCGAAGACTGTGAGCCTTTTGAGGCGGTTGGTCCACAAGACGATGACCTTTACCCTGTATTCCTCAGCAAGTTTTATGACCGTCTCGGAGTCAAGATAGCCGCTACTTATCCTCATGTAGGAGGTGTCCACGAGGTCCGGTGGAACATCCCTATCTGCAAAGAAAGCTAGAATTTGCTGATCCGTGATTATGTAGTCGCTGCTGTCTGCGTAAGCCCTAATTATGCCCACAGCGTCTAGGAAAAGAGGATTGTCTCTCGGGGATATTACGGCCAAATTGTATTTAATGACCGAGGGACGGGTTGCTCCAACGCAGTAAAAAACGGATGGGATTAGATTTGCGGTTATCAGAATCGCCAAAATCTCTTTCCGGAGCTTTTTTTCATTTGTTTTGTCTACCTTTTCAGCGTCATTCTTCTTCGAAACCATTTTTAAACCGAGGTTTATTGGGGCGGCAAGCCCTACCCCGCTCATTATCGCTAGGAGTGGAAGTAGAATAACGGCCTGATGTTTAAAGAAGGCCGTATAGTAGAGAAAGAAAACAAAAAAACTAGCAGTTAGAGCCACTATGAACTTGCTGTCCAATCTCTTTTTGACGATGCACAGAGCCGCGCCTATGAAGGCCGTCACGGTCAGCCCCATATCCATCGCAAGCATTTCATGGATTCTCGCCCAGTGATCCTGCCACGTGCCGGTAGCAGGCTTGAAAAAGTGAAAAATCACCATCTGGTCTATTACCTTGCCTAAACCGAAGAGGGGAAGTATGGGCAAAGGAATAATGCATCCGAGTATGAAGAAGGCGGCTCCACTAAAATCCTTGCGGGCGATGAGGAGGACTAGAATAATGGGAGCAACCAAACCCACGTTCAGCTTCATCATCGCTCCGAGGCAGACAACGAGCCCACTCAGAAGAAGATACCTGTTGTCTTTGTGCTTGAAGGCCTCGAAGAAGAGCCAAATGCCTAGAAGGGCGAGGCTTATGGATGGAACTTCAGACATAACCGAGCGGCTCTGACGGAGGAAGTACGGGGATATAGAGAGGACGAAGGCTGCCACTAGTCCCGCCTTGAAGTCCTCAATGCGCCTCGCGATGAGGTAGGCGCTGGCTATCGCTATTAGGGAGGCAACGACGATGAAGAGCCTGGCGACCACGATGTTCATGCCGAAGAGCCCAAAGAAGGCCGCTATGCAGAGGATGAAGTGGGGCGGTTGGCTGCTGAAAAAATCAACGTGGGGTAGGTACCCCTTCACAATCATCCTGGCGCTCTCGGAGTAGACGCCCTCGTCATAATCATAGATGAAGAAACCATCGAGATTGATTATGCGAAGATAAGCTGCAAGAACCAGGATCAAACCTAGGATTGGGATCTCTAAGAGTGATTTAGTACTATTCAATTTCGCACTATGAGAGACCTTCAAAAGCGACTCCTAAACCTCTGCGTCTTCTCACTGCAGGAAGACTCTGCCAACGCAATTTGAACCTTGTGGTAAACCACGATTGAAACAACTCGGCAGCCTCTGAAAAGCGCCATTGAAGAGATTTCGATTTCTCATACATAGCCAAGATCTTCCTTCATCCGTAGAACACGCTCTTGAAAGCTTTATCCAATTGAGCTTCAGTTTCTATCCTTTCAATTGCAAGCAGAACCTTCCTCTTCAACCATAGAGAGAAATCCACGTAGTTTTTCCTTCAAACCTTCTTGGACTTCTTCTCCACTAGAGCTACCTGCAGAACTAGTATCACTCTACCGATGCAACGTAATGTTTAATCATTAAATTCAAATCACTTTACGATATAACGAAAGAGGAAGACACTTTGAAGATATTGGTCTTAGGGTTTGACGGTGCTTCTCCAAAGCTAATTAATGAGTGGATTAACGAGTTACCAGTACTTCGAGCATTCAAGAGACAAGGCATCTTAGGCCAAACAATTCCGCCAGTCCCAGCTCAAACACCTGTCGCTTGGACAACCTTCATGACCGGGAAAAACCCTGGCAACCACGGAATCTTCAGCTTCGCCATGAGAAAAAACGGAACGTATGAAAGAAAGATCATCGGTCCTGAAATGGTGAAATCGAGAACTCTACCTCAGATTTTAAGCGGAGCCGGGAAAAGGGTTGCAACAATCAACGTTCCAATGGAGGACGTAGAAGGAGTGAGTGGCTTAGTAATACCTGGCTTCCTCTCTAGAAGTGAAGGCGTCCCTCCAAACAGTGTAAAGGAGAAAATCAAGCGGAAATTCAAAATCGAAAAACTTCAAGGAGACTTGGGAACTGAAACTCTGGACAGAGTTGAAGCTGACCCAGATCTGTTCTTCGATAAGGTTAATGAAATCACAGATGAAATGGCTGAAATCTGCCTCTACCTGCTGCGACAAGAAGAATGGGATTTCTTCATGCCTGTATTCATGGGCCTAGACAGAATCCAACATTTTTTTTGGAAATGTATAGACCCCACTCACCCAAGACATGAGGAAAACAAACATAGCAAATCTGTAAAAGATTTCTACATTAGAGTCGATGAAATAGTGGGTGACTTCTTAGAATCAGTAGATGAAGACACATTAGTTATGATTGTTTCCGATCATGGATTTTGCCCAGTTCACACAGAGGTCATAGTGAATAACTACTTGGAAGAACAAGGATTCTTGAAAATAAAATCCGAGAAGATAGACCTAGAAAAGAGCAAGGCTATCTCGTACGGATACGGAGATATATGGCTAAACGTCAAAGGAAGAGAGCTCGAAGGCATAATCGACTCCGGCGAAGAATATGAAAGAACTAGAAACGAAATCGTAGAATACCTCAAAACGATCACGATCGACGGCAAGGAACCGTTTAAAGATATTAGGAAAAGGGAAGAGCTGTGGTGGGGGCCTTACGTAGACGAAGCCCCGGACCTCACCATAATCTTCAACGTAGGATTTCAAGCGGCAAGACGACCAGAAATCACAAACAAAAACATACTGAAACGATACGTAAACGACAATCCAAGGTGGAGTGGAGGCCATGACGGCACCCACGACCCAGCAGACGTTCCAGGGATCTTGGGAGTCCTCGGACCGGGAATCCGCAATAGGGAAGGAGTGAAAGTTCACCTTTGGGATGTCGCTCCCACCGTACTGGACCTAATGGGCATCACTGTTCCAGTTGATATGGATGGAAAACCCCTCAAATTGGAAGAATAGCTGCTTTTCGATAGGGTATGGCTTTTAAATCACATGTGTATTCCATTCTCTTGATACATCATGGCTAAATACGTGAATATTTCCATTCCTAAACAGCTGTACGACAGACTTTCCAAGGCTCTTGAAGGAAGTGGGTACCGCAGTCCAACCGAATACATCGTTTTCCTAATGCGAAGATATCTGCCTGAACTAGAGTCTCCGGACGCTGATAGACGACTAGAAGCGCTCGGATACAAGTAGCCCTGATATCCAAATGACCTATACGTGAAGGATAACTTAAATATCCTAGACCTCTATTTTAAGGAGAGAGGAAACTTGCTTGCTCCGCAACACTGACGGTGAATACTTGGAAGGACTTGAAAACAGAAGCATCGCAATTATAAGGGAGGTAAAAGCTCAATTCAGCAATCCAGCGGCTCTTTGGAGCACTGGAAAAGACTCAACTGCAACCCTCTGGCTCTGCAAGAAGGCCTTCTTCGGGAAGATTCCGTTTCCCATCATACACATTGACACAGGGTGCAAATTTC
>Ga0209725_1002340_pt1 | contig 10224 bp, 11 predicted proteins | sample I18A1metaG_FD_184145 | JGI IMG/M metagenome (GOLD analysis project Ga0209725, IMG submission 184145) | Lake sediment bacterial and archeal communities from Gulf of Boni, Indonesia to study Microbial Dark Matter (Phase II) - ​I18A1 metaG... | ecosystem: Environmental > Aquatic > Freshwater > Lake... | reverse complement strand
TAGGGTCTTTCAGCGTCATGGGTCTGCGCGATATCCACAAGATGAACGCGATCAAGACTCCTCTCGCGGCTATCATCAATGTAACCGCGTTCGTCTTCTTAGCGCTCAAAGGCTTGGTGATTTGGCACTTGGCACTTCTTATGACGGCAGGTTCGATCATTGGTGGCTACGGTGGCGCGCGCTCAGCTAAACGCGTGAATCCTAGCCTTCTACAATTTCTTGTGGTTGCCGTTGGCCTGCTTGTTTCAGGCTGGTTCTTTGTCAAATCATTCTAGTTGGCCGAAAGCGCGCTTGTTCGCGCAGGGAGTCAATGCAGGTGCTCCTCAACACGTTTCGCGAATGAATCAACAGATGCGCTATACATCTCGCTCTGAATCTGCTTTCGTCTAACCATCAAACATTCAACGATATTGCATCCCATTTTGGTCAGTTTGTGCCCGACGGCCTGTAGGAACCTGCGCTCGTCAAATCCTCCGGAAGTCATGAAGAGACAGAATTTCGGCCCGGTCACGTTTCTGATCTTGCGAACGAAACTGTTCAGGGGTGGGCAACTGAAAGTCCACTTCGGAAATCCTAGCAGAACCATATCGTATGGTGACAGGTCCATCTCAGGGTTTTCTATTTCGACCTCAGAATCAGGTACGAAGGAGTACGCAAGCCAGTGGAGATAGGATCGCTTGCGCGTAGGGATTATCTCCACCGCTTCGACATCACATGATCTTCGTAATCTTGCCGACAGTGCTTGAGCAACGCGTTTAGTATTTCCAGTGTGCGAGAAGTACGCGACTAGCAGTTTCGCTTTTTGTCCGGTTCTGTGCGCCATGCGCGGTTCGCTTTGATCTGTCGACAGTAGCTCATCAACCGCATGCAGGCTGCAGACTTGCGAGTATTCGCTTTCAGGCAACGTGCCTAGGCTAGGAGCGATGCAAGAATTCCTTTAGCGCCGTGAAACTTGTAGTCGGCCTGCTTCCACGCTATGCTCTTCGGGCCTTCAAGGACATCGTCGGTGATCTCCTGACCTCTGTGTGCTGGCAGACAATGCATCACAACCGCGTCAGGCTTCGCTTCTGAGAGGAGCTCCTCGTTGATCTGGAATCCTTGAAAGTCCACCAATCGCTGCGCGTGCTCTGCGTCCTGCCCCATGCTCACCCAGACGTCGGTATAGAGCACGTCAGCGTCCTGCACGGCCTCGTACGGATCGTTCGTATACGAGATCCTAGCGTTGCTGTTCTGCGCCAGCTCGTTTGCTTTCCGAGCAATGTCGGGAATTGGTTGGTAGTCCAGCGGAGTTGCCACTGACATATTGATACCTATGGTGGTGCATGCGAGCATTAGAGAGTTGCATACGTTGTTTCCGTCGCCTATCCAGGCAAGTTTGAGCCCTTGTAGCGAGCCTTTCGCATCTTCGATCGTTGCCAAGTCTGAGATGGCTTGCGTTGGATGTTCAAGGTTGCTCAGTGCGTTGATGACTGGCATACTCGCGTGCTCTGCAAGTTCCATGAGAGTATCATGGTCCGATGTCCTATAGACCAATGCGTCCAAGTACCCCGACAGCACGCGAGCCGTGTCCTTGACCGGCTCTCCGCGTCTCAGCTGCAGTTCATCCGGCCTCATGTAGACCACATTCGCACCAAGTCTCGTTGCTGCTGACTCGAAGCTTACTCTGGTGCGAGTTGAGGGATGCTCGAATAGTAGCCCGACGACCTTTCCGGCCAAGATCCGAGCCGGCGTACCACCCGGAGCAACGGGCTTCAGTTTCTTCGTCGATTTCAGGATGGCCTGAATCTCCGAGCTGTCAAGATCAGAAACGGACAGTATGTCCCTTCCCTTCAAACCTGCCATACGTCATCACCGCAGCGGTGGGTCATGACTCACTGACGATTGTATCTTAAAGTGCTATATTTGGTGGTAGGGTATGCCTACTTTCTAACGTTCAGTTCGACGCCGACGGTTCGCTTGACTAGTTGTGCCAGTGTGTCAACAGTGCTCTTTGGGCCCTTCTTTGTGGGTATCGATACAACGAGAGGATACTCTCTTCGATGTCTAGCCAAGAGCGGCTGAATCCAATCCATGACCGGTTCTGTGACCATGATGAGAGAGATCGAGCTATCCGAAAGATACTGGGTAAGCGCCTTTTCAGCGTCAGCCCGATCCCTGACGTACCTGCTCCTCTTCAAGCCTGAGACTCTGAAGTAAGCAGCTGTCTCCCGATCTCCAAGGAGCGCAATCTTCGTCATGCTCGACCTATCAGGTCTCCATATCGCGGTTATCGATTCTAAGGCCTTACCATTAGAATTGCTTCACGACATCATCTTTCCCCATTATTCGCCCGCAGTAGTGACAACGAATTCTGAGAGGTTCAAGGACCTCGACCTTGAACTCCGAGGTCACCGGTTCGCCGGCGTTTACTACACATGAAGGATTGTTGCAGCGTATGATTCCCGTGATTGTTTGAGGGAGCTGGACCCGCTTCTTCGAAGTCACCTCGTATTCTCTGACGATGTTTATCGTCGCTTTTGGGGCGATCAGAGCGATCTTGTCAACTTCCTGAGGATTAAGCTCTCTATCATCTATCTTCACAATATCCTTGCGTCCGTACCGTTTGCTCTCAACATTCATAACAGCGCTGACAACCTCACCCGCCTTCCCGTTGATGCCGAGAATGTGAAGGACGTCTAGTGCATGCCCAGGTTCGATGTGATCGATAACGGTCCCGTTCCGAATCTTCTTGACGTACAACTGGTCCTTTGAGGACAAACGCAACTCAGAGCGGCTAGTGCGAGAGACCTCTATATATGAATTCGAAACAGCTGCCACGATTGGCAAGAGTTGAAGAACTTGTAGCCCAGCGGCGCTAGATTATTTACCGAACCGATGATCTATCTCCACAGGTGGCCCAGCTGGACTTTACCGGCAAAGACATTGTGTCGATCAGGGACTTTACGCGCGAACAGATCGACTACGTCCTGAGAACGACGGATTCGGTTGAGCCTCTGGCGCGAAGAGGCTCAGACATGCTACATGGCAAGATCTTGGCCACTGCCTTCTTTGAGCCAAGCACTCGAACCAGGCTCAGTTTCGAGTCGGCAATGTATAGGCTGGGTGGAACCTGCATCGGTTTCGCCGACCCTAGGGCCGCAGCGGTTGAAAAGGGAGAGAACCTTGCAGACACCGTAAGGGTCGTTGAGAACTACGCAGATGCAATGGTGATTCGTCACCCGCTTGAGGGCGCCGCTAGGCTTGCTGCCGAATTTTCATCCATCCCTGTGATCAACGCTGGAAGCGGCGCGGAGGAGCATCCAACTCAGGCTCTGCTGGATCTCTACACGATGAAGCGCGAAAAGGGGACAATCGACGGGCTGAGCATCGGGCTTGTGGGAGATCTCCGGTATGGGAGAACCGTCCATTCGCTGGCTTATGCGCTAGCCCACTACAATGTCAAGCTGCATCTAATCTCTCCTGATCCGCTCCGTATGCGAAGGGATGTGCTGGTGGAAGTTGAGAAGAAGATACATGTCGATGAAAGCGCTGACCTTACGAAGATCCTGCCAGAGCTAGATGTCATCTACATGACGCGGATCCAGAAGGAGCGCTTCCCTGACCTTGCCGAGTACGAGAAGGTGAAGGGATCATACCGACTGAGCGCTGCTGAACTTGAGTCAGCGAAGAGAGACGCGATCGTTATGCATCCTCTCCCGAGGGTCGATGAGATCAACGCGGATGTCGACGGAACAGCTCACTCTAAGTACTTCAAACAGGTCTGGTACGGTCTTCTGACACGCATGACTTTGATATCGCTCGTCCTTGGAGCGTTAAAGTGAGACATGCGCCGAGCTTTCTGTTACTTCATGTAACAGTTTATATTCAGCGCCCGTTACCTATGGTAAACGAGGAACGTTGCGACTCGCCCTACTCCAACCCTCAAGGACCGCCAGAGTCCTGCCGGTGCATATCTTGGACTACATGGCGTTCAGAGCCGCCTTCGGCTCCGAGACGCATGAAAATGAACTACACATGCTAGAGAAGTTCCACGCAGCAAGATCAATGATCCAACGCGGTTTTCAGAACACTTTCATCTCAGCCACCTTAAGGACAATCCCAGAGACGGAACGCAGACTGAACGTTGATGTCTGCGGAACAGACCGCGACAATGTGAACGTCGTCTTCTGCGAGACAGGCCCCGTCGACGAGAACCTTTTCCAGAGCTTGGAGTTGGTCGAAGGCGCGGAAAATGCACACGTGACTTTGATCTATCCCTCGAGAGTTGACACCAGCGAAATCGCTGATCGATTTCCAGAAGCAGTAGAATCGGGTAAGTTCGAGATTCAGAGACTTCCATGGCGCGAACGCGCGATTGACCGAACGTTCCGCGAAGCTTTGGAGATAATGGACCTCCTAGGAAATGAGACCAGGGTTCGCATGCTAGTGCCCTTACTAGAGAGGCCGTACGGCAAGAGACACTACCGAGCGGAGATCAACCCGAAACTAGTCTATGAGAACGTCACATCGCTGCTGACTCATCGACTCATCGACGAACTAGAGGACGACACCTACGGACTGACGACGGTTGGCAAGCAGATCTTCTGCGAGTACATGGCGTTCCTAGAAAGAGTCCGGCGAGTCTTGGAGGAGAACAGAGAATGAATGGAAATGTAATGAACCCGAGATTTGAATTTCCTGAACGGTTGTGGAAGAGACCGATCGAATTCCATGATGGCAGGCCTCGCTTTCGCGTCGCAGCTTCGAGCTATAACCAGGAAACGCCATATCGAATGTTCAGAGACGAAACTGCTTCACCAGATCCGCGGGAGAGCGACGAAACAGTTCAGCCTGACAAGAGCTTGGCGAACGAGCCTCAAGTTGAGGTTTCCAGCGAGGCAGGAAACGCGAAGGTAACAGTCGAGCTAGCATCAGTAACGAAGGAGGACTTGAGCCTCCACTGTGCCGAAGACTCTCTAACTCTATCCGTCAGAACTCCGAGAGGCTCGTGGACCAAGGAAGTCCGGCTGCCTTTCCGTGTTGATCCCGATACCGCCAAGGCCGTCTTCAAGAACGGCAAGCTCGAGCTGATCGTAAGAAGACACGGACGGTTCAATCCTCCCCGGCCGAGACTTGATTGGGTGTGAGACTAATGACGGACACGACAAAGCAGCTGGATCAATGCAGGAACTTCGGCGATGTCTTCGAAGTTGTGAAGAAGACTGTGGAACACTCGTTGGGTCAGAGGCGTTCAGGTTTGATGCTCTACTTAGCCGAGTTGCCCGAGCATGTAGGAGCCTACCATGCGGTAGGCACGAACGGAATCGTCATGAACAAGTCGGCGCTCGACGCCGTTACACGGTCTGCCCGAACCATTCGCGAAATCAACTCGTACGTCTACTCAATCCTCCTTCACGAGTACCTCCACTCGTTGGGCTACGTGGACGAAGCCCAGGCTAGGAGACTTGTCTTCGAGATCTCAAGGGAGAACCTAGGCGAGGATCATCCCGCCACCGAGATTGCCCACAGAGGTCCGGCAGCAATGTTCCCCGGAATTGGAGAACCCACCCTCAAAGAACATTCAGAGGACGTGGAGATAGTAACCGATTTTGACAGATCCACGAACAGCTACATCAAGTAGCCAACAGATCGTTCCTGATCCTTCTAGGATCTCTGAGTGAGATGCCAAGGTTCGTTGTTCACAAGCACGTGGCTCGAACCCTCCACTACGACCTGCGTCTAGAACTGGACGGCACGCTCAAGAGCTGGGCTGTCCCCAAAGGGCCGCCTGAGACATCGGGCGTGAAGCGTCTGGCAGTCGCTGTTGACGACCATCCTCTCGACTACATTGACTTCGAAGGCACCATACCGGAAGGACAGTACGGGGCCGGGAAGGTTGAGATCTGGGACAAAGGAACCTTCGACCTCACAAAACAAACCGATACAACGATCGCCTTGGGTTTTCACGGCAAGATACTCGAAGGAGACTACCGACTCATAAGAATCAGAGACAAGAACTGGATCATCTTCAAGACCAAGAAGTGAACATCTCCGTCTGAAGTATTCCTTAGGGTTCGAGTTCGCAGCCTCAGAGAAAGATAGAATTAGGGACCGCGGCTCTGTTACGGCGCTTGGGGCCGTAGTCTAGCATGGTATGATACCCGGCTCGGGACCATGCGTGCGAGAGCCCGGGAGGCCGTGGGTTCAAAATGGCCGCAAAGCCATGACAGTCCCACCGGCCCCACCACCAACGTTACTTGAGCCGGCGATACTCAACTTGTTCTTCGCTTCTAGCGCAACATGAACTAGGGTTCTTGTTTGGGAGATATCTTCCGCGAATGGCGTGAAAGGTCCTATGCCGGGAACATGGAAAACCGTGCAACGATCGAATCTGAATCCGGTTATTCCAAGCGGAATATTTCGCACAACAATACATTAATGCGTCGAACGTTTTCTGCCTCGCCGATAGGAGGCACCACAACTCAATCAAGACAACAAGAACTGGGGCTTCGAGACAAAGGCTATTCATGGTGGGCAAGAACCAGATCCGACGACAGGGTCCAGGGCTGTACCGATCTACCAAACCACTTCATACGCTTTCAAGAATACCGAGCATGCAGCCAGCCTTTTCGCACTCCGGGAGCCGGGGAATATCTACACTCGGATAATGAACCCGACCAACGATGTCTTCGAGAAGCGAATGGCTCTACTCGAAGGCGGAGTTGCCGCACTCGCGACAGCATCTGGACAGGCCGCTGAAACCCTTGCCATCTTGAACATAGCTCGTCCTGGGGATGAGATTGTATCAGCGAACAGCCTGTACGGCGGGACGTACACTCTGTTCTCGTCAACTTTCGCAAAGCTGGGTATCCAAGTCAAATTCGTCGACCCTTCAGATGTTAGGAATTTCGAAGACGCGATTACTCCTCGGACGCGAGCCGTCTACGCGGAGTCTCTTGGAAACCCGAAGCTGGACACGTTGGATTTCACGGCGGTGTCCAAGATTGCACACGGGGCTGGAGTGCCGCTCATAGTAGACAATACAGCTCCCACCCCGTACTTGCTCACTCCTTTCGACTACGGCGTAGACATCGTGGTCCATTCGGCTACGAAGTTCATCGGCGGGCACGGCACATCCATAGGCGGCGTCATCGTCGACTCAGGCAGGTTCGATTGGACGAATGGCAAGTACCGCGATCTTACAGAACCGGATCCCACGTACCATGGCATCAAGTACGTCGAGGCGTTCGGTGAAGCCGCGTACATAACGAAAGCGCGCGTTCACCTCCTCAGAGATCTCGGCCCTGCCATGAGCCCGTTCAATGCATTCCTGTTCCTACAAGGCCTAGAGACACTGCCCCTGCGGATGGAGCGCCACAGCAAGAATGCCCTTCAGGTGGCGCAACACTTGTCGGAACATCCGAGGGTAGCGTGGGTGAACTACCCGGGTTTGCCGAGCCACCCGTCTTTCCACACCGCAAAGAAGTACTTCAAGCGCGGCCTCTTCGGCGCCCTATTAGGATTCGGGATAGAGGGCGGAAGGGTTGCGGGGAAACGGTTCATCGACAACTTGGAGTTGGTGTCTCACCTAGCCAACATTGGAGATGCGAGGACTCTAGCCATTCATCCAGCCAGCACGACACACTCTCAACTGTCACCGGAAGAGCGAGTCCAGACCGGAGTAACTGAAGACTACGTTCGCCTGTCGATAGGATTGGAGTCCGTCGAAGACACAATCGAGGATCTGGATCAGGCGCTATCGAAGACCTAGGGGACGATCGCGGCATTGTCAAGCGTCGGCATAGTCGAGACGAAATGCTATACATTTGCTCGTCATCCGAACGAGTTAGTCTTGGATAGTGGACAGAGACTGGGCCCCATAACGCTCGCATACGAGACCTATGGCGCGCTCAACGAAGAGAAGAGCAACGCTATCCTGATCTTTCACGCCCTGTCTGGCGACGCTCACGCAGCCGGCATGCACCATCCCAACGACGAGAAGCCCGGTTGGTGGGACTCGATGATAGGTCCGGGTAAGGCCTTCGACACAGACAGATACTTCGTCATATGCGCGAATACCATAGGTGGGTGCAAGGGATCCACAGGGCCAAGCTCGATCAATCCTAGAACCGGGCGGCCCTATGGCCTCGACTTTCCAGTCTTCACGATTCGCGACATTGTTCGATCACAACGCGCACTGATCGATCATCTTGGCATAGACCGACTCCTAGCCGTCGCAGGAGGATCAATGGCGGGAATGGAGACGCTTGAGTGGGCGATAACCTACCCAAACAGAGTGAAGCTCTCAATCCCAATAGCGGCCGCGAGCGCCCAGTCGGCACAGAACATCGCGTTCAATGAGATGGGGCGCAGGGCAATAATGGCGGACCCGAGATGGAGGAAAGGTGACTATTACGGTAAAGAAGCACCTCTGGACGGTTTGGCAGTGGCTAGGATGATAGGCCACGTCACATACCTAAGCGACGCGACGCTGACGTCCAAGTTTGGAAGAAAGCTTGAGAACGGAGACGGCTACGGCTTCAGTCTCGCCCCAGAGTTCCAAGTGGAGAGCTATTTGAAGTGCAAAGGCGAAGCTTTCACGAGAAGATTCGATGCCAACTCATATCTCTACATAACCAGAGCAATCGATTACTTCGACTTGTCGAAGGAGTACGGCACTCTCGACAACGCCATCGGAAAAGTCCAGTCGAGATTCCTGCTCTTATCCTTCACATCGGACTGGCTATACCCGCCGTGCAAGTCAGAGGAAATATTGTCCGCGTTGCGCCGTTGCGGAAAAGAGGCAGTACATAGGACGATCGATTCGACATACGGCCATGACGCCTTCTTGGTAGAAGATGCGAAGATCACTCCGACTATTGCACGTGCTCTCGAAGAAGCATACTGTTCGATGCCGTCCTAGTGGACCAGACATAGAACAACAAGTGAAGCATTAAATTGAGACAAGGGCGTCAGCGTATTCACCTACTAGGAGTCAGAGGCCCGTAGCACACATTGGCTGAACTGGGAGGATCTGATCAGAGTGAATTCTGCTCCGCCGGCTTTCCACCTTATGGTCAAGCCGGTAGGGGCCGCATGCAATCTGAACTGCATGTACTGCTTCTACCTTTCCAAGAAGAGACTGTATCCCGGCAGCCATTTTTGCATGACCGATGAATTGCTTGAAGCGTACATGCGCGAGTACATCGAATCGCAGCAGATGCCGCAAGCGACAATCGCATGGCAGGGAGGCGAGCCAACTCTCAGAGGGCTGGTTTTTTTCAGGCGGTCGATCGAGTACGCGAGGAAACACGCACGGCCGGGCATGCAGATCGGATATACGTTGCAGACAAATGGAATACTGCTGGACGATGCGTGGTGCAACTTTTTCCGCGAGAACAGTTTTCTCATCGGCTTGTCAGTTGATGGACCGCGTCAGCTGCACGATCACTATCGCGTGGACGCAGACGGGGCACCAACGTTCGATAGAGTCATGCGCGCTGCACGTTTGATGCAGCGACACGAGGTCGAGTTCAACGTCCTATGCGCCGTACACGAGGGTAACGCCGACCACCCGCTTGAGATCTATCGGTTTTTCCGCGACGAACTTGGCGTGCAGTGGCTACAGTTCATCCCGATTGTGGAACGCATCAACGCGGATGGCAGCACGCTTCTGCAAGAAGGCCACACAGTCACCGACCGTTCAGTCAAGCCGCAGCAGTGGGGCAACTTTCTGACGACGATATTTGATGAATGGGCGCAGCGCGATGTCGGAAAGATGTACGTCAATATTTTCGAAGCTGCGCTGGCGTCATGGGTTGGCGCTCCCGCCGCGATGTGCATCTTTGACGAAACGTGCGGGAAAGCCTTGGCGATGGAGCACAACGGCGACGTATACTCGTGCGATCATTTCGTTGAGCCAAGACATTTCCTCGGCAACATCAAGAGTAGATCTCTGATCGAACTCGTCGCATCAGAGAAGCAGCGCAAATTCGGCAACGTCAAGCGCGATGGCCTGCCGCGCTACTGCCGCGAATGCGACGTACGTTTTGCGTGTAATGGCGAATGTCCAAAGAATCGTTTCATCTCGGCCCCGGACGGGGAGTCGGGACTGAACTACCTGTGCGCAGGTTACAGAGCTTTCTTTAACCATATCGACCGACCGATGCAAATCATGGCACGGTTGTACGCCTCCGGGCGGGCGCCGGCTGAGATCATGAACATTCTGGCGGCAGAAGACACCCG
>Ga0209725_1002339_pt1 | contig 10229 bp, 13 predicted proteins | sample I18A1metaG_FD_184145 | JGI IMG/M metagenome (GOLD analysis project Ga0209725, IMG submission 184145) | Lake sediment bacterial and archeal communities from Gulf of Boni, Indonesia to study Microbial Dark Matter (Phase II) - ​I18A1 metaG... | ecosystem: Environmental > Aquatic > Freshwater > Lake... | reverse complement strand
CCTGAAGGCTTGCCGTCAGCAAAGACTTTCCAGATCCTGCCATCCCGATTATGAAGACAACTCTCAACGCAAACTCACCAGTATGTTCTGCCGAAGGTTGGCGAGGCTTCTTAACCCAGATTCCTCCTGCGGTATGGGCGGGGGAATGTTTAAATCTATGCCCATATAGTTAGAGTAACTCAGGTGTAACAGCAAATGTGGCAGAAATTACTTGCTTTATCGTTCCTCACTCTAGTTTTCATCATCATCATCTACTTCCCGCTTGCAATCGCAAGAGCCTTATGGAAACTCATCCGTGAAATTCGGAGAGCTATGAAGGGGCGAGTTGAGTAAGCGTTTAGGGAGATGAGAGGATGAATAAAATCAGAGTTACAACAGCAGAGTACAATGCCATCATCAACGAGATCGCTAAACGGTTCAAGGACCTAGTATATGTCAACGTCAACAACAGACTCCGACAAGCGTGGACGAAGAGTGACGTAAAAGCCTTACTGAATAAGACTGACGATGAAATAGAGGTCACTTTCACGCTGAAATTCATTGGCAACGACTTGCTCCAAATTCTACAAAGAGAAAGAAGGACCCGGAGGCCAACTTGAAGTGAGGACATGTTGGTGGAAGTTTGGACATCGTTGGAAGCCAGACCAAGATGCAGACTTCACAACGTTAGATGGCAGACATTTGAAGGTTCCTGTCTTAACATGCGAGAAATGTGGACTACACAGGGTCACTCTTCCGGCTAATGAGGAAGGTTCCCTACTAATCGACAAAGGGGCGAATTGAAGTGATTTTCAGTTTGGATTTATGGCATAAGCATTGGGGCTTCGGTTTCACCTTAACGGTTTGGGAGAATCTCAATGAAAAGGGTGAGAGTGATCCTGATTTGTTCGTTCGATTTGACTTTGAATGGCAGATCAAAGCATTCGGGCGATCTTGGGAAACTGGGAACTTGGAGGCGCGCTTCAAGTGACCATTCTTTGGTACTTCGGTAATTCAGTTGTTGAGTTTATCTGGGAAGATATACCTTACCCTGAACCTTGGAAACGGTTCTGGAACCTGTCGATTTACAAAGGTCCGTATTTGGCAAAACCACATAAACCATTCACCTTATGGTTCAATCGCAACAACTTCAGCCAAGGGAGCCTGCCTGCCGGAACTCTATGTTTCTTCTTCCTTTTCTTCGGTTTCAAGTGGAGGATCAGACATTGAACTGGCGTGAAGTTTTAACGAAGCGACAGCAGACAGGAGCACTTAGAGACAGTTCTTATGAATCATATATGAATTGGGGTCGAGCCTTCGACGGTTGGCTTAAAGCCAAAGGACTCGATCTTGACTCTCTATTATTGCAATGTACGACGGATGAAGCTCGATCTAAGGCGGTCGATCTTGTAAACGAGTTTGTGAACGTCTATCATCTCCACGATACATTCAATGCCCGAAAATCTATTCTTCGCTGTCTTTCTGCAATCTTCACTTCTTGTGACCGTCGATTGCCTTTCGGACGACTCGTGGCGAGGCATACGCGGGAAGAGATCCTTCAGGGGGCCGCTCGAAGAGTAACGATTACAGCGGAACAATTCAGAGGACTTGTCGCTGCGGCAGCAACTCCTCTCGACCGCACCGTGATCCTTATCCTGTTTCAATCCTTCATGGACGTTAACACCTTCTGCAAATACTTCAATTATATGTGGCCTTCAATTCGTGAGCAGGTTCTTCGGAAGGAGTATCCAATTCGCGTCTTCTTTGTGGGAGGGCGGAAAACGAATCCGTTGGATTACTACACAATCCTCGAAAGAGACGCAGTTGAAGCCCTCTATGACTATGTAACCAAATATCGTCCTAACGGAGAACCGCAGAAAGACGAGGCGATTTTCATTGTCTGGAAGGGACGAAACGGAAAGCGCGGCCCCGTTGAGGAGTGGACGGTGAATCGAGCGATAAAGACAGCGGCTTACAAAGCTGGATATTTGAAGACGGTTAGAGGCGTTGGTCGCACTCCGTTTCACGCCCACGAATTGCGAGATTGCGCGAAAACGGAGTTTTGGAGAAAAGCACCCATTTTTGATAACGATCTTGAAGACGTTTCCGAGTTCCTCATGGGGCATGTCATCGACCCTTTGCGTTACAATAAGATCATGGATGACTGGGAGTGGGTGAAGAAGCAAGTTGCTCGAATCGCTCCGCATATTAATGTCATATCGGGGGAAACTGAACGACTCTCGAAACTAGAGGCACAAAGAATGATTATCGAGTCCCAAGCGAAATCGCAAGGTTTGTCAGTTGAGGACTTTGTTCGAAAACAAATAGAAGTTCTGGGAATCAAAGCATCCATAGAATCGGAAGCCGACCTTCAAGCTGCTATTCGTCTTCTCTTCGTCTATCCGATTCCAAGGAAGGAGTCCAGCGGAGGAACTACTTGCAATATTCTTTGAAAACTACTTTTTAAGAAAAACAACGCCTTAACTACTATGCGCGGCTGTTACTCCTGCGATACTGAACATGCGACAGTCAACCCTCGTTCCAAAACAGGAAAAGAAACGAGACGCACCAAAGCTCATAGGATACTGTTTTTACTGTGGTAAATCGATTTTTGCCGAAGGGGAATTCTTAAACTTCTACACATATTTTCAGGGTCAGCTTTGTCATACAGCATGTGTTCCCAAGCCTAGCATAGATGAATGGAAGGGACGAGTAAATGAAATATTGGTCGCAGATCAGTTAGTCGCTCGTGGCTTCGAGATTTATTTTCCGGGCTTTTCAAGAACCCATGTCGATATTATTGCGCGTAAGAACAAACATTTCCTTCGTCTTCAAATTCGAACCGCAACGAAAAACAAGGATTATCCGTCAAGTTATAACGTGAGTCTCGCGGTTGGCGGAGCAAGATGGACAGACAAGCAGAGCGACATTGATGTACTAATCGTTGTTTGTCCCTCGGATGGCGGATTTCATTTCTTCTGCATTCCCGCTACATTGGTCAACGATCAACGCTGTTTGGGTATGAGTATAGAATCAGGATCGCGGTATTCCGAATTTTTGGATAATTGGAGCGTCCTCGAAGAGATCAAACCGAACATTGAATTCGTCATACGCGAAGAAGAGTCAAAGTTCTTCAATCAAATTAATCCAGCGCAACGGTACGCGGTTCGAGCACTTGGAAAATGCTTTACGGCTCTTACCAGAGGAGAAGACACAGAAATAATGACTCGAAACTTAATCGGATCAATCTTTCTGCCGTACACGCCTTGGACCGAGGAGATTTTTCACCGATGGTTCATCAGGAGAATCAACGAACTGGTCGTTCACGAACTTATTCATCAAATCGACGACGCTTTTGGAGGCATGTATAAGCCCGAAGAAGAAGAGATGATGAAAGACTTTGTGAAGAGGTTAATTTGGGATGACTGAGCTACGAAAAGAGATTCGCGCCCACGAGTTTGTTCGGCATTATTATTGTGCGGAGGAGGCGCGGTTAAGAGCAGTTCAAGGAATTCGGTCAATGAAACAAAGCCCTGAAATCGAGGGCGGTCTGACTGTTGATGAATGGCTGAAAAGTCGCCCTCATTCCAAGGCAGATTTAGAGTTACAAGCGAAACTAGCGCCGTGGCAACCGTTCAGCCGCGAATTCGAAGACATTGAAATCATTGTTCATCCAGACGATTTTCGAGTTGAATATCAGAAAACGAACGGTGGGTATGTCAGGTTTGTTTCTGTAGAAGAATACAAAACAGCGAAAGCACTCAAGAAGGATTACAAGACTGGCACGTTGGAATATGATTGGTTCAGTCTCAGACAGGCAGAGTTCCAAGTGGGAATTTACGCATGGGTTCTCCATCCGATACTCAAACGCCTCGGATACCGCCTCTCAGCGTGGCAGACGATCAGCGTCTACCGTAGACGCGATGGAAAGTTCCTGAAGCGATACGAAGTCAAAGTAGACTTTGCGGACATCGAGGAAAAAATCAGCACCATTCTCAAGATCTGGCGCGGCGAAATTCCTCCGATTCCTCCGCAGCCGTGGAAGTGTCTGCGCTGCGACCCAGTGTTTCAGCAAAGATGTACGCTCATAAACCCCAAAGCATCCCTAGACGATGTTCGCCCCCGGCCTGAACTTGTGTATCTTTGCTACCCCTACAGTGACAACCCGAAGAAGCGCACCAAGGAAATCCTAAAACTTGCTGCAAGGATCGTGAAGGACCGACCCGGATTAGTCCCAATAATTCCCCACGTCACTTTTGATTGGTATCATCACTACAAGCCAACTCAAGAACCATACGAAGACCGTCTAGTTCGAATCGCACAATGGGAATTTGAGATGTTACAAAGATGTGATTTCGTCATCGTTTGTGCGTCTGAGAGTTCTCCGGGGATGCTCTGGGAGAAGGCGTTCTGCAAAATGATTGGCAAGAAGGTTGTAAGGTTGGAGGAGGTGTTGGGTAAATGAAACCGAACAAATCGAAATTTGGCGGTCGAATTTTGAGTGGATATGTGTTGTATGGAGACGAAGCACGAAAAGTTGCAACATGGTTGGGCTTGGAACCACAAGGAGAACAATCCTCCTACCACACAACTGTCTACTTCTACTACAAATCTGTTGAGGGACATCCAGTTTTGGAGGTAGAAATAGAATGAGCCGCGAAGAATGGGTTCAGATCATGTATAAGATCCGTGAGTTACGACAGAAGCTAACCGATTTTCAAGAAGATCTTGACAGATTAGAAGGGGTGATTCGTAAACTGTGGCAGGCCATACCGGACTGTGATAATTGCGACGTTCGAAGACAAGTGGAAGATCCTGAACCACCTTTTGACTGGCGGGAGGATGAAGACTGCCGATGACTCTCGTCGCGTTTACAGGCAAAATGGGTTCAGGCAAATCCACGGCAGCGAAGACTCTGGAAGAATATGGGTTCAAGAGATTCAGTTTTGCGACCAAGTTGAAGGATTTGTCCGTAGATCTTTTCGGCATGAAAGAAAAAAACAGGAAACTCTTACAGGACTTTGGGGCTGTTCTGCGTGGTATTGAGGAAGATGTTTGGGCGAACTACCTTCTAAAACAAATCAGTCTATACGCGTTCCAATGTGCTGCAAATAGCCGTCCGTTTCACGTCGTTATCGACGATTTGCGGTATCTTAACGAAGCCAAAATATTACGAAAAAGCGGGTTCATATTAATCAGATTAGTTTGTTTGAACGAATCTCTACGATTCGAGTGGTTACAGAAACATGGTACGTTGGAAGGTCAGGATCATCCAAGCGAGACGGAACAAGACAAGATAGAGGTAGAGTACGAGATTCGGTGGGTTACACTAGAGGATTTGAAGACAAAGGTTCTTTCTCTTGTTGCAAAGTTGGCTTTACACGCGCCGAAACCAAGCATGTTTGACGTGAAGAAAAACAAAGTCGAACTGTTGCAGTTCATGGTGGATCAGTTGATAGCCAGAATCAAAAGCCCTGACATGCCTGAACGAGACAAGCAACGGGCGCTTCGCCTTCTCAACGATTGTTTGAAAACCATGACTCGCTTCAAAGAGTTGGAAGCCATCACGGAAGACGACTTGGCGCAACTTCTGGCGCGAATACCGAAGAAGTGGAGATTCTAAAATGAACCCCGGCGACTTGGTTGAAGTCGATTGGCACGACAGTTCAGGAGGCCGAGCAGAGTCAATTCGGTCCCTAAAGAAAATCGACATTCCAGTAAAATCTTGGGGAATCTACTTAGGCGACTATGGTGAAGAGGAACCGCACATTGTTCTGATGACTGAAATCTACTTCAAAAAAGTCGGAAACATCGGTTTTGAAGTGAACGCCATAGTAAAAAGAGTCGTAAAAAGATCACGGGTTCTCATTCCAAATGCATTCGATATTTCGCAAATAGCGGCCCGGCACATCGAATCCAAGGTTAATGACGCCCTTCTAATGCACAAGATTCGATTTTGCGTGGAGGTGAGCAAATGGTAGAGGTTGAGGTTATCGCTTGCAAGAAACATCGAAGAAAACTGTTGGTTGGGTGGATCACAATAGAGGAAGAAGGGCCGGAAAAGCAACTTGTAGCGTTCTGCCCGACCAAGGGGATGCGTCCTAATGATTGCCATTCAGGAAATGCCAGTTTTGTCGAACGAAGGATGGAAGTCCTACATTAAGAAGGCGAGGTTAGGGAATGAGCAAGCGCGAGTGGTTTGAGATTATCACAAGAATCGTGGAACTCGTACTTTTGGCGGTGTTTCTGTGGAGGTTAGGCTGATTTGGATAGGCGAGTAATGACCGAGCGAATTCTCTGGATTCTGCTTATGATGCTAGGCATAATACATAATGCCCTTGGTATACTGAGATATATCAAGCCCTCAATGGAGGATAAGTTCAAGAAACTTCTTGATCCCGTGATTTTCACAAAGGCCCTTTTCGACTTCAACCCATTCGACTATCAGAAGGAGTTCTTCGAGGCGGCGGTAAAACATCGAAGAATCGCCTTGGTGTGGGGTAGACAGTCAGGTAAAACAACGGCTGTGGCACTTTACGCAATCTTCTTTGCTTTCACGCATGCCGGAACCGCAATTAGCCAAACCAAGGTTATCATTGTCTCCCGTGGACTTCGACAGAGCATTATCATGTTTCGAACAATCAAGAACTTTCTCCACTCAAGTCAAGTTCTCAAGAAGAGTATAATCTACGAAAGCAGAACCGAGATAATATTTTCGAACCATTCCACAATTATCTGCCAACCCACCGGATACGATGGTTCGACGATTCGAGGACACCACGCCGATCTATTAATCATAGATGAGGCCGCATTCGTAAAGGAATCCATTATTGCTGAAGTCTGTTTGCCCATGCTTGCCACTACGGAGAAACAGAGAGGAACGGGATTCCTGATATTGCTTTCGACGCCTTTCGGAAGGGACCACATTTTCTACCGGGCCTTTATGAACCCGGAATTCTGGACCAAGAAAATTCCAACAAAACTTTGTCCTTTGGTCACGGAGAAATTCCTTGCGGAACAGAAACGATTGATTGGAACCTTTGCCTTTGAACAGGAATACGAAGCAGAATTCAAAGACGACAGGAACAGTTGGTACAAGCAGGATCTTCTACGGCAGATTCAGGAAGATTACAGTTTCACGGATGACCCGGTTCGCCCCGGATATTTACCCGAAGAATTACTCATTACTCATCGAGTCCACACTGGCAAAGAATATCCTCATCAAATTGGGTTGGACTTGGCGAAATATGAAGACTACACGGTTCTATATGTTTGGCGCACCGAAAAATGGAAAACCGAAACCGGGGAAGGGGAGAAGCAGAGACTTGTCTTCAAAAAGGTTTGGCCTCGTGAGATTGATCTTCCAGAGGAGCAAAGAGCATCCTACAAACTATTCGATCAGGTCATAGAATTCCTGAAGCATGTTAACGAGAGTTTCAACGTTTCTGCGGGGTGCATCGACGCAACAGCAAGTCCAGCGTTCGTTGAACAAGTTCAGAAGTTCATGCCCCAAGTTAAGGGTATAACGTTCACGGATAAATCAAAACAGGACATGCAAGTTTATGCGCATATGAGGATGGAACAGAGAAAAGTTGTCATCGCCTCTTGGGACACAAGCCTAGTCGGGCAACTCAATGAGCAGCAATACGAATTGTCCGGTGAGAAGATCTTATTCAGTCATCCAAAGGACAGAAACGACGACGAACATTGGGCCTGCGTTCTAGGAATTTACTCAACCAAGGTCGAGGGGCCAATAAGAGAAGGAGGTGTATTCGTTGGACCGAAAAAGTAAGAAGGTCTTCCCAAGCATCGAATATTTTCAAAACCCGGCGCGTCAGGCGTGGCTCCGCAAGAACCTTCCCTATGTCATGGGTCGAGGATTCGAATATCAAGTGATGAATTATCTGCGGAAACGCGGTTTCTATGTCGTAAGAAAATTCGGTTCGTGGGGTGAAGAGGATCTAGTCGCTATTCTTCCAAGAGGGGAATTGAACGGAGTTCGGGTCGCTCAAGTTTGGTTTATTCAATGCAAATACAGCAAACAAAAGAAGACGACTCCAACAGAAGACATGACGCTTGAAGAAAGAAAGAAACTCGTTGAGAAAGCAAAGAAATTCGGAGCATATGCAGTGTTCGCCGGAGTGGAAGCGCCCGGAACTCGTCCCAGACTCTATTTCAGATTCTTGGAGGATTTTCAGAAATGATTCAGATGAGTCTCGTTGTTGCTAGAGAATTAAAGCGACTAGCGAAGGAAGCATGGCTTGGCTTGTTGGGAAGAACTTTGGATAGCGTTAATTGGACGGAGGGGATGCGTCTGAGACTTGTTCTTGAACTAGATGTTCTAATGGATGAGGTCAGAGTTCATGGATACGAGTTCAGATTCAGGAAACCGAATGGGCGGATTGTCAAATGATTCTCGATTCGTGTTGCGGCGGCAAAATCATGTATCGAGGACTAGACCGTAACTTCAATGATAATGAACTCATATTTATTGATATTCGTCAGGGAAAGTTTTCTTACAAGCATCCAAGATTCCCTAAAGTCACCAATGTTCGTCCTACGATTGTTGCGGATATGCAGCATCTTCCATTTCGAGACGGAGTTTTCTCAATGGTCATATTCGATCCTCCGCACGACAAGTACGGAAAAAGATCCTATATGGCGCTAAGATACGGAAGCATTAGCGATGAAGATTACGAGGCTTTACTGGAAAATGTAAACTCGGAATTTAGTAGAGTTCTTCGGCCCCTTGGAATTCTTTTGGCTAAAATCAGCGGCGCTCGGAGAAAGATAACCATGATAGAACTGCGTAACTTTCGAATGCTTCTCGACAATGCGTATTGGTCTAAGGCATATCACTGCCGCAAGAAAACTCACTGGATACATTTTGTGAAGCGGATCTGAATGAACAAAGAAGTTCTCTGTCTGTGCGATGAATGCTATCACAAGGCAAAGCACAGAACCCTAAAAGTAATCCGTGAATGGACTGGCGCTCCATGCGATTTCTGTGGACAAATAGGAACATACTGGGTCGAGAAGGAAGAACCCAAACCGATGCTGGCTTCAAAAATCAGTCTTCTTGACGATTGGGAAACAGATGTTCTTACTTGGACGAACAAATCCAGCGACCAAGTAGAAAAGGCAGTCATCGTTGCATTCGACGCTGAAGACGAAAGCGAAGAGGTCGATTCAGAGATAATTAGAAAGAAAGACAACAAACCCTACCGCTATTTCAAGCCACAATGTCAGGGTTTTACGTTTGCCGCAATAGTAAATGGTAAAATGATAACGGAAAAACTAGACGGAGACGACGCCGTATCGTGGAAAAGAATTGAGGCTTTTGTTCGATCTTGGTTGAATATTCCGGTCGAACAGAAAATCTACTGGCTGACTCATTATTCTCCGGCTGAATTGAGAAATATCAATGATTGGAAGAAATATTTCAATCCTAAAGACCGCCCCCACATGGATAAGGTAATGCCGATTCACGAAAGCACCATTCATCTTAGAAACTGGAACAACGTAATCATTGACACTTACGCCTATTTCGTGGCTTCTTTAGATGACGTTGCTGATTCTATTGGAATGAAGAAAGGAAAATTAGAGACGCCCGACGGAAAGGGACACTCGGAGAACATTCTTCGTATGAAAGAAGTCAAAAAGAAGTGGCCCAACATTTTCTGGGAATATGCGACTAACGACAGTGTAATTCTGATCGCCGCGTTCACTAAACTACGACAGTTCTACCGGAACGATTTGGACATTGAGATATTGAATACGTTTCAGCATCCGACTCTTGCCAGTGCAGCGGTTTATTTGCTTCGCAAAAGATTTCTGGCCCCAGAGAGAATAGCGGCGGCTCCTTATGTTGATCGAGTCGAAAGTTACAGTCGATCAAGCGAAAGCGGTTCAGATACGTGGCTTCAAAGACAACGAAAAACGAGGGTTCTTGACGAAGATTTTCAATCCATTCGATGGTTCGGATGTAGAACATATATGGGTGCGAGAAGGGAAGCAAACTATTGTGGATTCATAGACAAGCCAGTTACGATGCTTGACTATAAAGGAATGTATAATGTGTGTGGGCAATATCAGCCGTTGCCCATTTTCAGCAAAGGCACTAGAGGAAACGAACCATATCAAACACCGTGGAAGAGGCTAACAGCTAAATTCAATGATAAGGCAACGTTGAACGAAATTCTAAAGATGGAGGGGTTTGTCCGAATCAAAGGTTACAAACACCCGCAGGG
>Ga0209725_1002337_pt1 | contig 10239 bp, 8 predicted proteins | sample I18A1metaG_FD_184145 | JGI IMG/M metagenome (GOLD analysis project Ga0209725, IMG submission 184145) | Lake sediment bacterial and archeal communities from Gulf of Boni, Indonesia to study Microbial Dark Matter (Phase II) - ​I18A1 metaG... | ecosystem: Environmental > Aquatic > Freshwater > Lake... | reverse complement strand
GTACTTGCACATACTTGGGTCAAATTATTCCGAAGCTTTGGGCTCGCTCACTTGTAAGCGGCAGAGACGAATGGTGACACTGTTCTCAACTGGAAAGATCAGCATGACGTATGTGAAAGATAGGGATGAGGCTGGGAAGCTCTTAGAGGAGCTAAAGGACTTGATGAATCGTGCCTTCGCCTACTGCGTTTCTCACGGGAAACCTGAAAATTATTTAGTCGAATTGAGAAAGAAGGTGGATCTCGCTAAGGTCTACAATAGTCTGCCTAAGACCAACTGCAAGGAATGCTCTGAGCCTAGCTGCTATGTCTTCGCGATTAGGTTGATGTCCGGAGAGAAAGAGCTGCATGAATGTACTCAGTTGTGGCTGCTTCAATATGTAGAGAATCTTGCACCCATCTCAAGAATGGTCCAGCCGATAAGATTGTAAAAGTGAACTATCTGTTTGCGTCAGACTTGTCTTTCCCACAATCCTATATGCGAGATTTGCGGTAAGAGGACAGTGCACAGGGTTCAATATGTTATAGGCCCAGTTTCGCTCTCTCCTCAGCGCTTAGAAAGCTCACGCCAGTTACGTCGTAGTCCACCCAGTTGCCCCAAGCTTCCGCCAAGCGTTCAGTTATCGGTCCTGGAACAGTCTTGCCAACATGATGGCCGTTGTAGCGACTTATGGGCGTAATGCAAAGTGGCGCTGTTTGACATATAAACGCTTCATCAGCGTTGACGAGATGCCAAGGCTGGAGGTCACGCTCAACAACCTCTATCCCAAGTTGCCCAGCCAGCTTCATGACGTTAGCTCTACTTACACTCTCCAGAGTATTGTTCGTAGTGGGAGTCATGAGTACCCCATCATAGACGAGGAATATTGCCGCCACAGTGGTCTCAGCGATGTTGCCCCATATGTCTAGCATCAAGGCCATGGCTTCTGGGTCGACCAGTCTCGCCTCATGTGTAGGGAAGGTTTGGCTCATGCGGCTGTAGGTCTTTAACTTGGGATCCCTGCACATAGGAGGGACCTGTCTATGAGACGGAGTAACTACATGAAGCCCTGTCGCCCAAAACCTGGCGTAGAGCTTGATGTCAATTAGACTATTCCTAATGATTACGGTAGGCTTTCCTTTCCCTTCCGGAACAGGCAGAGGCCGGCCATGTCCCCAGTCCCACTCACCCCATGAAGTATCTATCGGAATGTGGAATTCCTCACCTTCTTCCAATCTCAGTAAATGCTCGTTGCGAGAACAGAGCTCAATACATATTCGTTCCAGCTCTTCCTTGCTCATTTGAAGGTCTAGCCGAGCATACTTGCAGCCGCGGTAGAGTCGTCTTAGATGCTCCTTCAACTGCCAAGGCTTACCTTTGAAGGTTCGAGTCCAGTCGTATACAGTATAACCATTTGTGAAGCCTACATCCCAGACAGACAGCCGCGCCTCACTATCGCTAAGAAACTCACCCTCAGGATACAAGTCGCTCTTGATGTAAATGAGAGCTTTCAGATTGATTTCTTGCTCTCTATTTTGTGGTGTATAAAACATACAATTCAACCTCATTAAAGTCAGTGGTAATCGCTCTTCGCATATTTATGTCATAGCGAAAGCTCCATCAAGTACGGAACAAACCGACGAAACCTCCCTCGCTTGGACACTTGAATCCGTCTCGGTGAGGGTAATGTCTTCGCTTGAGCGAGAGCTTCAGGCCTCTTTCGTCTACGTCTAACTTGGCCGGATGCCCCGAAGCCTAGAGCAGCATGCGCTACGATTGGCTATGTCGAAGGTTTTGGACGCTATGTTTCGAGCGGTAAATCTGATACCTCAGCGGCCCATCCAATCCTTGATGATAGGAAGGATGTCTGCAAGGTTCTCAACGACGGCATCGGCGTCCGCACCTCCCTCTATTTCGCTCTTCACTCGCTTAACTAGAATGGCTTTCATGCCCAAGTTCTTAGCTCCTCCAACATCGCCTTTGACGGTATCGCCGACCATCACGACTTCGCTCGGGTTTACTCTAAGGAATTCTAAAGCCTTCTCGAAGATCTCTGGCTTTGGTTTCCTGAGCCGTAGCTGTGCGGATGTAACTACGGCGTCGAAGAATCTCGCGATATTCAACCTGTCAATAATGACGGTGATTGCCGTTTGGTCGCTTGCGTTTGAGACGAGACCAAGTTTCAAATCCATATCTTTCAAGGTTGAGAGAAGCATCATTGTGTCCGGATATAATTTCCAAGACTCGATCTCAGGCCTTAGAAAATCGGCCAGCGCATCTTGAATGGACTGCGGATCCTCAAAAGCTTGTATTCCAAGTTTAGCCAGAAATTGTCTGAATGGTTCTTCCAAAGGAACTTCAGTGTCCGTTTGCTCGCAAAGGGAATATACTGGCTTGAATACTTCATCGAATACTCGTCTCATTCGCTGGAGCTCTATTTTGTGACCTCGACCTCGTAAGGATAAGTTTAGGCCTCTCAGCCTAGCCTCTCGAACTTTCTGAGGCTCATCTTGGTAGACTAGTGTTCCACCCAAGTCAAACAGTACGGCTGAAAGCATCGGGACTCCCTTGGAAGACCAAAGCATGTGAGAGACTTCATGATAACTCTTTTGGATTATTCTCCTCTCTAACCGTAACCTCCATATCTTCTAGCGGCCTCAACCATGGACCTAATGTTCTCGTGAGGAGCATCAAGAGGTATCTCGCATCCTGAACTGAGAATGAAGCCTCCGCCTTCACATGCAGCATCGATGCATTTTCTAGCTTGCGTAAAGACATCGCTCGGGGCACCCATCATCAACGTTCTCACTGGGTCGATATTGCCTTGAAGGCATACTGTCCTACCGATAGTTCTCTTCGCAGTAGCTAGGTCAATAACGCTATCTAACTCAAGTATTTCCGCGCCAGTCTTAGACATTCGCTCCAGTATCGGTGTCGTATTTCCACATATGTGTAGAGACGGCGTTCCCCCGTTTTCTTTGATAGATGAAAGAATCACACTCAGGTAAGGATATGAGAACTCTTCGAACATCTTTGGAGAGATGACGCTTGATGAAGCAGTTGGATCTGCGACCACTATTATCTGAGCGCCTGCATCCAACTTGGCTAGGGCGAACTGTGTGGAAGAAGAAGTTGCGACCCTAAGTATTTCATAAACGAACTTTCTTTTCTTCAAGAGATCCATCAGTAGCTTCTCGGTTCCCCTGAGTATGCCAGCCAACGTTAATGGGCCTGGGGTGTAGCTGAATATCGCAGCTTCTCTCCCTATCTGCTCATTTACGATTTTGAGCGCTTCGAGATATATTGGCAGTCGTCCGTCTGTCTGAGGGTTTGGAACCTTCATTCTGCTCAGGTCTGACTCGTCTTTGATTAAGGGCTCAGATACTGATGGTAGACTGTCATCGTACTCTCGGAGTTTGCATCCCATCGCTTCAGCGAGGAGGTTAAATGAGGACTCCCACCCAACGTAGACGCCGTCGTAGCCGAAACTCGTGTACCCTGCTATCAGCGCGTTTGCTAGAGCCTTTGCGTTTCGCATAGCTTCAGAGAACTTGATTCCGAGAAGACGGGCTGTTGTGTAAGTGATCTGAGGAACGACCGGGACTTTGTCCAGCTCTTCAAGGTTGATTGCTGCCAGTACCCTTTCGTAAGGCTTCATGGTGATTCCTTGCTATTCTACTCTAGTCTACCAATTCTTAAGGTTAAGAGTTCGGTCATCTGGCTCAAGACGATTCTCACTGCATCATTACTGCCATTTCATTTCACATAAATAGCGTTCATGCAGAATTAACGATACTCAAGGTGTGGATGTTGAGGTTCGCGAGGATACGAAGGCAAATCCCGATCACGAGAAAGCGAGTATATCTTGACAATGCTGGAGCTGGACCGCCTACAATTCCTGTCATAAATGCGATGAATGAATTCCTTCAAGAATGGAGGGACCATGGCAGCTACTGGCATAAATGGCTCCAAGAGATGATTGATGCTAGGAAGCTCTTCGCGAAGTTTATAGGCGCATCGTTTGAGGAAGTTGCCCTTGTCTCGAATGTTACTTCAGGCATAATCTCGATCGCAACAAGCCTAGAGTACAAGAGTTCTGGAAACGCCGTTTTAAGTAATCAGAATTTCCCAACGAACATCTATATTTGGCATGCCAGAAGGAGAGCAGGCTTCCTTAAGGATGTTAGAGTCCTAAGAAACAGAGATGGAAGAATACCTATCCAAGAATATGAGAAGGCGATAGACGATCGAACCGTGATAGTGCCGGTGGACTACGTTTCCTATCAAAATGGCTACAGGGAAAGTTTGAGGGAGATTACAGAAATAGCGCACAGTCACGGGGCAATAGTTCTAGTAGATGCCTTTCAAGCATTAGGAGTATTGCCGATAGATGTCAAGGAACTGCAAATAGACATACTCGTCAGCGGGATGTACAAATGGCTCCTAGGTCCGCACTCTCCTGCATTCATGTACGTTAGAAAAGAGCTCATCCCAAAGCTTCATCCTACCGTAACTGGGTGGTGGGGAGTCAAGGACACGGTTATCACAAGAACGATTGAGAGGAGAGATCTCTTTGGAAAACCATACAACGTAGATGATGCTGTAGTCTCGGATACAGCGACGAGATTTGAATGGGGGAGTCCATCCGTCATAGCGGTCGCTGGAGCTAAAGCGGCATTATCCTTTGCGATTAAGAACAATTTGCCGAGCCAATTTCATAGAATCCAGAGTTTGACTCAGCGGTTAGCGGACGGCTTGAGCCGAATTGGAAGGAGGGTAATTACACCTCTCGAACCTGAGCATAGGAGTGGCATAATATGTTTCAAAGATCCGCATCCGAGCAGGACTGTAGCGAAGCTTGATGGAGCCGGCATCTCTGTATCTGGACGTTATGGAGCGGTCAGAGTATCGCCTCACTGCTACAATACGAACGAAGAGATAGAGAAATTCCTAGAAGTAATGCAGAAACTAAGCTAGACAACCGAGAAAACAAGCGCACCAGTTAGGCATATGAGAATGTAGAAACAATAATTAGCCAATGCCAGAGCGCAGAGGGTCAACCGGTGGCGATTTCATGGTTAGACATAGAACTCGTAGTCTTAGTGTACATTATCGTATTCTTGATAATCGCAATTTCCGAGTACTGTAGAAGACGGTTGAATCTAGGCCCGTTAACAACGAGACACGCTATCCACCTGTTTGCAGGGATGACTCTATTCTTCTTGCCATTCTTCTCCGATTGGTACTATCCTTTCTTAATCCCGCTCGGCATCGGAGTTGTCACCGTAGCAGCCTTCATGTTCAAGAAACAGAGTTTCATAACAACAAGTATGGTAGACGAGAAGAAATACTCAAGAGCTCATGTGTTCGGTCCCGTGTACTATATCGTTTCGATAGGTGCGTTGGTGGCGTTAGCATGGAATTTCAGGCATATAGTCATAGCTTCAATTATGATAATGGCTTGGGGAGATGGTGGAGCAGCAGCTTTTGCGCCCATGCTGAGGCGAAGACACCGCTACCCCAATTCAGATAAGACCTTTGAAGGCTCTATCATAATGTTCATTCTAAGCTATTTGGGCGCACTACTCGCATACGCCATTTCAATCCAGTCGAGAATATTGAGCCTCGATATTTTGACAGTTGCTTTGACCTGTTTGGTCGGGGCGGCCGTCGGCACTATAGTTGAAGCTGTAACGGTCGGACCTATAAAGCCCTTCGACAATTTCACTGTTCCGTTCTCTTCAGCGATAGCTATGTATGTGTTCTCGCTTCTTCACTAATTGGCTCTTTGTTGGTATTGCAAAAGTCTTATCTTTTCCGCTGGGATTTCATCTTCTCGATGGAGAAATGAGGTACATAGATTTCGTCGACTTGAACTACGAACCGAGAGAGAATGAGGTCATTTGCGATTTCTATGTTGAACCGGAAGGTCTCAGCGTAGAAGAAGCGGCTGGAGGCGTGGCTGCTGAGAGTTCGATAGGGACTTGGACTGAAGTCAGTACAATGAAGCCGTACGTGACGCGACTGCATGCCACCGTCTTCAGCATGAAGAATAACAGTGTTAGGATAGCGTATCCGATAGAGCTCTTCGAGCCCGGCAATATGCCTAACATCATCAGCAGCGTCGCTGGAAACGTCTTCGGGCTGAGAGCCTTGAGAAACTTGAGGCTGAACGACATACATTTTCCAACGAAGCTCTTGAAGAGCTTCAAAGGACCTAAGTACGGTATTCTAGGCATAAAGCGATTGTTGAAAGTGAAAGATAGACCCTTGGTTGGAACAATCATCAAGCCGAAGCTTGGGCTGGTTACTAAGGATCATGCTAGAGTAGCCTATGAAGCATGGGTCGGCGGCTGCGACATTGTGAAGGACGATGAGAACCTTGGGAGTCAAAGTTTCAACCGCTTTGAGAATCGACTTAGAAAGACTTTGGAGAGCAGAGATAAGGCTGAGGCTGAAACAGGCGAGAAGAAGGTTTACCTAGTCAACGTGACTTCTGAAACCAAAGAGATGCTTAGGCGAGCTCAACTGGTCGAGGACCAGGGTGGAGAGTATGCGATGGTCGATGTTTTGACATGCGGCTACTCGGCGTTGCAAACGCTTCGAAACCAAGACTTCAACCTCATCTTGCATGCGCATAGAGCAGGCCACGCAGCATTCACGAAGAACCCGAAGCATGGAATCTCGATGCGTGTAATTTCGAAGCTAATGAGAATTATAGGGTGCGACCAACTCCACGTCGGCACAGTCGTCGGGAAGATGTCTGAAACAAGGGAGGAAGTCCTCGAGAATTGCAATGCGCTTCGGGAGCCGCTTACAGGAATTAAGACTGTTCTGCCGGTCGCTTCAGGCGGCCTTCATCCAGGTTCGGTCCCAGACCTACTTGAGATTTTTGGGAACGACTTCGTGATTCAAGCAGGCGGTGGGATTCATGGGCATAGAGAAGGAACCGTCTCAGGCGCGAGAGCGATGAGACAAGCTGTTGATGCCGCTATCAGAGGAATCCCGTTGGATGAGTACGCAAAGGACCACAAAGAGTTGGAGATCTCCCTCAAGGATTGGACGACGTAACGCGTTATGGGAAAAGAAGATACGATTTGAGATTGAAGTAGCTGCTTCGTTTTGATGTGCATTCTGAATGTTTAAAACGAATCGTTCGCTAGTGGAATAGCAAAGCCGTTTGGATGCTTAATTCATAGGACAAATTTTTCTAGACCAACATCCCTCTCAGCGACGCCTAGTCTGCGGACCTTGATCTTTCTGCCTCCGTAGAGCGTGGCGTCTTCTCGCCCGTCATGTAGCGCGGATGCGATCCTGCCGACTGCATCTGCTTTCATTATGCCGCTTCCGCTCAAACCGGCAACAACCAGGAGGTTATTCTCCTCGAATATGCAGGGGTTGGCGTCACGCGTATTGATGTCGTATTCCCCCGCCCACATATTATTCGGCTTCACGTCAATGAACTGAGGGAAGTACTTCGATAGGATCGGATAGATATTGTACGTGAAGTAGTCAGTTTCAGGTTTCGGGTCTTCCTCGAACTTGAAAGGTCTTCCTAGATCATCGGCGGCTCCAACCCAGAATCCTTTCTCCGCTCTAACGGGCCTCATGTAGACTCCGCCCCTTGGCAGAATGGTGAAGGAGAGCAGATCATGCTCATTGAAGCCTCTCGTATTCAACAAGTTCACGACCTTCGGACTGCTCAATTGGAAGATCTGCCTCTTCTTAGTCTTCATGTAAGAGTCTACCCCTACCTCGTAGAGAAGATTATTCGCCCACCGACCGACTGCAATGACAATAGTCTTGGCGTATATATCGCCCGTCTTAGTCCTGACGCCTTTGATCTTCTTGTCTTGCCAGATGAATGGCTCCTTCGGCAGTCCGAGCCTCTCCGTAGGCTCTAGGATCAATGAAGTGACTTCACTGTTGTACATGATTCTTACACCGAGATCCTTGAGTTCCTTCTCATAGAATCTTGCGACGAGTTCAGGCGCGATGGTTCCGCACTTGACCCCTTGAACCCCTACGGCTATATTCTCTAGACCGAGAGTTTTCGCTTCAGCGTCGTCAGAGCTGAATTCCAAGCAGAGCCCCTTTATCATTTCGCGCAGGTCTTCTTTACTCCATATCTTGAGCTTTATACCCTTCTCAGCCATCAATTTCGCGAAACCTTGGAAGACTTGGTATTCTTTTTCCGTGAGAAGCCATAGGTATCCGACGAACTCCAGGTCAAGGTTGAACTTAAGATCTCTTTGAATATGCGAGTAGAAGTCTAATGATGTGTCAGCCAAGAGGTGATTTATCTCTGATGTAAAGGTATTCCTCACAGCGCCTGCGCTCTTCGATGTGTCTCCAGAAGCGGCGCCAACAGCTTTGTCCAGCACAAGAATCTCGGCTTCTGGACGATCTATCTTCATATGATATGCGCATGATAATCCGATTACGCCTGCTCCAACTACTACAAAATCATACTGATCTGTCATCTACCTCATACCCCACTACAAACGCAACCAGTCAGACCAAGATTCTGTTACCGTCCACTTTTGAATCTTTTCACTTGTCGTTTCTGCCACAATCCAGTTCCAAAATGATGCTTACGCTCGATTAAGGTTGGATAGCCTGACTTGAGTTACTGGGTTTGGTAGGCACACGAACAAAATAGTTTTTCTACATTCCTCAAGGAATGAATCCCCAACCCCCTCTTCCATTTGCATTCTCCTCGCTAACGCTCGCAGGTCATGACAAGTTCCTGACCTCCAAAGTGTGTGCATATTTCAGCCTCTATTGAACAAAATAACCCTTGAAGCACCATTTGAAAAACAATAAATCATGGCTTTCTACTGGGGAAAGGAAGGAATATCTCAAACAAAGCATCTAGATAGAAGTGTTACCGACGAGTAGGGCGCGGTTACGACTATGCCGTTCTGCTATAAATGTGGAAGAGAACTACGAAGTGATGCGAAGTTCTGTGATGCATGCGGAGTCGCTGCTCCTATTTATCTACCTCACAGATCCAAGACTGCAAGAAACGTAGTCATTGCCATAGCCTTAACCCTCCTTCTATATTTCCTAATAACTACAGCTCTATTCCACATCAAATGATGTGCGCGTTACATTGTTTTAACGCATGTAGCCAGCAATAATGGAAAAATAGCTTAGGATTTGAGAAGAAGTTCTCATAAGAATCCTAATGATAGGAAGGACGCGATGACGGTGACTGACATAACCTCTCAAAGCGGATGGAGAATCTTCGCAGGTCCTTTCCTTCTTCTTATCCTCATTTACTTGGTCTGGTTCATACGATATCCAACATGGCAATGGTTTGAGTCTGTAGAACCGCTATTTCTGATGCTAGTTTAATCTTACTTAGCAGTCTTACTTCTATCGATGTTTTTCTTGAAGAAAGATGCGAAGAAGTCTTTGCCACAGGTTTTCATGATGCACAGTTATAGTACGGTCATTATTGGCATGGCTTTCGCCTTCTTGTTTCAAGCAATATGGTTTTCGATCAGTTGGGGAATTGGAGGCAATTTCGAATTTCTGTCTTTTCCAAGTCTAAAAGGATATGAAAGCTATACTGTTCATTCGATGCTCTTGGGCTTTATCCTTTACCTCGCGTTCGCTGTTTCTGGGGCATTCACTGAGGAAATTGCCTTTAGAGGATATATCCAATCGAGAATTGCGCCAAGATATGGTTGTGCTGTGGGTATTTTTACTGCTTCATTGTTCTTCTCTTTGCAGCATATTCACATTTTCGAGTTAAGCTGGGTCGAAAGATTTTTCCAAACACAGTTCGTTTATGTTTTCTGCTTCGGTATCTTTGTTGGGCATCTCTTCTTCAAGAGTAAGGAAGATATATGGAGCGTTTTTGCATTTCATGCTTTTACCAACATTTTTAATGTCTTACTGCCAATCCAAGTAACATCCGTATTCCCGCTTGGCAATCAATTTGTAACAATCACAAGTTTCATTCTGACGATTCTGCTCCTCCGATTTTGGTTTTCAAGGAGAGTGTAAATGCGACGAATGTGAGCTGTGCAAATCTGTTTCCAAAGCGAAGGCGCTATGTATGCGGCATCCTGCGTAAAACAGGGATTGGGAATAAGTATTCTCTTGCGTGTATAGGGGTCTAATTGGTGGGCCGGGGGAGATTTGAACTCCCGACCATGCGGCCTTCAAGGTTTCCGCGTGTAAGGCGGATGTCCAAGACCGGGCTAGACGACCGGCCCTTATGCTTGAGAATAGCACTTTACAGATATG
>Ga0209725_1002335_pt1 | contig 10242 bp, 7 predicted proteins | sample I18A1metaG_FD_184145 | JGI IMG/M metagenome (GOLD analysis project Ga0209725, IMG submission 184145) | Lake sediment bacterial and archeal communities from Gulf of Boni, Indonesia to study Microbial Dark Matter (Phase II) - ​I18A1 metaG... | ecosystem: Environmental > Aquatic > Freshwater > Lake... | reverse complement strand
AGCCTGCGGTTTCAAACTTGGCAGGTCCCGGATGAGCTGGGTCATGTAGTCAGCGTTTTCTGTTCTTCTTCGGTTGAATTCATCGATCTTCTTGATTTGGGCTTTTCCGATCGCTGCTGCAATCTCAGTCATGCGGTAGTTGTATCCGAGCTTGACATGGTGGTACTTGCCTTTTTGGCCCTGACTTCGAAGAGTCCTGAGGGTTTCGGCGGCATCGGGGTTGTTTGTGGTTATGAATCCTCCCTCGCCTGTGTGGAGGTTTTTGGTGGCGTAAGTGCTGAAACATGCGAACATGTCTGTGTTGCCGATCTTCTTCCCATGGTATTCGGCACCTATGGCTTCTGCTGCATCCTCAACTATCTGCAGGTCATGTTTGCTTGCGATTTCCTGAATCGGCTTCATTTCAGCTGGTTCGCCAAATACGTGGACTGGCTCTATGGCTGCAGCTCTGGGAGTCACGGCTTTTTCAATCGTTTTGGGATCAATATTGAAGGTTTCAGGGTCGACATCGACGAAGATAGGAGTTGCACCTGTCTGGATGATTGTGTTGGCTGTTGCCGCGAAACTGAAAGGCGTTGTTATGACTTCTTGGCCTGGCTTCAGGTCTGAGGCCAGAAGAGCAAGGTGGAGGGCCGCGGTCCCAGAGTTGACTCCGACGACGTGTTTCACACGCAAGTATTCAGCGACCGCGTCTTCGAAAGATTCCACAATCGGCCCACAGACGAGATGGCCTGAACGAAGCACGCTGAGCACTGCCGACTCGATCTCAGCGTCATGATATGGTTGGGCTATCCTGATCTTCATCAATAAGATTACACTTACGCTTGACTTGCGTGCCAAGAATATAATTGCATCTGTTTGTGCTGATTATGTGAGCGATTGAGTCTCAAGGAAGCTGATCTGCATAACGTTTCGGGATTGCGAGACTCTTCCATGCGTTGATGATCAAAATAGCCATTGGCATTGGTATCTCCAAGGCCAAGGTTACCGTCTGTCTACTTGCATGAATGAATGATTTAGCTTTGAATTGACTGCGTTTCTCTACGATTTCCAGTTCGATTCACCAACGTCTTTCTCTCGAGTGAGAAATCCTATCCCTAGCGTCATTCCACAGATACTCAAAGTAACCCTTGGCGAATCTTGCAAGCCCGATATGGTCTGACCAGATCGCGAGGGCTGCTCCTCCTCTCTCTTCTTCCAGGAGAAGCAGAACTTCTTGACCGTCACAGACTATTCCCCCTCCAAACATCTGTTTACGTACTCTAACCTCCGCGAAGCTCTTGGCATCCTTCAGGATTTCAGGGACAGCCTTTTCGGAGGTCATCAGCTGGATTCTGACGCCTTGGCTCTTGATATGAAGGAGCGTCGGAACGATAAGATTCAGCATTTCCTTTTGAAGAGTGGGAGCAGCTACCAGAATTTCTTTCGTTGCCCTTCCGATTGTCTCTCTTATCTTTGAGAGAATGTTGAACTCACCTCGAACGATCCAGATGTCGGGCCTTTCTTGGGTCCCTCTCTTCTCGAAGAGAGGAGTCAATTCACTCAGAATCTGGTTTTCTTTGGCTCGAAGTGTGCTTTCGCGTCTAAGTCGAGTCGTTTCAAGCGCGTCCAACGGAGAGCGCGGATAGTGTTTTGATGGACGACCTGACTCTGTCTCTATCCATCCCTTTCTCTCAAGGCTTCCCAGCACCTCGTAGATTTTCGAGTATGGCACCAAAGAGATCTCGCTTGCTTCTCTTGCAGTCATTGCCCCCTTCTGCAGGAGAGTCGCGTAGGCTCTTGCTTCGTATTCCGTCAATCCTAGGTCCTCTAGAGCTCTTGTCGTTTCTTCGCTGATCGACACCTACTTTTCACCGTCTGAAAGGTTCGGAAATCCCTTTATAGTGTCAAATCATTGTCTGCTTCCGGTATTTACAACTCTCGGTGGTGGCATCCATGACCCGAGTTCTAAAGAAAACCAAGAGCCTCTGCCCGGAGTGCCTCAAAGTCATTGACGCAAAGGTACTGGAAGACAACGGCAGGGTCAAGATAGTCAAGACCTGCAGCCAACATGGTAGCTTTGAAGACACCTACTGGTCGGACTACGAGCAGTATGCAAGATTCGAAAAATACGTAACTATAGGTGACGGAATCTCAAACCCACGAACGAAGACATCGAAGAAGTGTCCATATGACTGCGGCATATGCCCGGAACACAAGTCGCACACAGTGCTGGGAATAGTGGATATCACAAATAGATGCAACCTGAGGTGCCCTGTATGTTTCGCAAACGCCGCCGCGGCAGGATATACATACGAACCGACTCATGAACAGATCATAGAGATGATGAAAAACCTGCGACAGAACAAACCGTTTGCCCCCGTAGCCCTCCAATTCAGCGGCGGTGAGCCAACGATCCGCAATGATCTACCAGAACTCGTTCAGAAGGCAAAAGAGCTTGGATTCGACCATGTAGAGGTAAACACAAATGGAGTCAGGATATCTCAGAGCGTGGATTACATCAAGGATCTTATGCAGAAAGGTGTAGACACGTTCTATCTTCAATTTGATGGACTCGCAGACGACATCTACATGAAGACAAGAGGCGTAGGATATCTCAGAGCGTGGATTACATCAAGGATCTTATGCAGAAAGGTGTAGACACGTTCTATCTTCAATTTGATGGACTCGCAGACGACATCTACATGAAGACAAGAGGCGTCTCACTTCTCGACGTGAAAATGAAGGCCATAGAGAATGCCAGAAAGGCAGGACTTGAGAGCATGATACTGGTCCCAACTGTGGTCAAGGGCGTAAATGACCATGCCATCGGTGACATAATCCGCTTCGCCGCCGAGAATCATGATGTCATTCGCGGAGTCAACTTTCAGCCTGTCTCAATTTGTGGCAGAATTGACCGCTCAAAACTGAACGAGATGCGAATAACGATAAGCGATGTTCTGAGACTCGCTGAGGAGCAGACGAAGGGAGCTGTGAAGGTATCGGATTTCTATCCTGTTCCCGTGGTTGTTCCAATGGCCAGAGCGGTCGGAGCGCTGAAGGGAAGACGATACTCGGAGTTCACTGCACACGAACATTGCGGTGCAGCCACCTTCATATTCGTGGACAAGGGCAAGATTACCCCAATTACTCGGTATGCCAATGTCGATAAGTTCATGAATTCATTGAAGAGGGTTCACGAACTGGCCTCAAAAGGCAAGAAGACCCAAGCAAAGATACACATGGCATCGGCGATACGCTACATGAGCTTCAGTATGCTGAAAGAGCTAATGGGCGCAGTCCTCAACACCGGCTCATATGAAGCCCTTGGGAAACTGATGCGGAAGATGGTCATGATAAGCAGTATGCACTTCATGGATCCATACAACTTTGATCTTCAAAGAGTTGAGAGATGCTGTATACATTATGTGGTGCCAGATGGAAGGATCATTCCATTCTGCACGATGAACAGCATTCACCGTCTGGAAATTGAGAAGAAATTCGCTATAGCATCATAGATGACAGGTGGGAAATAAAAGCTACGAAGACAGCATCAAGCCTGCGTATATCTTCGCGTATTCCAGCAACTTCTTCGTTGAAACTCTTTCGTTCACACCGTGAATGCTCCCGTAGTCTATGTCTGCTGGTCCAAGGCCAATCAGTGTCGGGACGTTTGCGTCAAGAATGAGAAATGAAGCATCAGTCGCACCGTATCCCCCCATGATTTTCGGAGAGTATCCTGCCACTGTTCTTATGGTTTCTATGGCCTTTTTGACAACCCTTTGGCATGGATCCAGCTCAACCGCTCTGTGACTTCCCAGCTTCAATTCATATGATACCTTCAGCTCCTTGTCTGCCCGCTTCATCTTGTTCACGACTCGATCTATGTCCCGTTTTACAGTTTTATTGCTCATGCCTGGCAGGTATCTAATGTCAGATAGGGATGTGCAACTTCCAGGAATCACATTTGATTTCTCCCCTCCTTTGACAACCGTCCCCGCCGCAATTGTTGGAGGCGTCAGGAATCTGCTCCGCTTGAACGTGAACTTCGTCCGGCTTAACGCAAGTAACAGGGCCGACGTCTTCAGGTTGGCGTTGACCCCATCCTTCGGATTCGCGGCGTGAGATGTTTTGCCTTCCACGGAAACCTTGAGGGATGCCGTTCCTTTCATTGAGTTTCTCACAAAGATCCTGTCTTTGCTTGTTGAGGCCTCCAGAACATATCCATAGGTCACTTTTCTCGCGTAGCCGTTCTTGACTAGATACGAGGTTCCCAGCTGAGACCCAACTTCCTCGTCGCAAACTGCATGAACGACAATGTTGGCTTTTGGCTCAAGGCCCAGGTTCTTGATGACCTCGCAGGCTGCGATCACACATCCCAGTGCGCCTTTGTCGTCTCCCACACCCCTACCATACATCCATCCGTCTGAAACAGTGGAACTGTAAGGGTCAAAACGCCACAACAATCGGTCACCTATGGGAACCGTATCCAGATGGCCGTTGAACAGAACCGTTTCCGGTTCCCCGAGATTCCATTCCGCCACAACATTGACCTTCTGCTCATTTGCCTTCACGAGTTCCACGCTGAATCCTATTGATGAAAGAAGAGACGCCGCAACTTCAGCGGGTTCCCTTGTGTCTCCAGGCGGGTTGACGCTTGGCTTCTCCACCATCATCCTGACTATGTCATGAATCCTAGATTGATGCTGATCTAGGTACCGGAAGACTTGGTTGAAACCTTTCAAGATTTGTCCTCCCAGTCAGTCCTCATACACTGAGTGAGTGGAGTAATGTTAAGCATTCCTTTGTGTCAGGTAGTTACGTCTTCCTAGTGAGGTATATCCCAAGGAAAACCAGCGCAGCCCCTGCGATCTGGAACCCAGTCAGAATTTCGCCCAGGAACAGGTAGGCTATGAATGCCGCAACAACTGGCGTGAGATTCTCGTAGATCGCAGTTCGTCCAGGGCCGACTCTCTGAATACCGATATCCCAGAGGACATATGCGGTCACAATAGCTAGACCAAAGGAATAGCCAAAACCTGCCCAACCTGCCACGCTCACCCTCACCCACTCTTGAGCGAACAGAGAAGGGATCGCCACAAGATCTAGAATGATGGTGCCTAGGACGGCGGATGTAGCGGTCAGCCTGAGAGGAGAGTACCTGGTAAGATAGGGCTTTGAGAACACAGTATATGCTGCCCAACACAACGAGGCAAGCAGTACCAAAACTGTTCCGAAAACATGTGTTTCGGAAAGCGAAAAACCTGATCGGGATCCGTAGATTAGCACATATACTCCGACCAGTGAAAGCGAGGCTCCGAGAAGGAGTCTCACCGAAGGTTTCTCTCTTCGAGCCTGCAAACCAATAAGGGCTACAAAGACCGGATTTGTTGCCATCATAAGCGCTGACAGGCTTGCGGTTGTTCTGGCGATTCCGTTGATGAACAGTAACTGGTAGAAGGTGTGACCGACGATTCCCAGTAGCAGTATGCCTTTGATATCTTTCTTGTTGAGCAGAAAACCTCCCTCAGAGAACAGCAGAATGGCAGACAGCAGCAGTGAAGCAAGGCTGAAACGTAGGGCGTTGAAGGCTAAAGGAAGCATTTCACTCAGCGTCTGCTTTACGACTGCGAAGTTTGACCCCCAAATCAGTGCCACAAGAAGCAACAGCAGATCCGTGCCCGAAACTAGATATGAATGGATACTACGCAATATGATTCACCTGATTTGACTGGGCGATTCGCTTCTCCTCAAGGAAAGTTGAACCAGTCATTTGGATCATCAAGTGTTATATAGCTGCGACTGAGCAAGGAGGCCGCGTTCGGTGTTTGAAGTATGAAGCCTGACGTGATTAATCTCAGTATCGAAGAGATGCCGAAGGAATGGTATAACATCGTTCCTGACTTACCGGAGCCTATCCCGCCGGCCAAAGATCCCGAGGACGGACCTTCAAGAATCAAGCAGCTTGAGAACTTCTACACCAAAACCTCCTTGGAGCTTGATGCATCAAAGGAGCGATGGATCAAGATTCCTGAAGAAGTCTGGGATCTATACGTGCATGTTGGAAGACCAAGACCATTGCAGAGAGCATTGAAACTCGAACGTTACCTGAAGACTCCTGCAAGGATCTACTATAAACGAGAGGACCTGTCACCGACTGGCAGCTTCAAGATGAACACCACTCTTCCCCAGGCATATTTCGCTATGAAGGAAGGAATGTCTCGCCTCGCGGTTGAGACTGGAGCAGGACAGACAGGAACCGCATTCGCCTATTCAGCCAAGACATTTGGATTGGACTGCACAATATACTTTGTGCGATTCGCCTACAACCTGAAGCCTGATCGGGTGACCTACATGAAGATGCTGGGCTCAGAAGTTCTGCCGTCGCCGACTGATAGAACCGAGATAGGCAGACAGTTCCTGAAGAAGGATCCGAAGCACCCAGGATCCTTAGGTATTGCCACAGCAGAATCCCTTCAAGATGCTGGGTCAAGGGAGGATACGGTCGCCATGGTCGGAAGCTCAAAGAACCATGTACTAATGACCCAATCGATCATTGGCTTGGAAACTAAGAAGCAACTCGACTCTATCGATGAGAAGCCAGATGTGATGATTTCATGCGTTGGAGGAGGAGGAAACTTCTACGGCTTCATCTCTGCATATCTCAAGGAACGTCTCGACGGACGAATGAAAGACATAAGGTTTGTTGGAGCAGAATCAGCTTCAGCTCCTAGGTTGACCAAAGGAGAGTATCGCTACGATTTCACTGAACCGTCAAAGTCGACCCCAATGGCAAAAGTGTACACATTGGGGGTGGATACACCTCTACCTTTGATTAGAGCCGAAGGCATAAGGTCAACCGCGACCGCACCAATTCTCAGTCTGCTAAGAAGCAAAGGGATGATAGATACTCGAGTGTACGCGATTGATGAGAAAGATGTATTCGAAGCTGCAAGAACATTTCTGCAGGTGGAAGGATTCCTGGTGGCTCCCGAATCCGCCTATGCAGTGAGAGGCGCTATCGACGAAGCGCTTGAAGCGAAGAAGAAAAACGAGGAGAAAGTCATCGCATTCAATGTCAGCGGAATGGGGCACGTAGACTTTCAAGGCTACCGAGAAGTCTTGAAAGACATTTGAGCAACGAGACGACACTGCAGAAGAATCATTTCGCCGCTCCCAGTAGCATTCAAAGATTTGCCACCAGTGGACAGACCTATTCAACCGAGAGACATTCTGGCACTGGATTTGAAAGACAATGAGCAGCTCGGGTGGGTCTAGCATGTCCAGGAACCAAGCTCTCTGGCCTGGACTTCTCTTCTGTATCGGAATAGCCGTGATCTCTTTTGTTACGTGGCTTTCATTCAAACCAATGAGCAGTCTGATGTGGGCCTTTATCCTTAGCATAGTGGTCACAAACGTTGTCAAACTTCCGGATAGGTTGACTGCCGGAATTAATTTCTGCGCTACGGATTTTCTGAGAGCCATCATTGCGACTCTAGGGATCGTAACGAGTGCCTTGATTTGGCTGCAGGTGGGCATTGGAATCGTTAATGCGCTGATCGTGGTGTTCTTTTCCTACTTTTTCGCTCTTTGGTTCGGAGGTAGACTTGGAATCAACAACAGGTTGTCGACCCTAATTGGAGTTGGAACCAGTATCTGTGGTGCATCTGCTATAGCGGCTACAGGACCTGCCATAGGCGCAAAAGAGGAGGAGATGGGCCTGGCGCTGGCTTGTATCACGCTCTTTGGTCTGTTTGCGATGTTTGCTTATCCTTTCCTCTATTCTTACACCGTAGTCAGCCAGTGGCTAGGCTTCAACCTGAACGCCTACAGCATATGGAGCGGATCAGGAATTCATGAGACGGCCCAAGTGATTGCGGCTGCAGGTGCACAGGATCCTAGAGCGATTGGGTCTGCACTGATGGTCAAATCCATACGGATATTCATGATAGGCCCAATGATTCTCCTCGCGACATATGTTTTGAGCAGCATTGAAAAAAGAGAAGTTGGCAAGTCTGCCTCCAAGGTCATTCTTCCGATCTATGGAATCGCATTCATCCTTCCGATCTATGGAATCGCATTCATCGTCAACTCCTTGTTGTGCGCGTTGCTAGACGCCTATGCTATCCAAGCAAGATCCGTGGGATTTGATTGGCCCGTGGTGAAATCTGTGTTGTCTGGAACGATTCTTCCCTTCTTGCTGGCAACCGCTTTTGCCGGGGTCGGATCCAAGGTCAGATTGGCGAACATCACGAAACTTGGGGCAAGACCATTCATTGTGGGCGCTGTGACAGCAGTTGTTGCAGGGCTATTGGCACTGATTATGGCGATCATCACTGTACCATTTGTGCCTCGACTCATATAGGCTACTTATCATAAGTGAACAACGGAGTCGTGCGTACCAGGCATGGGAATGCTGCGCCAGCGGATCTCTAGCATTTCCCTTTCGTCAACTATCATCGAAGAGGTGTGCTTGATCATTTGACCGCAACAGAGTTCAGAGTCCAGCTGGGTATTGGATATGGAAGCTCCCTGATTGCGGCCAAGAGAGGCGATGTTATCGTCGCCATAGATGTCCTTAGGTGCAGCTCCACGATTGTGACTGCCCTTGCAAATGGAGCGAAGGCTGTGATCCCGGTCAAGAGCGTGCGTGAGGCAAGATCTCTTTCAAGGCGTCGTGGCGCGATTCTGGCGGGAGAGAGAAACGGATTGAGGCCGGCCGGATTTGAGTTAGGCAACTCGCCTCTCGAGTATAGGCAGGAGAAGGTTCAGGGCAGAGTGATCGTGTTGACGACTACGAGTGGAACGATGGCCATAGTTCTCGGAAGGAAAGCAAGGGAGGTTCTTGTCGGTTCATTCCTCAATCTAAGTGCTACCGCAAATCATGCGGGCAAGACAGCAAGATCTTCTAGGTGTGGAATCTCTCTCGTGACGGCAGGCACACGTGGAAGGTTCTCCTTAGAGGACTTCCTGTGCGCAGGGGCTCTTTCACGCTCGCTTGCGAAAGAAGGAGCAAGCTTGGATGATGGATGCATCAGCGCTGCCCGTGCGTATGGGGATTCGAGATCTGATCTTCACTCCGCGATGAGGGAAGTTCGAGATCTGATCTTCACTCCGCGATGAGGGAAGGGGTTCATGCGAAATATCTAGAGTCGATCGGGCTGGGTGGCGATGTAGGATACTGTGCACAGACGGACATCTACGATATCGCAGCAGTCTATCGAGCTGGCAGAATAGTCATTGTGAAGCCCAGTGATTCTTAGGTAGAAATCGGTTTCGGGCCGCCTCAGCCAAATACCTTCAAGATCACGAGGCTCACTCTTAACTCTGATAGATCATTGACGACCCACATTCTCTTGATCGTCTGCCAAATAAAAACAGATCGAAGTCCTTTTGACATTAGGTTATTGTGTTGGTGAGCCCAACCTCTCGCGCAATTTCACGTGCCTCTCGAAATTCCTCCCCTGTCAACCTTCGACGCAGCTCCGGAACTTCGTGCGCTCTCCACTCTGGCCTATATTGATCCATCAGATTGACTCGCGTTTCCGGGCCGAGATTCTTCGAAATCCATGATAGAATGGGCCTAGTGCAACAGGAGTTGTGACCTGGAAGAATGAGGACTCTAATTATCAACTCCCCGTATCTCTTTGCTGTCAAGTGATTTCTCGTGCACACGGCCCAGTAATCAGGTGCACTTGAGATTCGTGCACCACAATCTCCAGGGCCATACTTGAAGTCAAGTAGATAGACATCTGCGAATCCGGCCAAGAGTTGAGATGTCTCATGGCTGTAGTAGGAGTTACTGTTCCATACAACAGGAACGTTTTCCTTCACTCTTGTGAAGGCGTCAAACCAATGGTGGAGCCACGGGGTAGGCTCCCCTCCTACCAGATTCGCGTTTCGACATCCTCTCTGCCTAAGCCTGTCGACTATCTTCGCCAGTTCCTCAGCCCCACACATGTCTCCGACTTCAATGTTTTGACTGATGGTCCAATTCTGACAGTGCAGGCATCGCATCGTGCAACCACAGGTGAAGATTGTGCCAGATGGCACCAGTTCTGGCTCTTCTCCCATATGCTCAAAGAAACTGGAAACGATCGCGATCCGCCCACAGCCACAGAAGCCCACTTCTCCCTTATCTCTGTCAATTCCGCATTTTCTAGTGCAGAAGTGGCAGCTAGACATAATCCGTTTGGCAATCTGGCTCTTAAGAGTAAGAAAAGAGCAAGGGACAGGGTCTCCCGGATCTACTCTGCCAAAGTC
>Ga0209725_1002333_pt1 | contig 10243 bp, 5 predicted proteins | sample I18A1metaG_FD_184145 | JGI IMG/M metagenome (GOLD analysis project Ga0209725, IMG submission 184145) | Lake sediment bacterial and archeal communities from Gulf of Boni, Indonesia to study Microbial Dark Matter (Phase II) - ​I18A1 metaG... | ecosystem: Environmental > Aquatic > Freshwater > Lake... | reverse complement strand
AGGTTGCCCCGACAGCAAAACAACAGCCTTGCCATTGACCGAAGCCAACCCTGTCGGCATACCCGGACGCATTGAGACACCATGAACAAGCATACCTGGCTTGCCAAGCATCCCTACAGCCTCAGGAACAAGATCCGTTTCTCCAACAGAAGTCCCTCCTGTCACAAGCACAACATCCGCCTCGGCCAAACCTTTTCTCACTAAACGGCTGATATCGTCGATGGAGTCCTTGGCTATCCCTAGATACAAAGCTGTACCGCCAAGCTCGTGGACTAGCCCTGAGAGAACGAATCGATTGGTGTTGACGATCTTGCCTTGCCCAAGTGAGTCGCCGAGTTCGACGAGTTCGCTACCGGTGCACAGTATCGCAACTTTGGGCCTACAAACAACTTCAACCTCATTCAACATCAGGGCTACCAACATCCCAACGTCCGGAGGAACGAGGCGAGTTCCTCGTCTGAGAACAACATCACCTTGCCGGACATCTTCTCCTGCTCTTGAGACGTTCTCGCCGGGAGTTACTGGCCGCAAGACTTCAATCTGTTCTGCATCAACTTTCCTGGCGTGTTCGAGCATCAAAACAGCGCTTGCGCCTAGTGGGAGTACTGCTCCGGTGGTGATCTCAGCTGCCTCTCCTCTAGTGACCTCAAGCGTCGGAGAGGCGCCCATGATTATCTTGCCCACAATCCTCAGCAAAGCAGGGCTGGTTTGGGAAGACCCGAAAGTGTCTTCGGCAGTTACAGCGTACCCATCCATTGCTGCTCTATCGAAGGTCGGGATGTTGATGTCTGACACTATGTCCTTCGCAAGAACTCGGCCTAGCGCATCATCAACGGACACTTGTTCAGATTCCAACGATCTAGGACTCAAATGGTCTAGAATCGCCCTGAGCGCCTGCTCGGGTCTTGTCGTCTGTTTGAATCCTCGCATTCTTGCCTGGGTCATATCAACTACCGACGATGCTCTGGTTGTCTCTGAAAAATGTGTCAGGTCTTGGATTTAAGCGGTCTAGAAATGTGAAAAAGACTCGGTTATGCTCAGGGCCCATTGAAATTCTCATCCTGATGATCAGCACAGATTCTTGTCGGCATGAATTAAGGTTCGCAGCATTTCCAAGGTTAGATTTCCTCCGGATAGTACAAGCGCAACCTTTTTTCCTTTCAGATCCTGACGCATTTTAACCGCTCCTGCCACTGAGGCAGCTCCCGCTCCCTCTGCGACTTGATGAGTCGTTTCGAGAAGTAGAAGTATAGCGCGCTTAAGGTCTTCTTCGCTTACGAGCATGATCTCGTCGATTAACCTACGCATGATCCTCATTGTCAGCTCGAAAGGCACTCTAGTAGCTAAGCCATCAGCGAAAGTTGCAACCTTCTCTGTCTCAACCGTCTTTCCGCTTCTCCACGATTCGTAGACGGCAGGTGCTCCTTCCGACTGAACCCCGATCACCTTGATCGAAGGGTTAACGGCCTTCGCCACAATACACGCTGCCGAAGCACCACTACCACCACCAACCGGGACGAAGATAACGTCCACATCTGGAAGCTCCTCAAGAATCTCAAAGTACAATGTTCCAACGCCAGCTATCAGCAAAGGCTCGTTCGCCGAGTGGACATACCTAAATCCCTTCTCGCGAGCCTGACTCTCAACCCAAAGCCTCGCCTCATCAAAGTCCTTGCCATGAAGCTCAATGTGTGCCCCGAGGTCTTTGATGGTCTGCATCTTGTAGGGATTGGATCCAATGGGCGCACCTATGATTGCCTTTACCCCGAATAGGGCCGATGCGTAGGCTATCGATAGTCCATGGTTTCCCGTCGATGCGGTTATTACTCCATGCTGCCTCTCTTCGTCAGAGAGTTTCGAGATGAGGTTGATGCCTCCTCTCACCTTGAAGGCTCCGATCGGCTGCAGATTCTCGCACTTTATGTATGCATCGAAACCCAGCCTCTTTGAAAGGGGAATAGACTTGAAGAAAGGTGTGGCCCTGAGATACTTGGCGACAGTACGGCGAGCAACCAAGACATCAGCAAAGGTGGGCTCTATCAAATCAGATCCCTGGTTACACAGCTAGTCCTGCCTTGACTGAAAAGATCTATGGAATCGCGACAGAAGCCTACTGTGAAACCTTGATCTGTGCTTTCTTGAAAGGCTGATCGAGGCTGATTTGTGGCCCTAAATGCCTGTTTGAGCTCCTAGCAACGGAAATGAAACGAGTTGTTCTTGACAGGCGCAAAGGTCGTGCATAGAGCCAAAAAGCCTATAGGCGAAGGTACGCTCACGACAGGAGAAAGCATTGCGGAGCAAGCAGATAAGCCATTGAAGTTGGTAGAAGGTTTTCAAGGAGCGGCATTCGGTCTATCCGATGGAGTCATATGCATATTGGGCATGGTAGTTGGAGCCAGCGTTGCCACGTGGGATCGAAAAATAGTGATCATAGCCGGTCTCACTGGAGGACTCGCTGACGCACTGGGGAACTCGATTGAGTTCTATCTGTCAGAGCTCTCCGAAAGAGGCTCGCAGATCCATGATCGTAGTCATGGTGGGAATTCTTCCGTTCACTCAATGCGCGAGATTCTTATGAGCGGAGTGCTGTCATTCGGGGCTACGGTCTGCGTGCTGTTCCTTATGTTGACTCCTTTCTTGTTCCTGAGCATTTCAGATTCCATCCGAGTGGCCTTCACTGAAGCCGTCATTCTAATGGCTATTCTGGGAGTATACGTCGGAAAGCTAAGCGGTGAGAACGCATTCAGAACTGCAATCAAGTATGTTGTTTTAGCGTTCGTAGGAGCTGGCTTCAGCTATTTTGTAGGCGAAATGCTGCGTGTATGGTTGCTCTCTGCCTGAATCACTTCGGGCACTAGAGACAAGCCTCAAATCACAATGCAATCATGCTATTGCCCTAGCACTGCCGTGCTCCTGCTGAAGCAATTATCAGTGTTGGTTGCGCATTCGCGAAAACAGTCCGAGGCCACAGGACATACTTCGCAGTGAGACAGGAGCTTTGCCTGTGACTGAAGGCTTGCACCAACCAACGGTCCTGTGGCTTTACGATATCTGTGAACCTTTCGAGACCACCTTGATCTCTTCGAAGAAGCCTGCACATTCCCCTGGGGCATCTCTTGTCGCTCCGACCAAGAGGATCAGGGCAACCTCCACAGGAAGCTTCCAGCCTGCGTGAGTGTAATAGTTGCGTACCTGCACTTCACGATGCGACCACGTGTTCAAAGGCGTGTTGATGATCACAATTAGATGCCTCTTGATTTGATAGACTCCATCGGGCTGTTCCGAAAAGATGATCCACAGCAAATTCGTTCCGTCATTTATCTCTATTCCGAAGACATTCTTTGGGTGACCAGAGTCCTGATAGCGCTGGTGCACAAAGGTCGGATACACCCACATCTCCAGTGTTCCTTCGAACAGCTGCTTTGTGGCTCTGCCTCGCAGGTTCTGTCTCACATGGACAGTAGCCCAAGGATATGTATCATTCGCCCCATCTTGGTACACGTGCATCCCCAAGCAGGTCTTATCGTTGATTATGTCACGTCTTATGAAACCGCGGTCTTCGGGTCCAAGTAATAGAGACACTTCCCACATCAATGGCTTAGTGAAATTCCAGATCGGGTCACGTGTCCAATACTTGAATCTCGGATTAGCTACCGCTGGGGTTTCTGGAATTACTCCATAGAGTCTTACAAAGAGAATTGAGATCGTACATACGCAAATGAGAATTGAAGCCGGAGCAAAGAATCTCCTCATTGTAGTCATGCCTGATCTCTCGGAAGTGCGGTGTAAGCGCTCCCACAATCATCACTAGCTTCCAATAGATAAAGCAACTCTTGGAGGCCATAGGAGATCGCATCATCACGGCTGGAAGGAGTAGTCTGATGTCTTGGCTCATCAGAGCATGACGTAGTCACGCTATTGCCATTTCCAAAGTCTTCTTCGCATGAATGCCTCCGGTAGAACGAAGAGTCCCCAGCTGGCGACACCGATTACATAGGCTAAGTCAGTTAGACTTAGCGGAGACAACCCGAACATTCTCGCTGTTATTGGGATGTAGGTTATGCCAAGCGTAGCAGCGACAGACACGATTTCGGCTATAACGAAGAACCTGTTCCTGAAGCTGTCTCGTCCCATTCGCCATACGCTACGAGTTTCTGACCGGCAGTTCCACACAACAAACAATTCGAACAAGGCTGCTTGAACAAAGGCAGTCGTTCTAGCTTCGCGCAGAGTTTCCTCGGTGCCAAATCCGTGAGCTGGCCACACATAGTACTCAAGACAGAAGACTAGAATTGTTCCTATTGCCTGCAGCAGGAAGGATGCTACGACAAATGCGCCCATTCCGTGCAGGATTCCTTCCCCTGGCTTTCGAGGTTTTCGCTCCATTACATCTTCATCGGGAGGATCTGTGGCCAAGGCTACTGCAGGGGCGCCGTCTGTCACCAGGTTTATCCATAAGATCATGGCTGGAAGCAGCGGCAATGGAAACGCTTCAGGGCTAAATATGCCACCGAGGATGGCGAAGGAGCCGATGACCAGCAACTCGTCGAAGTTGCATGCGATGAGGAATCGAGCGTATTTGCGGATGTTATCGTAGATTACCCTTCCCTGTTCAACGGCCTTGACTATGGTGGCGAAGTTATCGTCCGTAAGCACCAAGTCTGAAGCTTCACGGGTCACGTCGGTGCCAGTTATGCCCATTGAGACTCCTATGTCTGCAGCCTTCACTGCGGGGGCGTCGTTGACTCCGTCCCCTGTCATTGCCACAATGTGTCCTTTCGCCTTCAATGCTTTGACGATCTTCAACTTGTGTTCCGGCGACACTCTAGCGTAGACCGCTACCTCTTCCACAATTTTCTCGAACTGCTCGTTGCTTATAGATTCGAGTTCAACACCTGTGAGCACAAGGCTATCCTTCTTCATGATCCCGATTTCCTGTGCCACAGCCACGGCCGTAAGCTTGTGATCCCCTGTTATCATCACGGCCTTTATTCCGGCCCTTTCGCATTTCTCGTTTGCTTCAATCGCTTCTTCCCGTGGCGGGTCAATCATTCCTTCTAGTCCTGCAAAGACCAAGCCTTCTTCGACGGTCTTCTCGTTCAAATCAAGTTCTGCCGGAAGTTTTCTGTAAGCCATAGCCAGAACACGAAGCGCGGAGCTTGCCATTTGTGCATTTATCTCAAGAATCTTCTCTCGCTTTCTCGCATCAAGTTCTTCCTCTCTACCATTCTCAAGAACACGGTTGCACTTCTCCAGAACTATCTCCGGAGCGCCCTTCATGAAGGCAACCTTTCCCTTTTCAATTGTCAAGTGAACAGTGCTCATGCGCTTTCTTTCAGACGTGAACGGTACTTCTCCTATACGCGGGTACTGCTCCGCCAAGGCTTTCTGAGATAGGTCGGCCTTTGCGGCTGCAACGATCAATGCGCCTTCTGTCGGGTCGCCTACGATCATCCATGAGCCCTTTTCATTCTGCATGAGCTGAGCGTTGCTGCAGAGTGAACCTATCCTGAGCAGCATCGAGAGTTCGGCATCGTCTGCAGGCTCAATGGCTCTGTTGTCTTGCTGAAAATCTCCTTTGGGCTCATAGCCAACGCCTGAAACCTCAATGGCTCTGTTGTCCACGTAGAGTCTTCGAACAGTCATTTCTCCCTTGGTTAGAGTTCCAGTCTTGTCTGAGCAGATCACTGTAACAGCACCCAAACCTTCCGCAGCAGAGAGCTTCCTGATTATCGCGTTTCTCTTGGCGAATTCTCTGGCGCCGAGTGCAAGGCTTATGGTGACTATTGCGGGCAGGCCCTCTGGAACTGCGGATACTGCCAACGAGATTGACGACATGAACGCCTGAATGAAACCTTCCAGTTCCAGCATTCCCTTGCCGTGCCACATTACGGAGGCAACTTCGAAGGCCTCCAAGGCGAAAATCACCACGCATACCGCCACAACCACTTTGGCGATCTTCTTTGCAAAACTGTCAAGTTTCTTCTGCAGCGGCGTTTCTTCTTCTTCAGCCTCCTGAACCAGTTCAGCGATCTTCCCGAATTCTGTCTTCATTCCGGTTGCTGTGGTTACGGCCTTTCCGCGGCCGTAGACAACGTGAGTTGCCGTGAAGATCATGTTGCATCTGTCATTGACGTGTGCTTCAATGGGCAACGTCGCCAAGGCGTCCTTGTTCACTGGCGTGGATTCGCCTGTCAAGACCGCTTCATTCGTCTTAAGCTCAATACTCTCCATCAATCTCGCATCTGCAGGCACTAGATCTCCAGATTCCAGAACTAGTATGTCACCTGGAACAATATCACGTGCACGAATGATCGTCTCTCTATTGTCGCGTAATACGCGTGCTTTCGGTGCCGCGAGCTTTCGCAGGGCCTCCAGAGCTCTTTCAGCTCGGTATTCTTGAACGAAGCCAGCTACGGCGACTAGAATCACTATTGCACCTATCACGATTGCGTCAGCATATGTTTCGAGAGCGTCCTTGGAAGGCTGCCCGGGAGGAGCTTGCTGAAGCTCATAATATCCGATCATGGCTGAGAAGAGCACCGCCGCTATAAGCAGCAGGATGAATATGTCCTTGAATTCGCTGAGAAACATTTGAATGGCGGTTCGACGCCTTTTCTCTTTGAGCTCATTAGGGCCGTACTGCTGAAGACGTACTCCTGCCTCTTGTTCACTCAGTCCATTTCTGTCGCCATTGAGTTCTTCCAGAGATTGGTCAACTGACTTGGCGTGCCATCCTTCTGCCATCGCAATTCCGCTCTGAGGCGCCTCGTAACTTTGATGAGGGTTCTTAAGGGTTTTATTCGCTTGAGTTTGCCCGAGCAGGCATGCATCAGACGAGAGAACTCGATCCTATAGATCGGCAAGTGAGAGAGAATTCAAGACCCGGGAAATGCAACTTGCAGGAGTCATCGAACAGTCAGATGCCTCATGATGATCTGCAACGATTTGAAGACGATTTCATGCTCTAAGCGCCTAGGTGAACGATCTTACTTACAGAGCTCTGAGCTAAGGGAGCGCCAAACGCATAATCAGAGGTGCAAACACGGTTGCGGTAAGTGCCATGACTGTTATCATTGTATTCAGAGAAGGCCCCGCCGTGTCTTTGAATGGATCTCCAACTGTATCCCCGACGACTGCTGCCTTGTGGGCTTCAGACCCCTTTCCTCCGAAGCTGCCCTCTTCAATGTATTTCTTGGCGTTGTCCCACGTCCCACCGGCATTGGCCATGAACAAGGCAAAGATTATCCCTGTAATGATGCTTCCACCGAGGAATCCAGCCAGTGCTTCTTTGCCCAGGACAAAACCTATGATCAAGGGGACTGTCACGGCCATAATGCTTGAGGGGATAAGCTCCCTTAAGGCTCCTCTTGTTGCGATGTCCACGCATCTTGCGTAGTCAGGTTTGGACTTGCCCTCCATCAAGCCCGGAATCTCTTTGAACTGCCTTCTCACTTCTTCAACCATTCTGTAGGCGTTCTTTCCCACAGCTAGTATCAACAGTGCGGAGAATACCGGAGGCATCATTGCGCCGATAAAGATTCCACCTAGGACCTTCGGGTCCAAGAAGTTTATCACTTGGGGGATTCCCACTTCTGTCGAGTAGGCAAAGAACAATGCGATAACCTGCAGGGCGGCTGCACCAATGGCGAAACCCTTCGATATGGCCTTCGTGGTATTGCCCGCGGCGTCGAGCTTGTCAACCACTGCAATCACTTCTTCTCCCAGACCGGATTGCTCTGCAATTCCCTTCGCATTATCCGCTATTGGGCCGTAGGCGTCTGCAGCTATGACTGTTCCCAATGTGGCCAGCATGCCGACCGCGGCCATGGAAATGCCATAGAACGGATTGAGGTTGTAGAACAAGGATATGTTCCAAGAGATCAAGATTGCCATAACAATGCCGATGATAGACGGAACTATGCTCAGCAAGCCGTACGAAAACCCAGATAGAATGCTTACTGCTGCACCAGTTTTCGCCGATTCAGCTGTCCTCCGAACCGGAGTCCTGTCTATAGAGGTATAGAAGTCCGTCGTTATTCCTATGATCATTCCGGCTACTAATCCCGCTGTTGTAGCGAAAAATATGCCGAGCCCACGTTCCCCTATTCCCATTACGCTGACCATCAGAAACAGCATGATTGTGAATATTGCACACGTTGCGAAAGTTCCTCTGTTGAGTGCAGCTCCCGGATTTCCCTTGATCCCCTTCCTGACGACTAGCATCCCCAGTATGGATGCGATTATTCCGATCGCCTTGACCTGTAGCGGGAGAACCACGTATGTCGCTTCGTGGTAGGTTGCAGCACCAAGTAACATAGTTGCTATTATTCCAGCGATGTAGGAGTCGGTCAGGTCGGCGCCCATCCCGGCGCAATCTCCCACATTGTCTCCCACGTTATCGGCGATTACTGCAGGATTTCTGGGGTCGTCCTCTGGAATACTCAGCTCAACCTTCCCCACAAGGTCGGCACCTATGTCGGCTGTCTTTGTGTAGATACCTCCACCGGCTTTCGCAAAAAGTGCAAGCGCGCTGGCCCCGAAACTGAAACCTAGGACTGTATTCAAAGCTGCTTCCATGTCTCGATAGATGATAGTGTATATGTAATAGAGTGCACTCGTCCCCAGCACGGCCATGCCAACGATAGATAATCCCATGACTGCACCCCCAAAGTACGCGACAGGAAGAGCTTTATCTACTCCTTCTCTGGCGCTGTTTGCAGTCCTTACATTCGCTCTGACAGCGGCATTCATTCCGAAATATGCTGCCGCAGTAGTGCAAAGCGATCCGAGGACATATGCTATCGCCAAGTGGTAATTGGAGAAGGCTACTCCAAGTATTGTCGCCATGGCAGCAACGAACAAGGCCAAGGTCATGTTTTGCCTCTTCAGATAAGCATTGGCTCCTGCCTTGATTGCGTCAGCTATTTCCTTCATCTTTGGGGAACCGGCGTCATGTCTTTCAACGTAGCGATAGAGGTAGAATGAGAAGGCAATCGAAATCAGACTGGCGATCGGCGCGAGTATCAACCATTCCATGATGTGCCCTCCAAGGCGCCCGTCATTAGGGCTACACTGAAGATAAATACCTTACCGCGATTCAAACGAGACTAGAAATAGAACACGTAAACCAGCGATGGGGAGCCGCATCACTCTACAAATTCACCAAGCGCCGTCATCGACAGGAAGCCTTTTCAATTGTACCTCATTTCTGACTGAGGCCGAGGATGCGCTATGGACCCTAGAGTAACGGAGCATGCGAGGCTTGTTGTCACATACTCGACGGGAATCAAGAGAGGGGACCAAGTCCTGATAATGGCCTCTGACTACGGATTGGATTTGGCGTCTGAGATCTACAAGGAAGCCGCCAAGTCGGGAGGTAGCCCTCTGATAGTGATGACTCCATCAGAAGTGAACCGAGCCTACTACGAGGTCACGCCTGAAGAGTACTTGGACATCTTTCCAAACCACCTGTATGAGTTGACCAAGGCGTCTGATGTCGTCTTTTCGATCAGGTCAGACATAAACACGCGCACGCTTGGAAATGTTAGTCCGAAGAAACTGACGCAAAGGGACAAGACGACTAGGAAGATACAGGATGAAAGGCTCTCGAAGAGATGGTGCCTCACGCAAGCACCCACACCGGGGTTCGCTCAAGACGCTGACATGTCCCTGAAAGAGTATGAAGACTTTCTCTACTCGGCCATACTGATTGATTGGGCTAAGCAGAGAGCGCAGATGGAGCGGCTGAAGAAAGCCTTGGACGCTGCTGATAAGGTTCAGATAATTGGAGAAAAGACGAACCTCACAATGTCGATTAAGGGTAGGAATGCTGTTGTTGGCGACGCAACTCATAATGTTCCAGGCGGCGAGGTCTATACTGCCCCTCTCGATGACTCTGCAGAAGGAGAAATCTGGTTCGATTTGCCAGGCATTCGATACGGGAGAGAAATCAAGGGAATTCGACTCAGGTTCTCCAAGGGGGAGGTCGTGAACTTCTCTGCAGAAACGAACCTAGGCACGTTAAAGAGTATCGTCGAGACCGATCAAGGATCTAGACGGATAGGAGAACTTGGAATAGGAACCAACAGAGGAATCAGGAGATTCACAAAGAATATTCTCTTCGATGAGAAGATCGGCGACACGATTCACCTTGCGCTGGGTAACGCGTACAAGGACTGTGGAGGCGTCAACAAGAGCGCAATACATTGGGACATGATAAAGACAATGAAGCCAGGACAGA
>Ga0209725_1002331_pt1 | contig 10248 bp, 14 predicted proteins | sample I18A1metaG_FD_184145 | JGI IMG/M metagenome (GOLD analysis project Ga0209725, IMG submission 184145) | Lake sediment bacterial and archeal communities from Gulf of Boni, Indonesia to study Microbial Dark Matter (Phase II) - ​I18A1 metaG... | ecosystem: Environmental > Aquatic > Freshwater > Lake... | reverse complement strand
GTCTTTCAGAAAAGCTTTTGAGTTCATAGGCTGCAGCACGATCGATGCTGGAAGAGTCGGTGTTTCCTCACGAATCTGTTTTGAACTGCATCGGAAACACGCCTCTGCTGAAGCTAGACCTACAGTATCAATCTCGGTCGTATTGCATCTATGCGAAGCCGGAGTTCATGAACCCAAGCGGGAGCATCAAGGATCGAATAGCGAAGCACATCGTCGAGCGTGGGGAAGCGAAGGGGCTTCTGAAGCCTGGCTGTACCATAGTTGAGGCGACAAGCGGAAACACCGGCATTGCCCTGTCGATGGTGGCGGCGGCGAAAGGCTACAAGATGCTAGTCGTAATGCCCGAACATATGACAGGAGAACGGATCAAGATAATGGCGAACCTGGGCGCGGGCGTGTGTCTGACGCCGAAAGATCGAGGTTTCGAAGGCGCTGTGGCAAGAGCCGACATGATCGCAAAGAATGACAGCCGATATTTTCTGGCAAATCAGTTCAGAAACCCTGACAATACGATGGCCCATTACCATACGACAGGCCAAGAAATAATTCAGCAAACTGGCGCGGATGTAGACGCGTTCGTTGCTGGCGTCGGTACTGGTGGCACCTTGATGGGGGTCGGCAGGGCACTGAGAGAGAAGAGCCCCGACGTACGTCTTGTCGCAGTAGAACCGGAGGAGGCTGCTGTTCTCATGGGCCGAAACGTCGTCGGGGAGCACAAGATTGCCGGAATCGGCGACGGCTTCGTCCCAGAAATTGTCAACATGAAACTAGTGGATCAGGTCATCGCTGTCAAGAGCGACGACGCGGTTGAAATGGCGAAGAAACTGTCTCGAGAACTAGGCCTGATGGTGGGGATATCATCGGGAGCAAACGTACTAGCATCAATCCAGTTATTGGACGAGATTGGTCAAGACAAGACGGTCGTTACCGTACTGCCTGACAGGGCGGAGAGGTATTTCAGCACAGATCTATACCTTCCGAGCGAACGCCAAGTGAAGCAGTGCTCCAAGCACTGCGAATGCCCGTTCCAAGCGTTCTAGCAGTCGCGACCGCCGGCCAGACCTTGCTCATCGCATAGCGTAGAAATGCATACGTAGCCGAGGCATTCTAGGAGTTCGCGGGCCCGTAGTCTAGCCAGGATTAGGACACAGTCGTACATTCCGGTGTAGGCCTTCGGAACTGCTCGTGAGGAAAGCCTGGGGTCCAGGGTTCGAATCCCTGCGGGCCCACTAAATTTTCTAAGCGAATCCTAGCAGTCATCACCAGAATGAGTAACCCGACCGACTCATGGACCACGACGGATCTAGTCAACTTCCTCAGGCCTCTGAGACTTCGACCAGACACTCCTACAACGTTTCACGGAGGGCAAGCCGCCTGCATCATCTCTCGGAGCCGACATCATCTCGCAGAATACCGTGTCCACAGCCATATTGTTCCGCCCGCTAGGACAAGTGGGACTGACGCCAATGCGACTGCCACGAGGGTTCTTGCTCTTAGAGTACTTAGAGTCTCTTTCAGCTTTGCCTTCTCCGTCAAGTAGACCAACCCTATTGCATCTGCCACCAGACACGGAGCGAGTAAGGGACCATACGAGAACAACCACTGAAGGAGCATACCGCGCCAGAAACGAACGGCATCCCATATCGACAATGCCGGAATAGCGTTGGCGAGGCATAGGACTAGCATAGACGCGGCCAGAAAGGACTTCTTGCTCAGGGAAGATTCAACAGCTCCCAGAAGAAAGCAGGGAAGGCTCCAAGACCCTACCAGAATCGCGATAACTGGACCCAGCTGCAATAGCTCCGTCTCAGGAGTCTCAGGTTGAACAAGAACTGGCACCCTGGCTGGCAAGCAAACTAGGCTGAGGAGAACTAGCAGAAATCCCAGATACAAGAACAGACGCGGACTCCTGAGGAAGTTGCGCAACGGCATCTACCACAGTCGCCTTCTGCGGTAAGGATTCGAGAACGCTCACCTATAATCCCACGCAAACAAGCGAGTGACCGACAGCGTCAGCAAGGGGAAACGAAATCTTCGAAATGAGAGGCGATTTGAATGGCAAACACAAAGGGCCATATGATAAGTTTCGCTACGAGAATGCTTATCGTGGTCGCCGTTGCAGTATCCGTTTCCGTGGCCGTGACGATTCTATTGATACAGAAACACGGAACAAGATGGACGTCTTACGGGATAACATGGAAAAAACGATCAGAGCCCTCGGGATAGAGCGCGTGCATGAACCATTGGGTCTTGCTGATTCTCACGAAGTAGCCGACGAGTCTGCACTCGATCGTGAATCTGACGTCATCTAAGGCTTCAATGAGAGGGCTCTGTTCGGTTTATGGCTGTTCATGAAGGCTGTTCGGAATCGGCCGGCCGAAACTGACTTGCTGAGCTTGACGGTTCATAGTCCTATCTGGAGTTGAATCGTGATTTCGAATTACCGGGATCACGACTCGATGTCTTGATCCACAAGAGGTATATCGCAACTGGAACGGCAGAGATCGCAACGATATCTTGGGGCCTGATGCCGACCCATCTCAGATTCGCAAAGACCATCATGGGCCAGAATGGAACCCTCAACACAAACGAAACCACAGGGCTGAAGACGATCTCTTTTCCAACATAGCGAAGGAATAATTCAGTAGCCGTCCAGTAGGCAACCCCGCCGATCACATAAGCGATGACCCCGATCCGTAGAAACTTCACAGATCGTCTGAGGATACTCATTTCTTGTGTCATCTCTCAGACAAGACTAATACAGGACGGGGCTTATGAACATGGGTCGAAGCACAAGAGCCGCTGAAACCGAACAGAAACCTAAACCCGCCGACTAGCGAACAGAGCCCTTCTCTTGCTTCACCAGCGCTCTACTTCTGTTGGCGACTCCTGTTGTCATGCAGTCCTCCTGAAAGGGAAAGAACATGCGCGCCTAGGCGGTTCGGATACTGCTCTAGACTGCCAATAGCATTCACGGGCTTCTGCACTGATTCACAGAGTTCGCTGAAGTCTGCCTGACGACAGGCGCATAGAACGACTGTGGCTGGGCCTGCCGATTTCCTGACATCAAGATCCAAAGTGCATCCAAGCTTGAACCGCAGGTTGGAATCCGCAGCAATTGTCTGCGCTTCATGCAGTATCCCTTGAGATCCGACTGGAATGATTTCACGTACAAAGCCCACATTCAGAAGGTTGCACACATCCCTTGTGTCTGCGATTTTTCCCTCCCTCTCGCCTGCCATCACCTCAACTCCGACGTGGGGGAGACCCACAGCGACTACGACATCTCCGCGCTTGCATCGTCCAATCTTCAATGATCGAGAAGTCGCGGCGCCAATTACGGTTACGCCAACTCCCGTTTGGCGAACGGGAATATTCTTCTCTGTGCTATCCGTCATGACTACTCGAGAGTCAAGTCGTGCGTACCTTAACTCGTCCCGTATCCCTCTGATTATCTGGATGCCTGTCGGTTGAGGTTCAACCATGAGTGTGCTGGTCAGGCAGACGAGGTCGGCGCCTACCGACAGTGCTTCCATTAGAGCCACCCTTGACGTGAATCTACCGAGAGTGCGACCGTCAACCCTCACTCGGTCGAGGGGCTTCGGCCCTATCCCTCCAGCAGAGTCACAGCTTACGACGAGAATCCGTCTTCTGTCGAGTCTGAGGAGGCGAATATCCCTAGCCGTCTTGATGACACTGGGCCGAGGAGAGCCTCTCCTCAAAGTCCGAGCCTTCCTCTTACACCCACGTATGCCAGCGCGGCAACTATGCCATTCAAGCTGGCGGCCAAGAAGAGGAAAGGAAGGAAGCTGAACGCGGCCGCCCACCCAAGCGCGGGAACTGCTAGAACCACCAAGGCAGTGTTGATGGCTACTCCAACAATAGTGGCGGCGGCGAATCCCCATCTTTGATTGATCCGATTGGTGAAGCCGATCGCCGCCCCCGTAGCTGCCATCCCAATGGCGATCGGCAGATGGAGTATGCCGAGCGGGAAGCCGTTGATGATCGACGTTACAACATGCCCAATTCCACTCACAGAAGCCCCGTCAAGAGGTCCGAAGTACAATGCTGCGAAGAAGCCTGGCGAGGAATCGAACGCCACCGTCTGTATCGGACTCGGAGGATGAATGAAGGAACCGATGACGGAAAGGGCGGAGAATACGGAGATACGAGCAGCGCGATAGGCTCTGGATGCTCTTCGGGAGAGCGGCGCTTCACTGAGGTTTATCATCTGCGCCGCGTCCTCGACTCTTCTTCAAGCGTTGCCTCGCAGCCTCTAGTTCCACCAAGGTGTTCACGTTGAGAGCGAGTTCCTCTGACTCTGTGACAAGCACTGCCTGCTCCAACTCAGGCTCGTTGATCCGAGTTCCGTCTACGATGTTTATGCCGATTGGTACTAGGCTTCTTCCATCGATCTCAAAGACATAGTCTGGCTCCAGGCCAAGCCTTTCGTAGATGCTGGCGTGGGTCATGACGGACAAAGACGGCTTGCCGCACGAATTGTAGTTCTTGACTGCTTGATCTACGATGTCAGCTGTGATGAACGGGAGGTCAGCGGAGACTGTTAGAACAGTATGCAGGCTCAGTTTCCTAATGGCATATTTCATATCGGATACGTAGTCTTCGCCTCGTGTCTCTAGGATCTCGATATTCAATTCCGTAGCTTTTCGAGCAGTCTGCGGGGTGTTCTTGCTGAAAGCTACAATGATTCGGTCAACCATTTTCGACCGCGTCAAAGCGGCTATGACGTGCTCTATCATCGATCTGCTACCGACCTCGAGGAGCGGCTTTTCTGTCGCAGCATTCATTCGTGTCCCTTTCCCGCCAGCCATCACCAGCGCAGTTACACCCACTTTGCATTCACCAGGATCACGAGAAGCGAGGCCAGGCGAGTCAGCTCGTTAGTCGCGCCCATCACGTCGCCTGTTATCCCTCCGAACTGTCTGCTTGAGATCACGAGCATGGTCGCAGCGACGAGCGAGGCAGTGAGCGCGACTGCTATTCCAACAACGTGCAGAGCAAACACCGATGCTGCCAGTAGAAGAGCTACTGCGAACGCTAGGCGCAACCATCGCAATCTTCCGTGCATGGCGTCAACGAAAGGCGTGTTCAGCCCTTTACGAGCAGACTTGCCCGCCCACGCTTCGAGCACCATAGCGAACTTGGCTGCTGCCTCCGATGCTGCCAAGCTCTGAATCACGATGCCGCGTTCCAGTCCAGCGATACTGAAAGCAGTTGACGATAGTACGACTAGCCCTAGAGTTAGACCGCCCGCCCCCGTCTGCTCGTCAAGCATGACTCGCATCTTGTCTTCGCAGGATCCGCGGTACATCGCGGCGTCTCCAAAGTCGAGCAACCCGTCCGTGTGATGAACACCAGTAATCAACAGAATGAATCCCAACCCGAGCATTCCAGCAATCAGGGGAGGCAGAAGATTCTGGAGCGCCCAGACTAGCATTCCGCTCGCCAGACCCAGGGCTACTCCAATCATCGGAAAACATGGCATGTACTTTGCAGCCTGAGCGATCCCGTCCTCGTCCATTCCGACTGGGATCACGGTTAGGAATGCGAGTGAGTTCTTTAGCCCGCTAACTAGCGTCAATCGGGTCAGCTCGTACTCCGCCTGAGGCCTTCAGAGTACATGTTTGAGGAGCAACCCGCGATAAGACCGCCAACGGCATCGTTCGTGAGCGGACCGAGCTTGCCGAGGATTCCAGGCTTGCTCTGGTCGAATCTGATGAACTCGAAGATGCCTTTCGCGCCCGCGATGTAGTTGGCTATGGTCATTCCGAGAAGCTCGTCGGCGACCAACCCTGGACGACCCAGAAACCTTTCTCGGGTCAAACCTGGAACAAGCCCCGCCTTGGCGTCCTCTTCAGCCCGATAGCAGGCAACGACCATGCAGGAGACGTTCGCGTCCGACAGCGCCTCGCTGAACTGTTCGATGATTATCTGAGTTGCTTTCTCCTTGTCCTCCACGCCTGGGTGCGGAACAAAGAGTCCTAGCGCTGTGCCGACCAAGTCGTCCAGCGTTATGCCCCTTTCCTCAAGATACCTGAGCAGTGGGGGCCCTCTACCCGCGCCTCCCGCTGCTGTGGATCTCGTATCCGACAGTCTAACCACCACGAGGGTTATCTGGTTGGATTATCCATCCAATATGCCTACCGGAGGCGCCCCGTCTGACGGTCGGCTCAAGAGAGGCCTGCTTCGTGTCAGTGTTGGTCGCAGTCGGCGTTGTGGGCAGAATCGCCTTCGGACAACTGGCTTTGGCATCTCCCACGCCTGTCTACGGGATTCTGATCAAAGTTGGTCTGACGGAGACGTTGGCTTTCGTCAGCGGCTTCGTCTTCGGGTCGGGACTGGGCTTCCTGACGGGTGGTCTGATCATAGTGATCTCAGACTTTTTCATGATCCCTGGAGCCTGGACGCCCTTCATTGCAGCGATCATCGGCATCTTTGGTGTCAGTGGAGGAGCAATTCGTCGTCTTGCTGCAAACCCGAGCGCCCTCATGTTGGGAGTTTCTGCCGCGTTCCTCACGCTTGTGAGCGAGTTCCTTCAGAATGCGTGGTTTGCATGGTTCTTCAACATGCCCATACTGGCTGCCTTGGCCATGGCTATTCCGAGCATGGCGACAGCTGCTGCGAATAATGTCGTTCTATTCACGGCGGTCGCCCCAAGAATCATCAGGCTGGTTCAGGAGGCCACAAGGAGACCTTCAGGACTCGGAGCCCAGCGAACGAACTCCTCTCAACAATTGTAGCCACGTTGCCTTTTCAGCGGGAGCGAGAGGACTGTGCGGGTCGCTATACTGTGGAGTGGAGGCAAGGAATCCAACCTAGCCTGTCAGAGGGTCATGGCTCAGGGCCACGAGGTTGCGGTTCTTGTCACCTTCATCTTTGATGATTGGCCCTCCGTGTGTCATCCGCTCCCGATCATGTCTCTCCAGTCTGAGGCTTTGGGGATACCGCATGTGACCCTCAGGGTCGCTGAACCATACAAGGAAGCCTATAGACAGTCGATTCGCAACCTGATCAGAACCGATGGAGTCCAAGGGATTGTAACTGGAGACATCTGGATCGAGGAACACAGGCGCTGGATGGAAAGCGTATGTGAAGGACTAGGCGTCCGTATCATCATGCCCTTGTGGAACGAGGATACTCGTGACTTGCTAGACGCAGTGCTTTCGGGCGGATTTAGACCAGTCTTCACGTGCGTTAAGGAGCCATGGTTCGATGCAGACTGGATTGGCCACCAACTGGACGGGCAACGCGTAGAGGCTCTGAAGAGCCTGCATGACAGGCTCGGAATAGACATCTGCGGCGAGAATGGCGAGTACCATACGATGGTTCTGGACGGCCCGATTTTCAAGAGATCCGTCAGAATCGAAGAGTTTGCTGTAGAGAAAAAGGGCTCGGTCTTGCTCTTGAGACCTCATCGTCTTTTCTCGGAAGGAAAAGAGCTCTGAGGCGGCATTCTTCCCCTACGTACATCAGGACGGCGCAGTAAGTCTACGCGATGCGAACCAGCTGTGCTCGAAGATTAGGAACATTCTAGAGAGAGGTTCAGAGGATTCAGCCTGTGTAAATACTTCTCTCGGGCCGCCTGGACGCAAGCATTCCAGCTGCAGTAGCTTCGAACACGCGGGCGTTCCCAACAGAGTGAGCTAACATTTTATCAGCGCTGGCTCGAATCACATTCAGAAGGTTGATGCGCAGCCTGAATGTGCTCAAGCGGCTGGCCGAGCAGAAAGCCGCTGGACCAACCCCATCCTTTACGGAGCTCCACCTAGCTAAGGCCATAGAGATGATCGGCCAACAAGCGATCGGTAGGGCTGCGCTGTCGAACGGACTCGGTCTGGGCGAGGGAGCCACACGGACTTTGATCGATCGTCTTATCGAGGCTAGGGTTGTCAAAGTTACACAGCGCGGATGCGAGTTAACGGAAGGCGGATTCTCGATCCTCAAAGACCTAAACTCAAGACTAGGCCCAATGGCAAAGGTTCCTAGGAGCGCAATCACAGTAGGCCCCAATGATTTCGCGGTCTTGGTGAGAAAGGCTGCGAAGAAAGTAAGTAGCGGAATAGAGCAACGAGACGCGGCGGTCAGGGCAGGTGCAAATGGGGCTGTAACGCTTGTCTTCAAGAATGATCGGCTACTCATGCCTCCGCTTGATCGCTTAGGAATCGGACGGTCGCGTGATCTTCTGGCAAAGATCGTGGACAATTTTCGACCAGAAGAGAACGATGTCATCGTGATTGCTGGAGCTAGTAACGAGAGGTTGGCAGAAGATGCGGCGAGGGCGGCCGCGTGGACGCTTCTGGGTCCGAGAATTCCAAGAGAGACATCGCAGAACATTGTGAAATGAATTGGCTCAACGAGTGTGGCGAAGACTACGTCGGCGCTGCGACTGGGCCCATCTGTTTCTTCCGTTTTGTTCTTCTGTAGAGATAGTACGCTCCAGCGGCGATTATGATTAGGGGAAGGAACGACACAACCAGAACTATCAGGCCGCGGACCATGAAGAAGAGTCCGCTGAGGGCTGTCTGGAAGGTCTCCCCCCAATCCATCCCAGGCGGCGTGAACGGCGGCGCGGGCTCCACCAAGCGCACCCAGAGGAGTGACATCTCAACATTGCGTTCCAGGTAGTTAATCTGGCCTTGTAGGCTGTCTATCTCTCCACGAACCCTTGAGAGCTCGTTTTCGACCTTCAGGATTTCATCAACGGTTCTTGCGAGATCAAGTATCTCGCGGAGACGTTGCTCCTGTCTCTGTAGATTGTCAAGTCTGGCTTTGACGTCGATGTATTGTTGGGTCACATCTTCGCTCGTCGTGCTCTCATCGAGAACCTTACCGTAGCCTTCTATCTCTTGAACTGCCCCGCGAAACTTGTCCTTTGGAACTCGAATTGTGATCTCGGCGAGTGCCTGCGTACCGAAAGAGGAGCGGGAAGAGCCTGCAACATAGCCGCCCATGCTTTCAGCCAGAAGCCTAATCTTCGCCAGAACAGCTTCGATGTTGGGCGTCTCAAGCGAGACGTAGGCATTGTAGATGACCATTCTCTCCTGGAGGACATCAACCGCCCGTGTTGCAGGCGTCGGAATCGGAGCTGTTGCTGTTGGCGTAGCCACTGTAACGGCCCCAGGTATTATAGGCGGCATAGGTTCCGCACCAGGATACATTCCGACTCGGCCATACGGGGAGTACAGCATGCCAACGAAGAATGAAGCTGCGAGGAGGCCAGCAATGATCGCTGAGATGAGCGCTATCTTCCTTCTCGACATCTTGTCCAAGGTTGTGGGTGAGTGGAAGTCGCGGATAAAAGGCTAGAGTATAGAACGACGCGAGGCTGCCATCAGGGTGATTCAGTACAGTGCTCAGAGAACTGTCGTGACCGCCGATCAGATTCATTTGCATTGGGTCGAGGTGACTCCGCAAGTGCATATATCGGTCTGTGGGCACGCTGACAGAGGCCTCCACTTGAGAGAGCCTCCTGGGGAGGCTCACTCCTCCACAGTCTCGTTACGATTTCCCTGACGAGCTTCTCCACGTCGTCTCTCGTGAGGACTTCCACCGGCATCGCCGATCCCCAATCTATCCAACGTGGATTTCGATTCTCTAGCTGAAATGGGTGACTGGGTGCGGTAAACGTTTTTATCGGCGACGAATCACCCTCGCTTAGAGGAAGGTCTCGGCCGAAGTTTTGATTTGGCCCGGGTATTGCGTCTCCTGCGGCGCGTGGAACCCCGCATGCAATAGGTACTGCCTCACGTGTGGAAGTCAGCTTCCCAAAACCTGGTGGGCGCCGCCTGGAATGTGTGTGAGATGTTTCTGCATGAACCCTCCATATGCGAACTATTGCGGACGATGCGGAGCCCGCGTTAGGTAGACCAACGACAGTTCTGGGAAGGTCGGGAAGATTCAGAGCCATGCCAATTGAAGTTTTGATGAAAGAGGAGATCGAAAAACTCGTCGAGGAAAAGCTCAAGAAACTGCTGGCGGAGGCGGAAATCTGGAAGATCGCGGAGCTTGAGTCCTCAATTGTGAAGCTCAAGGACGATATCGCCAAAATCTCAATCAAGGAAGCAACAGTGGCCGAGCCCGAGCCTGTGACCGCAGCTCTAACAAGAGACTTGGCTGAACGCGCGGAGCTACTACAGATTATAACCACATTGGATTCGGTCACCTTGAAGCGGAAGGGCTACCTAGGAGCGCGAGACTTCAGGGCGGTCACCGAGATAGTTAGGAAGC
>Ga0209725_1002329_pt1 | contig 10265 bp, 9 predicted proteins | sample I18A1metaG_FD_184145 | JGI IMG/M metagenome (GOLD analysis project Ga0209725, IMG submission 184145) | Lake sediment bacterial and archeal communities from Gulf of Boni, Indonesia to study Microbial Dark Matter (Phase II) - ​I18A1 metaG... | ecosystem: Environmental > Aquatic > Freshwater > Lake... | reverse complement strand
GAAGGCTGAGAACTATCATCATGGCGCTTCCATAGACCTCCTTTCTTCTGATGATGAGGATCGTGCCCACTAGCATGCTGAATCCAACCACTACTCCGACGACATCTGTGGCGATATTCACAAAGACTAGTGGAATAACTGACACCGGGACAGGGATCGAGTCTCCTGCCAATCCCCGTAGAACTGCGTTCAATGTGACCAAGATTGTTGCGACTAGGCATAATCCAAAGCTTATCTTCGCCCTAGGAGGACCTCGAATCTTGAGAAAGTCCACAGGAGCCCTCACTGCTCCTGACCCTGGAGGGATATCCACAACAATGGGGCCTGGTCGAGGCTTTGCCGCTGCGACCTCTACGAGCGGCGATCCGCAACCCACACAGACATCAGCCAGATCGCTGTTGTCATATCCACACTCAAGGCATCTCTTGACCATGATCTTTCGCCAAGGGTAAAAGTATGAACGTCACCTATATTTAATCTAACATTCAAAGAAATGTGCTTCATTCACAAGTGCAGTTGCTTTCTTCTGACATGCATGGCCAATGCTAGCTCTGAAACATCGAAAAGAGGGAGGGAAGTAGTTCCTACTACTTTCTCATTATTGCCAGGAATGCCCCTATGATTCCTAAGGTGAATCCAGCTAGGAATCCGCCACCTATGGCGATGCTAAGGATAGCGCATAGAAAGCCTATGATGCCGCCAAACGTCCCGTAGCCATGATACATCAGGAATCCGGCAAGGAACAATGAGAAGGAGAGTATGACAGCTATGACGGTAGCAATCTTCATCAAGTCAATCCAAGCAAGTCCTGGCAGTATAAGCTTGATAAAGTAAACGGCCAGATCCGACGACGGCGGATATACCCACCCCGCTATCACACCCACCATAACCAATATTCCCGCAGCGAGGGTTATCAGAGTGCCCCAAATCGGCCTAGGGGGCGGAGGCAACGGAAGAATCGCGGGCAGTGGAGGGGCCACAACCGGAGGTGGCCCGCGCGGAGGTGGTACAGGCCTCGCAAACGGGAGAACCGTGGGAACTGGTGGCGGAACTGCCATTTGGATCCCGCAGCTTGAGCAGTAGATAGCGTCATCCCTGTTGTCGGCTCCGCATTCTGGGCATTTCTTAACCAACGATTTTCCTCCTGTGACTTACCGTCGAACTCTATGTTATCTCCGAGGTCGGCACTTAAGCCTTTCCGAGAATCCATCGCGATGGAAGAAGTCACCATTCTCTTCTAGCACGTCATTCAGGAGTAATCTCCGAAGATCTCGGTTCTGTACCGATAGTTGCTGCCGCTCATGGTGCTCACCACTTCCTGATCATGTATCCTGCCATCAGGATTGGACGGACAGTCTGCAAAAGTTAAATAGCGTCGCCCGTTCTGCAAACTCTCAGCCCCGGTGGCTCAGCCTGGTAGAACAGAGAATGCCAAAAGCGCCGCCTTGGTAACCTTAAGGCAATGAGGCGAAGGTCGCGGGTTCAACTCCCGCCCGGGGCTCCAAGTGCGCGCGGAGCTCGTGCTTCTTTCGGGAACTAATGAAAGAAAGCTCTATTCGTCCTATTCGCCAAGGAAGGCGTGAACCCGATCCAATAATCGATGTGCCGCCTTCAATCGCGTTGCCTATCTCACTAACCTCACTCATAGGTTATATACGCGGACACTGGACGATCTATTCCTGATCTGGAGAATGCTCCCATCTGACATTGTCTATCCGTCAATGAATCAGACAACGGCTTTTGTCAGTCCAAGAAAGATAATCTTCGGAGTAGGCTCAAGAGGCAATCTTAGGGAAGAGATTCTAAGCTTGGGAGGATCCAGACCACTCATAGTGACATATCCCAAGACAGCGACGGTGGCAAGCATAGCAGAGGTCTTGAGGTCACTAGAATCTGACGGAATGGAAATCCATGTCTACGAGAAAGCTGAACCGGAACCGCGCATCGAGGTTGCAGAAGATCTAGCGCAATACACCAGAGCAGGGGAGTTTGATTCGATAGTGGGCATAGGTGGGGGCAGCGCCATGGATCTCGCCAAGATCGCATCGATGAGTGTAAGGAATCCCGGTCAAGTCAGAGACTACTTGGGAGTCAATCTCCTTCACAGGAAGGGTGCTCCTCTGATCTGCATGCCAACGACTTCTGGCACCGGCAGCGAAGTGACCATGTTCTCAGTTCTAACAGTCGGTGGCAAGAAGATGGATGTCGTAAGCCCTCACATTCTTCCAGATGTGGCGCTAATGGATCCAGTCCTGACGGTTACGATGCCGCCTGAGCTTACAGCTGGCACGGGAATGGATGCGCTAAGTCAAGCAGTTGAAACCGTTACGTCTCTCGCAGCAACGCCGCTCACAGACGCGCTGGCGCTGAAGGCAATTCAGCTGGTTGGAAACTCTCTGAGAGCCGCCTATGCCAAGGGAGACAGCCTTAAGGCAAGAAGCGAAATGGCTTTGGCTGCTACCCTTTCAGGACTAGCCTTCGGAAGCGGAAAACTGACGTTAGGCCACAGCCTTGCTCAAACCTTCGGTCCCCTCAGAGAGATCCCCCATGGTGTCTCCTGTGGCATTGCCCTACCGTATGTCATGGAGTTCTACCTACCCACCATCCCTGAGAAGCTTTCCATGATCGCCGAAGCGATGAGGATGGAAACGAGAGGAATATCTGCCAGAGAAGCTGGAATCAAGGCGATACAGTTTGTCAAGAAACTTGCAGCGGACATCGGTATTCCATCTACTCTGAGAGATGTGGGATTTGACAGGGATCAATTACCCCTACTTGCCGAGACATGTGTGAAAGAATGGCCCCGACCTAACAGTCCCCGAGACCTGACCAAGCAATCTGTTCTTGAAGTTATTGAAAAAATGTGGGAAGGACGGATTCTATCTTAAGCCATCTTGCCAACCATTCTTCATGGCGTCACTTATGGAAGCTTGCTTCATGTTCAGACTAGACTATGGGTGTGAACGCGGTGGAACTCAACTCTCTCTCAACATCAACAGCCACGGCATAAAGAGGAGTCCTAGGCTTCACTCCATACATGAGCACACTTCCATCTTTGTCAAGTATGCGTAGATGAGTTGCTGCAACATTGGAAACAGTTCCCACAATACGCTCCAGTCCGGGCTTTGCAAGTACGACAGCAAGTTCTCTTTGGCGAATCACGTTGGTCGACAGCTCGCTCAAAGCCTTGTCGGCATGTTCGTGTCCGAATATGTCGACGAAATGATCCAACGCAACCCACCAAATCACAGGCTTTCTTGTCTGCTTTCTCAACTTGTTGCCGATCTCCAGGTACTCCCTGATATCGTCCTCGGGCTTCTCATTCTTCAAGGTCGCTAGGTATGGCTTCTCCTGTTCCATGTTCTCTTTCAGTCTCTCCACAGATCTGCCATTTGCAGCGTTCTCACCGGCAACAGCTTCCCATCTCTCGAAGGTGCGTGCAGGGTCAACTCCCAGAGACTGTATCCCGACAAGTGGTGACCCGTTGTTCAGGAAATTCGCAACTATCGGATACGATATGACACCAAAGACCGATAACGGAATCGCTTCACCGACTTCCAGAAGTGCCACAGTCCCTCTGGGATATCCTCCTCCCAGTATTCTGTCTAGGGAAGCGTTCCCAGTTGAGAAATAGGTGTCAGAATCTGGGATCCTCTTCAACCTTGCCAATCGACCTAATGCCTCATGAGAGAACGGCGGAAATACTGTAAAACCTCCTTCCAACGTGATCGGGTGAACGGGGGAATCTATTCTAGTTCCTCTGAGCTTCGCGATCTCAAGTTCTCTCAGGGTTCTTCCTCGATACACAAGCCTTCTAAGGATGAACATACCGTCTGCCACGAAATCCTCAGCTGATTCACCTATTCTCAATCCGTCTGATGGTGTCTCCTTCGTGACGAAGGTCGTGCATCCATAGCTTGGAATGAGCTTGGTAAGAACGGTGTGGGTGAAGATGCGAGACTCACGTGCGTCAGTGAAAGATTGAGAGAGTGCCGTGACAGAGTCAATCACGAGCCTCTTCACTCCCTCATCTTTGATCGTTGTCATTATCGAGTCCATCATTGCTGGCACCCCTTCGCTCTTCATGGAAGGAAACGTGAGGATATTGATCATCCCACTCTTCACGAGACCGGAAAACTGTGGTCCGAAATGGTGTGAAAGATGGGTCATCAGAGTTTCCTTTGACTCGAGCAGGGACACGTAGAGGCCTTTCTCATTGTGCAGGGTTGCCCCTTTTTCCAAGTACTGGCAGCTCATGGAAGTTTTACCTGTGCCTGGGGCTCCGGCCAACAGAGACAGTATCCCCTTCGGGAGTCCTCCTTCAATGAGAGGGTCAAGTCCGCTGATGCCTGTTGGAACCCTTTGCAGCATAGAGTTTCGCCTAGGACGACTAGATTCGAACCTGAACGTTAAGACTTGTTTGTCTTAAAAGAAAGACACGCAGACGTGTCTATGAGGCCGCTGTACCGGACACGTCGTTTGGCAGAGATTGTCGACGGTCAGCTCGCCCTATGACAGTCCAGCAGTACCAAGGTTCACGTAGTGCACTGAGCAGGAGATGCATGGATCATAGGCCCTGACTAGCATCTCGCAACTAAGAGTTGCATCTTCATTGGTTAGGTCAGCCATGGACGGGACAAGCGCGCGAAGGTCGTTCTCTATGTTTCTCGCGTTTTGAGCCGTAGGGGTGACTATATCCGCCTTCTTGACACTTCCATCATCTCCGATCTCGTAGCTGTGGTAGAGTATTCCTCGGGGAGCCTCCGTGACGGCAAAGCCGGTTCCTGATTTGACCTGGTACGATCTGTCCTCTTCTCTCAGCGGAACTCTGTCGATTATCTCTATACAATCATCGATTGCGTTGACGACCTCCAGAGCCCTAGCCACATGTGCCATGAACGGATTGAAGTTCGGGACCTCGAACCCGATTTCCTTGGCAAGCTTCTTCGCATCATGCGACAACTTGTCCAAGTTCAAGTTCACCCTCGCCAAAGGGCCAACCAAGAACGAGCCTCTTCCAGCAATGCGCGAATGTTTGGCCCAAGAGTAGTCCACCTGCGACTCCTTTACGTATTCCCGATACTTGTCCTCCTCGATTCTCATGCCTTCGGTCGATACGAGTAACCCTTCGTTGATCGCAAACTCCCCAGAGGCGGAGAGCGCTACATGCTCTGACTCTCTAGAGAAATCCGGCATCTTCCACGAAGAGACAAACTCAACTGTGTCACAAGCGTCCTGCTTTGCATCGACCAGTCTCTTACGCATCAACTCCATATCTCCTCTCTCTGGAATCTTTGTGAATCCATTGACTACGGCGGATGTAGGGTGAATCGCCCTGGCACCGATAAGTTCGATCAGGTCATTGCCTAGTTTCTTTAGTCTCAAGGCTCGCTTAACGACTTCCAGATGTTCCTTCACCATTGGAAATAGACTTTCGTAGCCGAGATAGTCAGGAGCCGCCAGAAAATAGAGATTGAGGATGTGGCTTTGAATGTGACATCCGTAATTCATCAGTTTCCTAAGATCCCTCGTTTGCTCACCAATGTGTATGCCTAACGCGTTCTCGACTGCACGGAGGGCAGTGATCTGATGAGGCACCGGACATATGCCGCAGATCCTAGAGGTGAGTTCATGGACCTCGCTGCAATGTCTACCGATCAGGAAGGCCTCAAAGAATTTCGGTGGCTCGAATATGTCGAAACGCAGCTCATCTACTTTTCCAGATGAAACTCTGATTTCAAGGGATCCCTGCCCCTCAACTCTAGCGATATACCCTACCTCAATCTCTCTATCCTTGTTCATCTCGCATTGGCCTCCGACGCAAACGCCTGCGAGATTCCCGCATATTTCCGGAACTTTCTAGTCACATCGTCTCTAGTCAACCCAATCTTCATCAACTGCTGGGCAAGAGAGGATGAGTTCGCATCTGACATCGGACCGTAGCAGCCTTCACATTCCCTGCCTGCAGTTGGGCATATTGCTCCGCATCCTGCGGCTGTAACAGGCCCCATGCAAGCTTTTTTCTCAAAAGTCAGAATGCAGACATTCTCTCTCAATTTACACTCGACACAGACAGGATAGCGCCTTAGGAACGGCTTTGCGCCAAGCGCCGTGCTTCGAAAAACCTCAAGTATCATGTCCTTATGAGGGGGACAGCCTCTCAGATGAATGTCTACTGGAACGAACTCGTCAAGTGGGCAAATCTTCTGGTATGACTCCTTCTTTGAATGAATAGACTCATAATCCTCGTACACGATCCCAGATGCGGTCTCTGGTGGAACCCAGTTAAGGATAGACGGTACACATCCATGGCACGCACAGTCTCCGAACGCAACAAGGATCTTGGATTGCTTTCGCAGTTCTCTGAGCTCCTCCAGTTCTCTCGGAGTCGAAACTGATCCCTCCACGAAGCTCACATCGTAGGGGCCTCCAAGGTTCTCGCGCTTAGCCATGACGAAGTATCTTATCTCTGCGATATTGAGAAGAAACAGCAGTTCCTCTTCCAGTCGCAAAAGTTCCATCTGGCAACCGGCGCAACCGGTCATCTTGAAGACAGCTATCTTGAGTTTGTCCATCATTGGGTGCGCCTCCTACAGAGTGAGGTCGGGCAAACCCTCCAGATCTGAGTAATTGAAGACAGGCCCGTCTCTGCATACGAACTTCGACCCTATTTGGCAATGTCCGCAATGACCCATGCCGCACTTCATTCTTCTTTCAAGTGAAACATAGATCCGGTTTCTTCGGAAGTTTCTTGCGAGAAGTCCGCGGGCTACGAACCTCATCATTATTTCTGGACCACAAGTCATCACTATCGAGTCCTCGGCGGAGATCTTCATGTCGTCGAATAGTGCTGTGACTACTCCCGTCTTGTGAGGCCAAGTGACACCCTTCGAAACTGAGTCAACGGTAAGGGTCAGGGTAGTATCCTTGATTCGTTTCCATTCATCGTACTCATCCGCGAACATCTCATCGGCAGGAGTTCTAGCGCCATATAGAACCTCCAAGTTTCCGCAAAGAGTCCTACTTGCCTGAACCATTTTGATTACAGGCCTTAGAGGTGCCAGCCCTATGCCGCCCGCAACTATGAGCACATCTTTTCCCTTTGCCATCTCGACAGGCCAACCTTTCCCGTAGGGGCCTCTCACCCCAACCCTTGCACCTGCGCCAAACCGATCCAAAACCCCTGTAAGATTGCCCACCTTCCTTACGGTGATCTCAAAACAATCATTTCTCTCAGGTCCTGAGCTGAGAGAGAACGGCGCCTCGCCAAGCCCCGGCACTGAGATCATCATGAACTGACCCGGAACGGGACTGAATTCTCTCTGGCTCTCATCACTAACGAAGCGAAGCGTGTATGTCCTAGTGTCATAGGTTTGCCTTTTCACATCAACTATCTCAGCGAGGTTCGCCAAGTAAGGATCCTTCAACCTAGCTACCTCTGATTTCTCTCGCCACTTCTGTTATGTCGATGCCAACTGGGCAAACGCGAATGCACCTGCCACATCCCACGCACTTGTGCTGCCCATTGACAGGGCCATACTGAGCAGCTCCTCCCCAACTCAGGTTGTGTCCCATGAACTGCCTCAGTCTTGCACTTCTGTCCTTCCTGAAGTTGCCTCCCAAGGCAACCTCTGCGAACTCAAGAAGAAAGCAAGCGTCCCACTCAGCGCACCTAACGGTTTCTCCTGGGTTCCTATCCCACTGATCCCTAATGTCCAAGCAGAAGCAGGTTGGGCAAGACATGACGCATTGGGCACAGGCAAGATCCTTGTCAGCAAGTTGCTTCCACAACGGGTGGTCAAGATTCTTCTCGAAGATCTCTGCTAGTCCATCAGTGCGTATTCTCTTCCTGAACTTCGTCTTGGCTTCAGAAAGCAACTTCTTCTTCAACTCGAAATCTGATTCCTTTGCTTCGTGCCCTTTCATCATGTCAGCCATCCTACTTCCCTCGACTGTGCCGACTTCCACTAGGAATCTTGGCCCCAAATCCGTGAGGAGAATGTCGTAGCCTGCCTTCGGTTCAGGCCCGGTTCCCATTGACTCGCAGAAGCAGGTCTCCCCGACATTGGTGCAAGCCATTGCTACAATAACCGAGTTACGTCTTCTCTCAATGTATCTTGGATAGGGATGGTCACTCTCGAAAACTCGGTCAAGTAATAGCAGGCCATTCAAGTCGCATGAATGCAATCCGAAAATCAGCAGCTTCTGTGTCTCAATATTCGTTGCAATCGCCTCTCCTAAGGACGTAAACGATAGGAGTGTCTCTGTAGGTGGAAGGAACAGCTTCTTTGGCGGAAGGATGGTCGTGACGTATTCTAAGTCCAGATCCTCAAGGTTGTGGATGTCGCCGAAGACATGCTCCCCTCTCTTTCTCTTCGGGCCAATGACTCTGAAATCTCTTCTTAACCCGTCAAGAAGGTTGCCGAGGTCTGCTTTCATCAGGATTTGTGCTCTCACTGTTCTCGGGCCTCTTCAAGGATCGGGAATCCTCTCGCTTCTGATGACGCGGTAGGACTTCATGTAGCCCATAGGCTTCTGAGGATGAATCTACCTAACAATGTGGAAGTCATCACGGCTGAGTCTGCCGGGCCGTCTATCTTGGAGTCAATTACGCGGGCAGACAAAGCTATACTGGTCGATGCCGCTGTCGGAGGATCTACGCCCGGTACCGTTCACCGGTTGTCACTAGACGACATTCAAGCCGGAAGATGCAAGATCAGATCGCTTCATGAAATCGACTTAATCGACTTACTCAAGATAGAGCGACTTACTCGACCGGAGTCCTTTCCGAAGAAACTTGTGATTCTGGGCATTGAAGTTGCAGATACGAGAAGATACAGGCAGGGCCTTAGCAACGCTGTACGTAACGCCATTCCACAGATAGTGAAGGCCGTGTTGAACGAGGTGACGCCCGAGCTCGTTTCAGGCAGATAGTTTCAAGCAGCAGAGACTTGCGAACTCTTAACGACTAACTAGGTTGTGGCTCAGCCCTAGTCTGCCCCCAAACGTCAGATTTCTCCCAGATCTCCTGAACCAAGTCCTGCCAATTCTTCAGGCAGATCCTGTAGAGTCTCGCGTTCTCCATTGCTATTGCAGCTTGGCTGGCTATTGCCTCCAAGAACCTGATCTCTTCTTCATCGAACTCATGCGGGGACGGCCCAAAGACCCGGATCGAGCCAATGATTCTCTCCTTCACAATCAATGGTACCGCCAGCGCGCATCGGATACCCTCCTTCACCGCTTCCTGGGGATACTCTAGCTTCGGATCTTTCAGAACGTCAGCCATAATCGACGGCCTCCTCGTTCTAACATCGTCCATTCCCTTGTCAACGTGAACAGGGCCTTTTCTAAGGTAATCTTCGCTGAGACCGTACGAAGACACGATTTCGAGTTTCTCGCGTTTCTCATCCAACAGCCTTACGATGCATCCTTTCATCTTCACGGCTTCTGTGGCTGTCTTCGCGATCATGTCGAAAACCTCTTGAGGCTTAAGACTGGACGTCAGAATCTTCGATATGTCGACTAGAGTTGTGGTCTCCACCAAACGCCTCTGAAGGCGTTCATAGAGTCGAATACTCTCTATGGCCACCGCCCCAAGGTTTCCCAGAGACCTCAAGAATTCTGCTTCTGTCCTAGAGAACTTATGCCTCTTTGCCGAGTGAACACAGACCACCCCGAGCCTATCGTCCCTGCTTTGAATCGGTACACAAAGCATCGAGACGATTCCTCTTCGTCGAGCCTCTTCTGGGGAGAGCCACTTCGAGAGATCTGTAACTACAACAGGTAGCCCCTTGAGCGCTTCCTGATTAATCGGTATGCTTCTGATGCCATCTTTGTGTTTCGCATATTCTTCGCCCAGGCCATGAGCCGCTACGGTCTCAAATCTACGTGACTCCTTGTCCCAAAGCCCCAGAGAGCATGCCTTCAGATTCAGCACGTCTACTGCGCTCTTGGTGATCAGATTGAGAACGGAGGACAGGTTCCTAGCCGAGCCTAGAGCGACGGCGATTCTATTGAGCGCACGGCAATAGACAACGGCTTTATCCAATCAGACCAGTCCTTCGGAATATAATGAAGCCGTTTGGCGGCTAATTACGTTTGCTCTAAACGTAATGACAAGGATTGTCATCGCAAACTTCGCCAAATCTCTCTAAGAGAAGATTAAAGTGCTTGCTGATGATAGCTAGGGAATCGTGCGGGGGTTGCCAAGCCAGGTCAAAGGCGCAGGAATGAGGATCCTGTCCCGAAGGGGTTCGAGATCAAGA
>Ga0209725_1002328_pt1 | contig 10268 bp, 13 predicted proteins | sample I18A1metaG_FD_184145 | JGI IMG/M metagenome (GOLD analysis project Ga0209725, IMG submission 184145) | Lake sediment bacterial and archeal communities from Gulf of Boni, Indonesia to study Microbial Dark Matter (Phase II) - ​I18A1 metaG... | ecosystem: Environmental > Aquatic > Freshwater > Lake... | reverse complement strand
GGACTGGCTGAATCAAGCTGAACGTGACCTGAAGCAGGCACAGGCGTCGCTCAGAGATGAATTCCATGAATGGGCATGTTTTGCGGCTCAACAAGCCGCGAAGAAAGCTGTCAAGGCTCTGATTCAGGGCTTAGGTGGGGAAGCTTGGGGCCATTCAGTGGCCGCGTTGATGGACGCACTTCCAGAAGATGCTAGACCTTCCGATCTTCGAGAGAAGGCTTTGGAACTAGATCAAGTCTACATACCGAGCCGATGCCCGAACGTGCACCTGGTCGGCTTCCCGGGAAGCCTATATACTAAGAAAGTGGCTGAGGGGATGATTGCGTACGCAAGGGAGATCATCAAACACTGTGAGAGCACAGTTTCACAACTAAAACGTGGATAGCGCCCCGAACCCTAATCACAAAATGCCCAAAGACCTTCGACAATCAACAGCATCCTTGAGGCCGCATCTTGTCCTCACCGTTCGAGATACAAGAGTCTTTCAGAAGCTTCATTGACCTTATCATGTGAAGAACGCCCGCGCCTGATGGTGCGGTTTGCTCATAGGCCACCGATCGGCTCATGGCGGGGTTCCATGAATGACGAAGCCCTCAAGCATGTCCAGAACCTTCTCGAGTTGATTTGGCAGTGCTTTTCTTAGAAGCTCGAGGTCTCTTTCCTCAATGGTTCTGAAGAGCCTAGAGAAGATTGTGTAGACTATTAGAAACGAGATCCCTTCCAAGATGATTCTCGTCATCGTGCTAATTTGATATAGATAGGTGAGAGCATAGTCGACTGCGGCAAGTGGCAGAGCAACGATTACAGCTAGAGCCATCGTCTTTCCAAAGTGGCTGAGATCGATTCTGATCTGGGCTTTCGAGGCAAGTACCTTCTGAATCAGAACGAATGCCGCTGCATACGCTCCTACTCTGGCTAGGGCCGCTCCATTTGCTCCAAAGGGTTTGACGAGAATTGTGACGAGTGCTAAGTCGATGATGGTTGAGGCTGCGCCGATCTTCGCTAAGACCTTTGTTTCAGCTATGGCTTGGAGGGTTGAGGTGTTCAGGGAAACGTAGGCCGGCAGTATGGCGGTGGCTGTCAGAAGGGCGAAAGGAACCGCGCCTTCGATGTAGGCTCGTCCATATGCGATTGTGATGGCCGTTGGGGAGATGGCTGCTAAGCCTGCTCCCACGGGGAGGACTAGAGTGTTGAGGAGTCGGCTTGAAGCATCATATATCTTGGGCAGTGCCTGCCTGCCCACTCGTGCTTCCTCAGAGGACATCAATGGGAGTATGACCGTTGAGATCGCCGCCCAGAAGATGGCAAGGAGTGTGGCTCCAGCCGTGGCAAGATAGTAGACACCTGTCAGAGCTGCTTCACCTGTCAAAGCGTAGAGGATCGTTATGTCAGCCCAACCTTGAGCCAACGCAATAATAGCTAGGAACCAGAGTGGGTAGCCATACCTGAAGACCTTTCCATACAGGTCTCTAAGACGCTCACTCGGCTTGGGGAGCTTCTTCCACATAAAACCAATTGATAGTATGAGGCAGAAGAGCGCTCCGATAAAAGAGCCCGCTGCTAGTCCAAGTAGCCCAAAGCCTCCATACGCCAATGCCAAACCTGAAGCTCTACCTATGAGGATGAAGGTTAGGTTCTGGATTGCGAATTCTAGATACATTCCCAAAGCGAGCATGTCAGCGCCATATAGAGCAGCGAAGTTCAGTGTGGCTGAGGCTGAAATAGTTAGGACGAATGGGACCGTGTACTCGACTCCTCCGAGAACAAGCGTAGAGAGAGATGGCGAGAGCAGAAAGACTGCTATCAAGGCCGGGATGGTAGATAGCCCCATGATTGTGAAGCTGACCCGCGAGACCGACGCTGCCGCACCGAGATCTCCTCTTCCATAGTCTTCTGAGACATACTTCTGAGTCGCAGCTGGCAGCCCAAGAAGTGTGAGCGTAGTGAAGACAGCTGTTGATACTATCAGAATCGACCATAGACCAACTTCCGCCTGAGTGATGAACCTTGCAACCCCAGCGTAGAAGATGAATGCTACGAGATATTGGGCCAGCTGCTGGATCGTCAGGTATACGGTGCCCCTTCCAGCTTTTGCAGATTGCATATGGAATCCGTCTTCCCAGCAGCTGCTACTTGGAAACTGAATATGAGCCTTCGCAGGGTATTTGTCGGTTTGGAAACATCTACCCAATGTCTGCCCTTGGTAGACGCTATTTCAGAGGAAAGGATGGGAGAGGTTGGTCAGCTGAAGCGTCGAAGCTTACTGCTTTATCAGATTATGACGAGTACGCCGTCTAGAGCAAGGTGGAGGCCCCAGCCCGCACAGGCGGCGAGCAAATACGTGTGAAGCTTTCTTTTTCTGAGGATGAAGGTTGCTGCGAGCAGCGTTAGCGGCCAAAGCCATAGGTGTAGGACGAACGGGTAGACGTCTGTGCGCGGCGTTAGCGCTAGGCCTTCCCCAAAGAATCTGGGGAACAGTTCAGAAAGGTATTTCGGATCCCAGAAGAGCAGATGGTCAAGGTCAGGTAGAACTCCTGCAGAGACAGTTGTGAGTAAATGAAATACGGCCGGGTTCCTTAGTGTTGGGCGATACAGTAATGCTGCTAGGAGAAGAGCAAAAGCGAGGTGCCAGAATAGATACGTTGGATTCGCCATCCCATGCTTTGGTCGGCTTCTATCAGAACATTGATGTTGAGCGTATCAATGTTCAGGCAAGTTCGGTTCCTATATCCGCTAGGCGTCATAACACGGCTAGCCCGTACGGTCTTGAATGTTGAAGTTCACCGGTTGTAGGATCGACTCTCAGGCCTAGACCTTCAAGAGCCGTGACCCCCAGCAAGGGTTCAGGAGAGTCCATTACGGCGACTGGGAGCACCCCATCACGATCCAAGAACTTCATGTACGCAAGGCTTATCCCTGCTTCGACACGCCGCTTGTCAGCCAATGTAAGTGAAGCAGTCTTGTAGACTTCGAGGCCGAGTTCTTTGGCCGCAGCTGGCGGGATTATCGTGTAGAACGCACCTGTATCAACTAACAATTCGATCTCCTGCACATGTTGCGCGTCGCAGCCTACAAGGCCTTTAACCCTCACATGACCCATAAGGTCTTCCTCGCAGCATTGCCCTACTGGCATCCAAGTAATTAACTAACTGCTTCGACTTGATGTCAGAGTTTTTGGACAAGGTTGGGCCTGGACCATGAGCCTTGCCGAAAGGCCTTGTTGCGTGATAGGTGATTCATACGCATGCGAAGTGTGGCGAGGCAAGCCCTTCTTGACGACGCCAGAAGGGGCAAAAGAGTCTCAGCGTCGGCTAGTTTGTGAGCTTAGATCTATGCCCTGGTGTGAGCGCTACTCGTCTCCTCTTCTTCTCTTCCGCTATCTTCCGTCATCCTCCGTTGCCTGTCGAAGCGTTACTGCTTAATATCAGGTCGGTTCCTAATGGAGCCTCTAGGGCATCGAATCTCTGAGACCTAGGCAGTCGTGTGTATATGAGGAGAACACTTCTACTAACTTCCTTGGTCGTAGTCGTTTCTTCGCTTATGGTCTGCAATGTTTCTGCTCAACCTCACAGCCTTAAGATAGTTTCAGTGTTGAGTGCTCCATCCACCCCTTATGATAAGCCTGTGCGCGTGGATGTTGTCGTTGCCCATGACGGAACAGCGCTCCCCTGTGTAGCGGTTTACTACATGCCGTTGTTGAATGGAACGGTTCTCGCTGGACAATGGAGGGTTTTGGCTGCTCAACTCGCCTATTCGGTTGCTGGCTTTAATATGAGCGTATTCACTGTGACGGTCCCCAGCTCTGTCTATCAGGACTCTCTGCCTTGGAATACAAAGATCGTGTTGTATGCGGAAGCCCGAGACAGATTTGGCAATTTGGCTCTCAGTTGCCGTGAAGCTCGTAGATGGGACCCGTACGTTCAAGATGACAAGTGTACATTCGTCCTGAAGGATCCCTATCCTCCTGAGATCTGCGCAACTGAGCAGTTCCCGAAGACTCCTACAAGCGAGGATTTGGTCTCGATAAGCGCAAGGGTTTCAAAAGCTCCATTGGGTTCAGGCATTAGCAAGGTATCTCTCGTTTACTCGCTTAGCGATGGAAAGACTTGGACTAGTGTAGTGATGTCGGATTCGGAGAGAGAGGTTTACGAGGCTAGTGTCCCAGCCCAGAAGACTGGTTCAAAGGTCATCTACTATGTGGAGGCATGCGATAACGCTGGCAACAAGCGCAAGAGCGCTCAGATGAGCTACGAGGTCTTGCCAAGCCCCGAAGAGCTGCGTCAGGAGCAACTTAGGCAGTGGCAGATGTGGCTGATTGTGGGGGGGGTGGTCTCGGTCGTGGCGATTGCTGGAGCCCTAGTTTACCGCAGGAAGCTTGTCGAGGTAGCGAGGGATATTACGCGTATGAGACATAAGGCTTTGACCTTCACAGTGCTAGTGACGCTGCTATTGGTTGGTTGGACCAGCCAATGGCTCTACAGAGAGCATAAATGGATTGCTTTGATAACTTTTCTAGCGGTTCTAGAGTTTTGGGGCGTGGTCGATCGTCGCATCAGAAGTGTCCTCATTGATTTTCTCGTAGAGCCAACAAGAGAAATTGTGTCGTCGATCGTGAATTATCTGACTAGAACATTTGAGGAGAACCCCCCCACGTTATTCATTGCAGCTTGCTATGTTGTCGGATTCGTTGGCGCAGTGATGGTTGGTGGTCTTTACGTGGCAGGGCGCTTCACTGGCAGGGAGGCCTACAACGTGGCGAATCAATTTGCCACTCTAGTATTCTTCCTGCTTGCAGCTGGAGCCGTGGGTCAACTGATATGGGTTGCGCGTAAGGGCAGGGAGGAGAAAGAATAACATGTCATCTCTCACATTAACCTTTGATAAAGCAGAGAGAGTTTCCTCCAATGTATTGCACCGCAAGCTTTAAGCGGCTTTCAGTGGGCTTAGAAAGATTCGCAACGATTAAGGTGAAGCGTAGTGAGTAAAGATCAGGCATACGGCGCGTTGATACTTGTCGGTAGTCTAGCTGGGTTGGCGGTGTATGGGTGGTTGCTTTACGGGTTTCCGATGGTGGTTCTTCAGATTACAGCTTTCTTGGCGGTGGCTGCCGTGCTCGTGATCCTTGCATGGATCGGTTGGACTATGGCTACGACGCCTCCGCCGGAGCCGATAGAGTTTGAGACTCCTCCTGCGCCTACTTCTGAGGAGGCTGCGGAGAAGCCTGCTGGCGAAGGTAGATCCCCTCAGCCCAAAGCAGAATCATGAAGCCGTTCTACAGGCTCAATAGTTGAGACCCCGGTTTACGCCAGTCTATTCTCAGGATTCGTGGAAGCTAAGCCATATCCTTTCCTATACCAGAAGCCAAATCCGTACTACGGAGTTGAATCGGGTAGATTTCCCGCATCCAACCAGAGTCGCGTAACTGACCTTGTCAAAATCTTTGTCTTCGGACGCTATATACTCAGCCCCAGTCCTCGCCATGGATGCCAGATGAAGTGAGTCTGATGGTTTCAAACCATACTTGAGAGCTGTCTCCTTCATGAAGGTGTGGTCAGCAGAATCCAGTGGAACTATGCCCAGCAACGGAAGCACCCTATCAAGAAGTTCGAAGCCATCTGCCAGAGGCAGACCGTACTTCTTGGAGAGAGCCCAGAGAACTTCATCGAGAACAATCATGTTCGCGTTCTGTTCGTTCGAGCAAAAGATCTCGCTCAGGCCCTGAGAGAATAGAATCCTTCCTCGGGTTTTCCGTTCTGATCTCGCGGAGTTTACCGGTGCGGAACTACCTGTATCGAGAGAGCTCGCTTGTGGGCACTGGAGTTCCAGATCTCCATCTCCCTCTCACGCGTATGGTTACATCATCGCGGGAGGGGAATTTGACTAAATGAACTCCAATGAAGGGAGGCGTCTGAATTTTCAGTCGCTTCAGCAGAGTCGTTCGGCTAACCCGTCGAAGTTGGAGTCGAAGCTCATGATCCTTTCGATGCCACGTCTCTCGATGAGAGCTAGGGATGTGCAATCCGTGAAGCTCAGAAATTTGTTTTTTATTGTCTGGAACTTGCTCCATGCTACGTCGAAGTCTTCTCGCGATACTGGAAGCTTTTCTATCCTCTCCGAGTCGAGAATGTATCTCCCCGTGTTGACTGCTATCTGGTGGTTGCGCGTGCGGGCGAGGGCTGTGGTGACAGCTTCATCTGTGACATAGTCTGACGTGTGAATAATGCCAAATTCGGCCAAAAGAGCACGTTTCATGAGTTCTGTTGCCCTCCGATGGTTTCTATCCTTCTTGTTCCTGACAGCTACGAATATGCCAGTGTCAACGAAAACTGCCACGGCGCTCACCGTAGAGGTATTCATCTATCCTCTCTGAGGCGTCTTCAACACCCCAGTCGTCAGGTTTTTCGAGCATTTTCCAAGCCACGTCCTCTTCGATCGGGGGTAGCTTCTTGATTCGTTTAACAAGCTCGTCGCGGTTCTCAAGCGAGTAGTCTACCATCAGCCCAAGCGCTTCTTGGAGGCTCACCTTGACGCCCCCTTCAACAAACAGAGAAGCTAGGAACCGGTCTAGGGCTCGCTTCCTATCCTCGTCCAATTTGACGGTTGTAACCATTTCCTCCACCAGTGTCATAATATACAAGTATACCTATATCCTTTTCTTCCTTCTTCTCCTCAGATCCACTCGGACCGTATCTCACGTATCTCCTTGAAGTGCGGATCGTCTGAAAGCACACGTCTTGATCTGGTTTCTATGCTTGTCGCGCCAACAATGGAGTCGGCTGTGGGCAATCCCCTATATCGACATCTCAAATTGGCAGAGGTAACCGCAATCCTCGTTGTTAACTCCACGATCCTGAAACGAGATGCTATGATGGAGTCAACGCGAAGTTCGGCAACTTCCTTTCCCACATTCTCGTACATGAACTTGTAGATCTCGTGGAGCACGATCGTTGGAACTATCGCTATTTCCCGCTGGAGCTCAACCATCTTTCTCGAAGTCCTCGACTTGAGTTGATCTGTATGTGCAAGATAGTGTGTAAGGAGGAACCGTGTGTCGATAGTGCGCGGCATACTTAGTACCTGTCATGAGCCCTCATGTTGTCCATCTTCTTCCTCATATGTTCCAAACTGATTTTATCTGCGTCAACTCCTGCCAAGTCCTCGATGGGCGTGATGGGGGTAATGACAATACCCTGACTGCTATCTCTGATGAGAACTCGCATTCCTTCCCTGATACCGTATCTCTTTCTCTTCGAGGCCGGTATCGTGATTTGCCCCTTCCTAGTAACTAATACAGTTTGCTCCAACATGTCGTTCATGTACTACCGTATTGCGTGGTTGTACTTAAGACGTTCGTACAACTTCTTCTGAAGCTTAGTTCCTTGGAGCCCCTCGTTTTATTGTTAGATGAGTCGATTTGCTCATGAATGTTGTCTTCGGGAGGATGGGATCCCTTTGTTTTTGGTGGCATGCGCAGTTCGTGTATTGCGTGGGCTTGTCGTTCGAGCAAGCGGCTCGAGCTGTAAGCGTCTTTCTTGCGTGTAGCCGTGAGGCGATTTGGCTTTGATACCACGGGTTCTCAGGCTTGGCTGATGCCTACGATGCTGGCTACGCGAAACAAGATGCCCATGAGCAGTCTTCGACTCAACCAAAGTGTCAGAACTGGGGAAGACTTTATTTGAATGTGGAGGCTTTCACTCCATTTGGTGGAACATGTGGAGCACACCGTTGATGTGGATAGTCAGGGGAGAATCGTGCTGCCGGCAGAGCTCAGACGTGCCATAGGTATCGCGGGCAAGAACAAGGTCAGAGTGAGGGTAAGGGGTAGCGAGGTTGCTATCAGCGTTGTGAGCGAGGAGCTTGAACGAAGAGTTGAAGAGTGGTTCAAGAGGTTGAGCTCGATGAGTGTGGAGCCGTTCACGGAGAGGGCTGAATATGCCCCTTCAAAGTGGTATGGCGATGAGTATGCAAGAAGGAAGCTTGGCGTCCCCTGAGGGAGTCTTAGACGTCAGCATCATCGCCGTAGCCCACTTCGACAACCCTCTGCGACCCTTGGCCACGGAGCTCCTCAGAGAGGCTTTGTCGTTGAGGAAGAGGTGTATCATGCCGCTATCCACCTTTCTAGGCGCATATCACGTCCTCACGAGGTATCTCAGGGTTAACAGAGGTATGGCTTCCAAAGCCCTCAGGGAGACACTCACAGTTAGGTCACCTGCCTTCTACTGCGACATACCGATCGATCTCGCAGTCGACTCATTGGATTACGCTGCAACGTACGATGTTGAGAGCTGGGACGGATACCTTGTTGGACTCGCCATAAACCTAAATGCAAAAGTCATCTACACGCTCGATGAGAAGCTCAGAAAAGTCAGAGAGATCACCGTTACAAATCCCTTCCCAGTCGACATCGTCAAAAAGTATCATAGATGGCTTGATGAGAAGCTGAAGGAGCACAAGCGCACCAAACCCCAGCGAGGCCTTACCCGGGCCATTGACAAGGCCTGTTGAAGTAGTTAGGTGGCGTATCTGGCGACGGGGTCGTCTAGGGCGTATCGGAGGTAAACTATGTAGCATGAATCAAGGAAGAGTTTAGGTCCTAGTCGCAAAACGCGACTGAACTCCTCCGATCGCTTTGGAAGTCGCTCTCTCTGAGACGCATTGGGAAGGTCGCGTAACTCAAGTAGACCTTCAGTCGAAAACGAATGTTGACCTCTGATGTTCATTATCAGCGAGTGAGGGTTGGGGATTGTCATGTCAGGAACTTGTGCTCCAGTTGCCAGTCTCGCAGCATCTTTCGGTAATTGGCTCCGATAGTCCGGATGTGGTGGGGTCTGCGGGTTTCGAACCATCGGTATCGTGAAAGCTCATTCGTTGGTGTTGGGCATCCAGACTTCCATCGTGCTGCCATGCATATCGTTATGTCATGACGGGTGGGGAATCTGACGGGTATACTCCAATGAAGTGAGGGGTGTGAATTTTCAGTCCGCTTTTTCTGCAGTGTCGTACTGCGGTTTGAGCGAATGATTCTCCGCGAGCCATCCTTCTTCCGAGGAGCGCCCAGAGGTTCCTATAGGGAGGAATTGTCCGCCAGCCCACAGGAATTTCTGATCCCGCCAATCTATCGTGTCGACGCATGGAATGAGGATAGCAACCTTCGACGACGCAGTGCCGGTGGTAGGTGTTGACACCCTCGAAACGCTGGGCTTGAAGGTGAATCCGGGCACTGGAAAGCTCGAACAGGTTCGAGGAGAGTTCCTCCTCTACGTCCAAGCCTACCGGAAGCCATGGTTGTGTGCGGATGCAAAATAGATCTGATATGATGCAAACTAGGTTTGTTCTCTTTCAGCGAGTCTAAGAAGCTCCTCTATGTCCTCAACGTTTCTTGCTACGTACGATGCGTCGAGCTTGCCTTCGTGGAAACCTTCGACATGTAGGGTCCACGCCGCGTTCCAGTAGCGCCTAACGTCTTCACCGAGCTGCTTGGCTATAGTTTCCGCAGCCTTGAAGAGTAGGTTTGTAGTCCACCTTTCTCTCTTTGTCGCTTCATCGGATATTTCGCTAGCGTATCTAGCTGAGAGGGACTTCAAGGCTTCCTCAGCGACCTTGAATAGCTTCTCGCTGGCTTGGATGGGGTCTTCTTTTCCAATGTGCCCTTTAGCTTCTTCCAGGAACTTCGCTGCGAGCTCAAGTTGTTCGAGCTTACCCATGAGCTACCACTGTTCGCAAAGGTGCATAGGTCGTAATAAGGCTTCCACCTCGATCTTTGAACCATGAAAAGTCTTCGATAATCGTCCAGTCATAGTATGAGGCTGGAAGGACCCGCAAGCAGGTGTACGTCGAGCCATCATACCACGCCAGCAGGAGACAGAGGAAAGCTGGAACCGTCACTCACCATAACCAGAAATGGTACGCCTTAGTCCTCTAGCCCCACAGGTTGGCCTCTCAACCCACCTGCATTGAGCCCCCCATATTGCCGATCTCGCAGCGTCTTCTGGTAATTGGCTCTGATGGTCCAGATATGTTTGAGCTTGCGGTTTTCACACCATCTGTATCGTGAATGCTCATTCGTCGGTGCAGGAGCTCCTGACTTCCATTCTGCTGGATCTCAGGGAAGTTTGACAGGATACAGGGCAAAGATCAGTGAGGCCATCCCTTGACCACAGAGAGTTGATTCTCCGAACTTGGCAAGCAACATTCGCATAGGTATACGAAGGAAAGATCTTCTTCGAACCGCTTAACCGTGTCGTCTGAGCAGGTGAGTAGAATCAGAC
>Ga0209725_1002327_pt1 | contig 10270 bp, 9 predicted proteins | sample I18A1metaG_FD_184145 | JGI IMG/M metagenome (GOLD analysis project Ga0209725, IMG submission 184145) | Lake sediment bacterial and archeal communities from Gulf of Boni, Indonesia to study Microbial Dark Matter (Phase II) - ​I18A1 metaG... | ecosystem: Environmental > Aquatic > Freshwater > Lake... | reverse complement strand
GATGTATTCGGCCGGAACTTTGAGCACGTCACTGAATTGCACCAGAATATCGGCGTCACTCTGATCTGCTAGGATCCTGCCCTTGTCGATTACCACAACCCTGCTGGGTTTCGCGCGCAGAACCTCTTCAGTCCGGTGCTCGGCTGCAATGATAGTCCTACCCTCGCCGTGAAGTCTGCGGAATATCTCCTGCATGAGCCTGACGCCGTTCGAATCGAGGTTAGCCAAAGGCTCGTCAAACAGCAAAATGTCAGCTTCCATGGCTAGGACGTCAGCAATTGCAAGCCGCTGCTTCTGACCACCTGAGAGGGCGAACACGGAGCGCTCGCGCAGTTGCAGAATATCCATTGACTTGAGGCTGTGTTCTACTCGCCTTTCAATCTCAGGTTGGGGTAGGGCCAGGTTGCAAGGGCCGAAGGCAACTTCGTCCTCAACTTTCGATGAGACCAGCTGCTTGTCAGGCTCCTGAAGTACAGTCCCAACTGTAAGTGAAAGGTCCAGGAATCTTGACCGCGAAACAGAAGCTCCCCGAACCTTCACGTCTCCTATGTATTGGCCGAGGTACCTGTGCGGAATTAGGCCGTTAATGCATTTTAGCAGGGTTGACTTTCCGGACCCACTCGCGCCCGCGAGCAGAATGAACTCTCGCCTGTCAACCATCAGGTTCACTTTGTCTAGCGCTGCGTCTGTGCGATTTTCGTAAATGAAAGACAGGTTCCTGATTTCGATCTCGTGCATCGGCGTCCGCCGCTGGCCGGGCTTGTTTGTATTCCTAGCTTGGGTCTGGAATAATGCTGTTTGTGTTGAGGTTCGGAGTCTCACACTCACAAAATGTGGGGATAAGGATTTGACTCACTCAAGTTGCTTCGGTACGAGTTCCAGGCAGCGAATCATTGTTTTTGTTCACACCCGAATCGTTATCTGGGAACGCATCGCTTCCGTACAAGCCCAGCATTCCTGAGGGGAAACTGTGGTTGCCAATCAGTATCATGTTCAGTGGCAACGGCGACTTGAGTTCGCTTCGTGTTGCAGAACTAAGTTCTAAGGTAGAGGAGAAAGGGTTCGACGGTTTGTGGTTTGGCGAGACGACGCTCCGTGACGCTACTGTGCTAGCCACAGTCGCCGCATGTTCGACCAAGAAGATTCCGCTCGGGACGTCGATTGTGAATGTGTTTACTAGGTCACCGGGCCAGTTGGCTCTGGTAGGGGCCACCCTCAACGAGCTCTCGGGCGGCAGATTCACGCTTGGACTTGGAGTTAGCACAGGGGCGATTATCGAGAACTGGCACGGCCAACGCTTCGACGAGTCCATGGAAAGGATGAACGAAACTGTCATGCTTCTACGAGCATACTTCTCGGGTGAAAAGTTCACACACCAGGGGAAGTATTATTCACCCGTCGGCGCAAGGATGAGGCGCATCCCACCGCCCAAAATTGCGCTCGCGGCTCTGAACGACAGGATGATCAGGAGAGCTGCAGCTGTGGGCGATCGAATCATTCTGAACCTGTACCCACCCGAAAGAATAGGGCATGCCATATCTCTCATAGAAGAGAGCGTGCTCAGAACAGGTAGGAAAGACAGGCCAACTCTGTCAGTGATGCTGTACTCCTACGTCCTCGGGAACGACGAGAAAGGCCTAGATGCTGCAAAGGATTTGGTTAGCTTCTACGCCAGCGCCCCAGCGTATTCGAAGCTATTCTCTAGCTTGGGATTCTCGAAGGAAGCGCAAGCCATGTTCGAAGCTTGGAAAGCCAAAGACAGGGACACTGTCAAGAAGAACGTAACACATGACATGATTGACAAGTTGATGGTCCTCGGGACAGTTCGCGAGTTGAGGGAACGTGTGAAGGCTTACCATGAGAGCGGCGTGGACGATGTATTCATCTCCCCATCACCCTTCGGCGATTACGAAGGCAACATAGACGAGGTCATCAATCGATACTTCTAGCAGGTCTGGACTGGCAAATGACTGATGAATTTCTTGATGCCGTGAAGTCAGGCGACATGGCCAAGATCAAAGGGCTTCTTGAACCGCCTCGCCGTTCTCATTTATTTTGTAGGACTTCACAACCCTTCGACCTGGTGTGGAATTGCTTCCCAGTGTATTCCTGAAGTTCGTTGGTGTCTGTCTTCTTGCGTTCGGCTTCTATGATACATCCATATACTGGTACGCTCTCAAAGAGGGCCACGGATCGTTCGACTTCTTCGGTAAGACACTACCGGCTAATCACAAGATAGTCAGGACAGGTTTTGGCTGCGTGCTGTTGTTTTACTACGCGATTGGTTCGACACTGCTTGTTCTCGGCTAGTAGGATGAACATACTTAATCCACCCCTCAGCGGGTGGGATTCGAATCCCGAGTCAGTTCTACTGCCCTTCAGAGCTACGTCCTCATATCCTATGAGATTCCCTCCGACGCAAAGAGATATAGTCAGCAGCAAGGGCACAGGTCCTGTATGCGCGAATTCCTGAGAGCCGTGTCGCCTTCGGGGCACATGTTCTTCCCGGATCCCAATGTTAGGTGGCTTGGCGATCTTGTGAAGCCTTGGGATGGAGACACGAGAATGCGGATTGCCGTGCTGGGCGTGCCCTTTGATGCTGCAACAGTATCAGACCGACGGGGCTCGCGCCACGCACCTCAGAGAATAAGGGAGTATCTCTACTCGAAAACCCGGTACAGCGTCGAACATGATTCAGAGCTGACCGACGGGGTCTTTGACTGCGGAGATCTTGAAGTGAACATAGCTGATTTTGATGAGACTATGAGGCGGCTGCGACTTGTGGCCGCATCAGTGTTCGCGAAGGCAGGCTACGTCTTGACCTTAGGCGGCGATCACTCCTTGACCTATGAGTTGGTTAAGGCAGCGCGGGCCCAGGCTAAACATGAGATTGGCCTAGTGCAGTTCGATGCACACCACGACACTCGCGAAGAGTGGGGTCAACACAGTGGTTTCTGGCTGAGGCGGCTTATTGACGATGGAGTCGTAAGAGGCGAAAACGTGCTTCAAATCGGCATTAGGGGTTCATTGTACTCGAAGTACTACATAGAACACCTGAAGGATCACGGAGTTCACTATCTGACTGCTTGGAAAATGCGGGAGATAGGGGTACGAGCCGCGTCAAAGCTCGCGGTAAGCCGGCTGAAGCGATTGGGTGGGGTCTATTTGACCTTTGACATAGATGCGGTCGACCAAACTGATGCACCAGGCACCGACCATCCTTCTCCAATGGGGCTGACATCCTGGGAAGCGATTTTCATGGTGTACGATTTGGCTTCGAGACTCAATGCCAGGTGGATGGATATTATGGAGGTCAGCCCTCCACATGACATCCAAGATCATACGGTGAAGCTTGCAGCGGAATTGGCTGCCCAGTACATGCACGCATGCTCGAAGGCTGGGGCCTCCGGAAGATAATGAGGTTCAAGATTGCAATAGCCCAGGCTGACTCCAAGTCGGGCGATAGGGCTGGCAACCTTCGCAGGGCTGAGGCCTCCATCAAAACAGCTGCCGAGAAAGGGGCGCGGATCGTGCTCTTCCCCGAGTTATACCTCACCGGCTACTTTCTTGGCCCAAAACTCAGAGAACTATCAGAACCTCCCTGCGGACCCAGCTTGAGGAAAGTCTCACGACAGGCGAAGGAGGAACAGATAGCGATAGCACTCGGATTTGTTGAACGAGGCAAGAGGAGTCCCCGCATCTACAATTCGCTCGCCATATTCGATCCAGAGGACGGGTTGCTTGGAATCCAAAGAAAAGTGCACCTGTGCAGAGGTGAGAAAGGCTTCTTCACGCCCGGGCAGGATGTTTCAGTCTTTGAAACGGAATTTGGCAAGGTTGGACTGATGATATGCTACGACATGTACTTTCCCGAGTTGCCAAGACTGCTTGCACTAGAGGGGGCTCAATTGCTTCTTGTCTCCTCGGCGGATTGGAAGCCCTGGCAGGATACAGCGCACACCCTCGCAAGAGCTAGAGCCATAGAGAACGAACTATTCCTGGCCTACTGTAATCGAGTCGGCTCTGAAGGGAGGCTTCGCTTCTTTGGGCGAAGTTGCCTCATCGACCCGTGGGGACGAATCGTCGCCGGAGCCTCAGAAGCTGAACGGCTGATACTTGCAGAAGTGGACTATGATTCAATCAAGCGTAGGAGGAGCGACATCAATTACATTCTAGACAGAAGGCCGCAAGCCTATCGAATCAAGAGTCGGAAATATCCAGTCGCATGATAATTGCACAGTTGTATCTTGGCGCCTGGGACAAGATTTGTGAATTTTACCCATCACGGAATTGGCGTGAGGCAATCTCATAATCTGCCGAAACACGTACAAGCTTTCAATGGCGATGAGCCTAATCACCCTCTTTCAGTTGTCGCAGAAGCATCCATTCTCGAGAAGAAAAGTTGCTTGCACCTGCATATACCGGGGTCCTTCGTGATCGGAGAGACGTACAATTAACTGCGACACAGCTGTGCTAGAAAGCCGTTCCGACCACACGCTCGATTGGCATTGAACTAGTCAATTGCCTCAGCATTGGTCAAATACTCTGAGAAAACCACCAATCGAACGCATGCTCCTGGCCTTGTTCCAGGCTAAACGGGAGCCTCACACGGAGAAGTGGGAGTTGAGATCCGACCAACACCTCGCAGCAGGTTCGAAGATCGAATAGCGGGCGGAGTTGAACCAGAATCATGCCTCTGAACCGTGCGCACGTTGCCATTTCTGTTTTCACTGTTTTGATGTTGATTGCGTTTTCGTTTCCTTCGGGTTTGTTTGCAGGGACCGTGAGGGCTTCAGTGCTCTATGATTCCGGTGATCCGACTCCTGCGGAACAGCTGGTGCTGGAGTACATTAACCGGGCCCGTGCTAATCCGGTCGCTGAAGGTCAGCGTTTGGGCATTGACATCCATGAGGGTCTGTCGGAGCCGGGTCTTGTAGGTCCTCGGTCGCCTCTGGCAATGAATAAGATCCTGCTTGGCATTGCTCGGGCCCATAGCCGAGACATGTACAACCTGAACTATTTCTCGCATAATGACCCGAACGGCACAACCCCCTTCGACCGCATGACACACGCAGGCTACGATTACCTGATCGCTGGAGAGAACATGGCGGCGGGTGTGGGTGCGACTGCGACAGAGTTGGAGGATTTGATGATGGTTGATGCGGGCACGCCAGGGCGTCCTCACCGCGTCAATCTCCTTGACCTACTTAGCCCCTACCCTTGCGCTGATCCTTCATGCATCTACTCCGAAGTAGGAATCGGATACTACCAAGGAGCAACTCCAAATGGTAACGGCTTGAGCAGCCTCATCACGGAGGATTTTGGCACTGCAGCTAACGCCGGCCCGTTCCTGCTAGGAGTGGTTTACGATGACCGGAACCACAACAACTTCTACGATATCGGTGAAGGCATATCTGGCGTAACGATAACTTCCGGTGGCAGTTACTACGCCGTCTCATCATCCTCTGGCGGCTACGCCATCCCGATCGGCGCGTCTGGAACAATCACGGTAACAGCTTCGAATCCAGAATTCAGCCCGGTCACCAAAACTGTGACGCTAAATGGCGCCAACGTCAAGCTGGACTTCACTACCTCGGTGAACACAAGCAGCACCTTAACCTCGACGCAAACAATCAGCACTTCAACAGCAGTCACAAGTTCAACCGTTGTCATAAGTCAAACTCAGACCACCACATCAATTGCTAACCATCCATCCATTGTGCTCAATCCAATTTCGGCCGCGGCTGGGTCTATCATTGCTGTGACAGGTTCGGGCTTCTCGTTAAGTGACACAACCTGCTCACTCTCCGGAAATCCAGTAAGTACGCCCAGCTGTTCGATTTCAGGGGGAACATTGACTGCCTCATTTGTGGTTGCAAACGTTGTTGCCGGCTCATACATTGTCGTAGCTAGTGCGGGTCCAGGTGGTGACTCTGCTTCGACCATCTTCACTGTCAGCACCTCAACAAGCCAAGAGACCACTTCAACGAATACCACTCTGGCTTCAACGCAGACAACAGTGGTCGTCACTACATCATCGCATACCAGTTCTTCGAGCTTGCAAGAGCAAACCGCTACAGGCACTCAAACAAGTACCACGACTACGCCGATGACAAGGCCAGACTTTCTTCTTTCAGCCTCCATCAACGAGATCAGCCTAGCTCAATCTTCAACCGGAGACCTGATGATATCTGTTCAATCGGTCGGCTTCTTCGGTCAGGAAGTGCAACTTGGCGCCTTAGGACTGCCGGAGGGTGTGGAAATCTCATTTTCTCCGAACCCAGTTCGTCCCTCGGAGGGCGGCACAATGAACTCAACGGCCACTTTGATTGTGACTCGTTCTGTCCGAACGGGGATCTACCCGTTCACGATAGTGGCCACGGGTGGCTCGATTTCGAAAGAGATTTTGCTATCACTTCGTGTCTCCGGTTGTCTCATAGCCACAGCAACTTTCGGCTCCGAACTGGCCCCTGAAGTCCAGTTTTTGCGAGATTTTCGAGATTACAAGATTCTGCGAACGTTTGCAGGGACAAGTTTCATGGTCGCATTCAACGCCTGGTACTACTCCTTCAGTCCCGGAATAGCTCAATACGAGTCGAACAATCCGGCAATGCGTGTTGCCGTCAAAATCATGATCTACCCGTTGATCTGGATTCTGCAGATTGGACCAATCGTCTTCGATATCTTCGCGTTCAATTATGAAGCTGCAGCAGTGCTGTCCGGAATCACCATCGGCGCTTTGGTCGGTACCGTGTACCTGACTGCACCTATGGTCGTAGCACGGAAACGAGTCTCAGTCAAGAAGCGTCGAGTCAGATCTTTCGAAAAGGCAAGCTTCTACGCATTCGTGGGAGCTATCCTTATGGTGACATTGTCAGAAGTGCTGAAAGCCGAGATGTTGATGACAATAGGGTCATCAGCTGTCGTCCTCTTGACAATGACGAACTCAGCACTATTGGCATCACGGATCTTAACCATCTATCTCGGGACCATGAAACGGAGGATCTGGCATACCCCCAAGAAGTAGGCCTACGCTCCAGGGCGCGGGCTATCTTCTCAAAGCTGGGTCATCTTCGAGAGAGAGTGAAAAATTTCCACGAGAATGATGGCGGTGACGTCTTCATCTCGGCATCACCTTTGGGCGCCTTTGAAGCTAATGTAAAATGAAGTCATGAACCACCTAGTTCGAGTGATGATTTGGCGTCGTTTGATATTGAGAGCTTGGGGTCCATTTCCGACCACTTCTGACCACCCAGCACGGCAACTATCCCGAGCGTTACTTTGTCAAAGAATGTATGACGAAACCCACATCCCAAAAGCATCTTCGCTGTCTCTTCGGGAGGTTGTGAAAGCTGAATCGATCTTGCTAAGTAGGTCAAGGTTCGACGCCAGCTACTCGATACGAGTCTGCCCAAGTTCGGGAGGACGTTGAAGATATGAAACAAGTAGAGCCCTTTCGTGAGAGGTTTGTCAGGAAGCACAAAGTCCACAGATAGAAACCAACCTGAGTCAATCAGCGTTCTGTAGGCCTCCACAAACATGGCCAATTTGTCGCCAAAGTTGCGGAGGGCCAAGCCGACTGTCTCATATTCGAAACTGCCATTACGGAACGGCATGAACTCACCGACCGCCTGAACAAGTTCTAAAGAGCATCGCGCTCTGATAGCTCGCTTTCGTCTAGAAGCAGAGCGTAGCATGGAGGAGCTCGGGTCCAGTCCAACGAGTAGACTCCTTGAATCAGCCGACCGCGCGAGTGCAAAGATCACAAGCCCAGTACCGCATGCAAGATCCAAGACACGAGTCGGCCGATTGTGGTTAATCTTGGACAACATGCGTCTCCTCCAAGCCCAATCTAAACCTAAAGTCATGATGCGGAGAAGCGCGTCGTACTCCCTATCGACATCTGTGAAGATCACGCGTACGAACTTCGCTTTCTCGTGGAACGTCGTCGGTATTTCCAAAAAAGTCAGGCTGCCGGATGCTGATCATGGAAGCAATTTGTGAACTGTCAGCGCAATTGCGATCAGGTCTACGGTAACAACAATTAGCTTCAATGCCTTCTCAGGCTTTCCGATGAGTTCAGCTGTACTCAAATTGAGCTTTGTGTTATCCTCGAACCTTAGCTCAGTCAAGAGTTTCCTACGCCTAAAATCCTTGCACCAGCGTGATAGATTGATCTCGACGGCCGCCGTGGCAGCCGTCGCCACGGACACTAGGACGGCGACGACCGTAATCGTCGAAGCGTTCGCATAGAAGCTTATCATGGTTGGAAGCGCTCCCCACGAAAGAGCGAACGATGAGTCATTGTGAAACTTCCCTGACCAAAGGTCCAAGTTGTAGGCAAACAGAAAGAACGTCTCCAGGACAATGAACCCTAGAAGGACCAGCGGTGCGAGAACGTTCTTGGATGAGGTGTAAAGCATTTCCATGCCATATGCGCCCACTGAGATGGCTCCGATGAATGGGACTACAAAGAGCGTCTCCAGTTCACGCCTGCTCAATATCTCTACCCAATGGCTAGCGTGAAGCTCGTTCAAGGCATGGGCTGAAAGTCCCAAGCCCAGAAAGTATGCCAACAACGTTAACACCACGCGCTCTGGGTAGAAGTATGGGGAAAGAGCTGCGCCGATTAGGACATAGGAGAGAACCATTGAAGTGTAAGGCAAGTGAATGATTGTATACAGTTCTCGTGCTTTGCTGCCGCCTTGCGCATACCACGCTCCTTCTCCCTTCAAAGCCTCATCCTACCTGATACGATCATGAGTATGGCCGATTCTTGAGGTGAAGTCATGCAGAGGTCCAGTGCGATTCGAATTCTTCTAGTTTCGTTTCTGGTCATGAGTCTTTGGGCTGTGGTTCTAACAGTAAGTTACTTTGTCATTCTTGCGCTACATCTGCCTGTAACCTTGAGGTTTCATGTTTACATACGTTCAATTGGCCTGCTAGTAACTCTGTCAAGTTTGCCGATGTTTGTCTGGGTTGTTAGATATAGAAAGCCGGCTGATATCCTCAACTCGACGTACGTGACCTTTTCCAAGATGATGACCAGAGCTCGATTAGAAGACCGATCGGATAGGAGTGAACCACTCGTAGTCCAAGGACCATACCGCTACGTACGGCATCCACTGTACTTTGCGGTTTTATTGCTGGCCTTAGGCCTAGCGTTACTATTCGATTACACGCCACTTTTCATCACAACTATACTGCTGTTCCTATGGTTCAGCTTAGTCGTAGCCCCATTTGAAGAACGTGAGCTTAAAGCGATCTTCGGCCAAGATTATGAGGAGTACGCAAGGCAAGTTCCTAAGATAATGCCGCTCCCCACCAGATTCAGAAAGATTCGAAAGGATTCAGCAGGAACGTAAGTGTAGCGTCCAGCCAATTACTCATCGTTGTCGTTGAACCGCAGACTTTTCCTTCGATCCGCTGCTCAGTCTTGTTACAATGACTGTAGGAGTCAGAAGAAGAACTTCAAGGACAAGGATGGACGAAAAGTTCTCTAACACGCCCAAGGTTCGAAAGCCGAGTGTCCCATAAATAGCGAGGACGAGACCCAAGGCAAGAGACCCGACAATCGTTGCTCGGCCAAAGCTCCGACGACAAGCTCGCTTCACTAAATATGCCACAGGTGTTAGGTATATCGTGCCTATGATCGAGCTTGACGCCAGTCCAGCGACAATTATCGCAACGTCCGAGTTGATGGGGTGAATCAGTCCAAAAAGCTGGTGACCGATCATCAACGCTCCGAGTGAAGGAACTATCAGTGTCCTAACGACGAGCTTCGCATGTTCGTTGCCGGCAACAAGTCTCGCAGCTGGAGGAGCCCAAGAATAGTACCAGTTGTTGAATGCGTGAATAAAAGCGGCCCCCGTCATGGTAGAGCTCACTTCATGGTCCCTGAAATCGCGTAGGAATTGAACGGGGGCAGCAAGTTCGCTGCCGAAGGCCGCAGTCGCAATGATGCATCGCTGTCCTGTCTGTTGCTGTTCGCGAGGGGGGTCGATCGACAGCGTACGCTGACCGGGAGGTTGATCGAGTCTAACTTGAAGAGAGTTGCCGGGCCAAGACTTTGCACCGTCATCGGCTGCTATTGGGTTGGGGGAGCACCCTTTGAGGGAGCTTGATGAGTCTGAGCAGAGGAGGTTGTTGGCGCCTGATTTTGCGAGATGGACTGCCCACTTCAGTTCGACAATGGAAGGGTTGGATGGGTTTCCTTCGGGAACAGAGACCGAAGCCAGAGTCCATCGGATCGCGGCAACCTCAGCAACTT
>Ga0209725_1002326_pt1 | contig 10270 bp, 7 predicted proteins | sample I18A1metaG_FD_184145 | JGI IMG/M metagenome (GOLD analysis project Ga0209725, IMG submission 184145) | Lake sediment bacterial and archeal communities from Gulf of Boni, Indonesia to study Microbial Dark Matter (Phase II) - ​I18A1 metaG... | ecosystem: Environmental > Aquatic > Freshwater > Lake... | reverse complement strand
CGTCTGACACGTACTTTGAGGCCTCGGCCATACCTTCCTTCTCGAGTACACCACGTATTCTCAAGGCTTCAGAAGGATCTACATTGCTCATTTTAAGGACCTCTTCACTTGCGTAGGAAACCATGAACGAAACGAAGCCTCGTACGACCTTGCTTGGGGGTCTATCTTTCTCCGAAGGGGCGCATGCAATATAGCATGCCACATCAATCTCAGATAGACTCCTATCTGCTCTCTTTGCTCCGATTTTCAAGTTCTCGACAGCGTATTTTGCGTAAAGCACGGGACTTCCCGCAGAGAATAGGACTCCGTCACCTATTTCCCCAGCTAGCTGCAGCATTTTGGGCCCCATAGCGGCTAGGTAGATTGGGATCCTTCTCCTTAAAGGTCTGAATCGGCCGACAAGGTCAAAGTAAGGGTTAGCGCCGAACCTCACTTTATTAACCTCTATGACCGAGCCTCGATATGTAGTCTCTTTCTCAGCTAGCAGTCGTCGAACAAGGTCAACACTTTCTCTCATCGTTTGAAGCGGTCTCTTGACTTCAATCCCCATCTGCTGAAGGAGAGGTATCACGCCTGTTCCAAGGGCGAGAATACTTCTTCCGTTCGACAGTTCGTCAATTGTTGCCATCGTCTCGGCTATTAGTACTGGGTGCCTGGTATACGGATTGATGACCCCGACCCCAAGCTTAACTTTCTTCGTCGCGAAGGCAAAACACGCCAGGGGAGAAACAGCGTCCCTAAGGAAGTAGTCTTCTGCAATCCAAACAGAATCAAATCCTCTCTTTTCAGCTAGCCTTACGTATTGAACCATGTCCATAATCGAGAGTGGAACCCCTGAGAAACCAAGCCCAATTCGCCTCATTTGTGCGCACCCGCTTCCGTTATTCTGTCTGTACCATCTGACTTAAGCCTTGTCAGAGCTGCCATGCCTTTGTCTCGAGCTTTCATTTTGAATTTGCTCGAAGTTCAATCACGCTCTTAATGATGAAAAGCTACAGAGTATATAGGGAAGAAATTCTCAAAGCCTGTCGTGACCTACGTGGTCGGCCGAACAGCTCCGTCCGAGAAGAAGATTGGGCATGCGGGAGCTATAATCGGGATAGGAAAAGGAAGGGTTGAAAGCAAGATCGAAGCATTCAGGCGCGCAGGAGTGGATGTTATCAGTCGTCCTTCAGAGATCGTCTCACGCGTGGGAGAAGCTCTCGAACAGCGTCAGTAGTTCACCTCAAGAACCTGAATTCAGGAGACGCTTCAACAACTCACTCGAGATGTTTCCTCCGCTTATAATTAAGCCGATCTTTTCCTTAACTCTCGGCTTGTACTTGAAGAGAAGAGCGGCTAGGGAGGCGGCGGCAGAAGGCTCCGCAATGATGTGAAGCTTCTTAGCCAAGAAGAGTATGGCTTGGCAGATCTGCGAATCTGTTACTAGGAACATCTCGTCAACATATTTCTGAATCATGTGGAACGTCAGATCGCCAGGTTGCCTTGAAGCCAAGCCATCAGCAATAGTTTCAACCGACTTCTTTCTCACTATTCTCCCTCTTCTCCAAGATTCGTATACGGCGGGGGCTCCTTCACTTTGAACGCCTATGACTCTTATCTCCGGTTTCATCGCTTTGGCAGCAGCAGCGATCCCGGAGATGAGTCCTCCTCCACCTACAGGAACTATCAGCGTGTCAAGTTCAGGGTGATCTTGAAGGACCTCTAGCCCTGTCGTTCCTTGCCCAGCAACGATAGCAGGATCGTCAAAAGCATGAATGAAAACCGCGCCGGTTTTGCGTTGATTTTCAATGGCCTTGCCGTATGCTTCCTCGTAGTCCTTTCCCACCCGAGTAACTCTAGCTCCAAGAGCTTTGATAGCAGCAAGCTTTTCGAGATTAGGGTTCTCCGGAACGTAAACTGTTGCTTCTAGGTCGAGGACCTTGGCTCCATAAGAAACTGCAAGTCCGTGGTTGCCTGAGGACGCTGTTATGACTCCGCTCTTCCTTTCAGAGCTTGTGAGTCTGCTCATCTTGTTAAGTGCTCCTCTTATTTTGAACGCGCCCGTCAGTTGAAGATTCTCAAGCTTCAAGAAGATCTGGGCGTTCGCCCGTTCTGAAAGGACTGGTGAGAATACAGTTGGCGTTCTAACGATTAGACCTTTGAGAACCTTCGCTGCATCATGAATGCACTCGATATCTATCATCTTCTGTTGCCTCCAGTTGACGAGTCTGTCACCTGAATAGGTCCAGTTCAGCGGGTCTGATGAGTTCCGTTCCTTTGCCTTCCTCTTTCTTATAGGAGTAGCCCTTGAATATTGCGACCGGTACTCCGTCGGATTTGTTCATTACGAGCTCCGCAGCCGATGCGATTTCATCTGCAACGGCCATAACTGTTACAGTAAGTACATAGTTGAACATGTCTCTTTGACCTCTGTAATCTATTATCGGTTTCATTCCGGAGACCCCTATCGCAACATTCACATGCCCTATTCTCCAAGGTCTTCCAAAAGTGTCTGAGATTATTACAGCGACGTCGACTCCAGACAAGCGCCTGATTGTGGCTCGTATCCTCCTCGCCGACTCATCAGGATCCACGGGAAGAAAAGAAACACACTCCTCGCCCTCTACATTCGACTTATCTACCCCGCCGTTAGCACATACAAATCCATGCCGGGTTTCAACGATCAAGTGTTGATCTTGCATTTTGACTATCCGTTTTGACTCCCTTAAGATGACTTCGACATGCCGTGGATCTCTGCCAGTCTGTTTCGCTATATGTAGCGCAAACGGAGACGGAACGATTCGACTTAAATCTAAAATTCTTCCTTCAGATTTCGAGACGATCTTCTGAGTGACGACCACTATGTCGCCTTCTCCAAGTTTCATGCCTTGTCTCTGTGCCGCGTCCAAGATCAATGCGCCTATATCATCGCCCTCCTTGATCAGCGGCATGCCTTCGAGACCTATAATCTGTATCAAGTCTAGATGCCTCTGCTCGAAATGAAGCCACAATTTCAATTACAGAAGCGATAGAAAAAGGCTTGCTAAGAGTCTTCTCCGTTCGCCTAAGGAATAGGGATTGTGGCGATTACGGATGTTGTGTAGACGGGTTGGTTATGACGCTTTCTCTTCGCCGGCAGCAAGAATTCTAACGTAATCAGCTGTGTCGGTAGAGATGTCAGCGACCTGTTCCATCGCGTCTACCAAGTCCTTCAGTATGAGTAGAGCTGCGGGATCTAACTTGGTTGAGTACTTAATGAATAGCGAGCGAGCCTTTACGTACTCTTCATCGATGCGATGTTCAGCTAGGTCAACTTTTCTCGAGAACTGTCTGGCTATCTCCGGATTGTCGCCAAGCCTCTCGATGCTTCCACGTAAGTTGGTAGAGCAGTCTACAAGACCGCGAGCAATGTTAACGCATGTTTCCCTGATTTCACTCGGGATATCTGAATTCATCAAGATCTTTACGTCTCTTGCAGAATCCTTGACGCAATCAGCCATGACATCAAGTCTCTTGACTAGATGCATAATGTCTTCCCTCGCCCCTGGCTCCATCTCTCCTCGCGCTAACTCTTCGAAGACGGCCCTCCGAAGACTGTCGATCTCCTCTTCCACTAGGAAAAGTCTCTCGATACTCTTCTCAGCCTCATCTTTTCTTCCTTCAGTAGAAGCCGTAACGGCCTTCTCGAGTTCGCTAACTATATCTATAGCCTTGCCTATCTGAGCGCTGGCAAGACTCAACACCTTATTCTTCCGTCGCTTTACGAGCCACCCTAGCAATGCTTCACTCAAGACTATTTCACCAAACTTATCGATTGCGACTTTCGAAATGGATACGGATTACGTAAGGGAGTTAATATACTTAAACTCGCCGAAGTAATACATTTTTTCAGGCGTACCTGAAGACAGTATGACTTCGTGTTTGAGCCAAGTGTCGTTAACTCGTTATAGTGGGTGAGACGCTTTAAGGCGACAAGCTGTTTATTAATCGACTAGTAACTAGTCTAAATGCATTTGCGTGATTGGGTGCCTGATTTGAGTAAGTTGGACATCTTGTTAAGAGGTCGACCAGGCGAGAGCCATCTTCTTCTCGGAAACGAGGCTGTCGCTAGGGGAGCACTGGAAGGAGGCGTTTCAGTGGCCACTACATATCCAGGAACTCCTTCTTCTGAAATAGCGGATACTATCGCTCTGATGGCTCACGAATCGAGCATATATATGGAGTACTCAACTAACGAGATTGTAGCTCTCGAGGTGGCGGCTGGTGCGTCGATATCCGGGGCTAGAGCCATATGCTCGATGAAGATGGTCGGGCTGAACGTTGCTTCAGATGCATTGATGACTTTGGCATACACGGGGATCCGGGGAGGATTTGTCGTTATTTCCGCTGATGATCCCGATTGCTTCAGCTCTCAAAATGAGCAGGACAATAGGTACTACGCTTTACTAGCCAATGTTCCCTGTCTTGAGCCCTCGAACCCTCAAGAAGCAAAAGACATGCTTCTTTCCGCATTAAGATTGTCTGAGGAATTTGAGTTACCCGTAATGCTTCGTCTAGTAACGAGAGTTAGCCACGCGCGGAAACCTGTCGTTTTTGGACCCATCGAGGCTAGGAGCCGGAACATAGGCTTCCGTAGGGATGTGAAGAGGTTCGTTATGGTCCCTTCGAACGCCCGATCAAGACATCCCGTTCTTCTAGTGGAGATGGATCGGGTTAAGAAGGTTGTGGAGGGGTCTTCGCTCAACACTGTTCTCGGCGAAGGAAATCTTGGCGTTGTGACATCAGGTGTTTCATTCAACTATTGTATGGAAGCTTTGAATCTTCTCGATTTGAGAGCTTCTGTCCTCAAACTTGGCTTTGTCAATCCTCTTCCAACCAAACTGATTACATCTTTCTTGAAGGACCATGATCCTGTCATCGTTGTCGAGGAGCTTGAACCGTTGCTAGAGCTTCATATCAGGTCGATAGCGCAAGGAGCAGCTGTTCACTGCAGAATTCTTGGGAAGCTAAGCGATCCGTCCTATCTCCCAAGAAACGGTGAGCTCTCAACCAGGCTCGTCCTCTCCGCGATATGTAAGGTCCTCGGCAGACCAACTCCGGTAGACTTTCACGATATCGAGAACCGTTCCCGAATGGCTGAAGCGTTGTCTCCACCCCGACCTCCAGTGCTATGTCCCGGTTGTCCTCATATGGCATCTTTTCACGCAATCAAGGTAGCTACTGGAGGAAGAGCGGTCTGCGCTACGGATATCGGTTGCTACGCCTTGGGCGCTCAACCTCCTTTCTCGGTAGGTGATGTGATGCTATGCATGGGCGCTAGCGCCGGTGTCTCCGCTGGCATAAGCAAGATCGTCGAGGAGCCTGTTATCGGGGTTGTTGGGGACTCAACGTTCTTTCATGCTTCAATCCCCGGATTGATCAACGCCATCTACAATAAACACAGGTTCGTCTACGTTGTCCTTGACAATCGTACAACCGCTATGACGAATTTCCAGCCTCACCCCGGTACTGGTGTTACGGGGCTTGGGGAGTCGTCTAAGCAGATTCTGATTGAAGATGTTGCGAAAGGTTGTGGAGTGGACTTCGTTAAGGTCACCGATCCTTACGATCTGAAGTACACGATATCGACGATCAAGGAGGCTGTTGAGTTTAAGGGTCCTGCCGTCGTTATCTCTAGACATAAGTGTGCCATCTTGGAGTCTCAAGAAAAAACCGCGAAGGGCGAAGAGACAGTGCCATTTGAAATTGATGAAGAAAAGTGCACAGAATGCGTGGCCTGCATCAAGTTGCTCGGCTGTCCTGCTCTCGTAGTATCTCAAGGAAACGTCTCGATCGACTCAATTCTATGCGTGGGATGCGGTGTGTGCGCTCAAGTCTGTCCATACGCTGCTATCCGAAAGGGTTGAGGTGTCCAAGGCTTGAGTACTACAAATCTGATCGTCGCAGGCGTCGGAGGTCAAGGAGTCATTCTCGCAACTGAGATTCTAGGAAACGCAGCCATCAAGGAGAACTTCGACGTCGTCATCAGCGAGATTCATGGTTTGGCTCAGAGGGGAGGGGCTGTGTTTTCTCACGTTAGGATCGGGCACAAAGTCTACTCGCCAACAGTTGTAGAAGGCTTAGCAGATGCTATCTTAGGATTTGAGCCTGTTGAAGTTTTGCGATCTCTGCGTTACGCGAGCGATCGAACGAGGATTGTTACGAGCAAGAGATGTGTGATCCCGCCATCCGTCTCTATGGGCGTAGCTGAGTATCCTTCTATCGAGCAGATAGTTGAGATGTATCGAAGGTTCACTCAACATATCACTTTGATCGACGCTTTCAGGTTAGCTGCAGAGGCTGGTAGCGCGAGGACCCAGAATATCGTTCTGGTCGGTGCTTTAGCGGCGACTAGAATGCTCCCCCTCAAGAATGACACTTTCAAAGCATGTATTCAAGAGAGGGTTCCAAGGAAGTACTTGGAGGCAAATTTAAAGGCATTCGATCTCGGTTACGCTGAAGCTTCGCGTTTCTCGTTCTATACCTTAAGAGAGGCATAGCTTCCCGCAACTGTTATACGCTCAACGATGAGTGTATAAATTCAGTATGGTGTGGTAACAATGTTCGAACCAGCATATGAAGAGAGATGGAGCGTCTGGCTGCTTTTCCATTGTGCGAATCACGGTAGCCATGCATCGGACGCGGATGTTGGAGTCGCTATAGTCACCAACTCCCAAAACAGGCCTTATGTTATCGAAGCCATTGGTAGGAAGGTTTGCAGTGTCTGCGGCGGCAACTTTGAGTTTACGTTGCAGGAAACCGCGCTGACCCCGTATCTTCAATATGACGTAGACCGATTTCGCTTGTCAAAGTATCATGTAATGAAGGATGAAGAACTCCTGCTTCAAGAGTAACGAAGGTATACGCACGGCGATCGTCCAGATTCTTCTCGACCCCTCATTCTTTCGCTATCGCCTCTTCGAGCTTAGACTTCAGTAGTTCTCCAACAAGCTTCGCATCAGCCCTTCCCCGCACTTCACCCATTATCATATTCATCAGTTTGCCGAACGCCATCTGATGTTGTTGCTTTACCATCGACATCTGCTCACGGATATATCTTTCTACCAGCGAAGTCAGCTCTTCCTCAGAAAGCATCTTCAATCCGAGCTTCTCTATGGCTTGCGAAATTGAGGCTTGCCGGTTTTCAGAGATCCATGTGAGAATGTCGGCCATTGCTTCCTTAGCTATCAATCCTGAATCTACAGCCAGGAACACTTCCTCTATTTGGCTTTCAGAAAGCGCCTCAACATTTATGCCCTGACGCCCAAGGCTTTTGATTACCTCAGTGAGCGTTGTTGCCACGAATGACGCCGGTATCTTTGTCTTGGAGAGGATGGCTTCGAACAAAGGAAGATAATCTGAGTCCATTAACTGCTCAGCCAGCTTTCTGTTTAAGTTGTATGAATCCATCAGTTCCTTGACGAGTACATCAGGCATAGGAGGCAACTGGGCCTTAATTCGAGTTATCCTCTCCTGACTTATCGGAACCGGCGGAACATCCGTCTCCGGATACATCCTAGCCGCACCTGGCCTAGGCCTCATGTATCTTGTCGTTCCATCTGGATTCGGCCCCCGTGTCTCTTCAGGCACGCCTTTCAGAGCCTCTCTAGCTCTCTCCACCACCGCCTTGAGCGCATCCTCGGCGTTCGCTGGATAGTCGGCAACGAAAACTGCCGCGTCTTTGTCCTTTGCGCCTACCTTATGAAGTAAAGCTTCAACCTCTTGGAGCGCTATTCCGTAGCCAGGCAATTCATCAGTATGAAAGATCCCTCCGACTCTTCCCCAGAACATTGCTCTATGCGCCATTTCAGTTCCTAACCTAAGATTCGGCTCGAGTTCTGTTCCGAGTAGCCCACGGAATCTTGGGAGTACCGCTGCAAGGACTCTACCACCCTTCAATAGTGAACTCTTGATTACCCCGCATGATGTTTCTTGGAACACATTTGAGACATCGACGAATTCATCTTTGAGTTCATCTTCGCGTAAGCCTCTTGACCTCAATTCATCTCGGATCTTCAGTAATGTGAGTTGTCGCGACATCTCGTGTTCAACTACTCTAGCCAAGATATCGAGTTTCTGAACTCCTTTGATCTCGATGAGAGCGCCTCTTTCCATCGAAATATTGAGGTCTTGCCTTATTGTTCCTAGACCTCTTTTGACCTTTTTTGTAGCTTTCAATATCCTTCCGATAGCATACGCGACCTTTTCTGTCTCTGAAGGAGATCTTATGACCGGTGCTGTAGCAATTTCGACCAATGGAATGCCGAGCCGATCTATTCGATAATTCACCGTCATTCCAGATTCTGCCGTTTTTCTCGCCGCGTCTTCCTCAAGACTTACATGTTGTATCGGGATCTCTCGGCCCTCGACTTTCAGCGAACCTCCAAGCGCTACTACGCATGTCCGCTGAAAGCCTGTCGTATTGGATCCATCTATGACTATCTTTCTCATTAGATGAATCTCGTCGACCGGCTTAGAATTTAGCATCATAGAAATGGCAAGCCCTACATCCACCGCCTCCCAATTCAAATCGTGAGGAGGTTCCTCATCCATCTCGACCAAGCATGATGTCTCAGCGTCTGTTTCATAGAGAATTGCTCGGCCCTTCTGGAACTCGAACATAGCTGCCGGATCTACTTGACCCAACTCACTTTGGGTTGGTCTCAACCTCCGGATGAAAGTCAGAGTAGGCGGTTTGTCCGAAAGTCTGGTCGGACACTTGCAGAAGAGTTTGTTAGCCGTGTCGAGTTGGCAGTGAATCTCTAGACCTACCTTCAGTCCAACCTCTTCACTTACCTTGCTCAGCATACTTCCCCTCTTCAAATCTTCTAAGCGAAACTTCATACGCAATATTCTTGACCATTATCCTTTTGACTTCAGATGGGTCCTTGGTCTGCCCAAAACCCCACATCATTTTGATCAACGCGGTTTCCGGCAGCATATCTTCAAGAGGAATTACTCCGATTGAGAGTAGGTCCCTCCCAGTGTAGTAGACCGCCATGTCGACCCTTCCCCAAAGGCATTGAGAGGTCATTCCTATGACTATACCGTTCTTGATAGCCCTCCTTATTGCCTCATAGCAGTATCTGCTGACATGGCCGAGCCCGCTCCCTTCGAGGATGAGACCAAGATATTTCTTCTCATTGAACCAATCGATAATCTCCGGATTCATCCCCGGATGAAACTTGATCAGACCCACTTTCTCCTCGAAATCTGGTCTTACTAGCGGACCATCTCCGGCTTTCCGTTTCGAATAGTCTTCGACCAGAATCTCGAATCGCTGAGTCATGAAATTGAAGCGAGCTAGAGGAAGAGAGTTTATCGACTTGAATGTGTCCCTTCTGCTCGTGTGGCATTTTCTAACTTTGGTCCCTCTATGTATTACCATAAAATCGTCTGAACTCTTCTCATGCATAGCAAGTACTACTTCAGCGAAGGGTGCTTTCGCGGCGGTGGTTGTAGCTCCCATTAGGTTTGTAGCTGCATCCGAGCTTGGTCTATCCGAGGAGCGTTGAGATCCCACCAATACAACGGGCACTGGCAACTCTTGTAGAGCGAAGCTCAATGCAGCCGCTGTGTAACCCATAGTATCTGTTCCATGACATACAACGACTCCTTCTGCACCCGATTTGATGTGATTTGCAACGGTGATTGCTGTTTCCTTCCAGTGTTTCGGCGTGAGGTTCTCGCTGAATTCACTGAAGAGTACGTGTGCGTCTATGCGAGCGATTTCTGAAAGTTCAGGGATGATGCTGTAGAGGTCTTCAGCTGTAAGCGCTGGTTCAACTGCGCCTGTTCTATAGTCCACCTTACTCGCTATCGTCCCCCCAGTACTTATGATGGAGACCTTAGGGACACCTTCCTTCTGCTCTGGTGGCGGTGGCCTTATGAATGACGGTTTGGCCCCGTGACCTACCACTGTCACATTGATCGCAGGCGACACTCTCAATCCTATATTGTAGCCTGTATTGAGTTTGATCAGGATGTGCTTGTCGTCCCCATACTCGGCTCTGGGAATTAAAGTTCCTTCGTACGTCTCACTGTCTTTGACTACTTTGACTATGTCTCCTATTTTCGCGCCGGCTCTCTTGAGAACTTCTAGAGCTTCACCACGATAGCCGGTAAGTTCGCCACTCATACGTTTATCCTCTATCGAATTGTGAAGATTCCTCATCTAACATATCGAAGTTTCGTTTTAAGACATTATCCTAGCGTGAGAAGCTCAAAGCTACTTGATCATTTTAGCCAT
>Ga0209725_1002321_pt1 | contig 10283 bp, 8 predicted proteins | sample I18A1metaG_FD_184145 | JGI IMG/M metagenome (GOLD analysis project Ga0209725, IMG submission 184145) | Lake sediment bacterial and archeal communities from Gulf of Boni, Indonesia to study Microbial Dark Matter (Phase II) - ​I18A1 metaG... | ecosystem: Environmental > Aquatic > Freshwater > Lake... | reverse complement strand
AATACTACCTGGGCGATGCGCGAGAGGTATTCGCCAGAATCCAATTGTGGGAGCCGGTGCGCTACAAGCCTACGACGCCGACGAACCTCTCCGGCTTTTACCAGCGTTGGCGCGACGAGATGCCCGACTCGATCCAGGCGACAGCCGAGGACACGCTGGTTTCGGTGCTCACTTTCGAGAGCGGCGCTATCGGGCAGTGGACATCCTGCTATGCTGCGCACGGCCGGGGCCTTGGGGTGAGGGTGATCTATGGCAGTAAAGGCTCACTGCAGGTTGGAGGCACCCGCAATGGCGTGTCCCCGCTGCTGCAGTTGGACGAAGGGCCTGAGATCGAGGGGGAGGCCCTGCTACAACTGGTTCCCGATTTTCATCTGGACGCTATCACCGCACGGCTCTTTGGCGGCGATCGCCTTTCTTCCTACTGTCTGACCTTCCCTGAAGCTGATCGCAAGCTGCTGGCTATCGAGTACCATGAGTTCGGTGAATGTTGCCTGAAAGGCAAGACGCCTGAGGTGGATGGCACCGTCGGTCGTAAGGCCGTGGCGCTATGTTACGCCGCATTTGAATCCAGCGTGCTCAACCGCCCCGTCACCCTGGACGAGGTCGAGTGCGAACAGGTCGGGGCCTACCAAGCGGAGATCAACGCCCATCACCGCATCTAGGTCCAGGCAATGGAGGTCTACCCATCATGCGTATCGGTTATTGCACCTGGGGGATGATGAAGGTTGATATCGAGGAAGCACTGCCGGCCATTGCCCACATCGGATACCAAGGGATTGAGCTGGCCGTCACTCCTGGCTGGCCCACAGAGCTATACACCTTGAGTGCCGCCAAGCGGGGACGTATCGCCCAGCTTCTCCGTGAGCATAATCTGGTGTTGACGGCTGTTGCCGGACACACTTCGGTGTGCGAGGGCGATGTCGAAAAAAACGGGATCAACATGAAGCGTCTCCGTGATTCGATCAGCCTTGCTGGGGAGCTGACCCAGGAGGGCGAACAGCCGATCATGGTCAGCCTCGTGGGTGGTAGCACGGATGCCTGGGATACGCAGCGGGAGATCGTTGCTGAGCGCGTGTACGATCTAGGGGAGTATGCGGCCAGCCGCGGGGTGATCTTGGCTGTAGAGCCACATTCTGGCACTTCGTTTGACATGCCAGAGAAGGCCATCTGGCTCATGGAGCGTGTGCATCATCCCGCCGTTCGCCTGAATTTCGACATCAGCCACTTTGACATCATCGGCATCGGCATTGACGATTGTGTGCCGCAACTGGTGCCTTATGCTGTGCACACCCACGTCAAGGATCAGCGTGGACGCTATCCCAATCACGAGTTCCTGACGCCAGGCGCTGGCCCCTTTGATTTCGTCCATTATCTCAAGGCCATGCACGAAGCGGGCTACAGCGGCTTCGTCGGCGTGGAGGTCAGTGTGATGGTGCAGCGCAAGCCTGGTTACGATCCCTTTGCCGATGCCGCGTTGGGTTACTCGACGCTGCTTCGTGCTTTCCATGAATCAGGAGTTCCTCTGGACACCTGATCGAGCCCTGACAAAAAGAGCGGACTTGCAGAGGGACAGTTACTTGCGCTGGTTGGTGAACGAGACGCCAACAAAGTGGTGGCACGATGTGACGTGGCCTTGGACCGCAAGGCCGTTGTGAATTACGCCTCAATGTTATACTGTTGCTCATACAACGTGCGATACAACCCATCCGCCGCCAGCAATTCCTCGTGCGTTCCTCTCTGGACGATGTGCCCGCCGTCTATCACGCAGATCGCATCCGCCTCACGGATAGTAGAGAGCCGGTGGGCAATGACGATGGATGTCCTCCCCTTGAGCAGCCTGCGCAGCGCATCTTGGATCAGCAGTTCGGTGCGCGTGTCCACGCTGGAAGTGGCCTCGTCGAGGATGAGGATGCGCGGTCGGGCCAGGATGGCGCGGGCGAAGCAGATGAGCTGGCGTTGCCCCTGCGAGAGGTTCACCCCACTCTCCATGACCGGCGTCTGGTAGCCCTGGGGGAGCGCGGAAATAAACTCGTCGGCATTGGCCAGCCGGGCTGCCTCGCGCACTTCCTCATCGGTGGCGTCGGGCCGACTGAAGCGGATGTTGTCAGCGACGGTTGTCTGGAAAAGGAAAGGCTCTTGGGGCACGATGCCTAGTTGGGAACGAAGGGACTTGAACTTGACCTGACGGATATCGCGGCCGTCAATGCGAACCTGCCCGCTGGTTGGGTCGTAAAATCGGGCAACCAGGTTAGCGATGGTCGTTTTACCCGCGCCCGTCGGCCCGGCCAAAGCGATCGTCATCCCTGGCTGAATGTCGAGGACGATATGTTCGAGCACGGGCAGGCCGGCCTCATACTCGAAGCAGACGTCGTCAAAAGAGACGTGTCCCTCGATAGGCGGCAGGCTAGTAGCGTCGGGCGCGTCGGTGATCTCCACCGGCTCATCGAGCAAGGCAAAGACCCGTTCACCTCCCGCCATCGCTGCCTGGAAAGTGGTGTAGATCTGGCTGAGGTCGCGGATCGGCTGGAAGAAGCGGGCGACGTAGGTGATAAAGGCCACGACGACGCCCATAGTCAATCCGCCACGCGCCACCCATATGCCTCCTGCCCAGAGCACGATGACTGTCGCCAACATGCTCAAGAGTTCGGCGGTCGGCAGGAAGATAAAGGAGAGCGTCATCGCCTTAATATTGACGTCGCGGTTGGCCTGATTCAGTTCATCGAAATGACGGCTGGTCATATCCTCCTGGGCAAAGGCCTGCACAACCCGCACACTAGAGAGGTCCTCCGCCAGGTCACCAGTCATCGCCCCGATCTTTTCTCGCGTCTCACGATAGGCGCCTTTGGCATACCGGGAAAAGATCGAGGTCGCTAGCACCATAAGGGGTATGACGGAGAAGGTCAGCAGCGCCAGCCTGGGGTTCATGGAGAGCATAATCACGATGGTACCCCCCAAGAACGCCACGTCACCTAACAAGCTGATAAAGCCGCTAGAGATCAGCTCGTTGATCACGCCGACATCATTCACCACGCGGGAGATAAGCACACCGACAATGTTGCGACTATGAAAGCTGAGTGACAGCCGCTCGAAATGAGAGAAGAGTTGGACGCGCATCGTGTTCAAGATGCGCTGCCCAATCCAAGAGAGCACATAATTCTGCTGCGAAGTGGAAAAATAACCGACGACGAAAACCAGGACGGTCAGCAGGGCAATGCGAGCTAGCCCCTGGGGATCACTGCTGCGGATATACGTGTCAATTGCTATTTTGATCAGGTAGGGGGACAGAAGGTTCATGCCGGTGGTGACGAGCACCAATAACGCGGCGAGGATCATGCGCGCCCAGTGAGGCTTGAGATAGGACACCAGCCTCCGCACGACGTGGGGATCGAAAGCGACACCCTCCACGTCGCGATAGCCCTCGATCAAGCCACGGGGGCCTCCGCCACCCATCATTCCAAGAAACATATAAACCTCCTAGCTCGCCGGGAGAGCGATGCGCTGCTGTTCCGGGCTGAGTTGTGCATAGTAGATCTCGGCGTAGAAGCCGCTTTCGCGCAAGAGATCCTCATGGCGACCCTGCGCGACGAGCCGTCCTTTATCCAGCACTAGCACCAAATCAGCGTTGCGGACGGAAGACAGCCTCTGCGCAATGACAAAGCTGGTGCGACCCTTCATCAGATGGGCCAATGCCTGTTGGATCAGCCGCTCCGTCTCGGCGTCCACACTGGAAGTCGAGTCGTCCAGGATCAGGATACGCGGATCCACGAGCAAGGCGCGAGCGATGGCGATGCGCTGTCGCTGCCCGCCGGAGAGGGTCACGCCTCGCTCACCTACGACCGTGTTATAGCCGTCGGGGAAGGACATGATAAAGTCATGGGCGGCAGCAGCCTTGGCCGCGGCGATCATCTCTTCCTCCGCCGTGTCAGGCCGGCCAAAGGTGATGTTTTCGCGGATCGTCGCCGCGAAAAGCCTTGTCTCTTGCAACACGATGCCGATCTGTCGGCGCAATGATTCCAGTTTAATCTTGCGAATGTCTATGCCATCAATGAGGATACGCCCCTCCGTCGGGTCATAGAAGCGAGGGATGAGGTTGATGATGGTGCTCTTGCCCGAGCCGGTGGCGCCCAACACAGCGATCACCTGGCCCGGTTCAGCCGCAAAGCTTACGTTCTGCAATACCGGTTTGGTCGAGCCAAAGTACTGAAAGCCCACATTCTCGAATTTGATCGAGCCTTCGACACGCGGCATGGGAATCGCGTCCGGGGCTTCCTTCACCTCCGACTCGGTGTCCAGGATCTCAAAGATACGCTCGCCGGAAGCCTGCGCTTGCGAGAGCATGGAGATGAGAAAGCCCAGCCTGCGCATAGGCATCACCAGTTGCAGGAGATAACTATTGAAAGCCACCAGTTCGCCTAGCGTCAATTGGTGACGGATGACCAGGGTGCCGCCGTACCAGATGATGAAGACTGTCCCCAAGTTGGCGATGAGATCGAGCAGAGGTGCGTAAATGGAGCGCTGCCGGGACGCTCTGACGTTGCTGTCAAAAAGCTCCTCGTTCTTCGTCGTGAAGCGTTTGATCTCGGCTTCTTCTTGGGCGAAAGCTTTGACGATACGCAGGCCGGTCAGGTTGTCCTGGATGCGCGTGGCCAGTTCGCCCAGTTGGTTTTGGGCAAGCCAGAACAGGGGGCGAACATGGGTGGCGAAGCGTTGCGAGACTAGATAGATGAAAGGCACCGTAGCCAGAGACATCAACGCCAGCACAGGGTTAATACGGATCAGGATGATCGCAGTACCGGCGAAAAGGACAAAAGAGTCAATCAGCCGCAACAGGCCGCGACCGGTGAGAAAGCGAACCCGGTCCACATCGCTCGTTGCACGCGAGAGCAATTGCCCGGTCTGAGAGCGATCGTGGTAGCTGAACGAAAGATGCTGAAGCTTGCGATAAATGGCATTGCGAAAGTCGTAAGCGACGTATTGAGAGACCCATTCCGTCAGATAGCCTTCGAGAAAGTTGAACACGCCCCGTAGCAGATCCAACCCGATGAGGGTGAGACTGAGCAGTGCTAACAGCCGGAAATCCTCTTTGCTGATCCCCTCGTCTACGATGCGACGAATCAGCAAAGGGATATAGATTTGCAGACCATTGATAGAGAGCAAGGTCAGATAAGCTAACGCTTCTTTGAACCAGTACGGTTTAACCCAGGTGAGAATACGCCAAATCGTTCGCACAGTTTGTCACTCCGATCGCAGTGGGATTTCATCAACGCCCAGCAGATTCGCCAAAAGCTCCAATGCATGGGCGAGGGAGGCCAGCTCTTGGTCTGGCAACGACTCAAGCCGCTGTCGCATCAGGCTGATCCCGGCCAGAGGTGCACAGGCGACCAGGGATTCTCCCTGCGGCGTCAGGCTCACCCTGACCACGCGGCTATCCTTCGTGCAGCGGGTGCGGAGCACCAGGCCACGCTCCTGAAGCTTGTCCACCAGCTCGGAGGTCGAGCTATCGGACACATAGAGGTAATCGCTCAATTCCCCAATCGTGGCGCGCCCGCATTTGCTCAGGTAGCGCAATGCGGAGAGTTGCCGGCCCGAGATGCCGAATTCGCGGGCAATGGCGCGGGAATACCGGTTGAGATAGCGATAGATACGGAGAAAACGGGCCATCACGGCAGAGGAATCAGCAGGCTCGTTTCCAGCGTCGTCGGCCATAGATGCTCTCCTTCTTGTTATTTCGGAAACGAATATTTCGGATACTAATTATATCCAATTCCCTGCTGCTGTCAAATCGCGGGAACGTGGAGCTTTTTCATCTTCGTGGTGAGAGCCTGCAAGAGCGATCCAGGAGACGATTTTAGACAGGTTCCCTCTACTGGTCTACGACGGAGCCGTCCAGGTGCAAGCGCGTATCCACCCTGCGGGGCCTGTAGGGATAGCGTTCCTGGGCATCCGCTGCCAATTCGACCCCCAGCCCGGGGGCGTCGGGGACAATAAGGAAGCCGTTCTCGATTTTGAGCGTGCCTTTGACAATCTCGCTCTTCGGCGGCTGACCTTCTCCGCGAGGGTACTCTTGCAGGGCAAAGTTCGGGATGCAGGCGGCCAACTGCACGCAGGCCGCGGTGCTGACAGGGCTGAGCGGATTGTGGGGGACGACGCCGACGTGACGTGCCTCCGCCAGGGCCGCGATCTTTTTGCAATGCGTCAGCCCTCCCGCCAGGCAGACATCGGGGCGCACGTATTGCACCGCGCCGCGGGCGAGGAGCATCTCGAACTCGTAGATCGTGTGCAACCGCTCGCCGGTGGCGATGGGGATATGGATGTGTTGGGCGACGAAGGCCATATCGTCCAGATTATCGGGAGTGACAGGGTCTTCGTAGAAGAAGGGGTGATATGGTTCGATGCCGCGGCCCAGCACGATCGCTTCCGCAGGGGTCAAGCGCCGGTGAATCTCGATGCAAAGATCCACCTCTTTGCCCACCGCCTGCCGGTAACGCGCCACGGTCTCGATGGCATCTTCCATCTTGTCTACGTGCGTCTTGAAGTAGGGGATGTCGTGGGGTTCGTCCAGGAAGGGGGTGAGATGGCCCACCGCTGTGTAGCCCTGTTTCTTGGCCTCTATGCAGCCCTGGATCAACTCCTCCTTGGTGCGGCCAAAGACGTGGTAATAGACGCGCGCCCTGTCGCGGCATTTGCCGCCGAGGAGTTGATAGCAGGGCACGCCGAAGTATTTGCCGGCGATATCCCAGAGGGCGAGGTCAATCGCACTCAATCCGCCCATGATCGCCGCCCCACGGAAATGGCTCCAGCGGTAGAGGTATTGCCAATGGTGTTCGATACGCAGCGGGTCCTGGCCGATCAAGTAACGTTTGAAGGTTTCGATGGCGCTGGCCGAGGCTTCCAGGTAGCCCCAGGCGCCGGATTCGCCGAGGCCGGTGAGGCCCTCGTCGGTGTGCACCTTGACGAACAGATAGCGGTCTACGGCTATCGTCTCGATGTCGGTAATTTTCATGGCAACTTCCCCGTTTTGAGGATGGACGGGCAACTGAATAGATAGCAAACATGATATGGCAGATGCTTCTGAAAGGCAAGTTGCGCAACCGAATGAACGAGATATGATAGATATATGTCGGGCATAAGGTGTATCTGCCTTCGGTTTTGCGCCAAGCATGGAAGGCGTGCGCGCTCATCCCCAGTTGGCCGGTGGCATGTTTCGGTATATACTAGGCTCGTCTATTGAGTTCGGCAACGTATGCCATGTGGGGTGATTATTATGAGACTGGGCAAGACCGGATTGCAGGTCTCTCGCATCGGGTTCGGGGGCATTCCCATTCAAAGGCTTACCGATGAGGAGGCCGTCAAAGTCGTGCGCCGTTGCCTCGATCTGGGGGTCACTTTCTTCGATACCGCCAACGGCTACACGACCAGCGAGGAACGTATCGGCAAGGCCATCGCTGGCCGGCGAGGGCGAGTGGTTCTCGCTACCAAAACAGGGGCCAGGGATAAAGCCACTGCCCGGGAGCACCTACATCTGAGCCTAAAGCGGCTGAACACCGACTACATTGACCTCTGGCAGTTTCACGGTGTCAGCACTTTCGAGGCGTATGACCAGGTTCTGGGGCCTGGCGGAGCGATGGAGACAGCGAGGGAAGCCCTGCAAGAGGGCAAGGTCAGGCACATTGGTATGTCGAGCCATTCCATGGAGGTGGCCTTGAAAGCAGTGCCCTCAGGGTATTTTGAGACGATCCAATTCCCGTTCAATTTTGTGACGCGCGAGCCTGCCCTGGAATTGCTTCCCCTGGCGCGAAAACATGACCTCGGTTTTATCGCCATGAAGCCGTTTTCGGGCGGTCTCCTGGATAGGGCGGACTTGGCGATCAAATACCTCCTGCAGTTCGAGGGTGTTCTCCCTGACCCCGGTATCGAAAAGGTTGAGGAGATCGAAGAGATCGTCAAGATCGTGAACGGGCCTTGGGAGTTGACGCCCCAGGAATGGCAAGAACTGGAGCGGATGAGCCAGGAGTTGGGCAAACGTTTCTGCCGGCGTTGTGAGTACTGTCAGCCCTGCCCGGAAGGGGTGCGCATCTCCACGGTCATGAACATCCGCAGCTTCTGGAAGCGGTTCCCTGCGGCGCGTTTCTTCACCGGCAGTTTCCTAGAAGCTGCCGAGAGCGTGGAAAAATGCGCCGAATGCGGCGAATGCGAGGAGAAATGCCCCTATCACCTGCCGATCCGCGAGATGCTCGTCGAAAATGCCGAGTTTTACAGAACGGTGAAGAGAGAGTGGGAGGAAGAGAGCAAAGTGTCGCAGAGATAAGGTCCGCAGCCATGCATAAACCTGCGGGAAGGTTTCCACAAAATCATCATCGGAGGAACTGGGGACATGGAGCAGCAAGAGTATTACACAGTGAAAATCGTCGGCTTGGAGCGCCACCTACCGCTGCTGGAGGTAGCGCCGGGGGTCAGGATCGCTATCTTTAATATGCTGGGCGATACCCAGGTCGTGAAAGCGGTGGCGAAAGAACTGGCCGGGCGACTGCCCAAAGGGGCGGATGTTATTGCGACACCCGCTGAGAAGAGCATCCCCCTGGCTTATGAACTTTCAGTGCAAACGGGCCTGCCCTACGTTGTCGTGCGTAAGGAGCGCAAGCCTTACATGCTGAACTGCCTCAGCGCGGAGGTGGTCTCCATCACCACCGGCAAGCCGCAAACGCTATGGCTGGACGGCAAAGATCGAGCCTTGATCAAAGGTAAACGGGTCATTATCGTGGACGACGTGATCAGCACCGGCAGCACCCTGCGAGGCTTGCGTGACCTGATCGCCAAGGCGGAGGGCAGGATTGTGGCCGAGGCTGCCGTCTTTACGGAAGGGGATCCCGCCCAGTGGAAAGGCATTATCGCCCTCGGCAATCTGCCCGTATTTACCAGGGATAAGCCAGCGGCGTGAAGGGGCCTGGGAGACACGGCTTAGATGGTAACTCAACTTGGCTTGCGCAAAGAAACGACACGAAGCGCGAAAACAGAAAGGTGGCTGGAAGGGGAGCGGCTGATTATCCGCCGCATGGTGCGAGGCGACCTGGAGCAGATGCAGAGGTGGCGGCCTTTCAGGGAGCCGCTCAGCCTGACATGGAATCTCTATTGGGAGAGCAAGGCGCAGATGGATCATTGGCTTGAGCGGCGCTCCCAGGACCCCAGCTATCGCATGTACACGATTACCTTGCGCGATGGCCGCGTCATCGGACGGCTATCTCTGCGCCATATCCGTCCGGGGGAATCGGCGGTGTTGGGCATTTCTTTAGGTGCGGACTGGGTGGGCCAGGGCTATGGAACGGAAGCGATAACGGTTTTCGCGCCGTACTATTTCGATGTGCTCGGCTTTCGCGTGCTGTGGCTTGACGTGGCAGCCACCAACCAACGCGCTATCCGTTGCTACGAAAAATGCGGCTTTGTCCATGCCGGGTCGCGCTATCAACCTGTGGACTCGGGCGAGGATCTCTCTTTCCTGCAAAAGCCGGAGTACGCTCATCTGCGCCAGTTTTTCACGCGCAAGTGGGGGAGGTACTGGTTGCTTTTCCACGATATGAAGTTGGAGCGCGACGACCTCAATGGCCAAGAAAAAGCCTGGTGAAAAATCTGTAATCTTGTAGTGGCCAGGTTTTCATCTGTTCTTCATCGTTTTGTGATAAAATTGAGGTTAACTGGGGGTATGTGTCTAGGATTTCCTTCCTTTCCTGACGCTCATCCTATCTACCCGACAAAGGAAGAAGACCATGCGAAATCCACCGCCGTGGACCTCTCCCAGTGTGCCTCTTTCACCTCTGGACGCCAACGTCGTGGAAGCCAAACGGCGCCTCCTGTCCCGCCAGCAGAGCCGTTTAGATCAGGCCAAGGCCAGTTTTCTGATCGCCGCATCCCACGAGCTTAGACCTCCCCTCACCCTCATCCAGGGATACTCGGCCTTGCTTGCGGAGATGGCACAGGCTGGCAAGCTAGACGCGGCAGAAGCCCGAGCGATAGCGAAGAGGATTGTCCAGGGCACGCAACGCCTCCGCGAACTCATCGAGGATGTGCTAGATGCCACAGCTATTCAGGTCAATGCTCTGGAGCTATCGTTAAAACCTTTATCCCTGTCGGAAGTGATCCATCTGGCCTTGCGGGATTTGAGGAGGCTCATCGCCGAAGGCCGCCACGCGATCTGGGTTGAGGGCCTGGAAAGCTTGCCCAAGATCGAAGGAGACATCGCTCGCCTTCGCCAGGCTTTCCACAATATCATCGGCCATCTGTTGGAAAAA
>Ga0209725_1002320_pt1 | contig 10283 bp, 12 predicted proteins | sample I18A1metaG_FD_184145 | JGI IMG/M metagenome (GOLD analysis project Ga0209725, IMG submission 184145) | Lake sediment bacterial and archeal communities from Gulf of Boni, Indonesia to study Microbial Dark Matter (Phase II) - ​I18A1 metaG... | ecosystem: Environmental > Aquatic > Freshwater > Lake... | reverse complement strand
ATAGTCAAGTTTGAAACAACTGAAAACCTATACTCACGCTTTCATGTCCTGAACATAGAAAAGACGCCAAGTGGCTTCAAGTTGAAAGCGAAAATTTGGGGGGAACAGTTCAGTCCAGAAAAGCATGTGCAGAAGGTTGGGATAAAAGCCGTAACCTACCATTTGATGGAAATCGTGAAAACGCCGAGAAAGGTAACTGTCAAATTCCTTCTCGATATTTAATAATATCATTGGAAAGCAAAACTTCCAGTTTTTGGGCTGTGAGAAATGTTTAAGTTATAAATGAATCATGATAAGGTCTTCAAAAATCGTTTAAAGTGGTGATGAGAGGAAAAACGCCGTTGCAAGAATTGCTTTTTCTTTCAAGCTTTGCTGTGGCTTTTTCAATTTGTGCGGTTCTTCTACCTTCTTACATTAGGAAGGCGCGGCAGGTTGGCATAGTTGGTGAAGACATTCATAAGGCAGGTAACCCAAAAATTGCTGAGTGTGGAGGCGTCATTCTCGTTATGGCTTATTTAATTGGTTTATTTGCTTTAATTGGTTTGCTTGCTTTTATTCCGTCCATTGGCGGACTGACAGTGGAGGAGCTTGAAATTATGATGCTTCAAATAATTGGTACAGCGGCAACTGTGCTCTTATCATCGTTTGTCGGTTTTATTGATGATGTTTATGAGACGAGGTGGAGAGTGAAGGTTCTAACTCCATTGATTGGCGGGGTTCCTTTGGCTGCCCTGCAGCTCCGTCGAACAACCATATCCACGCCGTTTGGGATTTTGGACTTTGCCGTGTTTGGCTTGCTTGGTTCAATTTTTCTTTACTGTGTTGTGGTTCCGTTTATTGTTACCGCTTGCGCCAATGCGGTGAACATGTTTGCTGGCTTAAATGGACTCGAGGCTGGTTCTACGCTAATCATTGCAGCAGCTCTGTCCTTCTTGTGTATAGTTAAGGGGAAGACTCTAGGATTGATCATTCTTGTTCCGTTCTTAGGGGCTTTACTGGCATTTTTATTGTATAATTGGTATCCTTCTCGAGTTTTCCCAGGTGACGTTGGCACGTTTGCCATGGGTTCTGTAATCGCGTGTTGCGCCATGCTTGCATATCTTGAGCGTGCAGTCTTTTTCATGTTCATTCCCCACACTATTAACGCCATAATGTTTTTCATTGGAAAACTAAAGGGTAAAGAACCGCCAAAACAGGCTCCTATGAACCCTGATGGAACGCTTCCCGCTCCAACCATTTGGAGCCTTCGATCCATTCTCCTGAGAATTCGTCCAATGAAGGAAACAACAACGCTGTATGTGATGTTGTTGATTGTTGCCGCCTTCGCGTTGCTGGGTACTTTGGTGTACGGAATCTAATTTGTTGGCTAACTGTAGGAATTCTACTGGCTTCAAGGCGTTACACCTTCAGGATTTTATGCTCTATGATGTTCTCCCACTTAGTTTTTCCAGTTCTAGAAGAATTTTCTAAACGATTTGCTCAGAAGTTATTTAAAGCTTCAGCATGCTAATAGTTAATATCGCGAGGAAGCCTCGAGCCTTGCCAGTCATTAGTAAGATTCTCGAGTTGCTTGAAGACGGAAAGTGGCACGAATTAAAGGAAATTGTTGAGAAATCCCGCCTACATGAGTTCAGGCTTGAAATGATCAAAAGCTTCCTAACAGAATACAAATTCATAATGCTCGATGAAGAGCGCCAAAAAGTGAAGCTCACTCCGCCAACATTCAAATTCTTTAGGAAAATCAAAAGCATCGAAGAAGAAAAAGTTCGTTAAGCAGACAGAAGCGCGTTCAAGTTACGATAGGCGTGGAGAAAGGCATCTCCCTTAGCCGTGGTTTCAAAAACCTCTCTATCGTTACTTCCTTCCTTTTCTAACGCTGTCTTCAAAAGCCCTCTTTCAATGAGTAGGTCCATGTAAACCTGAAGTTGTTTGAAACTAAGGTTACATTTGTACATGATGCGAGTCTTCCTTGTGCCTCCGACTGCTTCTTTCAAAATACTTGCCACAATATCCATTCGGCTTCGATGTGAAAGGCTGTACTTCCTTTCCATTTGGATCAAAGGAGACACGCACCAGAGATGAGGCTTCCCCTTTTCCTTCTCCTACATTTGTTATAAATATACAAACATATTTAAACCTTTAAAATCTCAACACACACAGCAGAAGAATTGATAATCTTCTAGAAGAAACCTCTAGAAATGTCTTATTTTGGCAAAAGGAGAACTATTGAAAGTTAAGATTCCAGATTAGGCAATTCTCAAATATCTTTTTGTGAAATAAGCTTAAATAGAGGACCAATGGACCTATTCGATATACTCACGACATGGATGCTCTTCTCTTTTTATCGAATAGGCTACTCAATCGTCAGCGTCATGGGCTTCTCTAGTCCAGTCACTCTCGCCTTCATTACCGCCTATAACATGCTTTCAATCGGCTACCTCTTGCTCTTAGCAGTCTTAGGTTATTTGGTGTGGCACAAAAGAGGCTGGATGTTGCCTTTCTCAATATTTTTATCTTGGGCTTCTGTTGGGCTTCTATTCTTTGGGGCTTGCTGGCAACGTTATGGCTTAATCACGGCTTTTGTTAGTATCTTCACACACGGAGGGTTGGAGCTATACGCCGTCTTCTATTGGGTCCAAAGTCTAAGAAAAGCTTGTCTTAATTGCCAAGTAAAGTTTGAAAACGACTGGTCTACAGGGAAACAGTTGCTAGGTTCAATTCTGGCACCAGCAAAATTTTTTAATATCGTAGGTAAAGATGTGAAAAAAACTTGGAATCGATCGATTGAGGTATTAGGTGCTTTTGGTCGCCAAAGAATTAAGCGTACCTTCGTCTTGGTCTTGCTTCTAATATCTGTATCAGCGTTCATAGAAACGTACATAACACCTTTGGTAACGTTGTCAACAATGTAATCTACTTAGTTCTCTATTTGGAGCTTAATGATTTATGGAAGAATCTTCGATCAAACCAAACAGTAGCGAATTAAAGCAATTTTGCTCTCAAAACGCGATTGGAGAGTAACGGTTTTGTTGGTAGCCCCGGATACGTGACTTATCTCGTTTAAATTTCTCAAATTGCGAAGATTGGAGAGAGTTCGAATCTCTTGCTCTGCACCAACTTTTTAGCCAAGTTTTCAAATTCGCAGTTAGCGCGTTATAAGCAAAAGTAGACCGGGCTTTACATATGCATCTAAACCCTCGTTTTGATCAGGCTGTTATTCCCCTAGCCCAGAAAACACCTCTGCCGAGCTTGACTTTTCTTTGAAGGATGACCACGCCGCAAAGGACAACTAATATCGGAAACAACTTATATGCATTTGCGCTTCTAATGCTCTTAAGCTAGAGGATTGCCTAAGATGTCGACTCCCATAGCGAGGACCCCTCCTCCAACCAGCCTGCCTTGCAACCGATATTGGACAAGCCTCCGCCCTGAATGTAAAAAATGTAAGGATAAAATGAAGTGCCCTATGTACCTCACATACTGGAAGAAGCATCAAAAACTTATGAGATGAAAATGACCGTAGAAAAGCTTTGTAAAAATCGTGTCTAGTTCAAGGTTCGAAAAGGAAATCATATCGCTCTCTCATAAAGCAAAAAGTCCCGAAGAGAGGTTCTGTTCCGTTATTGAGTGCTGTGTTGCAAAATGAGGTTTCTAGCTCCTAGCTTACCTCTATAAGATATACCATTCCCTTCTTCGCTTTAGTTTGGGCATGTGAACTGAATTTTGTAGGAGGGGGACTTATCTGACTATGATATCTCGTGCATTTTATTGCTGCCAGTTTCCCGTCTTGCGAAACCCAAACAACACGGCCTTCTCCACCGCATTTCGGACATCTAACGTAGTCACCTTTCTTAGTCATCTTTGACATTCACAATCCTAGACAGAGTAATCTTCCAGATGAGTCCGTTCTGCTTGACAAAATCTCAGTCTCTCCCAACTAAGTTTCGGATTTCAATACACCGCATAAATGTGTACACGCTAACTATTTTTGATGACGCTCACTTTTCCGCTTCTGCCAACCTTTAACTGACGTACACCTCTAAATACGATAACATTTGCGTTTTCAACTTGAATGAGTTCACCGGCAGAAATTCCATCTGTTTGTTTGTTCCATAAAGGCAATTGGATGGTTCCAGTTTCGTCAGTGACAAGGGCGTTTGTCACATTAGCGTAGAGACCAAAACGGGTTGCGACGAGCCTTGGCTGTGATATTTCGAGAACCCTTGCCTTTATGTTAACGCGTTTCATTCCAGCCCTTAAGTCTTTAATCTGATAGTGGTTTGATTTAGCCTCTTGAGCCGAGTTCCTAATAAACGACGACCTATAGGTGAACTCTTTGAGTGGATTGGTTTTTGCAAGAATATGCACAGGTATGGGAAATTGCGCAACCACTTTATGAGTGTTAGTTATGAGAAAGATTGCGTGATCCCGTGTCTTCACACGGCATTCAATCGATAGTTCTCCACACGTAGCTTCTTCATGTTGAAAAGCAGAAAGAAAACTACTAAAAAATTTTCCTGAATCGATTTCATTTTTCACTGAAATTCTATCGAGATACTCGAGAAGCCGAATGTCATCGTACGAGTGAAACCTACCAGGGGGTCGACCTCGTCTAGTCCATGTTTTGTTTCGCATTTTATTTGTTTCCTACCGTAGTATCAGAGTGATTTCTATCGTTGAAACCATCCTTGCTCTGCCTTCGCCTTCTCTTGGCGGCATTTCTTCGGTTCCTATGGCAATTTTGCCTATACCCAGGTCTTTCATGAATCTGTGTCTGGTTATCTCGACGGCGTCAACGGCAGTAGTTATTGCTTGTCCTCTCGCCTTCAAAGTAACTTCTTTAGTGTCGGACCCGCTGAAACTTGTTATGATCCCCAGCACGTAATTCATCGGGGGCTTTCTACCCACGTATATGACGTTTGGTTCTCTAGACAAATTTAACTTCCTCTTGTCGGTATTGACAAAGATACTAGGTGAACCTCGCTTTTAAACACCACTAACATTCTCTTAATAACTAATGCACAGGCGATCCCTTTAACTCTCACGCGCGCACACGGCGTACTTATGATGGGAGCTTCATGTGACTGATATCATTGCTAACATTCTTTATCCTTACAATCGCAATCGTCATGTACGAACGTGGAATCTACAAAATATGATCTATAGTCCAATCTTCTCTCGTCTGGTAAGCTTCTTCCTCTTTTTCTTCTCTTTCCTTTCTTTCTTCTTTAGAGGCTTAGGTCTGCCTTCAGCCTCCATAACCCTCTTCTCTTTCTTTTCACCTTTCTTCTTGCCCATTCTATCGCCTCAATTCAGTCGTCCTTCTTCCGAATATAAATGTACGTGGTCCGTCGCATATGCATGAATTTATACCGTCCCCCTATCTTTCTCAACGATGGCGTTATCGCATTCCTAACCTATCGTTTTTTTGTTTCGTCCCTAAACTGAGTCAAGTATGTTGTTTAATCGGTTTTGATGGCCACTTTTGGTTATATAAATCGTCCGCGTCAAGCGTGACTCCGTCGATGATAAATTTGGGTTGGTGGATAGTAGATGGACTATACCAACAGTTAATTTTGACTTCGTGTTTTTTGCAGAGGGCTTCCACATCAGCTTCAAACTTTTGGTAGAGTTGAAGGAGAGACTCCTGAAAAGCATGCACTTTCTCCCCTTCTTTGACCTTTCTGTTGCGTGCTCGGAGCATAACCTCTGAAAGCCCTCGTGTTTAACTCTCAAGTCCAGATAAAAACATTGTTAAGTGCTAGAAATATCTCAGAATAACATATATGCGTCTGCTTAGCGGCACCATCTACTAGGATCGTGTCGGGCCAAAGTGTTTGTCAGAACTACCTGTTCTGATGATCCATTTATGTATGCATTAACAGGAAAGAAACATTAAGGGATTCTATCGAATTGGTTATAAGCACTCATGTTCTATTAGGTATGCCCTCAGAAAAAAACAAGGAGAGGAAAATAAATGAGATATACATTTGAAGAAGAAGAACCAGAAGAAACTGAAGAGGAAGAATTTGAAGAAGAGGAATGGTGACATTCCTTCATGAATTTTTTTATTCCCTTTTTTCTCAAATTTTCAGGACGTCTTTGCATTGGGGCAGGAGATACTTTGGTGAAGCCGCTGAAAGCCCCCGTGCTGCATAGTTTAGGTTCACTGCTACAACTGTGTTCTTAGAATGCGTGTGCGCAGATTTGAGGAGTAAATTATTTAACGAACTTCTTTGGATTGCGTTTGAATTTTTTCTTGCAACTCACGGAGCAGAAGTAGTATGTCTCTCCTTCAAAATTTATCTTGAATTTTGCTGTTTTTTCGTCAAGCACAGTGCCGCACACAGGATCTCTCAATCAATAACCCCACATTCTTTGGTGAAGGTACAATATAAAATAGAATGGCTTCAGCAATGCTTGGCAAATGCGGGTATTCAACAATTCTCTAACATTTCAACTCTCACAGAACCTTTATCTGTTCAATTTTTCGGGTTAGGATCTCAATGAACCAGTCGTTGTTGAAATGCATCATTGGTTTGTTGCAGCCGGGGCACTTGAAGAGAAGCTCAAACGCCTCCTCGAAGGGGAACCGCTTGCAGCCAGGCGTTTGGCAGGTGTAGAACTCGTGGCTTTTCTCATACTCAAGCCGAGTTTTCAGTTTTTCTAGAACACGTCGCTTTTGGTTTAGGATAAAGCTTTCCAGCTGGTCGGGTTGGAGTCTCCAGTTGAAGATGAACCAGCCTGTTTCTTTGTCGCGGGACTGCCTGAGTGCCACGAGGGAGTGGTCGTAGAGACTGTAGAGTGCCTTACGAACTATGTTGAGGCGTATTTGGGTTTTATCCGCTATCTCATTATCTGTAATCTCGTGAACCCCTTTAAGAGTCTCAACTACTCTAACAACGTCCTCTCCGAACAACGCAGCCACCTTCTTTAGCGTCTCGTTATCCACAAAAAACAGTTTGGAAACGCCTCCGCTTAGACAACGCACAGACGAGTCCGCCCAAAGAGAATATCCGGAATACCACTTTGGAATTTTCCATTCGTTAGCCCTGCTTTCCCTATATCACTCTAATATATGTTGACTCTTCAAGCCCTTTTTTCGAAGCTCTTTTGGTCCCTTACTTAGTAGCGCTCAAGGTGATTAACTCTTTCTATCCTAAGAAAGCTATAAAATGCGCGCGCATTTAGAACCCTTATCAGTCTTATTCTTCCTCTCTAGAAGGCATGCCTTCTGCCTTTGGTTTTGTTGCGGCGATCACGTCGTCGATTCTTAGGATCATGGAGGCTACTTCGGCTGCCGACTTTAAGGCCTGCTGCTTGACCAAAACCGGTTCAATGACACCCTTCTCTAGCATGTTTGTGACATCGCCTGAAAAAACGTCGACGCCCATTGTATATCCTTTCTTTTTCTGGTGGGCTGACCTTAGGGCCACTAGTATATCGATGGTGTTGAGGCCCGCGTTCTCCGCCAGGGTTTTGGGGATTGCCTCCGCGGAGTCGGCGAAGGCTTCGATGGCGAGCTGTTCTCTTCCTCCTACTTTTGTTGCGTAGTCGCGGAGCTCTTTGGCTATCTCGGCTTCAACGGCTCCTCCGCCAGCAACGACCTTGTTGTGTTCGATTACGTCTGCTATGACGGATAGGGCGTCGTGGATGGCCCTCTCAGCCTCGTCAATCATTTTCTCAAGGCCTGCACGAATTAGCACGGAGACGGATTTTGGGTCCTTGCATTTCTCTATGAAGACCAGCTTGTCGTTACCGATCTTCCGTTCTTCTACCAGTCCAGCCTCTCCCAAATCTTTAGCTTTCAAGTCGTCTAGGTTGTTGATGATTCTCCCGCCTGTTGCCTTGGCCAGTTTTTCCATGTCAGATTCCTTGGTTCTTCTCGCGGCCATGATTCCCTCCTTGGCTAGGAGGTGTTGGGCTAGGTCATCGATGCCCTTCTGACAGATTAGTACGTTAGCGCCTGCCTTCTTGACTTTCTCCACCATGTCCTTGAGCATGCGTGTTTCTTGGTCTAGAAAGGCTTTCATTTGGGTGGGTTCGCGTATTCTGATTTCGGCGCTGATCTCGGTCTTCTTCACTTCTAGAGCGGCGTTTATGAGGGCTATTTTGGCTTTCTTGATCCGCTTAGGCATGCCGGGGTGGACTACTTCTTTGTCTAGTATTATTCCCTGGATGAGCTCTGTGTCAGCTAGGCTTTTTCCCTCTTTCTTAATTATTTGGATGTTGTCGATGTCAGCAATATTTTTCTCGCCTCTCTGCTCGACGATCTGTTTCACGGCGTCGACGGCGATCTTCGCCAAGTGTTGCCTTGCTTCGCCCATCACCTTGCTCGCCATGGCGGTCACAGCGACCTTACGTAAAGTTTCTCGGTCCTCAATATCCACAGGGATTCCGATCTTTTGAAGAACCTCTTCGGCCTTCTGAAAGGCCTTTCTGTAGCCGCTCACAACTACAGTTGGATGAATTTTTTGATCCAAAAGCTCTTGCGCCTTTCCCAAGAGTTCTCCAGCCAAGATCACGGCTGTGGTGGTTCCGTCGCCAACCATGTCATCCTGTGTCTTGGCCACCTCCACCATCATCTTAGCCGCTGGATGTTCTACATCAATCTCTTTTAGAATGACAGCGCCATCGTTAGTTATCTTGATGTCACCCATACCACTGATGAGCATCTTGTCCATGCCCCGCGGACCCAGAGTAGTCTTTATAGCTTCGGCAATAATTCTGGCCGCCATTATGTTGTTTCTCTGAGCCTCTTTTCCCCTACTTCGACCAGTTCCCTCCTTCAAAATGAGAATGGGCTGTCCCGTTTCCGTTGTTGTTAAATAAGCCACGTAAATTTCCTCCAGTTCAATTAAGATTGAATCTGGTTTTGGATTAAATAAACGTGCCTATTCTACCGAAAGCGCTTTCTAAATTTTGACCTCGTTCTTTCCTAGATAAGTCCCTTTAGTGTTTTGCAAGCAATTTCGCAAGCAGAAATGTATCAAAAGGTATCAACAAGAGCAATTTGTAGCATTTCCTGAGGGTGAGATCAATAGCTTCAAATGCGCGCGCTAAAACCAAAAATATTTAGGCAAATTGTCAAAACTCTTAAATTTTGCAATTTTAACTTCGTTCTGGAAGACATAAAGACATTGTTTTGGTCTCTCCGTGGGACTTCCAGTCCAACAAGCGGGGCGACATCATCTGACGATACAAATGAAATCAAGCCGAATGGCTAAAAAAGAACGGATACTTAAAATTTAGTGTTCATGATGTATCAGGTTTTTCTCATCCAGTTGTTGGTGGAGCTTGATGACCGCTTGATGCACGTCCTCCTCTCTTTTGGCGCCAGTGCACACAAGTTTTCCGATTGAAAATATCAGAAAAACCGCCCTCGGGCTGTCCATTCTGTAGATCAACCCGGGAAACTGTTCCGGCTCATAAACGATTCTTCCACGCATGCCTCTTTCAGAATCATACAATTCTGAAAGGTCGATGGACCCACCCAACTTTACAGTGGCAACGACGTTCACTATCTTTATTTCTGGTTTCCCAATGATGAGTATGCCACCTTCCTTTAACACCTTAACAAGCTTCCGCAAGGCACTTTCCGCTTCCTTTTCTGACCTCGCTCCAGTGCAGATCATCTTGCCGGAGCCGAAGATCAGGGTGGAGGTTTTAGGCTTTTTCAGTCGAAAGACTAATCCCGGAAAACGTCCTGGGCGGTATTCCGCGTCTGGGAACGCCTTCACCACAGAGTTTAACTCAATCTTATGTTTCACTGTGGCAGAGGCAACGATATTTTCAATTTTAATAATTGGCTCAACCTTTGGCATCTAAATTTACCTCACCAGAACGAATAGAGAACCTAGATAAGTTCATGTAAAGCGCGCTCTAGATAACCTTTCAGTATTACGGAATTAAATCGTTATCAGAGAATGTTAGTAGTGTTTATTAGTGAGGTCCCCTATTATCTTTGTCAACACCTACAACTAGGAAGTTAAATTTTGTCTAGAGAACCAAACGTCATATACGTGGGTAGAAAGCCCCCGATGAATTACGTGCTGGGGATTATAACAGGTTTCAGCGGGTCCGACACTAAAGAAGTCACTTTGAAGGCGAGGGGACAAGCAATAACTACTGCCGTCGACGCCGTCGAGATAACCAGACATAGATTCATGAAAGACCTGAACATAGGCAAAATCACCATAGGAACAGAAGAAATGCCACCAAGAGAAGGCGAAGGCAGAGCAAGGAATGTCTCAACGATAGAAATTACCTTAACCACAGAAGCC
>Ga0209725_1002319_pt1 | contig 10283 bp, 10 predicted proteins | sample I18A1metaG_FD_184145 | JGI IMG/M metagenome (GOLD analysis project Ga0209725, IMG submission 184145) | Lake sediment bacterial and archeal communities from Gulf of Boni, Indonesia to study Microbial Dark Matter (Phase II) - ​I18A1 metaG... | ecosystem: Environmental > Aquatic > Freshwater > Lake... | reverse complement strand
ACCCTGTCTCGGGCTTGCCAGAGACGCTGTGAAGGCTTGCTCTACCGCTTCACCTTTCTCTCCAATTACGAGGTCGATGTGTGCGACCTCGTTGCCCGAACCAACCAGAGCCTCTCCAACCTGCGTTGGCATCATGACCTCCGAGATAGAGTTTGATTGCAAACTAAAGAGTCTTTCTTCGTGCTGGAAGCCTATCAATACTACCGGTTCTCTCTATGGATTCGAGTCGTCGCCATTCGTAAACACGCAGTAGGGTTGTGCCGCCTGCACTTACGGGAACTGCAAGGATAACGTATCGATGATGAGAACGGTTCCAATAGTCCTCGTTGACAATTGCTTACGGTTAGGCTGTTTTCTGCTCAGCTCCACATTTCGGGCAGTGTTTCGCGGTACCGGGGATTCTTGCTCCACATTCCAAGCAGAAAATGTCTCCGCTGATTCTTGGGGATGGAGCTGCGCCTCTTCGTCTCATCGCAATAGCTGCGAGAGCAACTATCACCGCAATTAATCCGATTATGATCGGCAGAGTATAATCGCCCAAGCCAAATGGCTGAGTTTGAGTTGTCGTGACTACTGTTGACGCTTCAAGTACCAAGATCACCGTTGCTGCATGAGTCTTTCCTGCTCCTGAAGCGGTGATCGTCAGGACGAATGATCCTATTTGAGCTGAGTCTACAGTATCGATGATTAGTGTTGATGTGAACGGGGGCGTGCCTGTCGCTGGGTTGAGATTTGCCGATACTTCCGAAGGCGGTTCGCTCACTGTCAACGTCACAATCGAGTCGAACTGGTTGACTGGGGTAACCGTGATAGAATATGTGGTCGACTGGGATGGATAGATCACCTGGGAGGTTGGCGTGACTAGTATGGTAAAGTCTTTTTCCAACGGCGCCTCAACAGTCACGACGACGATTGTAGTTTTTGTTATCCCTTCGCTTTCTCCCCTAATTGTAATCGTGTAGGTTCCAGGGGTCGTAGACTCCGAGGTCTGGATCGTCAACGTGGACGTGAATGTGGGAATTGCTGACGTTGTGGATAGCGTGTGAGAGACGCCTGAAGGCAAACCTTCCACACTCAATGTCACAGACTCAGGAGAGCCACTTGTAAGGGTGGCGGTGATGGTGTACGATGTTGTTTCACCTGCTCTTATGGTCTGGCTTGGTGGAGAAGCGGCCAGCGAGAAATCAAACGCCGGGGCCGGAGTAGTGACTGTAAACTGGAAGCTCACCATGTTGTTTGAAGGTTGATTGTCATTGTATTCTGAATCTGGATCCACCACCCATGTTGCGATATGTGTTCCGGCAGGAAATCTTCTAGGGTCCGTGTAAACCATCATTTGAGGCGGGGACCCTGACATTGTTATTGTGCCGCCTCCAACCAAGACCCCGTCAACGGTACAGATAATATCTACCGGGTATGGACCCGGAGAGATTGTCGCAACAATTCTCAGCCAAACGTTGATCCTCACTGGATCTTCGGTCGTAGGATTTGCAGGTGTAACCGACGGGTTGTAGACAGCCCAATCAACAGACTTCTTTGCAGGAGCACCGGTCACAGTGAACGTAGTCTCAGCAGAGCCTGGTGTGTCACCTGCACGGGTAGCTTGCGCCTTGACCGTGTAGACCCCGCCACCAGCAGAGGGAGACAGAGCATGCTCATAGGTGTACCATCCCGGGGCCCCAAATAGATCCGCGAGTCCACCAACGGCTCCACCACCAGGCGGTATTATGCTTACAAAAACCTCAGCATCATCGACAGGAACAGTTCCTCCAGATGTTGTTACATGTACCCGTATGGGAACGGTATCACCTGGATTGTACGTCGGGTGATCTGTCTGCACAGTCACCTCCAAAACAGCGGCGTCAGTGTTCTCGATTCTTGACATGAATCCTGTAAGCAAGATCAACGAAAGGATAAGATACGAAGCGACAACTTCTCTGCGGGTCCTAAACATTGCTTCTACCTCTCAACCATAGAGAGACCTAAGGGAAGGATTTACTCCAGCCGTGAATTCCAGAGCGCACCCTATAATTCGTTGATCTCATAATTCTTAAGGCTTTGCAAGAGACCGAAACATTACTAGAGAGCATTGTAAAAGCTGCTATGCCGTCCGGGCCTTGATGGGTTTGAAGTCCCAGTAGTTGTGCAGTCTCCTGTGCGATGCAATCTGAAAAACACCGGTGAGAACCGCTTCATAGAGGAATGACTTTCAGATCGTGAGCTACCTGATACCATCTGGGGCCCACTGTACGAATGACCTTTTCATCCTCGATCATGAACTTCCATGGGTAACCTTGAAGCGAGACGTGAAGCCTAGCTCGAGACACATCAACTGGATCTTCTTCTTTTCCTGCATGAATGAAAGTCTGGAAATGTATCATGCCTCCTTCCTGCTTCAAAGTCGAAAGAGCCGTTTCTAGGTACTCTAAGGATTTCTCTGGAAGGGGCATGAGGACCCTATCCGCTCTTAACGTTAAGATCTGGTCGACGATCTGTTTGGTTTCGCCGAGTATGCAAACAACTCTTCCAAGCATTCTGTTGGCCATGACATTTTTGAACATTCTGAGAAATGCGTCATGGTTCTTGTCGATTGAGTAGATTTTCGACAACTTCGTCTCCTTGGCGATTCGTAACGAAAATGTCCCCACGCCAGCGAACATGTTAATGATAACTTCACCTGAACCGCTGTTATCCTCTTCTGCTTTGACAAGTCTGGCAATTCTAGTACGTTCATGTGCAAGTCGTGGAGAGAAGTAGTCCTTCTCCAAGTCAGCCTCAATTTCACAACCATGTTCCCTGTGAACTGTAGTTGATCTTTTCTCTCCTGCCAACCACTTAAGATCTCTCAGGCGGTATTCTCCTGAGACCGGACCCGTTTGCCTATAGACAACTTTCACATACGGGGCTTCTTCCAGAAGAATCTCAGCCAGCTCTGATTCATTCTCGTCGAGCACTTCAGGTATCTTTAGGATTGCTATATCCCCGATGATATCAACACTTCCGGCTGGAACGGCATCCTTCAAGCCGATATTTGCTCTCTTAATGACTCTCGAGATCAATCTCCCTTTACGCATAGTCACCGAACCCTACAACAACGGTCAAGTTTCCGTCCTTCTCAAGTTTGCTTCAGAGCAAGCCGGCGGGGCCTACACCCTCTTGAGACTCCTTCCAACAATCATGACCGGTTCAACGGATTCACGGAGGTAGTAGCTGTTCACAGCCATAGAACCAATAACTTCCTCGTAGACGTCCAGGGCTTCAACACCTTTCAGGGTCAACGTATCTTTCATTAGTTTCCGCGCCCAATATGCGTTAGCTCTGCGATTCCATAAATGCCCTTGCAAGAAGGTGATCTTGTGAAGATCCCACAGTTTCAGAGAACTATAGCAGAGAAACTTGTTGGAAAGAACAAGCAGATGGGCGCTCAGTTTCTGATGAATGTCCTCGTGGAAGAGGTTGGCGAACTGTCGAGAGCGCTCAGGAAAGGTACGACGGATGAGGTTGCAGAGGAGGTATGCGACATCATCTTCGCGGTCACTTCGATCGCTAACCTGAGGGGCGTTGATGTAGAACCGTTCTTGAAAAGGAAGTATATCGACCGTCCGCTTTCAGAGATAAGTCGAGAGTGGACTGACGTATCTTGGAGATAAGCCGGCAGCTATTGTCGTTTCTTCTTGACCTCGACCTCTCCTCTCGTAGCGTCTATAGTTACATAGTCACCTGTCTCGATAACCTTGATCGGATCCAAGTTCAACCGGTCCACCAAGGGTATCTCGGCTAGGACACATCCGGTCACTATTATGGGCTCTGTGAGAACGTTAACCATCGCTGATGGATTGACTCCATATTTTTTCAAGGCGTAGATCACATAGGATCCGACCGTGCTTCCTTTTCCCCCAGGAAAAACCAGGACTCTACCTGCAATCCTCTTTCCGAAGAGGTTGTGGTTCCTTTCGACGATCTCGCCTGTCTTTGGGTCGACACCTCCTAGGAATGATATTGGTTGGCATGAGACGAGGGCTTCTCCACTGGCTTGTCCTTTGACGACCGTTCGCCCCTTGAGTATGAGAGAAGCTTCTTCGTCTTTTACCTTCGATTCCAACTCAAACCGCTCAGATAGTTTTCTCCACAATTTGTTCTAGCGTCCCAAGCGTTACGTTGCTCCTGCACATTGAGGGAAGGTAGTGTGCAGCCTTACAGGAGTCTGTTAGTATGGATTGGACGCCCATCTCCTCGAATGGAGCCACCACCATACAGGTGTCATTGATCACTTTGCCTCCTGCCCTTTCGATCCGATCTACGTAGCCTTTCCTCTTCGCCAGAGAGTAGACCTTTCGAGATGTGAAGCACCATATCGGTTTCTTTAGTTTGCCTTCTCCTATCCGCATGGCGAGATTGCGGATCTCTGTGAGGCTCATGTGAGGACAGCCCAAGCAGACATGGTCGAAGTTATTGGTTGCGGAGAGTTTCTGAACGGTCTCGAGAATTTCGTTCTCTCCAATCACGATCCTCTCCAGACCTGCAGTTTCAGTTGTACAGAAGCGTTTGCTTTCAGGTGTCACACCTCGTATGTGGTAGAGTGCAACCGCACCGGAGGCTGCTATGCTCGCGCCGAGCGCCTTCAACTCGTCTAGGTTAGGGCGTTTAGCTAGGCCTTCTATCAAGGGTACACCTTGAGGTATCCTTTCGCCGATGGCGTAGCCAAGAGCGCTAAATTCAAGCTGACTGCTCGGAGGCGATTCAATCTTGACCTCATGCGTTGGTCGACGATTTTCAGCGAGGTGTAATCCGTAGAATGGTGTTTTCCCCACGATCGCGCTTGCGAGGGCTGCTGGACCGCCTTCTCGGTTTGTTCTGGCTCCAAGAATGGAGTTGGCGAAGGTTACGGCTGATGATTCCGCCCAAGCTATGTGCGCTCCATAGGTCGGCTTGTTTCCAGCGTAGTATGGGATGCATGTGCATGTGGTCGAGAAGTTCATCTTTTCGAAGGCTGAGATGATCCTCAACTGGTTTTGGGCGAACTGTTCTGGAACGCCTATTGTACGCCAGCGTCTAAGATCCATCCCCGCCGGGTTCAGTGTTGCTTTCACAACCGACCTCACGCCTTTCTGGGCTAGGTCTTCGAGGAAGTCTATGCCTGGATCTCCAATCGTCTTGTAGGATACGCCGGAGACCTGCACAGACTTGACTGGGATCATCCGGTCAGCTTCGAAGACTTCTCCCAGTGCGACGAGCAGACGCGTGGCGAGGGCTCTTCCTTCACCATACCTTCCGTTTAGCATCTGCTCTTCGAAGCGCGTCAATATCAATGGAGTCTTCCTACTGGGTCAGGTTGCTAGGAAATCTTTGCCTTCGCAAACTTCTCTGCAGGTTTGAATAGTGTATGCGTTGCGTCGACCCCCACCTTCGTTGTCAGCCCGCCTTCTTGATCTCCGGATGGATCGAGGGTCGACCCCCTCGCGTTCGGGATCACCACGAGCCCCCTATCCGCTTGGAACCTAGTCGCGATCGCCCACTCGACCTCTACAGGATTCGTGACATCGATATCTGAATCGACCACGACCACATGCTTGAGTGATGGATGTGCTCCAAAAGCGGCCATTATGACGTTCTTTCCATCTCCTTCGGTCTGCTTCTCCACAGAGATAACCGCGTGCAACCATCCGCTGCCGCCTGCCGTAAGGTTCACGGCCTTAACCTTCGGCACAGCACTTTTCACGACCTCGAATATTCTAGCCTCGTAGGGTAAGCCCATCAGTATCCTATGTTCCGAACCTGATGGCAGAAGAGCCTGATACAGGTAAGCGTCTCTGTGATAGATCTTTGTAACTTCGACGACAGGTTGTTTCCTTACGATATCATAAGTGCCTGTCAGATCGACGAACGGTCCTTCATCAACGTTCTTGTTCAGCAGGATTCTGGCTTCGAAGGCGAGTTCAGCGTCGGCTGGAACCCTCAGTCCCGAGTTTCCAATCGCGGTGAGGGTGAGTGTACCGTTCATCATGGCGTTGGCGACGGCGTATTCGCTGACTCCGAACGGCGCCGGCGAAGATGCGGCTAACAGGATTCCCGGGTTAAGCCCTATCGCGACCGCGATATCAAGCGACTCCCTTCCCATGTTTCGAGCCATCTCGCATACAGCGTACAAATGTCTCGGTACGATTCTGATCGCGAGATGCCTGTCATCAAGTACTAGCATTCTATGTATCGAAACGTTCTCGATAGTGCCTTCACTATTTTTCGCCGCGACGATTCCAGCCGTGATGTATGGCCCCGGATCCTTTTCATAGTGGACGAGTATCGGGACCTTCGATAAATTCGGCGGTTCCACATCCTCTTTTACAGGCCCATCATCCTCAACAACCGGTTCAACTGGGTTTCCGATCGCTTTGATTATCGTCGAGTAGAGTTGGGTCTCGGTTTTTCCAAGGGCCTGCGCAAGACGTCTCTTTGTGCCACATAGCCCGGATACGATACGGGTCGTGTGGCCGGTGACGTTTTCGAACGATAGTACAGGCCCTGCATCATTCTCATTCATCAAATGTGCGATTTCAAATCGTGTCAGGAGCCTGGCACTAATCTTCTTCAGTTCGCCTTGGCTTTCAAGGGTGACGAGAAGGTTTCGTAAGTCTTGTTTCAACTGATTCACCCATCGTTAACCTAGGCCATATCTTCCATAGATGAAGACTCTTTTGGCAAAAGCCCGGAAGTAATATATGAGGTCGCCAATTCTTTAGGCGTATAGGATAGATAAGTCTCTTAAATCAACTCTCCTTTTATTACGGCATTTTCGATACAAGGCAAAATTGCTGAGGAGTCGCGGGGGAGTAATATGGATCAAGGTCGGGTTGCAAGGATGTACTCTCTTCTCGCACGGGAAAGGACTCTCATCGCGTTCTCTGTTATAGCCGTGGTGGTGAAGGTCGCTCTTTCGGCGATCTCTCTGATCAGCTATGACGTAATCTACCTTTTAGGTTTCTTAGTTGAGGGTTGGGTGAAGACTCCGGCTCCATGGGTCTTGATCGCTGAACCATTCTACAAGCTTTGGATGGCTTTGCCGATAGATCATCCAAACCTCGGCCCGTGGATCCGTGGAGTTGCGACTTCTCCTTTACCCGCTGCCTACTCCCTTGTACTTCTGATCAAGTTACCGATTTTGGTTGCGGACGTTGTATGCGCGTTTTTGGTCAAAGGAATTACGACCGAGTATGGTGGGCAACGTTACGGAGTGTTGGCGGCTACTGTGTGGCTTCTCAACCCATACGTTCTCTTGACCGGTAACATGCAAGGTTCAGTCGAATTGATTCCGGTTGCGTTCACCCTTGCAGGGATACTCCTCTTGAAGAAAAGGGGGGTCGGCCTTGGATCGATCGTCTTAGGTCTAGGAGTGGCCTTGAAGCTTTTTCCGATCGTTCTCTTGCCCGTATTGTCGATATTCTATCTTCGATTGAGGAGAGTTCGAGACTTTGTCAAGGTGTTTCTAGGTCTGGTTGGAGGTCTGGTTGTCTACGTTGTCTGGCTTTCGGTGTATGGATTCGATTTTGCCGGTTCATTGATCTTTTACACGCCTTTCACGACTGTAGCCTCGGAGTTGATCCTCACGCCATATGCATCTAAGATCGGTCTAGCCACAATCTCTGCTTTTGTTTTCTGTTTCATCCTCTACATGTACTGGAACGTAGTGCCAGAAAGCCTGTTCGAGGTGGTGCTCGGTTTCCTGCTCGTCTACATGGCGTTCTTTGACTGGTGGCCTCAATACCTGTTGTGGCTGATACCGTTTATGACTGTGGATCTTGTTCTGAGGCGAAAGTGGAGTAGATTCTACTTCGTGGCGCTCTTGGTCTCCGCTTTCTTGTTCGGTCTCATCATGTTTGAATTTGCTCCTCTGAACAGCGCGTTTTTCATTCCAGCCTCTACAAAGGAGTTGGATGCTCTATCCAGATTCGTACGAGGAATTCACAATGACATTGTAATGGTTCTTGTGGCATCGCCGATTCTGAGATCGATATTTGCTGGCGTTGCTGTTGTCTATTCGGCTGAGATATGCCTTAGAAACTCGCCTAGGTTGAGAAGGTTGTTAGGTTGAGTCGGATGTGAAGAAGCGCGATGGCTGCGCGGATCTATCTTGATACGAAACCATATTCAAGGTTAGTCGTTGTCCTCCTTATTATCGCCATCATGGGAAAATCGATCTTGGCGGCTATCACTTCTTCAAGTTCTGATTTCATCAACATAGCTAGCAGCGCAGTTTTTGCGCCCTATCCCGTTAGTTTCTATGGACCATACACTTTCTCAGTCTACTTCATGAATCTCTTCTACAGGCTCTGGCTCCTCATCCCGGTCGATCATCAATGGATCTATTCGGGTGGCGAGTTCCTACCGTCGCCGAGCGGTTTCCTCCTCATCTTCATCTTCAAGCTTCCATTACTCGTGTTGGATGTTGTCACTTCTTTACTGATCTACCAGATCGTTCTGTTGATTGGAGGATCTCGGAGAATCGGAACCTTCGCCGCCTTGATCTGGCTTCTTAACCCTTATCTGACGATCGCCATTGAGATGGATGGAACGATCGACATCGTAAGCACGTTTCTAGTGGTTTTAGCTACCTATCTTTTTTTGCGTTGCAAGCATGTGCTCTCTGCCATCTGTCTGGGCCTAGCGACCGTAGCCAGATTCTACCCGGTGGCATTGATCCCATTCTATGCGCTCTTTCTTCTTAAGGAAGGGAAGGTCAGAAGCTTTGGCTTTATGATCGCATCATATTGCGCAGTATTGATTCTGGTCCTGGCTCCCTTCATTTCGAGCTATGGCGTAGGCTTCTTGAGCATTATCTATGAGCTTCCTGCAGGTGGAAACAAGGAGTTCCTCTGGTTCTTCGGTTTCAGGCCTAACGTCTCCTCAACCTCTGGAACGGAGATCTCGAGTGTCGCAACGGTTTTGGTGGTCGTAACGCTACTGGCGTTGAAGGTTTGGAGGAACGATAGACGGCTTGTCCTGGATATGATCCTCATCGTGCTTGTCACTTATGTGGGGTTGTCTCATTGGAACAGATACTACACGATCTGGGTTACGCCCTTTCTGACGATAGATATGGCGATAAACCGGAATAGCAGGTATAGGACCGGTTTCATGGCGCTCTACGCTCTCTTCTTTCTCTCAGCTTTCGTTTACAACAGTATATACTGGTGGTTCAGTAGTCTACTATTCCTGTACGAGTTCACGCCGGAGATCTCGGCGATGGCTGCATGTGTGCGGGAGATCGCTGGCACGCTTAGGGCTGGCGACCTTGGAACTACTTTCAGCCAGTCGATTTTAGCTGGGACATGCATCCTCTACGCAGCTATGGTTGTGAAACGCAATTTAATTAGGATAGATGGTCAAGGCTCGTCGGGTTGCTATCCGTAAGGATGTTCACCAACTCATGTCACGTTAGATTCTTCCGAATTTGCTGAGTCAGGTAGACAGCTCTGGAACTCGTTCACAAACGTTCAATCTCCAGAAACCTGAGCAAACTTCCATCTTAGGATAGTTCCCTGCTTTGCTTCATGCAATCTGGCTTACGGTCTAAAGACAGCTTGAAACGATTCTGATCGTGAGATCGTTGTCGCATATCACCAACATTGTATGTATCATCAGAGAGCGAGCAGCACCTCGCTCTTTCTCACGCGCATGGTATTGGGGTCAACTTCAAGTCCTAGGCTTTCAAGTCCATGGAGCCCGAAAACGGACGCGTCCTTGTCCTCCGCGAACACCACGGTGGTTGGAGCTGTTTCTCCTTCATGTTCAGCAAATACATGCCCAACCTCTCTAACTATGACTTCACCCTTTATCGTCTTGAACCTAGCCTTCCTGGTGGGCGTCACGCCAAGCTTCTTGAGTAGGTTTCTCGGTACCCAAGAATAGGCAGCGCCTGTATCCACTAGCAGGCTGAGCTCCTCCGACACAACCTCTGTCGGGGAGGAGCGAACACTCACTTTAATGTAGGTTTCGCCCATCATGAACACAAGCATAGGGTTTAGACATCCTTCTAATAAACTTGGAACACTGAGAAATCAAACAGAAATTTAGATGGCGATTCGGGACTGGAATCACTGACACTAGAAGTTGAATCATAGGCTTTTGATGGTGGCTTAGGCTATTGTCCGAGCGGAGCCGGAGTTTCGGTAAGGTTTTGGTGACGACCGGCGAGACCGCTGACGGTATCGGCCTGACAGTGTAAGCGCCATGTTGTTTTGACATGAAAATCTCCGGGAAAGGAAGCCGCATTGTCAGACTGGCTTGAC
>Ga0209725_1002317_pt1 | contig 10283 bp, 11 predicted proteins | sample I18A1metaG_FD_184145 | JGI IMG/M metagenome (GOLD analysis project Ga0209725, IMG submission 184145) | Lake sediment bacterial and archeal communities from Gulf of Boni, Indonesia to study Microbial Dark Matter (Phase II) - ​I18A1 metaG... | ecosystem: Environmental > Aquatic > Freshwater > Lake... | reverse complement strand
TCCCCCTTCAGCGTTAAGTGGTCTTCCCCCGCCTCCTCCTCCACCTCCTCCAACTGCAGGCGTGTTACAGAAAACTCGAGAGTGGCTAGAATCTTACGCAGCGAAGGTGTTGGCAGCGAAAAGAGAGATAGTCGTCGACCCTAGAGAAGCGTTTCCATTCGTAATAACGGCGCGCGAACTGGTTTGCATAATTGTGGCATCAACAGCCTTAACGATATGCTACTCGTACGCAAAAACGGGAGACATAAGCCAGATTCCATCCATACTACTGATTGTTTTTACCGCATCCATCGTAGTGAAACTTACAGAAGATTTGGTGAAAGAGTTTCTCGCAAGACATATGGGTATATGGGCTGAATATCGTGTATGGTATCTTGGTCTCGTGGCCTTGGTAGTTTCTTCCTTCGTCTTTAGGGCTCCATTTTCTGATCCTGGCCGAGTTGGATTCCATTCTCGCCGCTTCACAAAACGTTCAGTTGGGTTAGTTTCGCTTTCTGGTCTTCTTGTTTATCTGGCCTTTGCAGGTATTTTTTACGTCATCCTCATCATGGGATATCTCCTCATAGGTAGTTTGGGCATCTTAATATGTCTAACTTCAGCCTTTTTCAACGCGTTTCCTGTGCCCCCCGTAGACGGCAAAAGTATATTCGACTGGAACAAGCTGGTGTGGCTAAGTGTTTTTGCCACGAGCTTAGTCCTTTACGTAGTTTGCATAATGACTCTGTAGGAATAGAGGGTATGCGAGTTCAATTTGCTCCATGCGGTATGGGTCTCGGACACGTTGGTCGTTGCATTCCCATAGCCCAAAAACTGAAGGAACGAGGGGCTGAAGTCTTATTTTCCACATACAAAGACGGCGTAAGGTACGTTCAACAGGAAGGGTTCCCCATAGCAGAGGTTCCACCCATCGGATTCGTAGTAAAAGCGGACGGGACCATAGACTTTAAACAGACAGCCGTAAACCCAGGCCCGTTTTTTGCATCTTTCACGTTAATGAAACAGATTGATGCGGAAATTAAGGTCATGAAGACCTTCCAACCTGACGTAGTTGTTTCAGACTCGCGAGTCTCGCCCCTAATAGCCGCAAAACTGTTAGGCATACCTGAAGTCTGCATTCTTAACCAGTTTTCGATAAGCATCCCCCGAAAAAGACGGTTTCTAAGACTTGCCAAACTGGCAGACGCTGGAACGCTTACACTTATTGGAAAAATTTGGACCGCCGGGGAGCAAGTTCTCATTCCTGATTTTCCTCAGCCATACACTCTTTCGATCGGGAATCTGCGAATTCCAACCCTTTACCGAAAAAATGTGAGACTGATAGGCCCCATACTATCCGTGAAGCCTCAGGAGTTGCCGAGCGAAAAAGAAATCAGAAAAAAACTGGGCTTAGATGAGGATGAGCCCTTCATCTTCGCGCCAGTCAGCGGACCCGCAAAAGAACGCGCCTACTTCACGGGCATTCTTCGACGGATCTTTAAGGAGTTTCCAGACGATTACCAGATTGTTATGTCACTCGGCTATCCGAACGTCCCTATTAAGCCTGTGAAGGATAGAAACTTGACCATCTATGGGTGGGTTCCTAACCGCTTTGAATACCTAAAAGCCTGCGACCTCGTAGTCGCCAGAGCAGGGCACGGAACCATTGCCCACTCCATCTGCTACGGCAAGCCTCAAATCCTCGTACCTACGCCAAGTCATACGGAACAGCTTAACAACTCTGAAAAAGCGGCTGAGTTAGGTATTGCGGAAGTGATTGAACAGAAAGACCTGACCAAGCAAACGCTCCTTTTGACTGTTCAAAAAATATTAGAGGATGACAAGTTTAGGAAAACCGCAAAACAGATAGAAAGAGATGTGATAATGTTAGATGGCTTAGAAACTGCCACAAAAACAATAACAGAAGTGGCAAAAGGATGATCTAATTATGTTTCTTCCTAAGAAGGTTCTGGAGGAAAAACTTCGCAAATTCGTGGAGGAAGACGTTGGGCAAGGAGACATAACCACCCTCCTCACGATTCCGTCTGGCACAGTCGTCGAAGCCGAGGTTATCCCAAAAGAGCCAGGTGCAATCGCTGGCCTAGAAGAAGCCTTGACACTTTTGGAGAGCTTCGGTTTTCAAGCCAACGCTCTGGTTGGGGATGGAGCCAAAGTAAAGGAAAAAACAACCGTGCTGAGAATTGTTGGAGATGCTAGAACCCTCCTCGTTATCGAGCGAACTATGCTTAATCTCCTCTCGAGAATGAGTGGCATAGCTACCATGACGAGCCGCTTAATCGAGAAGGTTAGGCGTGCTGGTTTCAGGACTCGAATAGCTTGCATCCGAAAGGTGGCTCCAGGGCTGCTATATTTTGACAAAAAAGCAGTAATGTATGGCGGAGGCGACACTCATCGACTTCATCTAGACGACCTTATAATCATAAAGGACAATCACCTTGCAGTCGCTGGAAACATTGGTCAAACAATAGAGAAAGTAAGAAACGCTGTCTCCTTTTCTAAGAAAATCGAAATTGAAGTTGTGAGAGCGAATGATGCCCTAAAAGCAGCTAAAGCTGGAGTCGACATCATTATGCTTGACAACGTCTCTCCACGAGAAATAAAAGAGACAATAGCGCTTCTGAAGAGGGAGGGGTTTAGAGATAAAGTTTTGATTGAAGCCAGTGGCGGAATAACTGAGCAAAACATCCTCGAATTTGCAGCCGCTGGTGCAGACATTGTTAGTCTCGGAGAATTGACAGATAGCGTAAAAGCCCTTGACATAAGCCTTGAAATAGTGAAAGTGAGAAAAGGCAAAATTTAATTTTGATTTAATGTTTCAACCTTGGTCGGTGGGTGCCCTCCTTGAACGTTAACGAGGCTAAGGTTTCAGTTGTTCTCTTAACCAAGAACTCGGCGGAAAACGTTGGCAAAAGCCTCAAATCTATTTTCGGGCAAACTCGCAAACCAGACGAGGTTGTTGTAGTTGATGGAAATTCAACTGACGGCACCTTAGATGTAGTAAATCAGTACCCCGTCAAGCTTGTAACAGAGTCTGGCTTAGGCTTCGGCCACGCCCGCAACCTCGGTGTAAAAAACGCAGAAGGAGATATCATCTTCTTTATCGATTCCGACTGCTTCGCAGAGCCTCCATGGATCGAGAAAATCTTGCCACATTTCAATGACTCAGAAATTGCTGGGGTAACTGGTCCAACACGACTCTGGAACACCAGTCATGGGGTAGCTCGTTTTCTTGCCTGTGTTGGAGGCAGAATGAACATGCCAACCAAACGCGGCTTTGTTAAGATAGCCCCTACCATGAACCTCGCCATTCGGCGTGACGTAGTTCTTAAAGTCAGTGGCTTTGACGAGACGCTGGTTCGTGGAGAAGACACCGAACTCACGTATAAGGTAAATCAGTGTGGCAAGATACTTTACGAGCCCGAAGCAGTCGTTTGGTTTAGGGGTTCGCCAACTTTGAGAATAGCCTCAAAAAAGTGTGTTCGCCACTTCATCGGGGTCGGCCAACTCTTTGCCAAGCATGGGTTTAATTCCGCTTTTGTTCGTCTAAACCTGCCAGTTCGAGGTCTCATCCTAATCGCGGCGATAGTTTCTCTTTTCTTGGCGCCGTGGTATGTTCCAACAGCCCTCTTCACTTGGCTCCTCGCAGAGTTTTTTTACAAGACAGTCAAAATGTATTGGCGTTATCACGACCGTTGTGTCGTTTACTACGTAGTCTTCTTCACCTTCTGGTCGTTGGCAAGCCTAGCAATTTTTTATGGGTTGTATCTTGGGCTGAAACGTAAGTGAGGCCACAAAGGCGGAGGCGTATCTTTTTTCAATCTGCGATAAAAAAGATGAAGTTTTGGATTCAACCTATTGGAATAATCTCTAAAGCTCTGAAACCTCGTGCACAGGGGTTCAGTATCTCCACGGTTTCAACCTTTTTCAAAACGTGCTTGTCATCTTTAGCATAGCTCATTAGGTCGTGTTCCGCTGAGGCCAAAGACTGTATGGCGACACCATTTTCGAGAATTCTTGCGGAGCATTTTGCTGGCAAGCCCAGCTTTAGTCGGCTTTCCTCCTTCACCGCCTTTTGTGCAGTGTACAAAATCGCATGCGCGCCACAGGTTAATTCCGCAATTCTAACCGGGACGCTCTCCTTTCCAATGGCTAGAACCTCAACGCCGTAAACACGTTTGATGTCCAAAGCGATTTTTCTTATCTTCGGCAGAATCTTCAAAAGTTGTCCACGCGCCTTACCCGAAATTTTCATTTTTGAAAGCCCAACTAGGGATAGTTCTTCCACGCTCACGCCGCCAAGAGACATGTCCAAATGAACCACATCTGCCTTCGTCTCCTTTAAAAGACTCTGGCAAAGCTCAAGCTCATGAACTATTAGAAGGGGGCCTTCATCCACTTTGGAAAATATTGGCTCGACTCGGAAGAGGCTAGTTGCCCTATATGGGGGCTCGACCAACACGGCCGTTGCGGCAACAACCCATAATGGGTCAAACTGTTCGTTTAAGATGGCGGCGCCCGAATCTGACGCAACTACTTTCAAGACGCTTTCACCTAGACTCACAATGTTTTAAGTGCATTTTATCTTTGCTGTCCAGTGCTTGGTGTCCTAATTTGAAAAATTGTCTAGTGACATATTTTGGCAGTGTCTGAAAAAGAGAGGGTGTGAGTCTTTGGCAGCGTTAGAAGGCTATTGAGTTAACTAACTGATAGACTTTGCATGTTTGGCATTTCCTGTAGTCGGTTTCATTACAGTTTCTGCATAACAGTTTGTTTAATTCCTTGACATCGGAGTTCATGGTTGCAGCCTCATTCACCATCAAACAGAGATCGGCTCCAAGCCTCTCCATAAGTATGGAGTCTGACGGCTTAATATACAGCTTATTTCAAAAACCGAAATATTCTCCTTCACACATCAGTAGCGCTCTGTTCGTTTTCGGAGATGTTTCTAGATTTGAAATATTATGAAATCTGTAATATAATTCTCTTCTAGAAGAAATCTCTAGTAAGGTGCAAGGCGCCCTCCCACTCTTCCCTATGCTATGTTTATGAGCATGGCTGACGGTTGGTGGAAAGTAAGCAAACTTTATCTTCTGCCACTCTGAAAGTCATTTATTGGCCGAATGACGATAGAAAAACTAGATGAAAGATGATTGCACAGAGTTACGCGGACGGCCAATCAAAATTGAGTGTGTTTCTCTGAATTATTTAAGATGCATTGCAAGCAGGTACAATTCTGCGCTTTTGGGTCTGCTAGCTTTTGGTTTAACTATTCTAACATAGGCGAAATGTTGTTTTAACCCTTTCATGAACTCGTTAAGCAAGTCGCCCTGAAAGACTTTAACGAAGAAATTTCCTTTTGGCTTAAGAACGGATTTGGCAATTCTTAAGGATTGTCGGGCAAGGTCAATTTGTCTGGCTTGGTCAACTTCCCAAACCCCAGAAACGTTTGGCGAAACATCTGACATGACAACATCGGCTGGGCGTGGCAAAAGCTCACGTATTTGTTGGGTTATTCGAGGGTCTGTTATGTCACCAATAACGGCGAGGACGTTAGGCGAATCAAAAGGTTCAATTTGTTTTAGGTCAACCCCTAACACGAAGCCTTTTTCACCCACAGTTTTATAGGATGCCTGCGTCCAGCCGCCTGGAGCCGCGCCCAAATCAACCACGACATCGCCAGGCTTAACGAACTGATGTTTCTTTATGGCTTCGAGAAGCTTGTAGGCGGCGCGAGAACGATACTTCTCTTCCTTTGCCATTCGATAATAATATTCTCTTTTTCGTTCTCTGACCCATGCCTTTGGCAAGGTCAGCTATCACCCATGGGGTTAACCTCTTTTTGCATGAGCTCTAGAATCCATTGTGTCAGTCTTTCGCATTCAGTAGGTGAGGTTGAACTCCATGCTCCGCATCGGGGGCTGTCTGGACACATGAGGCAGGGGCAATCAATTATGGAGTTAATAGATGCAGGCTTTCTCTTTGGATAAAGCCTATAGGTCCATCGTCCTCCAGAAAGTTCACGTTCGCGCCGAATCAGGCCTTTGTTTTCTAGTTTTATAGATATTCTAGAGCCTTCTCGACTGCTCGCGCTCATTTTTCGCCACAGTTCTGATTGGAGTACGCCTCGGTTGCCTGTGGTTACGATTACTTGTAGGGCTCTGTGTTCTAGGTCGTTGCGCCTCGGCATAATAACCGAATCCTTGGCATCCTCATATATAAAATACGCGTTTTTAACATAAAAATTAGTATGTCAAGTATGGAATAACTTTTGACCTATTCTATACCTCTTCAATGTTCAATGTTTATTGTTTAATGTTAAAATGATTTGGTGGCAACTTTGTTCATGGAACTTAAACGTTTTAACACTGAAAGCATAACTATTAATCTGTGAAAGGCGTTGGAATCGTCAAAGGCGTGCCGCTCAGCTTCACCATACTGTTTAGGTATAGAATCTACAGCCGATGACTTCAGTGTGGGAATCCTCTCCTTTGACGGTAAGGTTTTAGCCAACGTAATCAGTGCCTACATCCCAGAGAAAGGGGGAATCCACCCCCGCGAAGCGGCTAGACATCACGCAGAAGTCGCGGGAGAAGTTCTGGAAAAAGCATTTATGAGGGCAGGAATAAAACCCAGAGACGTTCGAGTTGTAGCCTTTTCTCAAGGACCAGGCTTAGGACCATGTCTCCGCACTGGGGCAACCGCAGCCCGAGCCTTAGCCTCCTATCTTGAGGTTCCGTTAGTTGGGGTTAACCACTGCATTGCTCATATTGAAATCGGCAAGCTCGTAACCCAAGCGAAAGACCCAGTAACGCTCTACGTGTCTGGGGGAAACACCATAGTCTCAGCCTTTGAGGCTGGCAAATACCGCGTTTTCGGAGAGACCCTTGACATTGCAGTCGGTAACTGTCTCGACGTTTTCGCTCGGGAGGCTGGGCTTCGCCAAACAGAAGGAAGCATACCATTAGGCGCCATGATTGAGGAACTGGCTGGTCATGGTCAAACTCTTATTTCTCTGCCTTACACGGTGAAGGGCATGGACCTATCTTTCAGTGGGCTCCTTACCGCGGCTGTTCAACTACTTCGCGATGGGAAACATCGTCTTGAAGATCTGTGCTTCAGCCTTCAAGAAGTGGCGTTTTCCATGCTTACTGAGGTGACCGAGAGGGCTTTGGCTCACACAGAGAAGTCAGAGGTTCTGTTGACGGGAGGAGTGGCGGCCAACAAGCGACTTCAGTCCATGCTTAACCTAGTTGCTGAGGACCATAACGCTCGATTCTGTGTTGTTCCCAAGGAGTTCGCCCTAGACAACGGAGCCATGATTGCTTGGGCTGGAATTCTCGCCTTTCAGCATGGAATGACTGTTCCAGTTGAGAAAAGCTTTGTTAAGTTGAAGTGGCGACTAGAAGAAGTCTATGTCCCGTGGGTTAAGGGCTGAACCGTGCTTATCAAGAAGGGTGCTGAGGCAAATCTATTCCTGGAAGAATGGCAAGGCCGCAAGGTGATTATGAAGAGACGGTTACCAAAAAAATATCGCCTCCACGAGTTGGACGAGCAAATAAGGTCTAGACGGACCATACATGAGCCTCAGATTATTCATCAAGCGAAAGAGGCTGGCGTTCCTACGCCCACAATCTTCATGGTGGACATTTCAGAAGCAACGATTATCATGGAGTTTGTCGATGGGAAGCAGGTTAAACAAGTTTTGAATGATCTTCCCTCCGAAGAGCGAACTCGCTTGTGTCGTCATGTTGGCGAGTTAATTGGGCGTCTACACAACTGTGGAATTATTCACGGTGACCTCACAACCTCAAACATGATTTTAACCCCGTATGGGAGAGTTGTTCTCGTCGACTTTGGCTTAAGCGAGAAGTCGACAGAACTAGAGATACGAGGGGTTGACTTACATTTGATGAAGAGAGCGTTCCAAAGCACCCATTACAAATATGCGGAAGAATGCTTCGAAGAGGTTCTAAAAGGATACGCCAAAGTTATGGGAGAAGAGTTAGTAAAAAACGTATTAGAAAAAATTCAAGAAATAGAACGAAGAGGACGCTACATTTCCGAAAGAAAGGAGATAAAAGAATGATCCAAAGTTCTTTTCCGAGGGGCAGACTGATCTACTTTGTAACTGGCAACGTCCACAAGTTTGAAGAAGCCCGACGCGTGCTCGCCGAATACAAAGTTGCAACTGCCATGCTTAAAATAAAAACCATCGAAATTCAAGACGAAAGCATCGAAAACATTGCTAAGACCAGCGTGATAGATGCAGTGAAAAAATGCGGTCTACCCATCATTGTTGAAGACGCGGGACTATTTATAAAGGCGTTAAACGGTTTTCCTGGACCCTACTCCTCGTACGTTTATCGAAGCATAGGAACAAGAGGAGTCCTGAAATTGATGAAAGACGTTCAAGAGCGAGAGGCCTATTTCCAGTCAGTGGTCGCCTACTCCAACCCTAAAGAATTGCCCAAATGCTTTAACGGCAAAGTGGAAGGAAGAATTTCTGAAGAAGAACAAGGAGAGGCAGGCTTTGGCTTTGACCCAATATTCACGCCTTTGAATAGTGGCCACAGAACTTTTGCAGAAATGACCATAAAAGAGAAAAATAAATATTCACATCGTGCGAGGGCTCTGCGAAAATTTGCTGAGTGGTATGCATCCAGTTTTTAACGAAGCTTTTAAATATGGGCAGTCTCTCGCTCTTTAAGAGCCTTTAGGAGAATAACTGATTGCCAAAGAAAGAAAAAGGAATTTCACAATCAATCAGGCCAGTTGGCAAGAGACCTCCAAGCTGGTGCAAGTACAAGCCCGAAGAAGTCGAGGCTATTGTCATTAAACTCGCGAAAGAAGGACACCCTCCAAGCAAGATTGGCACCATTTTAAGGGATCAACACGGCATCCCCCTAACCAAACCCATAACAGGAAAAACCATCACAAAAATTTTGAAAGATGCACAGTTAGCGCCCACCCTTCCTGAAGACTTAGAAACGCTGTTGAAGAAAGCTAACCGCCTCTATGTTCACCTGGAAAAGAGTAAACGAGACGCATACAACAAACGGGCTCTTCAGCTTATCGAGGCAAAAATTCACAAACTCGCAAAACACTACAAACATGAAGGTGTGTTACCCCCAGACTGGAAATACGAGGCAAAAGCCGCGTCCCTCATCTAGTCTTTGGGATGTTTTCATGTACGTCAAAAAAGAGTTGGTCGACGCCTTCCTAGACAGCGCCTCAAAGGCAGCAACCATCATTTTGAAGTGTCTGGAACAAGACGGCGTCATCCATGTTGCGTCGCATTTAGACGCAGACGGGTTAGCAGCAATAGGCATAGTTGGAAAGGCCTTAACTAGATTAGGTGGAACTTTTCGTCTTAGAATTGAAAAGTGGATAGACGAGAAAGTAGTCAACGAAATCGCGGCGGAAAAGCCCTCCCTAATCATATTCACTGACCTCGGAAGCGGGTATCTTGACCTGTTGAGTGAAAAACTTTCGAACAATTGCGTGGTTATTCTTGATCACCATCAGCCACTGGGCTTCACATCATCCACTTTTGCTCATGTTAACCCTCACGTTCACGGTATTGATGGGTCCCGTGACCTTAGCGGTGCTGGCGTGGCATATTTTGTTGCCAAAGCCTTAGATGAGGCTAACGTTGATCTGGCGTGTCTCGCTGTAGTAGGCGCCCTCGGAGACCTCCAAGACAAGTATGGGCAACGAAAGCTGGGAGGGATGAACGAGAAAATAGTAGACGACGCCGTGAAGGCTGGTCATCTAAAGGTTGAGACGGATCTCCTCTTTTTCGGAAGAGAAACCCGTCCGATTCATAAGGCGTTGGCTTGTACAACAAACCCCTTCATTCCAGGCGTAAGCGGAGAAGAAGACAAGAGCTTGGCTTTTCTAGCCAGTTTGGGAATTACGCCCAAACGTGAGGATAAGTGGCGAGCCTTAAGAGACCTCTCAGAAGAGGAGAAGAGGAAACTTTTCTCCGCGCTCGCTGACTACCTCACTTCGAAGGGTTTTTCAAGTGACGTTGCGCTCAGCCTAATCGGAAACGTTTACACGCTAACCCGAGAAGAGCCTTGGACTCCGCTTAGGGATGCTCGAGAGTTTGCGGTTTTGCTGAACGCGACTGGGCGGATGGAAAAGCCTGGTCTCGGCGTGTCTATCTGCTTAGGCGATAGAACAGCCGCCCTTGAACAAGCAAGTGGAGTTTTGGAGGAGTATAGGCGGGCTATCACGAAGTATTTGAACTGGCTAACTGAGAAGCCCGGCAGAATTGAGGAGTT